>Ga0182027_10000004_pt1 | contig 315475 bp, 264 predicted proteins | sample 712E1DmetaG_FD_121300 | JGI IMG/M metagenome (GOLD analysis project Ga0182027, IMG submission 121300) | Permafrost microbial communities from Stordalen Mire, Sweden - 712E1D metaG (Illumina Assembly) | ecosystem: Environmental > Terrestrial > Soil > Wetlands > Permafrost | place: Sweden...
CATCCCATTTTGCACCTGAATCGATCCAACTGATGAACAATCCTATGAGTAAGGAAAGGACAAAAGGGAGCCAATATCTTCTGAAAGTAAAGTCCTTAATCATAATTTGTATAACGGTGTATTTGGATTTTCATTTTATGCCATTCCTTAAAGGACACGCATGCCTGCATTGCGAGCAGGTATAAATATCCCACCCCCTTGGGTGCACAAACATCGAATGTTCCCTACACAGTTTCTGGTTAACGGTAATGCCATCCAACGCTTTAACGGGGCAGGCGTCAAGGCATAGACTGCGAAGGATGCAGATTATAATCTATTTCTATTATTTCTATTGTTAATAAAAGAACCACCCATTCTATCAACAGGAACGGTATCTGATACCAGTGTGTCTGCAAAATATTCTCAGATAGCCAAGTAAAATAGTCAAAATGGCTTAGAAATCCTGAATGCAAGGAACAGAAAATGCGCCACCCTTAGCGGCACAGCAATGGTTCGTTCCTCAGTGTTGGCTAATATAGGAGGTTAGGGTTTGCTACCAGTAAAATATTTAACTCCATTAATGTAGTAAACTAATGATTTTCCGCTGGCGGTTCCATTAAGTGAATTGATGCTCTGTGTTAAGAGAATTTTTCCATTGTCGCCATCACTAACAGTTACGGGAGTGAATGAGGTTTTAACATTCATGATATTAATTGAGAGTGACACAGTAGAAGCAGATAGTTTTGTAACAACAGTAGTAGCACCTACTGAATCACTTGTACTGAGAAAAGTCCATCCAGTGTATATGCCGCTGGATTTCGAAGCGGAATCCGCAGTTACATTGTTATTGCTTTTTTTACATCCAATTAAAGACAATCCAAATAAAACAATGATAAATAAAAAGCTAATTTTTTTCATAATCAAGGCTTTTCATAAGATTAATTACGGTTCTTTGTAGGATTGAATGGTAAATTTACGAAAAAATTAAAAAATCAAGCAAAATGACCATTTTACTTTTCTGTTTTTATTTTCCTTCCTTTAGAGTTTGTTGATGGCTCTCATTTCTTTTTTATTTCATATTTCCCTGCCTATTCCTGTCTAACTCCAGAAAACACGTCCTATGCCAGCCAAAGAACAAATATTGGAACTTCAGGAAAATGAAATGCTGATCGTGTTCGCCGCATTGGTATTTATGAGCATGATGATGGAAAAGGAGCTTGGCGGGTCATCTTGTTGCATTTCCTGTAAAAAGAAGGATCAACCAACTTCTGATCCATATGACAAACTATGTGCTCCGCAATACTACTTAATGTAGTATGTACACTATTGGTATCCTTTCGCTTAAGATATTCGAAAGCAAGCTGATATTTTGATGACAAAGTCGTATCATTTTGAAGCAAAATAAGCAAACTGTCGCTTGAGGAAGAAGGATTAACTGTGTCTCGTTTGTAGATTTTTACTAAATTATTAAATAATTCAGATTTTAATCTTAGATGATTGCTCAATTCAGATTCAGGAGAATCCATTGATCCAATGATATTTACTCCCTTTTGAATTTCCGCTAGTAGGGAATCAGGCATTGGATTATACCGATTATTTAATTGATCCATCACACTTTCGGATTTTGGAGCCTGAGGATTAGCAACTAAAATATCTCGGATCATTTCATTGGGCAAGACATTTTCATTTTGAATAGCTGTTTTCAACACGGTATCCGACAAATAAGGGGAGTAACTGAGTAATTGCTGCCTTAGTTGGAAAGCGTCCGAAGGAGCACTGGTGGCAACTGTAGTATTTAAATTCGTAGTATTCCCTACATCTATTAAGATCACGAGAGTGGAAGAAATTGAATCAATCGACTGCAGTTCACCTCCTAATTGTCTCATCAAATCATCTTGCGATGTTCCTCCATTAGATATTTTTGAAAAAGGGTTATTTATAAAATATTCTCGACGCTTTAGTTCATTGAATAATGCCTTCATCCCATCGATATAGTTATTATGGGTCCTATTTGAAACCTTTTTTTCAATCTTGAGATAATCAGCAAACTTTTGGGCTAAACGAGTATTGAAGTTTTCAATTTGAGAGTTTGCCAGATTTTCTCGATTGGCCCAAGCTAAAAAGGTTTTAGCAAAACTCTTATATGTAAAAAAGGTTCTTTTTCTTGTAGTCGTTTGTTTGATATCCTTTATACGATTAATTGCTTCTGACAAGGGAACAAGTCCAGGGCACTCATTTTCGTAAGGATTAAACCCAGCTCTAAGTTTTTGGCTCCAAACATCAATCAATTGATTGGCGCATTCACACCTTGACTTACGAGTGAGAAATTTATTGCTGATCCAAATTTGATGAAGTTCAAATTTTCCGGTTTCCGGATGGCGATAATAGTATCCTATGTACCATCTCTTATTGAGATCTCCGCCTTTGTTAAATAGCCTTGGTGGCCGATACTGGTCCATTTTAGTACGTTTTGCCCTGCACGGCCAACGTATCTCTTAAACCAGTTTTTTTATGTTCAATTCTGGTCAATCTGTGAGAGGTTATTTCTAAACTCCCTGTATTTACTGATCTTCCAGATTCTTTGTTGCGGGGATAGGATTCGAACCTATGACCTTTGGGTTATGAGCCCAACGAGCTACCTCTGCTCCACCCCGCGATATATTTTACTACCTTTGTACTCTGATTCAGGAAGAAATACTAAATTCCAGGTGCAAAGATAGGCTTAGTTTGCCGCATCTCCAAATTTATCAAAGATTTTTATGGACCACAAAGCCGGTTATATTACGATCATCGGATATCCGAATGTTGGAAAATCGACCCTGATGAATGCCCTCGTAGGAGAAAAATTATCAGGAATCACTCCAAAGGCACAAACCACCCGCCATCGTATTCTCGGCATATTGAGCGATGACAACTACCAGATGGTCTTCTCCGACACTCCCGGAATCCTGACACCGAAATACAAGCTTCAGCAGGCGATGCTGTCGGCCATCAGCGCATCCCTGTCTGACGCTGATATCATCCTCCTTGTCACCGAGCCGGGTCTCGGGTTTGATCATCAGGAAATCCTTCAAAGGATTAACAAGGCTGGCCTACCGGTCATTATCCTGATCAATAAAATTGACACGATCAGCCAGGATAAACTTGAACTGGAAGTGGAGAATTGGGCAAAAGTAATGCCGCAGGCTGAGATCCTGCCAGTTTCGGCACTGCATAAAACCAACCTGGATTTGCTTAAATCAAGACTGGTCAAATTGCTTCCTCCACATCCCCCTTACTACGAAAAAGACGAACTTACCGACCGCAACGAACGATTTTTTATATCGGAACTGATCCGTGAAAAGATACTGATCAATTACTCCCAGGAAATCCCTTATTCGGTCGAGGTTGCAATTGAATCATTCCTGGAAGAAGAAGTGTTGATAAGGATCAGGGCCATTATTTATGTTGCGAGGGAATCGCAGAAAGCCATTATCCTGGGCCATGAAGGAAGGGCAATTAAAAAACTGGGCACTGATGCCCGCAAATCCATTGAAGAATTTCTTGGCCGCCATATTTTCCTTGAACTGCATGTTAAAGTCTCTAAAGACTGGAGAGAGAATGAATTGACCCTCAAACGATTCGGATACAATATAATGGAAGGCCCGGATTCCTGATAAAATACTAATTATTAAAATATGTCAAAAATAGTCGCCATCGTAGGCCGCCCGAATGTAGGTAAAAGCACCCTGTTTAATCGCCTTGTGGGCCAAAGGGAAGCCATTGTTGATCCGACCAGCGGTGTGACCCGCGATCGCCATTACGGAATTTCTGAATGGAACGGCTTCCGGTTTTCGGTGATCGATACCGGAGGTTATGTGGATAATTCAGGGGATATCTTTGAATCGGAGATCAAAAAGCAGGTTAACCTTGCCATTGAAGAATCGGATATCATTCTGTTCATGGTGGATGTGAGGGAGGGGATAACCCCTATGGATGAAGATGTTGGAATAATGCTCAGGCGTTCAGGTAAGAAAGTGCTCCTCGTGCCGAACAAGGTTGACAGTATCAGGCAATTCGACCTCGTTAATGAGTTTTATGCATTGGGGATTGAAGGGATGTTCGGGATCTCTGCCGTAAGCGGCAGCGGAACAGGAGATCTGCTCGATGCCGTAACGGCACTTTTCCCCAGGGAAGAAATCCCATCCGAAGAAAACGAACTTCCGGATATCCCCAGGATTGCAATCGTAGGCCGGCCAAACGCAGGAAAATCTTCCCTGATCAATTTCCTGCTTGGAAACGAGCGCGCAATTGTCACTCCCTTACCAGGGACAACCCGTGATTCCACCCACTCCGAATATAAATCCTTTGGTTTGAATTTCCTGCTGATCGATACGGCCGGGATACGTAAAAAAGGCAAAGTCAAGGAAGACGTGGAGTTTTATTCGGTGATGCGTGCGATCCGATCCATTGAAAACAGTGATGTATGTATCCTGATGGTCGATGCGGAAAGGGGATTTGAAGCCCAGGACCTGAATATCTTCCATGTCATAGACAGGAATCATAAAGGGGTAGTGATCCTGGTCAACAAGTGGGACCTGATCGAAAAGGAAACCAATACGCACAAGCAGTTTGAAGAAATGATCCGCGAACAAATAGCGCCTTTTCGCGATGTTCCTATCCTTTTTACATCAGTAACGCATAAGCAACGGATACTTAAAGCCATGGAAACTGCCATTGCAGTTTATAAGAGCAGGATGCGCAAGATCCCAACCAGGGAACTGAATGATTTTATCCTTCCTGTCATTGAACAAACACCACCTCCCGCAGTCAAAGGCAAGTATGTCCGCATCAAATATGCAACCCAGCTCCCGACTGTGTTCCCTTCATTCGTTTTTTTCTGTAATCATCCGCAATACTTAAAGGATTCCTATCTTCGTTTTATTGAGAACAAACTCAGGGAGCACTTTGATTTTACGGGTGCCCCGGTAGAGATATTCTTCCGCCAGAAATGAACCAGGGAATGAGGATAGATAAATGGTTGTGGGCCGTGCGTTTGTTTAAGACCCGCAGCCAGGCTTCTGCCGCTTGCAAAACCAGAAAGGTGGTGATCGGGGGACAATATGTAAAACCATCGAGGGAAGTCAGGATTGGCGATGTGCTGACAATATCGCAGAACACTCTTACGAGAACTGTTAAAATACTAAGTTACCCTGCAAACAGGGTGGGGGCGGCGCTCGTTCCTGAGTATGTGCAGGATTTGACTCCGGATTCTGAATATAACCGGGCAAAGATGACCAGGGAGATGAATTTTGAATACCGCGACCATGGCGTAGGTCGCCCTACAAAGCGGCACAGAAGGGAGATAGAAGCCCTTAAAAATTACCTGGGCGAATGATGAACAACCGGTTACCGGATCTCAACGACCTCGCCTTTACCGGCAGGAACAAGCAATACGGGGCATACCTCTTAAGAAAAAAATATACAAGGTATCTTTTCATATCCACCCTGCTTACTGTTCTGATTGTCAGCATCATTATCCTTGCCTTTTTTCTTCATTTTTTCTTTGAAGAAGGAAGGGCTCTTGAATTGAATTATATTACAGATGTCCAATATTTCAGCATGCCGCTCCCGCAAGATGACAATAATAAGCTGGCAGGCTCTCTTCCCCTGGAATCTACCGAAGAGGAAGCCCCTCAGGTGGTTGATTCCGTGACGCAGGAGAAACTGAAGCCGGATACATACTTGTCGACTCCTGAAGAAGAGAACCAGGCGTTGGATTCTGCCGGGAAAAATGCCGGAAATGCTGTAACAGGCAATGGTAGCGGCGACGCCAGCGGAATTGTCAAAGTCATCGATGTTTATCCCAGATTCCCCGGAGGTGATGAGGCCAGGCTCTGGTTCCTCAGAAAAACCGTCCGCTACCCGGAAACTGCACTAAAAGCAAGCATCCAGGGCATCGTGCTGGTAGTATTTATCATAGAGATCGATGGCTCCGTCTCCAATGTCGGAGTGGATAAAGGGATAGGCGGGGGGTGTGACGAGGAAGCGGTAAGGGTGGTAAAACTAATGCCAAAATGGGAACCAGCCCGTCGCGCCGGCAAACCGGTACGAATTGTTGTCCGTATTCCAATAATCTTCAGGCTTCCGGGAAAATAAAAAAGGCCGCTCACTCAGAGCAGCCTTTTTTAGCATACTTGACATCCCCTGTTACTTCTTTTCAGGAGTTTTCTGATCGGCTGGCTTATCAGCTGGTTTTGCAGCTGGTTTTCCGGCATCTTTCTTGTTAGTAGGTTTTGCAGCTGGTTTTGCTGCATCCTTCTTTTCAGTAGATTTTGCTGCATCCTTCTTTTCAGTAGATTTTGTTGCATCCTTCTTTTCAGCAGGTTTTGCAGTTTCCTTCTTTTCTACTGGTTTCTGATCCTTGGTGGTTTGCGGAGTCTGACCAAAGGTTAATCCGGCAAACAGCAAGAATGCGGATACTAAGACAACTAATTTTTTCATAGCGTTTGTTATTGTTTAAGGTTAATGCATTTTAAGTGGTGCAAATGTACAGCAAATTTTCTTTAGAAAATTATTATTATCGCATAAAAATTATATAAAGAATTTATAAAGATTATGGCTGTTTAGGTCTGCTCTTTAAAACATCATTCATTATTTCCAGGATTGAGGCCTGGTCAAATGGTTTTGCAAGATAATGCGTGCATCCCTGGGCAATCAGGCTGTCTTTATCCCCACTCATAGTATAACCTGTAACGGCAATAATAGGGACTTCCTTATACCCTTTTATTCTTCTGATCTCTTTCATGGTGTCAATCCCATTCATCCCATACCCGAGGTTGATATCCATAAGGATTGCCGCGTAGTTATTTTCTTTCACTTTTTCAATTGCTGCTGAGCCGTCGGAGGCATAGTCAAGCCGGCAGGTTTTCCGGAGGAAAAACTCAGTAAGTTCTTTATTTACAAGGTTATCCTCAACGAGTAAAACCCATGGAAGGTCGTTTTTCTTCTCCTTCACTTCTTCGTTGTCCTCTTTATTCACGGGGTTCGTCTCATTTCTGGACCCTGTTTCATCCGGATGAGGCAACAGGATATGGAATGTGGTTCCTTTACCAGGGATACTCTCCAGGGTGATCCTGCCTGCCAGCAATTCGATGATCTTTTTACAAATCGTGAGGCCTATCCCGCTGCCCTGGTATTTTCTTTGGAATCCTTCACTGACTTGACGGAATTCCTGGAACACCTGTTCGTGAAATGTTTTATCAATTCCGATCCCGGTATCGGATATGGAAATTGTGATAAAGCCTTTTGTCTTTAAAGTCATTCCTGAAATTTCAGCCTCTATGCTGCCTTTGTCTGTAAATTTGATGGCATTGTCCAGGATTTGCCTTAATAATTGTTTCAGGAGTTGCTCATCGGTAAGCGCAATTATTTCCTGGCCGGCTTTCAGGTTGATTGTCAGGTTCTTGGCCCTTGCTTCGGGTTCATATGACTTTAATACCGAGGAAACGCATTCTTTCAGAAGAACCGGTTTAATCGTAAGGCTTACTTTCCCGGCCATCAATTGTGAAAGAGTGATCAGCGAGTTTAGCGTGGTCATCAGCCTCCGGCCTGAAGAATGGATATTATCAGCCATTAATGCATAATCAGTATCCTTCAATTCGTTCTTGATTATCTCGGCAAAACCTAAAATCCCATTCAGGGGTGTTCTTAGCTCATGGCTGACGTTTGCAAGAATCGAAGATTTCAGGCGGTCCGATTCTTCCGCTTTTTCTTTGGCAATGATCAGTTGGTTCTCGAATGATTTGCGGAGGCTTACATCCCTGTCGGCCCCCCTGTATCCTGTGTATTTCCCGTTGGCATCGAAGAGAGGAATTGCGGATGTTTCCATGTAAACAATATGCCCGTCACGGTGAATAACACGGTTATTAATCAGGTTCAGTGGCTTATAATCATGAACGAGTTTCTGGATGGATTCCCTGGCACTTTCAAGGTCTTCTGGGACCAGGAAGTCAAAAGGAGATTTTCCCAGAATTTCTTCAGGACGGTATCCAAGGATATCATAAACCTTGGAACTAATGTAGGTATATTTCCACCGGGTATCAATTTCCCAGATAAAATCGTTGGTGATATCGACAATGGCCCGCAGGCGTTCTTCGCTTTCTTTCAGGCGCGCATCGGCTACTTTATTATTCGTGATATCACGGAAGATCCCAAAAGTACCGGTCGCCTGTCCCAGCGCATTGTATTGCGGGGTTGCGGTAACGATAATCCAGCGACGCAGCCCGTCCAGGCGAAGGACCTCGACTTCATAAATATCTTTTTGCCCTTGTTTACGGTTCTGGGTTTGCCTCAGAATTTCAGCATGCGACGAAGGGTGGATGAAATTAAGCAGCTTTTGGCCGATCAGTTGGTCGGGTGGAAGGCCGAAAATCTCCGAAGCCATCGGATTAACATAGATGAATCTTTCATTATGGTCAACAAGCCCAATTCCTTCGCCTATATTCTCAACAAGTTCCTTATACCGCTCCTCGCTTTCCTTCAGTGCAATATCTTTGCTTTTGATTTCTGAAACATCACGGGCGCTCAGAAGCAGATAAGTAATTCCATGAATTTCAACTTTTTGACCGTTTGATAAAACAGGAATCCCGGCTCCATCCTTCCTGATCAGCTTGGTTTCCGAGAAACTTATTGGGTTTTCTTCATCACCTTTTCTAAGCATCCGGAGGGCTTTCTCCCATTCGCCTTCGGCAAAAAGATCTCCGGCAGAAAGCTGTTGTATTTCGTCTTTCGTATAACCCAGAATTTTCAGGCAAGATTGGTTAACATCAATGATTTCCCCGTTTTTCGGTTTTATCATAAGGATTGCGTCCGTCGCAAGCTCAAACAGTATGCGATATCTCAGTTCCTTGTGTTTGATCAGCCTGTCGAATTTCTCGAGCCTGGTTTTTAAAGTTGAAACAAGTTCGTCGGGATTTGCAGGTTTGGTAATATAATCATCGGCTCCCAGTTCCATTCCTTTGCGTATATCCATTTTGTCTGATAAGGACGAAAGGAATATAAAAGGAATTTCCGCAGTCGTGAAATCGGTCTGGAGGGCTTTCAGTACTTCGTGCCCATCCATGTCGGGCATAAGGATATCGCAGAGGATAATATCGGGCAGCTGTGATTTGGCAAGGTTGATGCCTTCAGGCCCGCCGGATGCCCTAATTACATCAAAACCGAAATCTGCCAGCAGCTCACCCGTGGTTTCCAGGATGAGGAGATCATCTTCGATAAGAAGAACTTTTTTCACAATCACAAAGATAATTAATAACCATTAAAAAAACCAAACTTTTCCTTAACTTCAACTGTTGTTATTCTTTTTGTTTCGTGTCGATGAATATGGTTACGGGACCGCTGTTTATCAATGATACGTTCATCATTGCGCCAAAAGCCCCCGTTTGTATTTTCTTCCCGGTTTCCCTGCCGATCTCAGAAACGAAGGATTCATAGACAGGGATAGCTTTCTCCGGTTTTGCAGCACGGATGTAGGACGGTCTGTTCCCCTTCTTCGTACTGGCATGCAGGGTGAACTGGCTGACAACAAGAATATCCCCCCCGTTTTCCGACACCGACATGTTCATCACTCCGTTATGGTCGTCAAATATTCTTAACCTGGCGATCTTTCCCGACAACCAGCTTACATCTTCAGGACCATCGTCCTCTTCTATTCCCAGAAGAACAAGCATTCCGTGATCAATATGGCTGACCAGCCTGCCTTCAATTTCTACAGAAGCAGATGATACTCTTTGCACTACAGCCCTCATTCTCTGTTTATTTCTGTATCGTAAGGGACAGTTCAAGAATTTGTCACCTTATTCATTAAACGCAAATTATCGGTTAAAGTTACCTTGGTAACCTGCGAATTCAGGGTTTAATATTAGTTTTGTATAAAATTCCAGAATGACCAAACTCAGTGTCAATATCAATAAAATAGCCACCTTACGGAATGCAAGGGGCGGAAACCTGCCCGATCTTATAAAAACTGCCCTTGATTGTGAACGGTTCGGGGCCGAAGGCATCACTGTCCACCCGCGCCCCGATGAAAGGCATATAAGGTATACGGATGTATTTGAACTTAAACCAGTGCTTTCAACCGGGTTCAACATTGAAGGCTATCCTTCGGAGAGCTTTGTTGATCTTGTGAAGAAAGTAAAGCCGGAACAGGTCACCCTGGTGCCGGATCCGCCTGGGGTCCTGACTTCCAATGCAGGTTGGGACACCATGAAAAACGAGGGATTTCTGAGAGAAGTGGTTACCGAATTTCAATCCTGCGGCATCCGCACTTCAATTTTCATTGGTACGGATGCTGGAATGATCCTCAGTGCTGCGAAAACGGGGACCGACAGGGTAGAGCTTTATACTGAGGAATATGCAAGGCAATTCCGGCTTGGTCCTGAAACAGCGGTCGGGCCATTCAGGGAGGCTGCAAATTTCGCACATCAGTCGGGACTGGGAATCAATGCCGGGCATGACCTGAATCTTGACAACCTGAGGTTCTTTTACCTTAATGTTCCCTTCCTTCTTGAAGTATCGATAGGTCATGCCCTGATCTGCGATGCATTGTATTACGGCCTTGAGAATACGATCCGCATGTATCTCAGGAAATTGGAACCAAATCACAAATAATCATGGCTGTATTGCTGGCAAAAGCTTTGCAGGATGGAGATCTGAAGGCCCTCCGGAGCGTCCCCAAATCCGATTTGCATAATCATTGTATGCTCGGGGGAAAAGCCTCGGTGATCAACAGGTTTTATGGAGAGAAACTGAAGCCTTTTAAAGCTGATAAAATCGGGATTGAAAGCCTGAATAACTGGATCAGCGAGGAATTTGCTTCGTTCATGAAACTGCCCGGCGCATTTGAGAAAGCAGTCGAAGCTGCCTTTATACAGGCAAGAACCGACGGAGTTGTGGTGCTTGAAATGAGCATGGACGGGTTCTTTGGAAGTTTGTTCAATGTAGCTCCGGAAAGGCTTGTCGGCACATTAAGGCATTTCCATCAGCAGATAGCCCCGGAAATTGAATTCAGGCCTGAACTTGGCTTCCCAAAGACCCTTCCATTAAGAACTGTCCTGAAGCTTCTCGAACCTCTCCTGTCGTTTAATTATTTCAGGAGCATTGACCTTTATGACAAGGAAAACGCCCAGCCTGTAGGTAATTATCGTGAACTTTACCGCTTTCTCAGGGGAGCCGGGCTCAAACTTAAGGCACATTACGGTGAATTCGGCGATGCGGAATCGGTAAGGAATGCAGTTGAGACCCTTGAGCTTAAGGAGGTCCAGCATGGCATAGGAGCAGCAGAGTCCCCGGAAGTAATGCGTTGGCTGGCTGTAAATGGAATAAGGCTGAATATATGCCCCGAAAGTAACATCAGGCTGAAACGGGTGAAGTCCTATAAAACCCATCCGATCAGGATTTTATTCGATCACGGGGTGAAGGTTACAGTTAATTCGGATGATGCCCTTCTCTTCAGGGCAGGGGTCTCCGAGCAATTCCTCAGGCTTTACCGCAGCGGGCTATTCAGCGCCGCTGAACTCGAAACCATCCGGCTTAACGGGATGTCCTGAAAGGATAATGAGCAAATCAGGCAGCGCCTGATTTTTTCAACCCTGTAACGTACACAATGCTTTTCCGGAGGATATCGTACTGAAGGGCAAGATACAGTATCAGCGACATCAGCCAGAGCGCACATACGTTGAACCAGAATGTGTCCACGGCAAAGTTTCCGATATATTTCCGGGGGGCGTAGAAATGGGATTTGCCTATCCTTGACAGGGGATCCATGAACACGGGATCTTTCTTTCTCAAAAAGCGGTCACGGCCCTGTATGATCTTATCCGTTGAGGCTGCATTCAGCACCAGGTCAGCAAGATTGTCATTATAGTATTTTTGCCTGAATGAATAAACCCCTTCCTGTCCATTATCATGTACGAGTTTCCCGTAAACGGCATCATGGACTGCATTGGCGCGGGTAAACCGGCCTGAGAAAACAAGGCTCAGGGAATCGAGCCATGATTTCATCAGCTTCCTTGTATCATCGGAATATACTTCCTTCGTTAGATTCATGGCAAGAGAATTATGCCTGAAACCTGCCTGTTGTTCAAGGCTGCCAAACTCATTCTGAAGGATTCTCAACATAGTTGCAGTCTTCCCCTGGTTCTGATTCCTGACCATATTCAGACGGCATTCGTCAAGCATACTTTGCATGGCCGGGATTTGATAGGATGTGATGTAGGAATAACGGGATATTTCCTTTTCGGAAGGATAAAACATTTTCTCATAAGGGTTATCCTTGAATTGTGTCACTGCCATGGCCTCAAAACTCCATCGGGAAGCCATCATATCACCGATAAGCGGAACGTTGATCCTCGAACTGATGTTCGGGTTAAGATTATCGAAAGGCACTATGGTGCCACTCAGCAGCAACTGCGGAACCAGGATAAACGGAACCAGGATATAGATCGCAACCACCGAGTCCAGGCCTGCTGAAATATTCAATCCGGCCATATTGGCAAAGCATGAGGTGCTGAAGAGAATAAGCCAGTAAGCAAAATTCATGTCTTTGATCCCCAGTATCCAGTTCCCCGCCAGGACATATAAAAGAGTTTGTACCGCCGAGAGAATGAACAGGAGGAGTATCTTGGAGTTCAGATAGCTTGCCCTGCTGAGATGGAGAAATTCCTCGCGTTTCAGTATCCTCCTGTCCTTGAAGATTTCTTCTGCGCTGACCATCATACCGAGGAAAAGAGCTACAACCACACTCATGAACATATAAGCCACGAGATTTGAATTTCCGCTGAACGCATAATGTTCCCCTGCGGAATACCGTGTAAGATATGCAAGCAGGGCAGCAAGGAAGGGCGCTTCACACAGGTTGATCACAAGGTATTGCCTGTTGGTGATCTTGCTCAGCAGGTTCCTGATGCTGAAAATGCGGAATTGTTTCATGCTCCCTGGTACCTTGAAAAAATTTGCCGGAAGTTTCTTCCTGGCTGAAGAAAGGGTCAGATGCGGCTGGATTGTATTCCTGAAATGATCGTACCATTCTGCAGGAGAGGTCTTCCTGTTTACCGAGAGCCTGCCGTATTCGCTAACTGTTTTGGATTCAATGATCCTGAGGATCTGTTCCGGGTTGACATAGCCGCAGTTCAGGCATTCTTTTTCGCCGGGATTGACATGGTTGCCAAGGGTTTTAAAATAGGTGAGCGCATCGATGGGATTGCCGTAGTATACGGGATACCCTCCCTTATCCAGGATCAGCAGTATGTCGAAAAGTTTATAGATGTCAGATGAAGGCTGATGAATGTTGACTACCACCAGCCGGCCTTTCAGGGTCTGTTCCTTAAGGAGAAGCATGACCAGCTCCGAGTCCAGGGATGACAGGCCGGATGTGGGTTCATCGACGAAAAGTACGGAGGGTTCACGGATCAGCTCAAGAGCGATGTTCAGCCTTTTCCTTTGTCCGCCGCTGATGAATTTATTCAGGGGATCTCCAACTTTCAGGTCTCTGATGGAGCTAAGCCCAATATTCTCCAGTACTTTCAGAACGGCTCTCATTAACTGTCTGAGGGTGAAATCCCTGAAACAAAGGCTGGCGCTGAAGTAAAGGTTTTCAAAAACCGTAAGTTCCTCGATCAGCAGGTCATCCTGGGGAACAAACCCGATCACCCCCCTGAGTTGGTCTTTATCCCGGGCGAGGGAATACCCGTTGATCAGAATCTCACCGTTCAGGGGATCAAGATTGCCGTTAAGTAAATTAAGTAAAGTGGATTTCCCGACACCGCTGCCTCCCATAATACCGATAAGTTCACCCGATTTTGCAGTAAAACTGAACGGATGAATACCGTTGGTGCTATTCCTGAACCTATACTCTACACTGTTTGCCGTGAATTCAATCCCCGAGGTCTCACGTTCATGAAGGAAGCGGGATGCAATATCCGAATAATAAACCGGGGAGATCTTCTGGTTGTTCAGGATAGCCCCGTTAGCCAGGATGAAGGCATAGAAAGGCCGTATGTTATGCCCGTTCAGGTAAAGAGGATCGGTACCCAGGTAGCGCATGAAAAAAGAGCGGATGGAAGGAAAGTACAGGACTACGATACGGCCGCCGAGATGCTCCCGTTCAATATGTTTGAACGCTGTTTCTTCTGATTTTTCTGAATCAATGAGGAGTAAATTTTGCACGGGGATCCCAGGTCCCAGGGGATCAAGTATGAAATTCAGGGCATTCCTGTACTCGGATTCCGGGATATTGAATGCGGTGCGGAGTATAAGGGTGTAACCAAGCTTTTCGATTTTTTCGGCGGCGCCACCACGGCCTTCATTCCTGTAAATGTCGGCCAGGAATTCAGTGAACTTAATAAATACGATAAGACGGTCGGAATTAGGCAGGTCACTGGCAATATTATGGGCAAGTGAAGAGATTTTATTCTGCACGACCTCCGGGTTGGAACCTGCAGCTTCCTCATCCGGCTGATGGAAAAACAGAAGCTCGTCGAAAAGCTTGAGGTATTCTTCCAGTTCCTGGTTATTTAAATGTTCCCGTAAATAGGATTCCAGGATCGTCCTGGAGTTTTCGGAGGCTTCTTTACCTGCGGTTGCGGCGATAACTGCGAACAGCTGGACGAGGGCCATTAAAATAGGCTCGGTCATAACATGGATTCTTTCACTCAAAAATAGTGAATGATTTAAAATAAAATAAAAAAAAGGCCGGAGATAAACCGGCCTTAATACTTTGTGTGAAGGATTTATTTGACTAATGTCAGCCTGACACTCTCGGCAAGGTCGGCAATTTCACCGGCCTGCTGCTGCGGGAGTTTTTTATCTGCTGCAAGGCCGTAATTCGTAAAGATCGCTTTCAGCTTGCTGACTTCATCTCCTATAGGTTTCATTTCAGAATCCATGTTATAGGCAGTCAGGATGGTGACCAGTTTGTCCAGGTTTTCTTTTTGCTTGAAGATGACTGTGGAAATCGATTTATTGTCGGCTGCCGATTGGTTCAGGAAAGCTGTAAGATAAAGACCCTCGACAAAACCGCCGGTTGCGACCAGGACTGCGATCTGGTTACGGTTGTTCTTGCTCAGGAAATCGTTTGTAACAGCAAAAACACGGTTTACCACGTTGATGAGGGAGTCCTTGTTATTATTGAATTTCCTGACCTTTTCAAAAAGCGATTGATCATAAATACCGGAAATTCCCAGCTCATTGGCCAACTTACCGGTGCATTCCAGGAATTTATTGGACTCATCCGACCTGTTATAAGTTGCTGAATAAGCAAGGTCGGCACTGTAAACGCCAAGGTTCAGGGCTTTTGCCTTCTCGGTTGAATACTTTGCAACATTTGAAGGAGGGTTTGTAAGATTAAAAATATAACCGGCTTTGGCCCTCTGAAGCATCAGCGTGACTTCGAACGGGGTGGGGAACTGATACAACAGACTCCTGTTCTCAGGCGACAGGCTGATATCTTTTTTCACTGTATCGGCCGTTGCCTGGTTAGCCGTTTTATCCTGTTTTGACGGATTATTACAGGAAGTCATCAGGAGTGCTGTGATTAACAGGAAAAGTCCTGCGAAAATTGTTCTCAATGCTTTCATTTGTCAACAGTTTTTATGGATCCGACGGAATTCCCATTGTTGTCAGTTACGGTAAGAGAAAACCGGAGCCGGCATCTCATGGGTTTGATACTTTTATAGACTAGCGAATTTACGCTTATTTTTTTTAATGACACTGACCTGCAATAAAAAAACTTTGTACTCAATGTTCCAGAATTATTTTCAATGAAACAGGATCCTCAGCCGCTTCGAAGGCCTTCAGGATATCATTGAACCTGAATATCCCCGAGATCAGTGGCCGGGGATCTACAAGATTTCTTTCAAGCAGATTCAGTGCAGGCCTGAAGGGTCCGCAACGGGAACCCAGGATGGTAAACTCATTGATCACTATACTGTTGAGATCCGGTTTTGCAGTTTCAGCAACGGTTGTTTTCAGGACCAGCGTCCCCCTGGGAAAGAGGTGGGATAAAGCTATCCCGGCTCCATCCCTGCTGCCGCTGCAGTCGATGCAGACCTCTGCTTTCTCATCCGGCCCCAGGGCAGATAAATGCCTGGCATGGACTCCCAGTTTAAGGGCAAAGTCAACTTTTTCCCGCACAGTATCATAACAAGTATAATTCAATCCATGCAGCCTTGCAACCATCGACACCAACAGGCCGAGTTTCCCGGCCCCGAGAATGATCACCGTTGCTGTCGGCCTGATATGAAGCTGTTCGAAGATTTCAACCGCCGCTGCAAGTGGTTCAGTGAAAACGACCAGTGGCAAAGGGATTGAATCGGGAATAATATGCAGGTTGCTCGCGGGAAGGCAGATATGACTGGTAAAAACCCCCTGGTGGCCGGCTATCCCTATTACAGTCCGGTTTAAACAATGGGATGGTCTTCCGCTCCTGCACATATAACAATGGCCGCACGAACAATTAATTTCCCCGACGACGTTCTTTCCGGTAAGAATATGGTCGGGTGTGATCACCCGGCCCACAAATTCATGCCCGGGAACGCCACGGAACCCCATGTAACCTTTGATGATCTCAAGATCCGTGTTGCAGATCGCCGAATAAAGGATCTTAATAAGAACCTCACCTTCCGTGGGTTCAGGTTCGGGGATATCCTTCAGGCTGAGTCCATTCTCAAAAAACAGGGCCAGCATGGTCAATAAATTATTTGGATAACGAAAATAATCTAATTTTACATGTAATTATCGCAAATTTTAAAAAGCTTATGCGCTTACATCAACCCTGGTACGGCGTAAAGTTGTTCTGCCTGCTGATACCTGTGTTGCTTTTTACATTATCCTGCAAGAGGAAAGCAGCAAAAGAGGAGGCCTCGGTGACACCTGCGGAAGCCGGGAAGTATCCTCCGAAAAGCCTGAAAAAGGTCACAGTCTATCCATACTGGGTTACAAACTGCCAGTATGCAGGATACTATGTCGGGAGAGAAAAAGGCATTTACAGGAAATACGGCATCGACCTGAATATACTCGAATTCAAACCGTTCGTCACCACCAATGAAATAATTGCCCAGAAGCAGACCGATTTTGCAATTTTATGGCTCGTTAACGCAATACAGTTGAGGAACAGCGGGATCCCTATTGTAAATATTGCCCAGTTCTCAACACGTTCATCCCTTATGCTCATCGCTAAAAAGTCAAGCGGGATAACAAAAATCGAAGATCTCAACGGAAAACGTGCAGGCATATGGGATGGTTATGATCTTCAGCCCCAAACCCTGTTCTCCAGGTATCACCTGAATACCGAAATCGTTCATATAGGCAGCACGAACAACCTGTTTTTACAGGGAGGCGTGGATGTTACGAATGCAAACTGGTTCGATGAGTATCATGCCATCCTGAACAGCGGGTATGATTCAAGTGAACTGGTTCGTTTCTTTTTTTCCGATTACGGATTGAATTTCCTGGAGGATGGGATTTATTGCCTTCAGGATAAACTTAAGGAAGATCCTGAAATATGCGTGGCATTTGTCAAGGCAACCATAGAGTCATGGATTTACGCGTTGAACCATCGCAAGGAAAGCGTGGAGATCATACTTAAATACCAGAGACAGCAAAATATGCCGGCCAACCGCTCCCACCAAACCTGGATGATTGAAAGATACCGGGACCTTTACCTGCCCGAAGGCGCCAAAACGATGAATATCATGCTCAAAGAGAAGGATTATCTGTCGAACGCGGAAGTCCTTCTCCAGAATAAGCTGATCGTCTCCATAACCCCTTATAAGGAATTTTTCAAACCATATTATTCCTTAAATCATTCCTCATCTGAAAAATAGATCCGGAACATGGTCCAATTAAAATGGAAACAGATAAGGCACAGCCTTGCATTTAAGATGATCTTCCTGATCTTCCTGTCAATTGCAGCTATCATGGTGCTTGTCTTCTGGTATAATTATACGGTGACAAAAAACATTGTCATCAGGAACCTGAAGGACCTTGCCGGTCAGATTACCGATAACACGATTCTGAAAATAGACGAAGTCCTTTCAAATATCCAGGCAGTGCCACAGAATTATTCCTCCCTTATTTTATCCGAGATCGGGAATGAGGAAAAAATGAAATACTTCCTTAGGGAAATGGTTGCAAGCAACAAGGATATTTTCGGGGCCGCACTTGCCTTCGAGCCGTATTATAAATCGCCGAAGCAATTATATTATTCATTTTACTATTACCGGGAGAAGGATGAGGTGAAATTCAAATACCTGGGCGACAGCCTGTACAATTATTTTACAATGGATTGGTACCAGATCCCCAGGGAGCTGGGCAAAGCCGAATGGAGCGAACCTTATATCGATGTTGGTGGAGGGAACATTCTCATGTCGACCTACTCCGTTCCTTTATATATACCTGTTAAAGGCAAAACGAAGTTCATCGGTATTCTCACCGTGGATGTGTCGCTGAAACACTTGCAGGAGATTGTAAATGCCATCAAGGTCTACCAGACAGGATATGGTTACATGATTTCAAGGACAGGCACGGTAGTTACTCACAAGATCCCTGAGGAGATCATGAATGAATCCATTTTTTCACTGGCCGATAATAAAAATCTGCCTGAATTGCGTAAGATCGGCCGGGAAATGATACGCGGAGGCAAGGGCTTTTCCGACATCCCGTATAAAAGCGCGGTGAATAACAAGGAATGCCGCATTGCCTATGCCTCGGTTCCGGCAAATGGCTGGTCGGTGGCCATCGTGTTCCCGGTTGACGAGTTTATGGCCGATGCCAATAAATTGTACCGGAACCTGATCGAACTTGCTGTGTCAGGTCTTATTATCGTTTTTCTCGTGATCCTGTTCATCTCCCGGTCCATTACCGGTTCGCTAAGGAGGCTTACTACGGCTGCAGAGAAATTTGCCGAAGGGGATTTCAACGTTGCACTGCCCCCGATCAAATCGAAAGATGAGATAAGCAGGCTGAACAACGCGTTCATTTATATGCAGGAAACGCTGGCAAGGACCATTCATGACCTTCAGAATACTACGGATGAACTGAAGATCTCTCATGAAAAACTTGAGGAATACAACCGGACACTGGAGCAGAAAGTGGATGAACGAACAACGGAACTGAGAGCAAAGAACCAGGAACTTGATGCTGCGTTCAATCACTTAAAAGCTGCACAGGCCCAACTCGTTCAATCGGAGAAGATGGCTTCGCTCGGGCAGCTTACTGCCGGTATCGCCCACGAAATCAAGAACCCCCTGAATTTCATCAATAACTTCTCGGAACTATCTGTAGAGCTGGTAAAGGAAATGCTGGAGGAAATGGAAAAGCTTTCTTCCTGTCTTGGCGAAAAAGAAGCCGAATACATGAAGGGTATACTCCTGGATATCGAGGGCAATGTGAAAAAGATCAATGATCACGGGAAAAGGGCCGACAGCATCATCCGGGGGATGCTTCTGCATTCGCGAGGCAAATCGGGCGAGCGCATGCCCACTGACCTGAATGCGCTGCTGGCTGAGTATGTCAACCTCGGGTATCACGGCATGAGGGCCACCGATTCATCCTTCAACATTAAAATTGAAAGTGACTACGACCAAAGCATGCAGCTCGTGAATGTGATACCCCAGGATCTCAGCCGGGTATTCCTGAACACCATCAACAATGCCTGTTATTCCACGCACCAGAAAAAGAAAGAACTCAGGGATGCTTATTTCCCCATCCTGAGGGTATCCACTAAAGACCTTGGTGATAAAGCGGAGATCAGGATATGGGACAACGGCAAGGGTATCCCCAAAACGGTGCTGGAAAAGATTTTTAACCCTTTCTTTACAACCAAACCTGCAGGATCGGGAACAGGACTGGGTTTATCGATCAGCTTTGACATCGTCGTTCAGGAACACCAGGGCCAGGTCACGGTTGATTCAAAGGAAGGAGAATATGCCGAATTCGTGATCACTATTCCGAAGTCGGTTTAACTTTTATTTTTAATCCTGAACCAGAATACAAAAACTAAGCTATGAGCGAAGAACTTACTACCAATGTAAAGATCATGGTTGTCGACGATGAGATTGATCTTGAACCCCTGGTCAAACAGAAATTCAGAAGGCAGATCAGGGATGGTAAATATGATTTTGTGTTTGCCTATAACGGCCTTGAGGCGCTGAGCAAACTCATTGAATTTCCCGAGATAGGTATCATTCTTTCCGATATCAACATGCCGGAAATGGACGGACTAACACTGCTGTTAAAGCTGAAGGAGCTGAAAAACCCGGGACTGAAGACAGTTGTGGTTTCGGCTTACGGAGATATGGATAACATCCGTACTGCAATGAACCGGGGGGCGTTCGACTTCCTGACAAAACCTATAAATTTCGAGGATCTTGAAATTACCATCAATAAAACGCTGGACGAGATACTGCAGATACGAAAAGGAATGGAGGAGCATGACCAGCTCATATCCATTCAACAGGATCTTCAGACTGCACGTGAGATACAGCAGGCCATACTGCCAAAGTGCTTCCCTCCTTTCCCCGACAGGAAAGATTTTGACATTTATGCTGCAATGATAGCGGCAAAGGAAGTAGGGGGAGACTTTTATGATTTTTTCATGATCGACAATGACCGGATCGGTTTCGTGATAGGGGATGTTTCGGGAAAAGGAGTGACTGCGGCCATCTTTATGGCTGTCAGCCGGACTATAATCAGGGCCACGGGCCTGAAGGGAATTTCTGCCAGCGAATGCATGAACTATGTGAACAACCTGCTGTGCAGTGAAAGTGTTTCTTCCATGTTTGTGACTGTTTTTTACGGCATCCTGAATACATCTGACGGTGAGCTGGAATACGTCAATGCCGGCCATAATCCCCCATATATAATCTCTCCCGGCGGACTGAAAAGGCTTGAATTGACAAAAGACACCATCCTTGGAGGAATCGAGGGATTCAAGTACCATTCGATGAAAATAAACCTGATACCGGGCGATACGCTTTTCCTTTATACGGATGGTGTTACGGAGGCCTTCAACAAGAAAGATGAATTGTACGGGGACAAAAGGTTTGAAGATCTGCAGAGTGCAAACCTCATGGCAAGCCATAAGGAGATCGTTAAAATTACCCTGGATGATATCGCTGCTTTTGCCTCCGGTAAAGCCCAGAGTGACGATATTACCCTGATGGCGATCAGGTATTTCGGCCGGTGATCCTTGAAGGGAACGGCAAAATTAAATCAGGAGGGAGTGATAGTTTCAGCAGGAAAAATACATGAAGTTATAAGCGTGGAAAACCCTTAGTGGATCAGAACCGGTATACGAACATTAGCTTACCGTCACCACGGGTGTAAAAATCTCTGATCTCCGCCTCAAGTTTATAACCAAAATTCAGGTAGAACCTGCGGGTTGGGGTGTATTTTTCAAGTGTCGAGGTTTCTGCAATAATGAAATGACCGCCAAGTTCCCTGACGATGTTATGGGTTTCTTCCAGGACCATTTTTCCTATTCCTTTTCCCCTGTAATCGTTATGGGTGATGATCCAGTAAAGGTCGTAACCGGCTTCAGTCCCTGCAATATGGCCGTAACATGTATAGGCAATCGTTTTTCCGTCAGCTTCAGCAAAAATGAACCTGTAAGGGCTTTCTTCCCCGAACTTCAGGGCATCTTCGACAAGGTCGACCGCAACAGGGATCTCATAATCATAAAAAAATCCTGTGGATTCGGCCATTTCCCTTACAGCAACCGGATCGCCCGGCAACACGTGCCTTCGGTAAGCAAGTTCGATTTTTTCCATAAAAGCAGTTTATGACTTCAGACAAAGTTAGATAAAATATCCTGGCAAATGACAAAGGCGCTACCTCAGGGCATCTTCGATGATCCTCTCAACGGCCTGGGGGAAAGTCAGTCCGGCCTGTTTGATTGCTGCAACAAAGCCGACAGCAGGGGCGAGACATGGGTTCCCGTTGATTTCAAGGATATATGGCTTGCGGTTTTTATCAACCCTGAAGTCGACCCTGACATAACCCCGGAGTTCAAATGCTTCCCAACATCTGAAAGCAATCGACCTGAGTTCCTCCAGCAAGGGATTTTCTTCCTTTTTAAAACGGAAAGTCCTGGCCGTATGGTCATATTCAAAAGAGTCCTCCGTCCATTTTGCTTTATAACCCATGATGTGATGTTTCCCTTCGGGATAATCCTTGAAAAGTATTTCTGCAGGAGGCATGGCCTGCGGGCCGTTCTTCCCACCGAGGACGGCGATATTGAATTCCCTGCCTTCAATGAACTGTTCGATAAAAAAAACTTTCGGATCGAGTTTTTTCAGTTTTTGAATGTACGCTTTATTGTCCCCCCGGAAGATGTTCTCTTCGTCAAGGCCAAGCGATCCGTCTTCCCAGATGGGCTTGACTATATAAATGTCGTCTTTTTTTAACTTATCCAGCTGGTCCAGCATGAACCAGTCGGAAGTCGGCAAACCATACAGGCGCATCTGCTTCTTTGCAAGCACTTTGCTCGTTGTGATGAAAATCGCTTCAATAGGCACTCCTGTAAAAGGGATGCCAAGAAAATTCAGTATCGCAGGGCTGATATGAAGCAGCGCCCCGGTCCCTTCCAGCATCTCAACAAGGTTGAACACGACCAGGGGTTTGATCTTTTTCAATTGTGCGATGACATCCTCAAGGTGAATGTCGAAAGGAACTTCGAAGGTTTCGTAGCCCAGTCCCTTCAGGGTTTTCCTGATGAAGCGCATCTGGTACAGCACATCCAGCTCATCTTCCTTCGGTTTCTCACTCATCCTGTTGTACAGGAGGACCACACGCTTGTTTTTCATAGGAAGGGGATTATGATTTCTGTGCCGGTCTGTTTGATTTGCTGCCTTGCTTCCTGGCTTTTCTCTTTATCTCTAATGCCTAATGCCTGTTCTTTCCATCGCCGAGTCCATGATCCAGCGCATCAGTTCCAGGTAAGGGATTCCCTGCAGGTTGCAAATGATCGGCAGATCGGAATGTTCAGGGTGGAGGCCGGCCAGGGGGTTGACTTCAATGAACCCAGGGTTTCCCGAAGCATCAAGGCGAATATCCACTCTTCCGCCGTCGCGGCAGTCCAGGGCATTCCATGCTTTCAGCGAAACCTCTTCGCAACGGCGTGCAGTTTCATCCCTGACAAGAGTGTACCGAACACGTTCCTCGTACTCCTGTTTATTTACATAGGAATATGCATTGGCTTCTGCTTCGTTGTTGAGTAATACTTCCATGACTCCGACGGATCTTGCTTTTGCGCCAGTACCGACGATCCCGACGGTAAATTCCCTGCCCGGCAGGTAAGTTTCAACGATAAGACCGAGTTCGAACCGGGAAAGCAGATCCATGCATACGGGTTCAAGTTCCGACGGTGCACTGACCTTGCTTTTTGAACTGATGCCCTTACCTGTTCCTTCGCCAAGGGGTTTTACAAAAAGAGGGTAGGGCAGGTTCACGCGGAGAATATCTTCCCGGGAAGTTACGCATGCGAAATCAGGTGTGGGAACACCGCAGTCGCGGACCACATGTTTCGTCATCCCTTTATGGAGGGTGAGGGCGAGTACCATGGGATCGGAAAAGACATACGGGATATGGTAGGCATCAAGAAGGGCGGGAACCTGGGCTTCCCTTCCGATTCCGTACATGCCTTCGCAAATATTGAAAACCATGTCCCAGCTTTCGCCGGCAGCAAGTTTTTGTATAAGATGCTTTACATTCCCTATACGTATGGTCGAATAGCCAAGCTTCTGCAGGCTGCTTTCGATAGCCTCGACCGTGCTTTCGCGGTCAAATTCTGCTGTTTCCTCTTCGGAATAACCTTCTTTCAGATAATCTGACCGCAGGTCGTAAGTAAGGCCGACTGTCATAAATTCTATGAAAAATCAGGGTAACGGAACTCCTTGTTCTCAAAGTTCCGGAGTTTGGCATATCCATCTTCCCGGCCGATGAAATAATCGGGAAGCAGGGGTATTTTGCCGCCGCCGCCGGGTGCGTCCACGACGTAGGCAGGTACCGCATACCCGCTTGTATGCCCCCTCAGGCCTTCCATGATCTCGAGGCCTTTTTTAATAGTAGTCCTGAAATGGCCCGAGCCAAGCACGGGATCGCATTGGTATATGTAATAAGGCTTGACCCTTGCCCTGAGGAGGGCATGCATCAGGTCTTTCATCACCTGGACATTGTCGTTGATCCCTTTCAGCAGAACCGTCTGGCTTCCGAGGGGAATCCCCGCATTTGCAAGCTTTTCACAGGCTTCCCTGACTTCCGGTGTAAGTTCATCAGCATGTGTAAAATGAATGCTGAGGAACAACGGATGATATTTCTTGAGCATATTCACAAGGGGGCGTGTAATGCGCTGCGGCAAAACAACAGGAACCTTGGTCCCGATACGGATAATTTCAACATGCGGAATGCTGCGCAAACGGGAAAGGAGGTACTCGAGATGGAGATCGGGCATGGTAAACGGGTCACCGCCTGAGATCAGCACATCCCTTACTTCCTTATGCTCCTGGATATAATTCAACCCGGCTTCCCAAGCCTTGACGCCGACGTGACATTTGTCGGTAGCCACCATCCTGGTTCGGGTGCAGTACCTGCAGTAAGTAGAACAAAAACCGGTTACAAGAAATAAAACCCGGTCGGGATAACGGTGGACGATATTTTCAACGGGGCTGTCATGTTCCTCGGATAAGGGATCCGCATTTTCGCCCGGGTGCACTATAAATTCATCGAAAACAGGTACTACGCTTTTACGCAAAGCTTGTTCGGGGTTCATCCTGTCGAGAAGGCTGATGTAGTAAGGAGTTATCCGCAGAGGTAGGGAATGATTATTGCCGTCGGGTTTAACTTCATTGTCGGATAGCTTGATGAACCTTGACAGTTGCTGGATTGACCGTGCGCTGTTCTTGATCTGCCAATGCCAGTTATTCCAGTCCTTAAGCGTTGCTTCAGGAAAGAATTCCTGCATGAAAGACAGGGAACGTTCAGAAGTAAGGGATTTATCGCGGTCAGTGCGGGATTTCAGGTATTCGTCGAGGAGGGAGGCTTCGTCTATGAAGGAGGGTTTACTTGGAGGTTCTTCGTCTTCGGAGATCTCTGGGCGAGGAACGGCCAACTTCTCGTTGGTTGATTTTTCCATTGCTTTTTTTGCTTGCTTAATTAATTTAATTTAATGGTGACCTTTTGAATTCAAGCGGATGTATAAACGCAGAAACTTCATATTATTATCTTGTTTGAAAAAAAGTTTTTTTTTCCGCATACAAAAATACACCTAATGCGGGGAAATTTTACATATTTTTGAAATTAATAAGAAATTTTGTTAACAGTTTTTTGTTAATAAACATCCTCTGAATGAAGCTGTTCTGCAGGCAATTCGGAAGCGGTTACCCATTCGTGATACTGCATGGATTGTTTGGTATTTCTGATAATTGGGTAAGTATTGCGCGGGAACTTGGCGGAAAGTATACTGTTTACGTTCCCGATCTTCGGAATCACGGGCAATCACAGCACAGCCCGGTGTTCGACTTTCCATCTCTGGTGGATGATTTGCTTCAGCTCACCGAAGATTTGAATCTTAAAAAATTTTTTCTTGCGGGTCATTCCCTTGGCGGGAAAGTTGCAATGTATTTCACGCTTCAGCATCCTGAGATGATCAGCAAACTTGTCGTAATCGATATCAGTTTACGGAAAGCACCGGTTAGCTGGGAACACCAGATGCTGATCGATGCCATGCTGGGGGTGGACTTTTCAAATTCCGCCGCGAGATCGGATGTGGAGCGTCAGCTGGCGGTTACGATACAAAGCCAGAGGCTCAGGCAATTCCTTCTGAAAAACGTTTATTGGCGCGACAAAAAAATGCTCGATTGGAGGCTGAACCTTCCTGCAATAAATAAGAATTTATTGAATATTTTCGAAGGGGTCGAAGTTCCCGGGAAGTTCGAAGGGCCGGCATTATTTATCAGGGGAGGGAGGTCGGATTATATAAAGGAAGAAGACATTGCAGAACTAAAATTGAAATTCCCCGGGGCTTTGGTGAAAACCATTCCGGAGGCCGGACATTGGGTTCACGCAGACGCACCCGGGGAATTTCTAAGAATCCTCAGGAATTTCCTTGATCAGTAACGCTCCACTTCGATGCTGGAAACAGCGGTTTCAATGGTGATATAGATCTTTTTACTGCTGCTCTTGAAATTCGGGGTCTGATACATACGGTCTCCTTTTTTCTCAAAACCTTTGAAATTACGGCTGATGAGAAAAGACTCCGAGTTGATCTGGCAGCCTGTTCCCTCCGGGACTTCCACTTTTATTGAGGAAGCACCGGCATTCAGGTTGACGCTGGTACAAGGGCTTTTATCTCCAAGTTTCATTTTAATGGACGAAGCTCCGGCGTCAACAGAAATAGTATCAATGATATAACTCGTCAGGTCCAGTTTCATATCTGCTGCACCGACATTGAATATCATTTTCCATGAAGGTTTTTCGTTCATGCGTATATCTACCTTGTTACTGTGCACGGAATGCCTGACATGCTCTTTCTCGAGTGAAAGACTGATTTTTTTCACCCCGTTGGTGTCCCGTGTCGTCAGCGAATAGTTGCCGATATCACCGGTTTTCTTAAAGGTAAGGTAGTCGGATGTAACGCCTTCCACAGTGAATGATCCGGCTGCCGCATCCAGATCAAGAATCCCCCGTTTGGACAGTGAATCGGGAGGTATGCTCAGGTTTTGTTCCCCGAAGTTACCCGGGGAGGAATTGTCTTCATCATCATTCCAGTCATAGTGCCGGGCACAACCGCTATGGTCGGTCCAGAACGGATTTCTTTCGGTCAGGCGGTTGAAGAAGGTCACGGTAAATGCGAGGATAATGATCACAGCTATTGATTTATACAGATCTCTTACGGGAAGTACTGCAATTCCCCAGAAGATAAGGATCAGCGGCCAAAGGTTCCAGATGATCCTCCATCCGAAGTCAACTAATCCAAGATTTCCCAGCAGTATCAATACTCCGAGGGCAATCAGGATAACAGGCCAGAAAATATGTCTGAATTTCATAGGGTTGTTTTTTATAATGAATATTATTTTCGCCTGCTGAGAGCGTTGAAAAGCAGTCCCCCTCCGACGACAACGAGGATAACCGGCCAGAGATCGCCAAAATTCACATTGGGTACAAGCTGGTCAATGATAAAAAGAGTGCCGATAGTGATCAGGACCAGTCCGCCGATAAGGCTTCCTTTATAATGATGATTGAGATCGGCAGCAGTGTTCTTTGGCTCCTGAGGGCTGAACGGATCAGCAGTAGTGTTCTTTGGCTGCTGGGGGTTGCTGAACGGATCAGCAGCAGTGTTCTTTGGCTGGTCTGAAGCAGCAAATGGATCCTGCTTCACGAAAGGATCAGAATTAGGCTGAGCGCCTGTCTGTGAATTAAACTGTCCATAGGGGAACGGCTTTTCGGGAGTTACCACCCAAAATATAAGATAGATCAGGACACCGCCTCCACCGGCCAGGGCAAGCACAACGAATGCAAGCCTGAGGAGCAGGGGATCGGTGTCGAAATATTCAGCAAGCCCTCCTGCTACACCGGCGATTTTACGGTCGGTGAGGCTTCGGTATAAATGTTTTGGTTCCATGGTTCGGGTTTTGTTTTACAAGGCTTAGACGAAACCCGGAAAATAAGGTTACAAATAACCCGGCTGGAAGGAAAAGGGATTTATCCCGCCAGTTGTTTTTTCTTTTTGTAAATGCGGGAGGAGATCACAAGGCTGATCTCGAACAGGCCGTAAAGGGGAAACGCAACGATCAGCTGGCTGAAAACATCCGGACTGGGAGTGATTACGCCGGCCACGATAAGGATGACTACAATAGTATGTTTACGGTATTTTTTCAGCATCTTCGGGGTCAGGATCCCTATTTTTGTCAGGAGCAGGATTACGACGGGCAGTTCAAACACTACGCCCATCAGCAGGGTCAGCAGGGTGATATTGCTTACATAAGATGTGAGAGCGATCTGGTTCTTGACATTTTCACTTACGCTGTAGCCTCCCAGGAAATTTATCATCAGGGGGGCGACAATAAAATATGAAAACAGAACGCCTGTGATAAAAAGAAAAAATATCACGAAAATGGCTCCCCTGGAAGCTTTCACTTCTTTCTCAGTAAGGCCGGGCTTGATAAACCGCCACAGCTCCCAGAGAATATACGGCAGTGCCATGATCAGTCCGGCAATAAGTGAAATGTTCATATGGGCCAGGAACTGGCCTGCAAGGCTGATGTTGATGATCTGGAAGGATGAGGGATCGACGCAAATAGAAGGCATTGACAAGGCAGCCCCTAGTTTGCAGAGCAGCCGGTACGTAATGAAATCCTTTGATTTCGGCCCGAGGATGATGGTGTCGAACAGAATGTCTTTGAACGCAAATGCAACAAGGGATAAGAGGAAAGCAACAAGGAGGGAACGCAAGATCGTGCCCCGGAGCACATCGAGATGCTCCCAGAAAGACATTTCCTCACCGTTTTTCTTTTTGCCGAAACCGAAAATCCCTGCCATAATCAGGCAAAAATAAGTATTAATCCTGACAGAAGTATATAAGGTTTATATTAAACAATAGATGGCTTCACAAAAGTTAAATCCGGGTGAAATTTACCCGGGGAATCACACCCTGATGAGATTTTAGCTTACTTTTGAACAGGTATTTCAAAAGAAAATGAGATCGGATTTCCGGCATGCCTTTTTGATCCTGATGCTTGGACTTACAGTTCACACAGCAATTTGCCAGGAGCGTGTCCTCGAATATTACCTCGGCAAAGGGACCGCCAACAACCCGGTATTAAAGGATATTTCCAACCAGATAGAGGCCAACCGGTATGACAGCCTGATCGCAAGGGCAAGCTACTTGCCCCAGATAAACTTTAACGCTTACCTCATGTATGCACCGGTTGTCAATGGGTGGGGATACAGCGATGTGATCACAAACGGGCAGAACCTCAGCGGGACATTAAACGTCAACCAGCAGATTTTCAATAAAAAGACCAGGGAAGCCAATTTTCAGAAATACGGACTGGCGGCCAGCAGCCTTGACAACACCAGGAAAATCACGGCGAATGAGCTGAAAAAAGCCATCACTTCCCAATACCTGGCAGCATACTCTGCACTGCTGGAGAGAAAATACCAGCAGCAGGTGCTCTCAACCCTGAATGATGAGGAAAAAATTCTGAAGCTCTGGGTTGAAAAAGGGGTGTACAGGCAAAATGATTACCTGTCGCTGAAGATTGAGATCATGAACCTTTTGAGAAATACCGGGGATCTGGACCTGCAGTACCGCAAGGAATTCTGGAACCTGAACATGATCTGCGGTATAAATGATACAACCCTGTATGACCTCAACCTGCCTCCCATTGATGAAAGCCTCAGGAATCTGCCTGAGAGTTCACCTCTTTTCAGGAGGTTTTTAATCGACAGCCTGAAGATCCAGAATGAGAAACTCCTTGTCGACCGCAGGTATAAGCCCGCAATCAGCTGGTTCTCGGATGGAGGTATAATCAATAACGAGCCGCGGTATCTTTACCAGAATTTCGGTATCAGTTTCGGGATGAGCATGACCCTGCCGGTTTATGACGGCCACCAGCGAAAGTTCAATTATGGCAAGATCAGGGCAGAGGAGGAGACAAGAAAGTCATATGAAGAATTTTTCAGCTTTCAGTATAATTCTGAATTGAAACAACTGAAGGGCGAGCTTGACAGGGTCAGAACGCTCGGAAAGGATAATGAGAAACAGGTCACCCTGGTTGCAGAACTGGTAGAAGAGGACAAGGCCTTATTGAATGTCGGTTCGCTGAGCATTACCGATTATATCCTGGCGCTGAAAAACCTGATCGAAGCCCGGCACAATGGCATTTTGTACCAGGTCAGGGCACAATTTATTCTGAACGAAATAAACTTCTGGAAGCAATGAGATACAGGCCATGGTTGTTGTTCCTGCCGGGGATTTTAAGCCTGGCATTTATCGGAGGATGCAGGGATTCACAGGTATCGGAAGAAGCTGCGATACGGCCTGTGGTGCCTGCCACTATCACCATTGCCAGAAATGGCAGGATGACCGAGTATGCCGAATTCCCTGCCACATCTGCTTTCCTTCAGAAAGCTGTCATTAAATCCCCTTTAACCGGGTATGTTGAAAAATGTATGGTTTCGGCAGGGGACCAGGTTCAGAAGAACTCATTGCTTTTCGAACTGAGGACAAAGGAAGCATCCGTGCTTCCAAAGGACAGCCTGATGTTGACAGGGATCAGCGGGCTAATCCAGGTTAAAGCTTCACTTGACGGGATTGTTTCCGTGATGGATCACCCCAGGGGGGATTTTGTGCAGGAAGGAGAATCCCTCTGCACCATTGTCTTGCCCGAAAGCCTCGTTTTTATACTTGAAGTCCCGTTTGAAATGAACCGGTATATCCACACAGGGGACGAATATACATTGTTATTGCCCGACAACTCCAGGCTTGTTGCCACTGTACATTCCTTCCTGCCCGCTATGACAGGCGCTTCCCAAACACAAAAGATAGTCCTGAAACCCGGAAACCACGGCTCCCTTCCCGAAAACCTGTTGGCTAGGGTGAGGATCACAAGGCTGTTGAAAAACAACGTCCTGATCCTTCCGAAATCAGCCGTACTGAGCGACGAGGTAATGAAAAATTTCTGGGTGATGAAGCTGATCAATGATACTACAGCCGTGAAAGTACCTGTCTCCACGGGAATATCCGGCACCGACAGTATCGAAATCATTTCCCCTGTCTTCAGTTCCTCCGACCGCTTTCTGAACAGCGGGAATTACGGGTTGGGCGATACTGCTATAATCAGGATAATCAAATAAACAGGGAGTTGAAAGATGGCCAACCAGGACTATTACGGGAAATACACCAAACCGACAATATTCGTATTGCTTGTCCTACTGATCCTTGGCGGTTTTGCTTACCGGCAGATGGAGACCCTGCTGTTTCCCGATGTGGTATTCCCGAAGATCAGGATCATCGCCGATAACGGGGAACAACCCATCGACAAGATGCTGATTACAGTGACCCGCCCTCTTGAAATTGCCATCAAAAGAGTTAACGGGATCGCTTCTGTGAGAAGCTCGACCAACCGTGGGAGCTGTACTATAGAGGCTTTCTTCGAATGGAACACCGACATCAATGTGGCACAAACCCAGCTTGAAGCAAGGATCAACGAGATCAAGAATATCCTCCCGCCAACCACGAACCTCGTGATCGAGGCGATGAGCCAGAACATCTACCCTGTAATTGGCTACACCCTTGAAAGTGATAAATACGGGCAGGTCGAGCTGAAAAATACGGCTATGTTCTTCGCAAGGCCCCGCTTTTCAGAAGTCCAGGGGATATCGAATGTATTTGTGAGGGGAGGGAAAACCAAGGAGTTCGTGATCAAGCCCGACCCCATGAAACTCCTGGAACTTGGCCTGACGCCTCAAACGATCATCGAGGTCCTCGGGAAAACGAATTTTATTGAATCCAACGGACTGCTTTCCGATTACCGAAGGTTATATCTGTCGGTCACCGACAGCAGGATCAATACGATTACGGACCTGAAAAACCTGGTCATACGGAATGACGGGAACCGTATCATCAGGCTGGGTGACCTTGCCATTGTTGAATTCCAGGAGCAGCAGGAATTCATCCGCATCAATGCCAACGGTCATGACGCCGTTATACTTGACATCGTGAAGCAAAAGGGGGCGAACCTTCTTGAATTTGTCGAAAAAGTCAGGGAAAAGGCCAGGGAAATACAGGAACAGCTTCCGAAGGGTATGGTCCTGAAGACTTACTATAACCAGAGCGTTTTTGTCACCGATTCTATCAACAGCGTGCTGCGGGCTATTTATGAGGGACTTATCCTGGCCATTCTGGTGGTGATCCTATTCCTCCGATCATTCAGGGCCAGCCTGAATGTAATAATCATCATCCCGGTAACCCTGGCATTAACGCTTACTGTTCTTCATTTTGCCGGCATTACCCTGAACATCATGTCGCTTGGTGCGATTGCCGCTTCCATCGGGCTGATCATCGACGATGCTATCGTAGTCATAGAACAGATACACCGGGTGCATGAGGAAAACCCGGACAAGGATCTGCCTTCTGTCGTGAGGGATACTATTCATATGTTATTCCCGGCAATGGTGGGTTCTTCATTAAGTACCATCGTCATATTTTTCCCTTTCGTGCTGATGAGCGGGGTTGCCGGGAGCTTCTTCAAGGAGCTTACGGCAACCATGGAGATCACACTTGTGTGCAGCTTTTTCACGACATGGCTCGGATTGCCTGCCTTGCATCTTGCCCTGGGATATAAGCACAGGAATAAGGATGCCATAATAAAAACCGGGGAGCATGACAGGCGACAGTCCCTCTCATGGCTGGTCTGGTTTTTTGATAAGCCTGCCTATGCATTGGGATTCATTGCGTTACTAGCCGCCAGCGCGGTAATTCTCATTCCAAAGCTGAATACCGGGTTTCTTCCTGTACTGGATGAAGGGACCATTGTCTTTGATTACCTTACTCCCCCCGGAACTGCACTTGATGCTTCGGATGCCATGATGAGGAGGGTCGATACCGTCATCCTGCATCATAAAGATGTCGCAACGTATATGCGCCGGACAGGTACAAACATGAGTTCCAGCATCAGTATGGCAAGCGGTGTCATCCCGCCAAATGAAGGTGATTACCTGATCCAGCTGAAACCAGGCATCAAACGTTTGACTGAAGATGTGATTTCAGACCTGAGGAAAAAAGTTTCGAAGCAGGAACCAGCCTTATCGATAGAATTCGGTCAAAGGATCGCCGATCTTCTGGGCGACCTGATAGGGCGTCCTGAGCCCATCGAGATCAAGATCTTCGGTGATGACAGGTCGGTGCTCGAGTCCCTGGCTGTAAAAACCCAGGGCATCCTGGGCAAAATAAAAGGTGTTGCCGACCTCAAAAACGGCATCATTGTGGAGGGCCCCACTATCAGCATTATTCCGGATGAGGCTGTCCTGGCCCGCTTCCACCTCAGTGCTGCAGACCTGCAAACACAGTTGCAGGCTTATAACGAGGGTGTCAGTGTGGGCGAGGTCCGGGACGGTGAACAGATGCTCAGGATATTGCTGAGGTTTACCGATTTCAGGGAAAACAACCTGGATAAAATCCTTGAACAACCCATATTTTCGCCCGACGGCTCCTTCCGTCCACTTAAATATTTTGCCAGGGCCGAACTTTCACAAGGTTTTCCTGACGTGACCAGGGAAGATCTTAAATCGAACATCGTGGTCACCGCCCGTCTTGAGAACCGGGACCTCGGGAGTGCGATGAAAGAAATACGGGGCAGCCTGGGAAATCATCTTATCATGCCCCCCGGATATTATATAGTTTACGGGGGTACCTATGCCCAGCAGCAGGACTCATTCAGGGAACTGCTGATGATACTGCTTGCGGCAATTATTCTCGTGTTCACGGTCCTTTTATTCCTTTTCAGGGACCTTCGGATATCACTGCTCGTGATATTCATTTCAGTGCTGGGCACTGCAGGCTGCGTTTGGGCACTTTATATCACCGGGATCCAGCTGAATGTCGGAAGTTATACGGGTATAATCATGATCGTGGGGATCATTTCTGAAAATGCCATTTTTACGATCAACCAGTTCCTTGCCAGTATGAAGACTTCTTCAGGTGATGTGGATTCATCCATCCGTTATGCCATTTCCCTGAGAATAAGGCCAAAACTAATGACGGCCATCGGGGCGATTTTGGCCCTTACGCCCCTTGCCATGGGAATAGGTGTTGGAGCACAGATGCAACAACCCCTGGCCATTGCAGTAATCGGCGGATTCATCGTAGCGATGCCCCTGCTGCTTTTTGTATTTCCCACGCTGGTGAGATGGGTGTATCACAGAAAATAATTATTCCAGAATTTTAATCTCCCAGGTTACCGGAAGCGCTTTTTTCAGGGTAGCCGACACGCCGCAGTATTTGTCCTGTGACAGGCTGACAGCTCTCTGAAGTTTTTCCATGGGCAGGTTTTTCCCCCTGAATTCATAGACAATATGGATAGCGGTATATTGTTTGGGATGTTCATCTGCGACATCCCCTTCTATAACCATATTGAAGAATTCAGGCTCAACCTGCATTTTTTTAAGGATCGGAATGACATCCATTCCTGTACAACCTCCAATGGCAAGAAGTATCAATGGTTTTGGCCTGGGACCTTTGTTTTTTCCGCCCACATGCTCTTCCGCGTCAATAATTATCTCGTGCCCGCTGACCTCTGATTTAAAAGCCATTTCGGACATCCATTGAACGTTTATTTTTTGTTTGGACATATCAGATACCGGCTAAATTCAAAACGTCTCAATCTTATTCAGGTTTTTTCTCTTCTTTTTTGCCTGTATTGATGTTAAACGGAATATACAATGGGCAGAATCTGAAGATACCGGTCAGGATAAAGACGACAGCAAGTATAATAAGGATGATCCCGAGGGCTCCTGTTACCACATTGGTAGCATATAAAACAATAAACAGAAGAGCAATCACAATGCGGACAGCAACATCAATGGTTCCCATATTTTTTTTCATGATTCTAGGATTTAGGTTGATACTATTTAATTCCTATTTACAAGCAGTGATCAGGAACACCGGGTACTCTTTCGGATGGCCCTGTATGTTTTCCTTTTTTATAATGAAGCAAGTCTGGTAATTGATATTCCTGAAACTCAGGGAGGATAGCTGATGCATGAGTAATTCCGGGTCAAATCCCTTATGCCCGGTGAATGGTTCTTCGTGAAAACTCCCGTCTTCCCGGTAGAGATCCGCAACGGCGAGGAACCCACCGGTTCTCAGCAGGAGATAGAACTTGTGGAGAATGTCATTGATGTCCCTGACATGATGGAGTACCATCTGTGTGAATATCAGGTCAAACTTCGCGGTATAATACTCTGTTTCAAGATCAAAGCAAACCGGTTCCAGCTTGGTGGCGGGGAAACTTTTCAGTTTTTCCCTCATCTTATTGATCATTCCTTCGGAACTATCCATGAGGGTAATTTTTCCCAGGTAGTCTTTCAGCATCAGGCTCAGGATCCCTGTGCCTGCGCCAAATTCAAGAGCGGTCATTGTTTCATCCATGGGGATTGCTTTGATCAGAAGACCTGCAATAGCCATGGATCTTTCAAGATGGACAGGATTCAAATCCCATCCGGCGGCTTTCTGGTCGAAATCGTTCAAAGCACAAAAGAAGTTATAAAACCCGAATTCAAAGATAAAAAAAGATCGGGCCGGATGCAACAGGATCACAAAAATAGTTTAGCCCTGGCTCGTAATCTGCCCGTCCGACATTTCAATAATGCGGTCGGAGCGCCTTGCAAAGTCAGGGTCGTGTGTGACGGTCACGATGGTCTGCCTGAACTCCTTACTCAGCCGCATGAAGATATCGAACACATTGGCCGTATTCTTTGAGTCAAGGTTTCCTGTGGGTTCATCGCCCATTATGATAGCCGGGTCGTTTATGAGGGCACGTGCGATGGCAACACGTTGTTGCTGCCCTCCGGATATCATGGAGGCTTTTTTTCTAGCCTGGTCCTCCACGCCGAGGATCTTCAGCTTTTCATAAGCCCTTTCTTCAACCTCATTGTATGAATATTTATTCAGCCGGAGTGCGGGAATCATCACATTCTTCAGGCATGTGAAATCGGGCAGAAGGTAATGGAACTGGAAAACGAACCCGAGATGTTCATTCCTGAACCGGGCAAGTTCATTCTGACTTTTCCCGGTGACTGGTGTTCCTTGCAATTCCATATTGCCTTCATAGTCAGTGTCCATGGTTGAAAGAACGTAAAGCAGGGTGGACTTGCCGCAGCCTGATTTTCCGACCACTGATACGAATTCCCCTTTGCTGATGGTAAAGCTGATATCGCTGAGGACCTGGAATTTCACCGGTTCATGAAAGTACTTTGTGATATGTTCCGCCTTCAGGGCTATAGCTGCGTCCATTTATCCCCTGATGATTTTAACAGGATCAACTTTTGAAGCTTTGACGGAAGGTACATATCCTGCAAAAAAAGCTGTGGTAATTCCAAAAATCAATCCCTGAATGTAATGTCTGGTATAAAATGCCATGGGCAGGTAGCTCACATTTCCCAGGCCGATATATATCCTGGAAACCCCGAAAGAGATCATGTATCCGAGCGCAAGTCCCAGAAAGCTGCCGAATATCCCGATGAAAAGAGCCTGACCGATAAAAACTGAAACAATATGTTTTCCGGCGAACCCTGTGGCTTTCAGTATGGCGATCTCCTTGATCTTTTCGTAAATGACCATGTTCAGGATATTATAAATGCCGAAGCCTGCCACAACCAGAATTGCCATGATCATGGCATTGGCGATGATATCGCGTATCTGCCGGGCAGCAAGGGATTGCTGGTTGGCAGTCTGCCATGCCTCGGCCGTATATCCGGTCAGCTGGCCAAGCCTGCCCCCGACTGCAGGTGACTGGGTATGATCACGGATATTGATATAAATATCGGTGATGTAATTCCTGTCTTTTTGCAGTAATTGCTGCACGACAGGGATATTCACATAAGTCTTGGTGTCGTCGAGCGATTTGATGGTTGTTCTGAAAACACCCATCACACGGAGCATTTTTGAAGCTCCGTTGAAACAAACCAGTCTGACCCTGTCGCCCGTTTTGAGACTGAGTTTCCGGGCAAGCCCTGAACCGATCAGGATGCCGTCAATGGACTTGTCGAGATCACTAACGGAGCCGCTGAGCATGGTCGAAGCGATATCGAACATTTTATCCTGTTCGAGTATGTTTACCCCGTACACCGTTCCGTTCTGCACCACGGTGCCGCTGGAATAAATAACATTTGCCGTCACCTGCATGGAGATTTCCTTTACCTCCTTATTTTCACTGATCTGCCTCACGACAGCCAGGGGGTTGTAAAAACGGTTGTCGTCAGGTACAAGCTGGGGATTGCTGATAAGGTTGATGGTTCCCTTACTGTTGTATCTGTCAAGCATGGAGGTATTGCATGTTTCATTATCATGATACAACCTGATATGCGGGGTGGTGTTCAGCGTGGTTTTCTCAAAGTATTCGTTGGTTCCCGTGATGATGGAATTCATGAAGATGTACATCGAAATACCGAATGTTACACCAAGGGCAGCGACGGCAGTCTGCCGTTTACGGGACAGAAGGTAGGTGAAGGCGATATCAGTATTGATCCCAAATCTCATCTTAATATACTTTGATCACTTTGTCGGTCAGTTTCAGCCCGCCAAGCACCTCCGCCCAGTCGGTTGAAATAATGCCAATGGCAACCTGGATGGTATCATTACCGCGGCTCCCTATAATGATCACTTTATTGTCGGACAGGAGGCAGGGACGGGGTATCAGCATGGCTTTTTCCTTTTTCCCGGTGATCGTATTTGCCTGGAGCAGGGTTCCTGCAATCAGGTTCCCGGGGACATCGCTGAATACAGCTTCCACCCTGTACGACTGTGAAGCATCATCGAAATGTGGGTATAGCTTTGAAACAAACGCGCGGTATGTCTTTCCTTTTTCCGTATTCAGTTCAACCAGCACCAGCTGCCTGAGCCTGATTTTTGCAATGCTGCTTTCATCTATATTCATGACAACCAGCATGGAATCGGGATGCCCCAGCAATGCAACGGTTTCCCCTTTCCGGATGAGTTCGCCTTCCTTCTTATATATTTCATATACCCGGAAGTTCCCCGGTGAAACCAGGTTGTAATAATTCCTGTTTGTGAGGGCCGACTCATAATCCTTCCGGCTGTTGGCCAGGGCCTGAAGAAGGTCACGTCGCGTGCTATTGATATTCTCCCTGGTGGCAACCAGGGAGTTGAATGAATTATCATAATTGAACTGGGCATTGTCAAGGTCCATTTTCGACACCGACAGGGTCCGGTAGAGTTTTTTCATCCGAACCAGCTGAATCGAATCGGTATGCAGCCTCTGGCTTGCCGTCCGGGCCTGTGCATAAAGCTGCTGAAGCACCGATGAGGTATCCGTTGCATTGATCTTTGCTATTCTTAGGTTCTCAAATGACTTTTCTTTCTGTATATCAGGGCTGGCAAAATCCTGGACGAACAGAATCTGGCCGGGTTTCACGACCTGGTTTTCCTCTACCCGTTTTTCTTTCAGATACCCGTCGCTGAATGCTATCAGCATGAACTGCCTCACCGGTTCCACATGTCCGGAGGCAAAGACTGCTTCCGTTATGGGGGCCAGAACCGGGGAGACCACTTCCTGCTTTTTCCTGCAGGAGAATGCGGCTGCAAGGATAACCATGGCCAGGGAACAGCTTAACATATGTTTCATACTATAATGCTTTTTGGCGGATCTGGATCCTGTAATACTGGATAAGGTAATCCGAAAAACTCTGGATGTAATCGTTCTCGTCCATCACATAATCAGAGTATGCCTTCAGCCGGTCTTCAAGGGATATCAGCCCCTCGGAGAACCTCCTCCCGGCATGTTCATCATTTGCTTTGTAAAGTGCGAGTATTTCCATCGCCCTTGTAAAGGAAGCCCTGGTCTTCTTGTATTCCAGGAGGACATTTCTGTTTGCCAGGTCGGATTGATTCACCGTGCTTTCATGGATTTTTTGCTTGTTATCCAGGTCGATCTTCATTTTCCGGATCTGGTTCACGCGCGTTCCACCTGTAAACAAAGGGAAATTGATCCGGATCCCCCAGTATTGCTGTGGAAGGGAGGTGGCACTGACGAAATCAAAGGCGGTATTGGTCGAGAACTGCGCTGTGTATTGGTAAACGGCTGAAAGAGTGGGAGCAAGCAAGGCTTTTGCCAACTGAAGGTTATTCCTTGCCTGTTCCATCTGGAGGTTCGACAATCCCACTTCCGGGTCTGGTGTGAATGATATGTTTGCCGTGAACGGGCTGCCGCCATTCCCAAAATCCTCCTTCAGGATGATCGAATCCCCGGGTTTCATATTCAGCAGGATTTTAAGATTATTCATTGCTATGGATTCATTTTCACCGGCTTCCTCGACCGACTTTCTTGCTTTTTCCAGGTTGATGGCAGCCGAGTTCAGGACGATCTCGTTTATAACACCTTCATCAGATTTATTGCGAGCGACCCGGAACGTGGAGTCGGATGAGAGAAAGTTTTCTTCCGAGAGACTGAAAATTTCGCGTAACAGCAGGCAGCTGTAATAGGAATTCGCGATCTGCTCATAGGTATCACGCCTGGTCTTTGAAATATTCAGGGAGGCAATTTCACTGTTATACTTCGCAGCCCTGATGTTGAACCAGTCCTGGGTATTGATCACATTAAGCTGAAGGTTTAAGATCCCGTTGTAAAGGTACCGTTGTCCGAATTTTACCTCTTTGAACGTGCCCGGCTGCCCGCCGAAGATCTCATCAGGTACCAGTGTGGGCTGGATTTTTATGTTGTCGATGTAGTTTCCGCTGCTGTTGATGACCGGGAACATATTCCCGTATGCCTGCTGCAACCCCTTGTCGGCCATCTCCTTATTGGCCTTGGCTGAAACGATCTGGATATTGTGACTGTCGGCATAACCCCACACCTCCTCCAGTGAAGTGAAAGCCTGCTGGGCGAAGGAGGAATGCAACCCCCCGGCAAAAAATATAATTGTGAATACCACCCTCCCTGACATCAAAAGGAATTTGAAGTGCAAAATTACTAGCGTACCCGGGCTTGGAATTTCAGAATCTTTCCGGACTGATCAAAAAAGGGAATGAATTGACCAGGCTCCTTGTCGTTTTGACACAGGCGGATGGGAAGAAATAAGGAAAGGGCAGGTTCCAATCCAAACAGCTTCATGCCTGTTCGATCCAGCGAAGGAAGGCTGCAACCTTCAGGCGGCTTACGACCGGTGAATCTTTGACAGGGAAAAGGGTTTTGACAAGGACTTTCCTGTTGAAATAAGGTTTTATCTCGCTTACGGCAGTCCGGTTTAAGAGCATCTGCCTGTTGATCCTGAAGAAAAGTTTTGGATCCAGGGATTGTTCCATCTCATCAATGGTTTTATAAACCGGGTACTTCTGATGGTCGATAGTATAGGCGTAAAGAAGGCTGTTTTCAAGGCAGAGGATGGCGATTTTATCCACTGCGATCGGGATATAACTGTCGCGGAATCTGATCAGCAGTGAAGACCGGTAACTAGATGTCGCCATGAGAGCCTCTTTGACCGACCTTATAAGCCCCTCATCCGGGCTGATTGCTTGCCTGAATTTTACCATCTTATCCAATGCGGCATGAACATCTTGTTCGTCGAATGGCTTCAAAATGTATTCAATCCCGTTTGATTTGAATGCCTGCAGTGTATACTGCTCATTGGCAGTGCAAAATACGACCGGGCAATGGATTGTGGCTCTTGAAAAGATCTCAAAACAAATGCCGTCGGCAAGCTGGATATCCATGAAGACCAGGTTGGGCTGATTATCCGGATGGTTGAGGAAACTTACTGATTTCTCAATGCTCTCAAAGACCCCTGATACCCGGTTCACCCCGGGATAGGACAATATGAATTCCTTCAGAAGGGATGCAATTTTAGGTTCGTCCTCAATGATCATTATGTTCATTCCCGAATAATTTTAAGGTTACCCTGAACGTTTCCCCATTATTACAAACCGTCAGCCCGCCAGGGATGCCCAGAAGATCATACCGGCCAGAAAGGTTCTTCAATCCATAGCCTGAAGATTCCTGCCTGGTAACTTTTGGCTGAACGTTGTTTTCAATGATGACAGAATCTTCATTCTTATTTAAGATCCTTATGTGCAGTGGTTTATCCGCTGATATGATATTATGTTTTACGCAATTTTCGATCAGCAGCTGCAGGCTGAAAGTGGGAAGATACATTACCAAGGAACGGGGGGTCACATCAATATCCACATGCAGCATGTTTTCAAAACGTGAAGTCAGCATAAAAATATATTTGCCTGTAAAATCAAGTTCATCACTCAAGGTCACGCTATCCTTGCCCCTGAGCAACAACAACTGCCTGTAAATATCCGAAAGCCGGATGATGAATTCTTCTGATCCCCTGTCCCCTGCGCGTACCATGGAACGCAGAGTGGAAAGAGCGTTAAACAGGAAATGAGGATTAATCTGCTGTTTCAGAATCTCAAACTGGGAACGGACATTTTCAGTCTTCAGCATTTCATTCTGAAGCGAAATTTCCTGGGCCCTGGCCATGGAGTCGAGGGAATACTGGAATAAAAGAATGAGGATAAGTCCTGCAATGCCTCTCAGCAAAATGAAAAGAGCTGTAAGCTCTCGCGGAATGCTTAACAAACGGAATTCCTGCAGGAGGAAAACACCGGCAAGGGATAAGCAGGCCAGTAGGAAAATGTTCAGGATAGGATTCAGGACAAGGTTTTGCCTGTATGCATTCCCATCTGTCACGTGGGATTTGAACAAAGAGAACCTGGCATTCAGGTACCAACCTGTCAGCAGAAAAACAAAAGAAACAGTCCAGGTCAGAAAAATATGCTTAATGGAAAGAAAATTAGCATTCTGGCTGTTGTTGATCAGGGTGAAGACTGGCAATACCGCGGAAAAGATAAGTCCGGCTCTCCAATGGTAAATAACTTCTTTGATCCTTCCGGAATGTCCCATGTAATCAGCAGAAATTTTCAATAATATTCAAATTCCCTGATCGTCAGGCTTTGGGGGATATTTTTCTCAGTTTGCATCCTTTTTAACCAGTTCCCGGCCGGATCAAACTCAAGATACTTATACCGGTATTGATGGACCACACTGTCGTCGGATATATAACTGAACTCTTCAATCATATTATTGTCCTTATCGTATCTGAAGGTCTTTCTTTCATGAGTGCTGTCATCAAAGGAAATATTGACTTCCTCGGTTTTATTTCCAAACGCATCGTATTTAAAGGCTGCTTTTTTTAACAGGCTCCCGTCGGTTTCGCTTCTCCTTCTTTCGATATTATTCCCCTTTTTATCATATCTGAAGGTTGTAACCTCATCGATGTAATCATTTGAGTCTTTCCATCGTTTTTCAACTTTCCTGCCTTTCAGATCATATTTAAAAGTGATCAGATCCGAAACGCTGTCGGGCCAATAATGGAGTTCTTCAACAGTGTTCCCCCTAGTATTATACTGGTAGTAAACTTCTTCAATAAAATTGCTGTCGTTGATTTTCCCGGAATCGTCAACGGAATAAGTCGTTTCCGTAAGGGACCTGACTTTTCCTTTAAGGTTCTGTTCTGCAAGACTGTTCCTGACATTTTCATTGGAGCAGGATATGACCAGCAGGGATACTGCAGAAACAAGAATTATATTGAACAGTAAACGATTGATTTTCCCAGGTTCACCCATCAGCAAAATTTTTGCAGGAAATATTTATCCGGCACAAAGTTATTATCAGGAAGCAATAATTATTCTCCGATTAAGATTTTTTTTTGAATTCCATTAAATTTTTAACAGTACTGTAATTTTTGTGTCTTACATAAAGTGTAATGGAAATGAAAGGTAATTTATGTAAAAAAGCATTAAAATTTTTGATAATATTTCTTTTAATAATAAATTTATGCCGGGTTATTCGATACTTAATGTATTTTTACTTTTAGAGATCTCAGCATAAACGGTAATTGCAGGATCCCTGGGATAGAATTTACGGTAACAGAACATATGGCGAGAGTATTCCTGGACGCACTGATTGAAATTGGGCACCTGGAGGGTTTCAGGGAGAAAACGGACTATGCCCTGAAGTTTTTGAAATCGTTTTCAGGCAGGGAAGATGTCCTGCTATGCCTGAAAGGCTTTGAATTCCCATATGGCCACAGCAATGAATGTAATGAATGCAGGAAAAGAACGGATCCTGACTATCCGTTGCGTTACTTGTGCTTATTTGCGGATCGTAACGGGTATAGAGTTTTTCCCTTAGAGAGCAAGGATACTTTTTCCGGTTACCTGGTTTTCCCCGATAGCCCTCAGGAGAAAGGGGAGATGGATTACACTGCCCTTAAAACATTTCTTGATCTTTTTTCAATCCTGCTTGAAAATTCGGAGCAAAAGACCAGGATCAGGGAGCTTCATTCAAAACTCGGGCAGGAATTGAACAGCAGTTCCTTTGCCATGGAAAAATTTAAGGAGAGTGAGCTGAGAATGATGAATTTGTATAACAACATGACTGAAGGCGTCGGTCTTCATACGCTAGTTTATAATGAGGACAGGGAACCGGTAAATTACAGGATCGTTGGGATAAATCCGGCTTTTGAGAAAATATTGAATATTCCGGAAAAAGAGGTGGTTAATGCCTTGGCAACAGATGCCTATAATGTACCTGAACCACCTTTAATGAAAGAATATCTGGAAGTGGTGAAAACCGGAGAACCTCATGAATTTGAAGTTTATTTCGCTCCGATGGATAAGCATTTCTCCATTTCAGTCTCTCCCTGGGGCCCGGAAGGTTTTGCCACTATTTTTACAGATATCACCGAACGGAAGCGGATCGATGACGTTTTACATGAAAGTGAAAATAAATACCGGATGATTTTTGAAAACATTCAGGATGTTTTCTATAAGATTGACCTGGATGGCAAAATCGTCGACATTAGTCCTTCAATTAACAGGTACTCGGGATTTACGCGTGAGGAGCTGTTGGGGAAGCAGTCTTTGGATGTTTATCTGATCCCTGAAGAGCGGAGTAATTTCATGGAGAAATTAATGGGAAAGGGGGAGGTTACTGATTATGATGTACAATTTAAGAACAAGGACGGAGAAGGTATCTGGGCTTCGGTGAATGTCCATCTGGTACGCGACCAATCCGGAAATCCTACAGGCCTTGAAGGTTCACTCCGGGATGTGACGGCAAGAAAACTGGCCGAGGAGAGACTTCTGGAAAGTGAAGTAAAATTCAGGTCCCTGGCTGAGAATTCCCCGTATGCCATAATGATATTCCAGGATGATCACTGGGTTTATACGAATCCGGCAGGGGAAGAAATCAGCGGGTATTCTGCATCGGAGTTATACGGGATGACTTTCTGGGAATTTGTAGATCCCGAGTTCAGGGATGTTGTAAAGCTCATAGGGCAAAGGCGGCAGGCAGGAGAAAACGTGAAAACCTCTTATGAATTCAGGATAATCACAAAAACCGGCCAGGCGAAGTGGGTGTATCTTACAGGAAATTCAACATTCTATTCGGGCAAACCTTCGGGGATTATCTCGGCCGTGGATATATCGGACAGGAAGAAAATGGAACTTGCGCTGAAGGATGCATTGGAGAAAGCCCAGGAGTCGGACCGTCTCAAATCGGCTTTCCTGGCAAACATGAGCCACGAGATCAGGACGCCCATGAATGCGATCCTGGGGTTTTCGGAACTGATCGGACAGCCCCACACTAGTCAGCAGGAGCAGGAACAGTTTACAGGAATCATCAGGAGTTCAGGGAAAAGGTTGCTGCATATCATTGATGATATTATAGACATTTCAAAACTTGAGGCAAAACAGGTCGAGATATCAAATGTCCCGTGCGATGTTTGTGAACTTGTAAAAACAACTGTGGAAGCATTCAGAAACATGGAGTTTCTGAGACAAAAGAATAAGCTGAACATTGTTTCGGATATTAAAGATTTTTCTCCGGGAGAAGAAGTGGAGACAGACCCCATTAGGCTGCAACAGATTCTTGATAACCTTATAACCAATGCGATAAAGTATTCGAGTGAGGGGAATATTACAATTGGGTTGAGAAAAAACAAGGAGGGGAGGAAGAGTTTCATGGAGTTTTTTGTAAGGGACAACGGCAAAGGAATCTCACCTGAGAAATATTCAATAATCTTTGAAAGGTTCAGACAGGTTGAAGAGAACGAGTATCATGAAGGTGCCGGCTTAGGTTTAAGTATTTGCAAGGCTTTTATCGAATTGATGGGGGGCAGCATCAATATTGAGTCGGAATTGGGAAAAGGAAGTGTTTTTACTTTTTTCATACCGCTCATCCCGGTGCAGGCTGATAAAACAACTGTTTTGCCTGCTCCTCAGAGAATATCGGAAGATCTGAGAGGGAAGACCATACTGATTGGAGAGGATGAAGATGATTCATTTTTTTACATTCAACTGTTGCTTAAAGAAACCAATGCCCTGATGCAAAGAGCCGTAAACGGGAACATGGTGATGGAGATGCTTGCCGGCAAATTGCCCGATCTTCTCCTTCTGGACATCAATATGCCTGGAAAAACAGGTTATGATTGCCTTAGGGAAATCCGCCAGAAAGGATATTCTTTGAAGGTTATTGTCCAGACGGCTTATGCCATGGCCGATGAAAAGAAGCGCTGCATCGACTCAGGCTGCGATGGATACCTGCCCAAGCCCTTCACAAAAAAAGACTTGCTGGATTGCATTAAGGAAGTGATCAGGCATGATAAATAAAAGCCTTATTTCTCCAGGGCCTGGCTGAAGTCGGAAATGATATCAGCCGCATCTTCTATTCCTACTGCCAGCCGGACCAGGTCATCCGTAATACCGGCTTTCAGTTTGTCCTCAGCCGAAACTTTTGAATGTGTCATGGATGCGGGATGCTGGATCAGGGTTTCAATTCCCCCGAGTGAAACGGCGAGCAAGGCGACTTTAACATTATCAAGCAATTTTTTTGCAGCCGTAAAGCCTCCCTTCAGTCCGAAACTGATCATGGATCCCGGGCCTCTCATCTGCTTATTTGCCAGATCGTACTGAGGATATGACCTTAAACCGGGATATTTTATCCATGCCACTTTCGGATGATTTTCCAGGAACTCAGCTACTTTACGGGCATTTTCCTGGGCTTTGTCAATACGGATACTGAGTGTTTTTAATCCGCGGATAACCATATAGGCCTGGTGGGGATCCATGTTGCATCCCAGGTTTATCATCATGTTCCTGAGTTTATCATACATGGTTTTTTCTTTAGTGACTATCATCCCGGCAACGATGTCAGCATGGCCGTTTATGAATTTGGTCATTGAATGAAAGACGATATCCGCACCAAGATCAAGGGGGTTCTGAAGATACGGACTACAAAACGTATTATCCACAACAAGGATGAGCCCGTGTTCACGAGCAATCTTCACGCAGGCTTCAATATCCGTGATATCCATGGTGGGGTTGGCCGGGGTTTCCAGGTACAGTATTTTAGTGTTTGGCCGGATGGCATTCCTGACATTATTGATATCCGTGGTGTTGAGGTATGTTGACTGGAACCCGAACCGGGTAAATTGTTTTTCCATCACACCCCTTGCGGGGCCATAGATGGCGTCGGTACTGACAATATGATCGCCCTGGCTCATCAATGCAAGGTAAATCGTTGTGGCCGCCGCCATTCCAGAACTGACTGCAATACCGCCAAAGCCGTTCTCAAGGATGGCCAGCTGGGTTTCCAGTGCATGTATCGTCGGGTTTCCGATACGCGTATAAATATACCCGTTGCTTTCACCGGCAAAACAGCGGGCTCCATCTTCAGCGTTTTCAAATGAAAAAGTCGAAGTCTGGTAAATTGGCACCGTGGCCGATTTGTATTGGTCGTCAATTTTACCGGCATGGATAAGCTTTGTCGAAAAGCCAGCGTCATTGTGGTCCATAAGAGTGAGTATTTAACGTTTAAACAGGAATATCAATGATTTCAGAATGCAAAAATAGCGGGTAAATGTTCATGAACCAAATTCCGCTCAGGGTTTCAGAGCTTTATCGACCTCATCTTTCAATCCATCCCTGAACTTTTCGGGATTACTGAGCCCGTTATCAAATGCAAAGTGAGTAAGATCGGTTTTTAGTTCCTTGCCATGGGCCCATTTTACGATATAAAGAGCCTGGGCATTGATCTCAAACCGGGATACCGTCCTGGCCTGGGATTTGTCGTCAGTATTGATCACAGCGAATTTTATAATTCCATTACTAAGTTCCCTGGAATAAGTGCTGTTCATCACTTTGATAAGATTTTCCTCGATTGACTGGTCGATAGGGCATCTGTCATTGGGATGGAAATAATATACCTCGGCTTTCATAGCAACCGGGGCAGATGGTTTTGTCTGTGAAAAAGTTTCACGGCCCGGGCCAAAAAGCAACAGGCTGAAAAGGAAAATTGTTAATGTTCTCATCATGATCCGCTTAAAACTGTGTTCTCCTATGGAGTTCCCTCCACAGGTATACTTTGATTTCATCCCTGCAAATCTATGAATTTCTTTGCCGTTTCTGAATATAAACATTGCCGGAATGCTGAGGACCGATTTTCATTTTTCCTGTTTGGTCGTCTTCCCGTCCTTCCAACGCGCTTCAAGGATGCGGTAAGGGTAATGGCTTAACAACTGATGTGTGTTGGCACAGGAGGTCCTGTGAATTTTAATCCCCTGGGTCACGCTTACAAATGCATATATGGAGTTCCCGGGAGTCGGATTACAACATCTTGCAAGCTGATAATGAAGGGACTTGATTGTGGAATCGATAACAACAAAGCCCTCTTTCCCGGCCTTGATCTTAGAAATACTTTCGGGGAATGAGGAATCATGCGAAGTTCCCGAAATTGTTTTTTCCGGCCCGGCTTCTTTGACAACTCCCAAATTCAGGGCTTGCTTCACACGGGTAAGAGTAAACGGAACTGTGACCGTCTCCAGCCATCCCTTCCTTGGTTTCGGGGCTTTGGAAAGCAGCAGCTTTACGGTGTCGCCATTGACCAAAGTATACCTGAGAGGAACCATTTTCTTATTAACAATGGCACCCGTACAAATCGAATTATTTTCTTTCAGCGTTTCCCGGGCAAAATCCTGCACTGTTAAACCGCGACGGAGTTTTTTCAGGTTTCCATCCTCGGTGAAAATAAAAATATCGGCCGTGGAGAGCACCTTTTTATCCAGTGCCATTGAATTTAACATAGAAACACTGGCCGGGTGTTCGAGCAATCCCCTGAGTTCAATAAACGGGGTCTCCGTTGTTAAAGGCTTTTCCTCGCTTTTATATCTCCAGTGAGCAGCGTATCCTTTCTCTGCGATTTCATCCATGCGACGGGTTCTGATCTGAACTTCCACCCATTTCCCCTCAGGTCCGATCACAGTCGTATGTAGTGATTCGTAACCATTTTGCTTTGGGAAGGAAACCCAGTCCCTTAACCTGTGCGGATTAGGAGAATAGATGTCAGTAACCAGGGAGTAGATTTTCCAGCAGTCCGCAGCCTCATTCTCCATGATGCTATTCAAAATTATCCGGATGGCAAAAAGGTCATAAACCTTTTCAAAATCGACCTTCTGTACCTGCATTTTCCTGTAGATCGAAGGGATAGATTTGACCCGGCTCCTTATCTCGCAGTCAATTTTGTTTTCAGCCAGGCTGCCGGCAATCGGACTTATGAACCCGGCTGTATATTGATCCCTGTTTTCCCTTGTTTCCCTGATTTTCTGTTCAATCTGTCGGTAAATATACGGAGTGTTAAAACGCATGGCCCGGTCTTCAAGTTCATTTTTAATCCTATAAAGACCCAGGCGGTGTGCAGTCGGGATATATAAGGATATAGTTTCTCCCACAATCACACCTTGTTTTTCAAAAGGATAGTCGTTAAGATGCCTCATATCATATAAGCGCATGGCAAACCTGACAAGCAAAGCCCTGATATCGTCGGAAAGCGTCAAAAACAGGCCGATAAAGTTTTCCTGGTTGGAGCGATGCAGGCTGGTATTGACATTTTCCAGCTTCCGGATCCCGTCCAAGAGGTATCTCACGCTTTGTGAATATTCCAGTTCTATTGCTTCCGGAGACAATGTCATGCTATCAGCCACATTCTTCAGAATACAGCAGAGGACTGGTTCAAGACCAAGGCCCATTTCATCCAGGATGATCTTTGCTGTTTCCAGGGCCATTGGCACATAACCCTGTTCCTCTTGCCTTGCTGAAACGTTCAGCATCATTCCAAATGCCTTTCGGAGCATTGACCTCGTTCGGCCCGACTCCCATCGTTCGAGCAGATCTTCGAATGTTAATGGTGCGGAAGCATCAGTGGTAAAACCAGTATCCATAAAACATTGGTGGTTTATTGTTAACGAAAGGATAATCATATTATTTCTGCCTAAAGGGAATGCTTTATAACATCTTTATAATCAGAATTCTTAAATCGAATTATCAGATGATTCTCTTTGGCTGGAGAAACAAGCAAGAGTGAATACGGCCTGCGTTCTCCTAAAACTAAATAACGGCAAGATCCTTTCGGTGGAGGAAGGTCACGTGCAGATCAATGACAGGGAACTGCTTCAGCGGAAGCAACCGGATTTATGGACTATGTGAAGATTATCTGTGTCTGCTGACCGCCGCATTTTTCATAGAAATCTCCGACGGTAAGGATGTCCTTCACACCTTCCCACAGGTCTTCCTTTTTCAGCTTGAACATGTCCATTGCCAGTTTACAGGCAAAGATTTCGCCTCCCCCGGCTTCGATCATTTCAAGGAATTCCTTCACAGGAGGTATGTCAAGCTTTTCCATCTGGCTTTTCATCATTGACGATACGCCTGCCTCAACTCCCGGTAATATGCCCAGGATTGTAGGGAAGGGAAGACCTCCGGGCATTCTCATGGCGGGATTACCGACAGTTCCCGTATGAAGGCAATTCATTTGTTTTTTGGTGATGGCATCAAGCCCGAAAAAAGTAAAAAAGAGTTTCGTCTCGATACCTTCCATTACCGCCCCGTTAGCCAATACCAGGGTGGCATATACATCTTCGATGCTTCCTTTTGCGCAAATGATGCACACTTTTTTCAAAGGAAATTCTTCTTTTGCCATAGTTTTATCAGTTAACTTTAGTTTTACATATTATACGCATGATGCGGGCTTTGGAATACCTGCAATTTTAGCGGCTTTTTTCATGGGAGCACCGGGAAAAAGCTGGTAAAATCCTTTGATATCAATAAAACCGCTGGTCCCTACCGACCTGATAGTGAGGGTTTCGCCCTTGGCATTGCGCTCCCTGAGGTACTCAAGGACCGAAAAATGCCTGTCGGTAAGTTCGATCCCTTCTTCCTTTGCAATTTCCCTGGCAATGTCCTTTGTCCATTGCGCACGGTTGGTCATATAACCTTCGTCATTTACATCCACGCTGATTCCAGCAATAACTTTCTGTGCCATAAGTCTGTGATTTATTTAATGATTATAAACGCTAAAATACCTATATTATGTTGAAGTATTTCGTAAAGGATAAGTGTTTTTTTTACCCCCTCGCTATTTTGCTATTTGTTTTACCAGCCTTAAAGTATATGACAACGACTTCCTGATCTCCGGCGAATTCAATTGCCTCAAAAGACCAAATAGTGATTTATTATCCAAATTTTCATCAGGCTTCACATCAGCAACCGCCAAGGTAATGTTATTCAGACTTTTCAAAAATGCCGGATCCGAGAGATTCCGGATGATGCTGGCAATGTTCTCAAGGTTGTCCTCTAGCCTGATCAGGTCTTCTTTCGTAAAGCTATGCATCCATTTGTCTGCGAATTTACCAAGTTCACGGATGTATTCAAAGTAGCCCTTTTCATCCAGCTCATTCATTTTATTCACCGCATCAAGGCCGGCCTGGTGCAAAATGGGGGTGACGTCCTTCATGAAATCCTTCACGCTTTCCATCAGTTCGAACATCTCATGGAATGTGTCGATATTCTGAAGGACCTTGATCAAAAGGCATGTCAGCCCACAGTGATCGAGTTCCACCTGGGCCTTGTCGAGCATGAGGGAGGTTTGCTTAACCACGTCCTTGACAACAATGCCGGCATCTTCAACCAGGTCGTCAATTTCTTCCCGCTTCTGGTTCTGGACTGATATATATTCCAGAACGATATCCATCTTCTGGTGGAGTTCAGCAAGCTGCTCCTGTATTTCTTTTTCTGCCATAATTCCCGGTTTTACATTTTTTTACCTGCCATTGTCATCTTTGAATCAATCGGCATTTCCCTGCCCTTTAGCAGGATATGCCAATATATCCAGCGAAACATCAGTTTGCCGTAATGGTTGGTTCGGGATTCCTTCAGAAGTTCGAAAGGTCCTATTCCCGGGAAAGGAAAGGAACCGGGTAATGGCTCGGTATCATAATTGAAATCGATCAGGGCTCCTTTGCCGAAACCGGTTTCGATATAGCAGTTTGAGTGACCATCGAATTTATCCGTCAGAGGCCTGTTCTCTATCGCGCACATCAGGTTCTCCGTCAGCACATCGGCCTGGAAATGGACTACAGATCCGGCTTTTGAAGTCGGGAAATTGCCTGCATCCCCGATCACAAAGACATTAGGAAAATCCACCTGCTGAAGAGTGTATTTATCGGCCTTGACAAAATCCATTTCATCGCCAAGGCCGCTCCGCCCGATCACGGGATCACCTTTATGGACAGGAACGGAGATCAGGCAGTCGAACGGGATCTCGCGTTCATCATAAGAAACAATGGATTTTTTATCATTGTCAACCCTTTCCATATAAAAATCGGGAACGATATTGATATTTTTCTGTACCAGCAACTCGCCTAGGACTTTTGAGGCCCTGGGTTTGGTAAAGGCGCCTGAAAGCGGCGTCACATATGTGATGTTCACATCATTCCTTAATCCTCTTTCAACGAAAAAAGCATCTGCAAACATCACGAATTCCAATGGAGCCACGGGGCATTTTATGGGCATATCGGCAATGTTCAGCACAAGTTCCCTCCCTTTCCATGTTTTAAAAAAACCGGCAAGAGCGGAAGCGCCTTCATAAGTGTAGAAATCGAAGATCTGCTTATGCCACAAAGGACCCTTCAGCCCCGGCGTATCTTCAGGCGCCATGCGTGTGCCCGTGGCAATGACCAGGAAATCGTATCGCAGGCTGGTCCCGTCTTTCAGGTGAACTGTACTGGCAGGTGCATCGATGCGGTCTATTTCCTGGAAGATCACATTGACACCGAACGGGAGAAAATTGATTTTTGGTTTTACAACATCATGTTTGCTGTAATAACCGAAAGGCATGAAAAGAAATCCAGGCTGGTAGTAATGGGTTTTGTGCTGGTCCACGATTGTTATGTCCCATTCGTCGCGCTCAAGGAGTTTCCTCATTTTATTGGCCATAATGGTACCACCGGTACCTGCGCCCAAGATCAGTAGTTTTTTCATTGTTTAAGGAAATATAGGGGTTCTGTGCAAATATTGACAAAAATACATATATTTATTTGGTGATACCAAAGCGATTTAATAATATTTTATAAATTTATATTCAGACTGCTTCTAAATAATACCGACAGATAAATTATCAGTTAAGTACGACTAAGAAAATATTCTGATATTATTAATCAGGCAGGGTTCAAAACGATCCTTATTTTAGCCGTATAAAAAAATAAAAAAACCAAGCTGATTGTATTTAATAATCTATATATTTACACCGAAAATATTATTCATATAATCTGTCGTCTATGGAGAGAAATTTACCGGAAAAATCGTTTTCATCAGTCAATTCAGCAGGGGTTCGTAATTTTTTTCTCCTGCTTTCTTTTATCCTGTTTTCCTCAATAACTGTTTCTGCCCAACCCCCCGGAGCCGGCATAATCCCTGCGACCGGGGTGGAATATCAGATCGCCAGGTGGTCCGGTTTCAAAAAAGCTGCCTTTACAATTTCGTTTGATGATAATTACCGTTACCAGGTCACTCTTGCCAATCCGATTCTGAATAAACATAATTACAAAGCGACATATTTTATTGTAACCAATCGTGTAGGAAAGGGATGGGCCCCGGGATGGGATACCATCAATATGCTGGCCATTCACGGTCATGAAATAGGAAGCCATTCCAAAAATCATCCCAACTTCGCAAACCTTTGCATGGACCCTTCGTGTGCCGACAGCATAAGGCATGAGTTCAGGGATTCAAGGGACACCATCGATGCCCATATCCCTTACCGGCAGTGTGAAAGCTTTGCCTGGCCTGATGGTGCAACTAATGATAGTGCCATGAAGATCAGCAAAAATTATTATATGGCCTGCAGGGGTAGTTACAACAATTATGAAGGTAAGGATCCTGTAAGTTTTTATAACATTGCCAGTCAGCATATCTATCATGATACACCCCTGGAAATAGTGAATCAGTACCTCGATATCGCTTTTATTATGGAAGGCTGGCTGGTGGAACGCTGGCATGGTTTCCAGGTAGGAAATGACACCAACGGGTACGAGCCCGTCCCGATTCAAATATTCGAGGATCATCTGAATCATGTTGCCCTGAAGGAAGACAGCCTTTGGATCGCGCCATTGGGCAGTGTTGTAAAATATATCAGGGAAAGGGATGCTTCGGTTCTTTCGTTCATTGACTCCGTTGGGTACAATGTAACTCTCAGGCTGACCAATAGTCTCTCCGATCCAATGATTAAATATGATGTTCCTCTTTCATTGAAGGTGAAGATTTACGGGAAAATGGCCCAGTTATCTAAAATCACCCAGGGCAATAATACCCTGCCTTTCAATGAAGTTAGTGAAGAAGGAACCAACTATATTTATTTTGATGCCGTTCCGAACGACAGCCTTATCAGGTTCCGGCTTTTTCATCCTCCTTCCGGGGTCGGTGATCATATGGCGATAAGGAACGGGGCGGAGAATTATCCGAATCCTTTCACCAAATCAACCACACTTTTATTTGATCTTCCCAAAAGTGAGCATGCGGATATCAGGGTTTTCGACCAGAACGGCCGCAAAATCAGGGATTACAGCAATTATTACTCTGCTGGCAGGAACAGCGTGGAATTTGACGGAAGAGGGTTGACGCCTGGCGTTTACAATTGCATAATCAGCAGCCGGGAAAGGGAAACGGATATCCGCATGGTCATAAAAAATTAGATATAAAAAAGGCATCCGGAGTGGCAGAAAAACTGCAGCTTGGATGCCTTGATAACAAGTAAGGCATGGAGGTTATTTTTTCTCCTCGGGCTTGTTGGTGGTTGCCTGGTCTTTTTTATCGTCTGATTTCAGCTCGTCCTCGATCCCGGCCATACCGTCCTTGAAGCTTTTAACTCCCTTACCAATGCCTTTCATCAGTTCAGGGATTTTGGATCCCCCGAAAAGCAGCAGAACGATCAGGGCGATGAACATGATCTCCTGTGTTCCCAGACCAAATATCAATAAAATGCCTAAAGTCATGATTTCCTGAATTTGAATAACAAAATTACACAAAGAAACCGTAAAACCGCATATTATTTTTGTAAAAACATGCAGGCATCTCCATAACTCAGGAAACGGTAATTCCCCGCAAGTGCATGGGTGTAAACAGTTTTCCAATATTCTCCTGCAAAAGCGGCGATGAGCAGCAGCAGGGTGCTTTGCGGAAGATGAAAATTAGTGATCAGGCCGCTGATAAAACGGAACTTATATCCCGGGACAATGATAAGGCTTGTGTTCCCGCGAAATTCTTTCAGTGCATTGGTTTCAAGGTACCTGATAAGAGCATCCAGGGAACCTGCCGGGGATGGTAAATCGTCAGAATCACATTCATAAGGATCCCATTGGGTCACGTTTGTAAGATCCCCACCGGGCTTTTTTATAGCCTGTACGCCTAACCAGTAAAGGCTTTCAACAGTCCTTGCCGACGTTGTCCCAACGGCGATAACAGGTCCGTTAAGGCAGTCCTTTAATTTCTTCAGAGTGGAAATTTTAACAGTAATTGCTTCATTATGCATGATATGCTGACGGATGTCGGCGGCGCTTACCGGGCGGAAGGTCCCAAGGCCGACGTGCAGGGTGATTGTTTCTTCATTACACTGTTTTTCCCTCAGGTGTTCCAGTATCTCCCGTGTAAAGTGTAATCCGGCAGTAGGAGCCGCAACAGATCCTTCATGCCGTGCAAAAACGGTCTGGTAACGGCTTGCATCTTCATCATCGGCGTTCCTTGAGATATAGGGAGGGAGAGGAACCTGGCCCGCTGCCCTGAGGATGTCGGAAAATGTGAGGGATTCGGGTTCCCATGTGAATTCTATCTCGAAGCAGCCCTCGCCGAGGCCGGCTTTTTTCTCTGCTTTAAGCCATCCGTTTTTTTCATCAAGTGTCTTTACCAGGATATCATTTTTCCATTTTTTCAGATTGCCGACGAGGCAATTCCAGCGGCAACCCGATTTTTGCCGGAAAGCCAGTTGCAGATCAGTTTCTGATTTCGGTTCAAGGCAGAAGATCTCGATGAGCCCGCCCGTGGATTTGGTAAAGAGCAACCTCGCCCTGACCACTTTCGTGTCGTTAAAAACGAGCAGGCTTCCGGATGGTACCACATCGGTTATCCCGGCGAACAGTTTATCCTCTATCAACCCGTTTCTCCAAAGCAGGAGTTTTGAGGCATCACGATTTTCCAAAGGCCTTTGAGCAATCCGGTCAGCCGGAAGATCATATGAGTAATCTGCAATATGAATTCCCACAGGCAAGGTCATCCTCAGTCATTATAATTACAGGCAACAATAAAAAACACCCGGCTGTATGCAAAAAGTCTGCATGCACCGGATGTTTCAAAGTTACGGACTATTTCCTACTTAGCTGTACTGAAGAATTTCGGTTTGTAGGTGATCATCAGGTAGGCATACTGCGATCCCCTCACCGAGCTTGCAAGGTTGTAAAGCAGTTCCATCGTGGAAGTGGGGAAGAAGTAGCAATATGCGGCATTCAGCTCAACATTGGGCAGGGGTTTGTAAACAAACATGAGATCAAGCTCAGAGCCAAGGTTTTTTTTCACCTTTGTTTTCATATCCACCAGGTATTCCTTGCCGAAACTGAAATATCTCCAGGTTGCCTCAAGAGAGGTTACTTTGCTGAAGTTAATGTTAGCGCGTGCATACATCTGGTTCAAACCGGGGTAGTTATAGGTGCTTTGCAGCATGCTGTTGAACATATCCATATATCCGTACAACTGGTGGTTTGTTCCGTATAATACATTGAAGCTGGTAACTTTCTTTGCAACTTCAGTCTTGTTTGCCGGGTTGTTATCGGTTCCGCTCAGTTGTTCGTATCCTACCATCAGTTTAAATGGTTTTACAATCTGGTAACCCACATTTGCCCCGAACATAAAGGCCGAAACCTGCCGTCCGTCCTGGATATGTCCTCCCTGGTAGTACCCACCGACCCATGCACTGAGGTTGTCCCAGTTGAACCATGCGTTACCGCCCACTGTGTATCTTGCATAGAGCTGATTGGGATTGGTAACGGGAACCTGGGATGTTGTCGTGATGGTTGTATGGCCAATGGTATCTTTGCTGTTATTTATGACCCATAGAACCTGGTTTGAAGTGACTGTTTTATACTGGGTCGGCAACTGGTAAGCGTCAAGCAGGGCCATAATTGAAATTTTCAGCATATCCCTGAAAAATGATTTCTGGTTCCACAGGTAAGACATGTATTTGTAATTCTTCATGTTGTAATTCGAAAGGAAAGCACCGGCGGGGCTTGTATTGTTCATTGCGAATCCGAAGTCGCCCTGGTAGGCGGCTTTGGGCGCTCCCCATTGGAACCCGACCATGTCGTGTGCCGAGCCCTGGGGCCTCCAGTTGTTGTATCCGATGAGTCTCTGGTCGTCATAGGAGAGGGTGATACGGCCGACCCTTATAGCGAAATTGTCTAAGAAATTATACTTGAACCATGCTTCAAAAATGTTGATGGTATTATTCCGGATTGTATCGCTGTTATAAAAATTGTTTTCACCGAAAACAAAGGCCTGCTGCAAGGAGAATCGTGTCGTGAATTTTTCATTCTGATAGTCGAAAATGATGCGGGATCGGCCAAGGATATCTCCGTATGCTGTCTGGGTGGAATCACGCAGTTTGGTATAGCCATCACGGTATTCGGCCCTGGGCCTGAATTCGCCCGACACGGTGAACTGTGCCATGGAAGGAAGACCAAGAAGCAGTAAAAATACTGCCATGAAAAGATGTGTACAGAGTTTTTTCATAGTATCTTTGTTTAAATGTGTGCTGCGAATGTAAAAAAAAATCTAAAGCGAATGGCAAATTCATGCACGTCGGTTTCATGCTGAAAATCGTATTTTTGCACTTATGAAGATCAGATATTATATCCCGAATTTTGTGACACTCCTCAACCTTGTTAGCGGGGTGCTTGCAATAACCCATATTCTTAATGGGCAGCTGGCGTGGGCAGCTGTTTTTATTTTCATTGCCGGAGTGTTTGATTTTCTTGACGGGACGTTGGCCCGATTACTGGATGCCCGTTCCGAACTCGGGAAGCAACTCGATTCCCTGGCCGATATAGTTTCATTCGGGGTTGCGCCCGGGATCCTTGTTTACCAATTGCTTGCCTCAAACTGCACCGGAAGCTGCAATGCCCTGGACCGCTTGCATATTACTCCGTATTTTGCCTTGCTGATACCGGTTTGTTCCGCCATCCGCCTTGCTAAATTCAACCTGGATCTTCGCCAGGCTGTGAATTTCACAGGATTACCAACTCCGGCCAACGCAATGTTCTTTGCCTCGATCCCGCTGGTGATCTTTCTCCAGCCGCATCTGTATTCCATCATAAACCTGGATTTCATCGCCGATTTCTTTTCCAGCAACAGGGTAATTGCCGTTCTGACGGTTTTCTTTTCTTATCTGCTGATCTCTGATTTCAGGATATTCTCAATGAAGTTCAAAAACATGGGTTGGGCGGAAAATAAAATGAAGTATATATTACTGATTGCTTCCCTTATCCTGCTGATATTATTTTCCCTGAATGCCCTGCCGATGATAATTTTCCTGTATCTCCTGATTTCATTGGGATACCAGAGAAGCATTTGAAATTATGAAATGGCAAGCTGGAAACTCACAAACTACCATTTCGCAACCTCACATTTATCTCAACTCAAAATTCTCTCCTAAATAAACCTTTCGTACATGGGGGTCGTCGGCCAGTTCCCGTGATGTTCCTGCGCGAAGTATTGAGCCTTCAAAGAGGAGGTAAGCCCGGTCGGTTATAGTGAGGGTTTCATGTACATTGTGATCGGTGATAAGAACCCCGATATTTTTCTCCTTCAGTCTTGAAACGATATTCTGAATATCTTCAACCGCAATCGGGTCGATTCCGGCAAAAGGTTCATCGAGCAGGATGAACTTCGGATCCACCGCAAGGCAGCGGGCAATTTCTGTTCTCCTTCTTTCCCCGCCCGACAAGGTGATACCATAGCTTTTCCTGACATGCTGAAGGCCGAATTCATCCAGGAGGCTTTCGAGTCTTTCTTTTTGTTTTTCTTTGGAAAGCCCTGTAAATTCAAGTATCGCCTTGATGTTATCCTCGACGCTGAGTTTGCGGAATACGGATGGCTCCTGGGGAAGGTAGCTTATTCCTCTCTGCGCTCTTTTGTACATCGGCTCTTTCGTTATATTTATATCCTCAAGGAACACATTGCCGGCCAGAGGTTTGATCAGCCCGACGATAATATAGAAAGATGTGGTTTTGCCTGCCCCGTTAGGCCCGAGAAGCCCTACGATCTCTCCCTGGTTCAGATCGACGGAGACTTCATTGACTACAGTCCTTTTACGGTATTTCTTGACAATTTTTTCTGTCCGAAGGATCATAAGCGGAATTTTTCAGGATTATTCAAAAGTACATAATTTCATCAGAAGGTAATGTTCATGGAAACAAATAGGCCGAATTTCGGGGGATTGGGGTTTTGAGGATCATTCAGGTGGCTCATCCTCCATACTGCATTAACCCTGAAGATCCGGAAAATGTTCTCAATACCGGCCCCGGCTTCCCAGTAAGGCTGGGGGCCCAATGTACGCATCTGGTCAGGGAAAAGGGAATAGTTCTGGTTTTTAGCCAGAAGGGAACCGTAAATGCAACGAAGGTGGACGACTTCCCTCCATTTTAGTTTTCTTATCAGGGGAATATGGTTGAAAATCAGTCCGTCAAAATGATGGGTCAGATCTGCACTGAGCCATGTATCACTTACAAATTCATAATAATCCATGAGGTTGGAAGCATCCTCATCAAACAGGAAGGTCTGGTTGCCATCATGGTTCCGGAGAAGCGGGTAAGGCAGGGTTCCCCATATCTTTCCTGCTTCGAGTTTATACTTTGTCCAGCCGATTGTTGAAAAGTTGAACCATTGCTGAATATTGACCTGCAATTTTTCATATTCATAATCGCTTTTGAAGAAATTCAGGATCCCATAAGCAAAGCTGATGAGGATGATCGGATAACTGGAACTTAAAGTATATCGGTAAAACTCGGCATTAATGAATTTTTCACGCCAGGATAAACGGGTGTCGAACCGGATCTCGGAAGTGTAGATTGAATTCATGAAAACGGGTCTTGAAGGGCCGCCGGGGAACACAACGAAAGTGGTTCCTCCGAGCGGGAACATTTCCCTGTGGGTGATGGTAAGTGTGTTGATCAGCCCATTGAACCATTCGTGTTCATATGCGGTCTTGTACTCCCTTACCATCGTGAGTTTATTGTTCGGCCCCCGGTGGAAAAGGGACGAAAGGATATTATCGGTTGAAAAGGCATTCGGGCTCTGGCCGATCTGTTCCACGTCGTACTTGTATTCAGCCATGATGTCCCTTCTGGGGTTTTTACTGAACATATAAAGGACGTCGCCTCCGCCCTTGAACTCCCCGTCAAGCGTCCCGTAAGCGACATAACCCTCCAGCTGTATCTTTTTGCTAAAGCTGTTGGCGGTCCTTCCACCGAACCTGAACCTCGCTCCTTCGACTCCATTATAGCTGAACACCTTGAAGTACGGCCCAAGCTCAAACTTTCCCCAACTCAGATAACCGGTTGTGATGCCATAGATAATATCCACGTATGTTCTGAACAAAGGGATGCTTTTTACTGAATCCACCATCTTGTAGATCCCCTGTTCGGTTTTACTGAGTCTTTCAGGACGGCTGTTTTCCCAAAAAGCATCATCCTTCGAATCGGAGCCCGGCAAGGTGATCACATCCGTAGGGATTGAAAAATATTTTACCGATTCAGGAGTATCAAACTGGAAATTGGAATATTGCACTGTACGGTGGGCAAAGAACCCTATCACTTTCCTGGCATTTTCAACAACGTTGAAGTCCACTGAGAATTTATCTTTAACAAGCAGCCAGAACCGATTGTCGGTCCATTCATACTCCTGCGCAACGGCAAGGTCATTCACGAAATTCAGGTTAGCATCCTCTGCAATCCGCATCTCGACTTTTTTAACCGCGAAGGAAGTGTCGGCGATCCAGATATTACCTGTAAAAGTCAGTTCCTGCTTCCGTTTTGGTTTAAACATCAGGTGGTAACACCAGTTGTTGCCGATGAAAGATGAATCGACCAGGTAATACTTATATGTGTCGAGTCCGTTATTGGAAATAGGACTGATGAAGTTCTTTTCAAAAACAAGAACGAAGTCTTTATAAACATCAACTTCCTGGGAAAGGTTTCCCAGGAATTGAGATACACTCAGGTTTTCAAGTCCCGAAATCCGGCTGGCCCTGATAACTTCCTTCTTTGACCGGGGCGATCTTCTGTAATAGATATCCGACATGGTCTCGGTGATGAACACAGGGAGGTAGGATTTCCCGTTGATCGTCGATGTGTCAACATAGTTCCAGACAAATTCAAAGGGTTTGAGTATTTTCCTGTCTTTCAGTTTATCACTGATATTGTTCGCATCGACCTCGATTTTCGTATAGGCGTTGTACTGGTATGTGTTGAACGACTGGATCATGTTGGATTTCTTATGGTCTATCACTTTCTTCAGGATCACATCCGCAGGATTACCCTGGTAATGGACTACGACCTCCTGCAGGTTATATTGTTTTTGTTCAAGATCAAAATCAACATTCTGGAACTGATGCATGCTTATTTTTTTAATCAGCCCGTAATAGCCGATCAGTGAAGCTGACAGGCTGTCGGCCTTCACTTTGAATTCCAGCGAGTAATTGCCGTTGAAATCAGTCAGTGTACCTATCGTTGTTCCTTTCAACACGATATTAACGAAAGGGATGGCTTCACTAGTCCTTGCGTCCTGGACATGCCCCATTATTTTAGTCAGCTGGCCGTACGCCGGAGTGCTTAGGAGAACGATGTATAATAAACACAAGGGCACGAGTAATCGTGCCCCAGGTATACTATGTTTATGGTATTTACTTCTGAAGTCCAGCAATGGTCAGATTATCCCTTCATTCAATATATCATGCAGATGGATCACTCCTTTATAAACAGATTTTTCAGTAACGAGCAATTGTGTGATATTATTTTTTCGCATCATCTCAAGGGCATGAATAACCAGCAGGTCATGGTCGGCGGTTTTCGGATTGGCCGACATGATATCTTTTGCCCGTAATTTTGAATAATCCTGGTTTTTCTCGAGCATGCGCCTGAGGTCCCCGTCGGTGATGATACCGGTGAGCTTTTGCCTTTCCAGGACAGCTGTAGCACCAAGCCGTTTGGAGGAGATCTCGAGGATCACGGTTTTAATGTCATCACCTGCTTTAACCATTGGTTTCTGGTTGTGGATATACAGGTCAGAAACTTTAAGGTACATTTTTTTACCCAGGATCCCCCCGGGATGGAACCGGGCAAAGTCACCTGCAGTGAATCCCCTGGCCTCGAGCAGGCAGACTGCGAGCGCATCGCCCATAACAAGCTGTGCTGTAGTGCTCGAAGTAGGCGCCATGTTGTTAGGGCAGGCTTCCTTGCTTACTGTGGTGTCAAGGATATAATCAGATTGCAGGGCCAGGTATGAAGATATGTTACCGACAATGGAGATCAGGATGCTGCCGTGTTCTTTCAGGAGTGGGACAAGGACTTTTATTTCAGGAGTTTCCCCGCTTTTGGAAAGGCATATCACGATATCCTCCTTCCGGATCATACCCAGGTCCCCGTGAATTGCATCAGCAGCGTGCATGAAGATTGATGGAGTACCCGTTGAATTGAAGGTTGCAACGATCTTCTGGCCAATGATCGCACTTTTCCCTATACCGGTAACCACAACCCTGCCTTTACACTTTATGATACTGTGAATACACTTCAGAAAATCCCCATTGATTGATTTTGACAGATCTTCAATCGCCTTTGATTCCTCCCGGATAGTCCGCAGAGCAACTTTTTTCAATGCATCAGAAGTTTTCAATGCACAATTTTTTTAATTTTTTTTGGTTATTGGGAAATGTTTATGTTTATATTTGTATATACCGAGCTAAAAAGTTAAAAATCAATGTTCGTCATACAAAGGTACGAAAATAATCATTAGGCCAATGGCGGTAAGCAAAGACGAGTACAAACTACACGAAGTTCTTAAGAAGGTTTTTGGATTTGACAGTTTCAAGGGAAGCCAGGAAGCGATTATAAGGAATGTCCTGGCAAAGAAAGATACATTTGTGATCATGCCGACGGGTGGCGGGAAGTCGCTCTGTTACCAGTTGCCGGCTCTTGTCGAGGAAGGAACGGCCATCATCGTGTCGCCTTTAATTGCCCTGATGAAGAATCAGGTTGACTCGATGAGGAGTTTCGGGACGGAAGAAGAAGTTGCTCATTTCCTGAATTCCTCACTGAGCAAGCAGGAGATCATCCAGGTAAAGAAAGATATCATCAAGGGGAAGACAAAATTATTATATGTCGCTCCCGAAACTATAACCAAGGAGGAGAACATCGACCTGCTGAAACGTATCAGGATCTCGTTTTATGCGATTGATGAAGCGCATTGCATTTCGGAATGGGGTCATGATTTCAGGCCTGAATACAGAAGGCTGAGGCCCATCATCGACGCAATAGGGCAGAAAGTCCCGGTGATCGCACTGACTGCCACCGCCACGCCAAAAGTTCAGCAGGATATTCAGAAGAACCTCGGGATGATGGATGCCACAGTTTTCAAGTCATCCTTCAACAGGCCCAATCTTTACTATGAAGTCAGGGCCAAAACAAAAAATGCGTCCAAGGATGTCATCAGGTATATTAAGGGACATACCGGAAAATCCGGAATTGTATACTGCCTCAGCAGGAAGAAAGTTGAAGAGCTGGCCGAGACCTTCGTTGTCAACGGAATTAAAGCCCTTCCTTACCATGCCGGACTGGATCCGGCAACCCGCCGGCAGAACCAGGATAAATTCCTGATGGAAGAAGTGGATGTCATTGTTGCAACGATTGCTTTTGGCATGGGAATAGATAAACCTGACGTAAGGTTTGTAATCCACTATGACATGCCGAAAAGCCTTGAAGGCTATTATCAGGAAACCGGGCGCGCCGGAAGGGATGACGGAGAAGGGAATTGTATTGCATTTTATGCTTATGAAGATATCCAGAAACTTGAGAAATTCCTGAAGGGTAAATCTGTTGCAGAGCAGGAAATTGCCAAACAGCTTCTCCTGGAAACGGTTTCTTACAGTGAATCCTCGGTATGCCGGCGGAAACAACTCCTGCATTATTTCGGTGAGATCTTCAGGGAAGAGAATTGCCAGAATTGCGACAACTGCATGCATCCCAGGAAAAAATTCGAAGGCAAACAATATGTTCAGCTCGTACTGGAAACAGTTCTCGCTGTCAAGCAGCAATTCAAGAACAAGCATATTATCAACATCATCATTGGGAAGAATTCCGCAGTGATCAAATCCTATAAGCACAACAAGCTTGCTGTTTTCGGCAAGGGTGCGGCAAAGGAGGAAAAATTCTGGAACGCAGTGATCCGCCAGGCACTCATCGAACGGCTTCTTACAAAAGACATTGAAAATTACGGTTTGCTGAAGATCAGCCCCGAAGGCACGGAGTTCCTGAAGAATCCTTACTCCATGATGCTCATGGATGACCGTGATTACGAGAACCCGGAGGAAGAGGACCTGATGGAAGCCATGGGGTCGAAAAGCAGCACAGCCGACAAAACCCTTTTCGCCCTTCTCAAAGATCTCCGGAAAGAGATCGCACGCAAGGAAAAGCTGCCTCCCTTTGTTATTTTCCAGGATCCATCCCTTGAAGATATGTCCATCCAGTATCCTGTTACACCCGATGAGCTCAAACAGATCACAGGTGTCGGAAGCGGGAAAGCCCTGAAGTACGGAAAACCTTTCCTGGACCTGATCAAGGAATACGTTGAGGAAAACGAAATTATCCGTCCGATGGATATGGTCGTTAAATCGGTGGTCAATAAATCCGGGATCAAAGTTTATATTATCCGCAGTATCGACAGGAAGATCGCCCTGGAAGATATTGCTCTTGCCAAAAACCTCACCTTTACCGAATTACTGACTGAAATTGAAAGCATAGTGGGCTCGGGCACAAGGATCGACCTGGAATATTATATTGAGGAAGTTGTTGACCCTTATCACCAGCAGGAAATTTTCGAGTACTTTCGCAAAGCGGAATCCGATTCAATAGATGAAGCCATGCGTGAACTGGGCGAGGATGAGTTTACAGAGGAAGAAATCCGGCTCATGCGGATAAAATTCATGTCAGAATTAGGTAATTAAATATTAAACAATGCAGGAAGAAACGATGAATACGCCTGAAAACATTCAGGAGCAAGTTCCCGCTGCACACGGTGCTTCTAAACATCCATTTTTTGTTTTTACTATAAACACGGTCCTGGGGCTGGTTGTTTTAGCCGGAATGATCATATTGTACGTGCTTTTCTTTACGCAAAAGAAACCCCAGATTGAAATCCCCCTGGCCCTGAAGGCTTCAGGAGGTAAATCTTTATCGGTGGTTTACCTGAACCTGGATTCATTGAATCTCAAATACGAATTCATCAAGAACCTGAGAAAGGACCTCGAAGGAACTGCCAATAAACTTCAATCGGAATTGAAAAAGGAAGAAGAAAGCCTGCAGAAAGACGGTGCCGATTTTCAGCAAAAAGTCCAGGCAAATGCCATATCCGAAGATAAAGCCAAACAGATTTACGAGATCCTGATGCAGAGGCAACAGTCTCTCGTGGAGAAAAAAGACCGTTATACCCAGATGATGACGAGCCAGCAGATCACGATGAACCAGAAGCTTACCGATACACTCACGAGCTTTCTGAAACGTTACAACAAAACATGGAGGTTTGATTACATCATGGGTTTCAAAAGTGAAGGAGAGATCCTTATTGCAAACGACACACTGGATATTACCCGTAATGTTCTGGATGCGATAAACAGGGAATATCAGGAAAGAAAGAAATAATGAAGTGCCTGCGCCTGGCTGTTCTTCTTCTAACAGTCCTTCCCCTGATCATATCATGCGGCCCCCGCAAATCCCAGGGAAAGAACGATATATTATCATCCGACTCCATCATCCCTGAGAAAAAATTCGTTTCCCTCCTTACCGATGTGCACCTGCTGGAGGCCGGGCTGATGACCCAGAGGAACAAGGGACAGCAGGACAGAAAATGGGCGGAGGCTGCTTACCGATCCCTGTTCATAAGGTATCATGTGACGAAAAGCCAGTTTACACGAAACCTTGAATATTATCAGAAAGATACACGGTCATTCAACCGGATTTATGATACGGTGATCAGCCATATCAACAGGCAAAAAAGCAAGGAAAAGGAAAAAAAATAAGATTACCGCTTGCTATACACCGACACAACGTGCCTGAGGGTAGCCCCGTCGCTGATCGTGTAATTCCAGTTAATAGTTGAAGTGCCCGTAATCGCTCCGGAACCGTTTATCGTTAAACCGCCCCCTATGACCTGGTTCGGATCCAGGGTGATAGTATTTCCGGAAACCAGGGCTTTGGCAGGAAGGTAAGAGTAACCGATATCGGCAAAATTATAAATCAGCACACCGGTTTTGCTTGTTGTATCGGCTGAGATACTGACTTCATAATTAAGTTTAGTCCAGGTTTCGCTCACACTCCAGCTGCCAAGGAATAATGACCTTGCATCAGTCGTGACCTGGTTTGACTCATCTTTCTGGCAGCTGAAAGACACTATACCTGAGACCAGGATCATCAAAGCCGCGAAAATCAAACGCCGGTTCATGGCAGGATCAATTAAAATGTAAAACTGATACCGGCACTCGGCATTATTGGCAACTGGTTGACACGGGTATATGTGACACGGTCAAAATAGAAAATGTTCTCCTGGTTCAAGGCATTGGTGACACTGAACGTAGCTTCCATTTTTGTGTACTTTCCGAGGAAAAAAGTTTTTTTCACGCTTAAATCAAGGCGGCTGTAATATGGCAGGCGGCCCTGGTCATAATCACCGAAGAGAATCCCGAGGTCGCCGTTCGTGTTCGTATAGTTTCCACCCATATCCCCGAAATTAAGCTTTTCATAGAAACCCTGTGTTTGCGTAAAAGGGAATCCCGATCCGAAATTATATCTTGCATCAACTTCCCAGGTGGATTTCCTGCCAAAAAGATATGTCCCGACTATGTTCACGTTATGGCGCCGGTCATAAACAGGAACATAATGAATTACGCCGTCGAACATATGAATGTAACAGAGCGAATAGGTAAGCCAGAAGCTGAGCTTCGACAACTGGTATTTCAGTGAGACATCAACCCCTTCGGCGTCCCCGGTTTCAAGAATAAAGTCTTTTTTCAGATAATCCGGTACGCTGGCATTTTCAGGAGTATCGTCATAAAGCTTGTTCATGTTCATAGTGGTCAGCTGGGGATAATATTTATAATACCCTTCCACGTTCAGAAGAAGGTTTCTCAGGATGTCCCATTCAAAACCGAAAATTACCTGGTCGGAAAGCTGAAGCCTTGTTTTAACAGGTTTGCCCATAAATTCCTGCTGGAGGTTCTGGGGAGCCGCAAGGTAGCCGGTAAAAAGGTTGACAACGTCCTGTGTATAGGTCGTACTGATCAGGTCCTGTGAATACATCCCGGCAGCCATCTTAAGACGGAAGGAGGGGATCATATTATACTTGATCGCCAGCCTGGGCTCAAGCCTGATATTGGCAAGGGTTGCATAATACTGGAGCCGTAAACCCGGTTCAATGACAAATCTTCCGGGAAGCCATTTGTATTTTACATAACCGTCAACCTCAGTAGTGTTCTGGTCATAGTCGATGGTGCGGTTCAAACTGTTGTAGAAAAGCAGTATGGTATGGTACCCGGAACCCTCAAGACCGTATTTAAGTGCATCTTTCCCGAAGTAATAAGTGAAGTCGAGCCCGGCATTGAACCCTCCGATAGAACTTGTGCGGGGCGACTGGTTCACCACATCCATTTCGACTTTGTAATACGAATAAGCGAAATGCCCTTCAAGAAGTACCGGGGTTTTACCTGGAATCGCAACAAAATTCAACCCCCCTCCGTACTGATTCCAGTTGTATTGCTGGAGGATCTGGTATTTCACGTTATCGGAAAAGTCAAATCCGTACAAATTGACTTTGCTGCCGTTGGGGGCATCGATCGAGATCTTGCCGTAAGCATCCAGGTAATTGTAAGGTAAGCCGTTCTCATTCACGTAATTGTAGAAGAGCTTGCTGCTTTGTTCCAGGTATGATCCCTTGACCGACAGGATAAATGAAGCGGTGGCGTCATCCTCTGTTTTCTGTCGTACAATCGGGCCTTCAAGCAGGGCTTTCGCACCAAATGTGCTGACATCCACCTTGCCGGCAATGCGGTTCCTGTTACCGTTGCGGGTGGTAATATCCATGACCGAGGAAATCCTTCCGCCGTAATCGGCATTAAAGCCCCCGGTATAGACGTTTACATTTTTAAGAATGTCCACATCAAACACGGAAAACAGGCCGATGGAGTGAAAGGGGTTATAAATGATCATTCCGTCGAGCAGTACTTTGTTCTCGATGGGTGGGCCTCCGCGGATATAAAGCTGGCCTCCCTGGTCGCCTGAGAAGATCACCCCGGGCAATACTTGAAGGTACTGGGCCAGGTCAGGTTGGCCTCCTATCGTAGGGATCTGGGTAATTTCCTTTGGAGTGATTTTAATGATGGATGTCTGGGTCTGGAGCTGTTTATCCTGCTTGGTTGCTGAAACGCTGATCTCTTTAAGCAGAACCGTTGATTTTTCAAGGTACAGCTTCTTCGAGACCAGGTCGTTTTTCGTTAAAGTCACCGGCATCTTTAAGGTATCGAAACCGACAAAGGTGACCATCAGCGTATACTCACCCGGGGGTATTTTTGAGATTGTAAAAAAACCGTTCTCATCAGTTGTCGCACCATAGGTCGTTTTATACAGGTAAACATTGGTGTACAGGACAGGCTCCCCGGTTTCCTTTTCATAAACGAATCCTCGCAGGGTAGCACTCTGCTGTGCAGAAACAGGCTGATGAAAAATGAAAAGAATCATTAAGCACAGCAAGGCGGGTAACGAGATGTTTCGGAAAATCATAGCAGAAGATTCAGGAAATAATAACATGGAAAATTGCTTCAAAATTAGAGAAAATGTAGCATTTAAAAAAGAAATCCCGTTTTGAAAATATTCTTATTTTTGCTTTGCTTATATTCACAAAACACATGGTAAACAAGTTATTATTACTCGGAGACGAAGCGATTGCGCTGGGTGCCCTGGATGCAGGGTTGTCGGGAATTTATGCATATCCGGGTACTCCATCGACAGAGATTACTGAATATGTGCAACATACTGTTGAAGCAGGGGGCAGGAAGGTTCACTGTACATGGTCATCCAACGAAAAGACCGCCATGGAAGCTGCCCTCGGTATGTCATACGCCGGTAAGCGGGCGATGGTATGCATGAAGCACGTCGGGCTTAATGTTGCAGCCGACCCGTTCATCAATTCTGCAATTACCGGTGCCAACGGCGGTATCATTGTTGTTGCAGCCGACGACCCCTCAATGCATTCATCCCAGAATGAACAGGATTCAAGGTTTTACGGGAAATTCGCGCTTGTCCCCATACTGGAACCATCAAACCAGCAGGAAGCATATGATATGGTGTTGTATGGATTTGATTTTTCTGAGCGGTACCATGTTCCCGTTCTTCTCAGGATCACTACCCGGATGGCTCATTCCCGTTCGGGAGTGGTGAGAAAGGAATCCAGGCCGCCGAATGAGATGAAGATGCCTTCAGACCTCCTGCAGTTTGTGCTTTTACCCGCCATAGCCAAGAAACGCTACATTAACCTTGTTGGGGCCCACCAGCATTTCATACAGGAATCGGAAACCTCAGCTTTCAACTGGTATCATGATGGACCGGATAAATCGCTTGGCATACTGGTATGCGGAATCGGGTATAACTACCTGATGGAAAATTACCCGGATAGGAATATTCCCCACCCCGTGCTGAAAATTGGCCAGTATCCGCTTCCAAGGAAGCTGGTTGAGAAGCTGATCACGGAATGTGATGAAGTGCTGGTGATCGAGGATGGATACCCTATGATTGAGGAACTGATCAGGGGATACTTCCCGACCGGCAAAAGGGTCAGAGGGAGGTTTGACGGAACTATTCCCAGGACCGGCGAACTGAACCCGAACATTATTGCCATAGCCATGGGAATGCAGGATACTGCCGGGCTGCCGGTGCCGGACCTGATGGTGGGCCGTCCTCCTCAGCTATGCTCAGGCTGTCCTCATATCGATTCTTACAAAGCACTTAATGAAGTTCTTGCCGGGCTCTCAAAAGGAAGGGTATTTTCCGACATCGGTTGTTATACGCTTGGAGCCCTGCAGCCTTACGAAGCAATAAACAGTTGCGTGGATATGGGGGCTTCGGTGACCATGGCCAAAGGCGCCGCTGATGCAGGCCTGGTCCCGTCGGTTGCAGTCATCGGAGATTCCACCTTTACGCATAGCGGGATCACAGGTTTGCTGGACGCTGTAAACGACAAGTCACCGGTCACCGTGATCATCCTGGATAATGCCACCACCGCCATGACCGGGGGGCAGGATTCAGCCGGAACCGGCCGAATCGAGGATATCTGCAAAGGTGTTGGTGTTGAAGAAGCACACATCCGTGTTCTTAAACCTCTTCGCAAGTATCACGAGGAAAATGTCAGGATCATGCGCGAAGAACTGGACTATCAAGGGGTTTCGGTTATCATCCCGCGTCGCGAATGCATCGTTTCCGTCGATAAACGTATGAGAGAAAAATTCAAGAAAGAGCAATAACCCTCCCAACATGAAAAAAGATATCATTTTAGCCGGGGTTGGCGGACAGGGAATAATTTCCATTGCCGCTATAATTGGCTATGCTGCCCTTCAGGAAAAGATGTTTCTCAAACAATCGGAAATTCATGGTATGAGCCAGCGCGGAGGAGATGTGATGTCGAACCTCCGTATCTCACACGATGAAATAGCTTCAGACCTGATCCCGTTCGGACAAGCCGACCTGATTATATCGGTTGAACCTCTTGAGTCACTGAGATACCTGGGCTATCTTTCAATGAACGGCTGGGTCGTTACAAATACCGTTCCCTTTAATAATATCCCCGATTACCCGGATATGGAAAAAGTGATGGCAGAAATCCATAAACTTCCTCACCATATTGCCCTGGATGCCGAAACCCTGGCAAAGGAAGCCGGATCATTAAAATCGGCCAATATCGTGATCCTTGGCGCAGCTTCGCCTTTCTTTGGCCTTGCTTATGAGAAATTTGAAGATGCTGTTCGTTTTATCTTTGGGAAAAAAGGCGATAAAATAATTGAACAAAACCTGACAGCGCTGAGATCGGGAAGGGATTTTACAGATAAAAATATCTGAAAAAAAATTATCTTTACATGTTTTATTATCCAAATTCATCGCTATGAGAATCCTTCAAAGGAAATTTGCTCATTACACGGATCCGCAGAAAATAGAGAAAATGGGGCTTTATCCCTTTTTCAGGATGATCGAATCGGATCAGGATACAGTTGTCAGGATGGGCGGCAAAGAAGTACTGATGTTCGGTTCCAACAGTTACCTGGGGCTTACAACCCATCCCGGCATCAAGGAAGCTGCAAAAAAAGCTATTGATAAATATGGAACAGGTTGTGCCGGATCAAGATTCCTTAACGGTACGCTGGACCTCCATATAGAACTTGAAAATAAACTTGCAGAATTTGTGCATAAGGATGCAGCCCTGGTTTTCAGCACCGGGTTCCAGGTGAATTTAGGAGTTATTCCAACTGTAACCGGCCGCAACGACTATATTCTGATAGATGAACTTGACCATGCCTCAATTTATGAAGCAGTAAGGCTTTCTTTTGCCAAGGTGGTTAAATACAGGCATAACGATATGATCTCCCTGGAAAGGCAACTGAAGCGTTGCGAGCCAGGCCGGGTCAAGCTTATTGTCGTGGACGGAATTTTCAGCATGGACGGCGATATTGTCAAGTTGCCTGAACTTGTGAAACTTGCCGACCGTTACGGGGCTTCTGTTATGGTTGATGATGCCCATGCCATCGGTGTTATCGGGGAAAAGGGTTCCGGTACGGCTTCCCATTTCGGACTGACCAATAAAGTGGACCTCATCATGGGGACATTTTCGAAATCGCTTGCGGCCCTCGGAGGATTCATCGCCAGTGACTTTGAAACCATCAATTATATCAAACATCATTCCCGGTCACTTATTTTCAGTGCAAGCATAACACCGGCATCTGCAGCGACCGTCCTGGCAGCTCTCGAGATCGTTAAAAACGAACCGGAAAGGATCAAACATCTCTGGGATATAACTTGGTATGCTCTCGAGAATTTCAAAAGGCTCGGCTTTGATACAGGAGTATCCCAAACACCTATAATCCCGCTCTATATCCGCGATAATATGAAAACGCTCAGGCTTACCAAATATTTGCTTGACGAAGGCGTTTTCGTGAACCCGGTGGTTTCACCGGCAGTCAGCAAGGACAATACGCTGATACGGTTTTCTCTAATGGCAACCCATACAAAGGAGCAGGTCGATTTCGCCCTTGAGAAATTCGAGAAGGCAGGAAAAAAACTGCGCATCATCTGACATTAACATAGTGATCATGGAAATCATCATTAAACCTGTTAAAACCAAATCTGAACTAAGCCGGTTCATCGGCTTCCCTTATAAGCTGTATAAAGGAAATCCATACTGGTGTCCTCCAATGAGGATGGATGAATGGAACACTTTAGACAGTAAAAAGAACCCTGCCTTTGATTTCTGTGAAGCCCAGTATTTTCTTGCTTACAAGGGAAAAGAACTGGTGGGAAGGATTGCTGCGATCCTCAATAAAACTGCAAATACCCGTTGGAACGAGAAGCTGGTCAGGTTTGGCTGGATCGATTTTATTGACGATACGGAAGTTTCAAAAGCCCTGGTTGAAGCAGTGATCGAGTGGGGCAAGGCCAGGGGGATGACCGGAATTCACGGCCCTCTCGGTTTTTCAGATATGGATAATGAAGGGATGCTGATCAAGGGTTTCGAAGAACTGGCCACGATGGCATCCATATACAATTACCCTTATTACCCGGTCCATATGGAAAAACTGGGTTTTACACGAGCTGCCGACTGGCTGCAGATGGAAATCAAAGTCCCCCAAGTACCAGAGAAATTCGAAAGGGCCGCCGAACTCATAGCCCGGAAATACAAACTGAAAGTCGTACAAGCAAAAAAGGCGAAGGATTTCCTTCCTTATGCACAGAAGATGTGGGACACCCTGAATGATGCTTTCGATAATTTATACGGGTATACCCGCCTTACTAAAAAACAAACGGACCTTTATACCAAGCAATACTTCCCTTTTATCAATCCCGATTATGTTTCCATGGTAGTTGATGAAGCGGATGACATTGTCGGTTTCGGCATATGCATGCCTTCACTTACAAAGGCCATGCAAAAATGTAACGGCAGGCTTTTCCCATTCGGATGGTATTATATGCTGAGAGCCCTGAAATCGAATGAGGTCATTGATATGTATCTCAACGGGGTGAAACCCCAGTACCTGCACAAAGGTGTCGTCTCGGTTTATCATAACCAGATACATAAAGGATTCCTGAAGAACAATGTAAAAATCGTGGTGACCAACCCCCAGCTGGAAGATAATAAATCAGCTATTGTCATGTGGAAGAGTTTTGAGCCGCGTCAGCATATCACAAGACGTTGCTGGATAAAACACTTCCATGAAGCCTGATGCCAAATATACTTATCACCGGGGCCAGTGGTTTTATCGGAAGTTTTTTGGTTGAAGAAGCCCTGAACAGAGGCCTCACGGTTTTTGCCGGCGTCAGGAAATCAAGTTCACTGCATTACCTCCAGGATCCCCGGATACGCTTTGCCGAAATGGATTTCAGTTCGAAGAGCCTTCTTGCCAGCTTCCTCCTTGACCATCAAAAGAATGGCGTTGTATTCGATTACATTATCCATAACGCGGGACTCACAAAAGCACAAAAGAAAGAGGATTTTTACAGGGTCAATTGTACTTACCCGGAGAATTTTATCAAGGCCCTGCTGGAAACCGGATTACTGCCGGTGAAATTTGTTTATATCAGCAGCCTGGCAGCTTACGGACCGGGTGACCCGGAAAGTATGAAGCCGGTCATGCTCGGCGATATACCCCGGCCGGTGGATGAATATGGCAGAAGCAAACTGAAAGCCGAACAGTTTATCACTTCGGTGCAGGGTTTTCCATGGCTCATCATAAGGCCTTCGGGGGTTTACGGACCGAGGGAAAAGGATTACTTTGTCTATTTCAAGACCATACACCAGGGCATGGAGCCGTATATCGGTAACAAACCCCAGATCCTGACTTTTATTTATGTCAGGGACCTGGCACGGCTTGTAATCGATGCCGCTATGTCAGGAATTAAAGAAAAATCTTATTTTGTGACCGACGGAAAGGAATACGATTCCAGGGAGTTTGCGGAAATAAGCAAAAAGCATCTCAATAAAAAAACCATAAGAATGACCATGCCTCTCTGGTTTGTCGGCGGGGCAGCTTTTGTCATGGAAAAAATGTTCGGGATCTGGGGAAGGATGCCAACTCTGAACACCGACAAATTCAATATCATGAAAAGCGTGAATTGGACATGCCAGGTGGATCCTCTGCTGAAGGACTTCAGCTTCAGGGCTGAGTATGATCTCGACAAAGGAGTGAAAGAGGCGATTGAGTGGTACAGGAATGAAGGATGGCTGAAGGGCCGTTAACATCGGTTTATGATAGAGGTCAGAAAAGTTAAATCACCCTCAGAACTTAAACAGTTCATCGCTTTCCCGAATCACTTGTATAAAGGCAATCCCTACAGGTGTCCTCCCATTATTTTTGACGAGAAGAATACGTTGTCGCGCTCAAAGAATGCTGCGTTTGAATATTGCCAGGCAGAGTATTGGCTTGCATACAAGGACGGAAAGCCTGCAGGAAGGATTGCCGGGATCATCAACCCCCGCGCAAATGCCCGATGGGGAGAAAAGCTGCTCAGGTTTGGCTGGATCGATTTCATCGATGATCCGGAAATATCGGGGAAATTGATTGAAACGGTCACTGAATGGGCGAAGGAAAGAGGTATGAAAGGCATTCATGGCCCTCTTGGATTTACTGACATGGATAACGAGGGGATGCTGATCGAAGGATTTGAACAGCACTGTACACTTTCGTCCATATATAACTTTCCTTATTACCCGGAGCATTTCGTGCGGATGGGCTTTGAAAAGGCTGCTGACTGGGTTCAATTCGAGTTTGATATACGGCCGGAAATACCTGATAAAGTACTTAGGACAGCAAGGATTGCAGAGGAAAAATTCAGCCTCAGAACCCTGAATACGGGGAAGAGGAAGGATCTGAAGCTTTATGCCAGGAAGCTTTTCCGCATGATGAACGTTTCATTCGATGAATTATATGGGTTTGCAGCCATCACTGAGAAGCAGATGGATTCATACACTAAACAATATTTCAGTTTTATACGTCCGGAATTTGTTTCGGTAATTCTTGACTCCTCTGATGAGGTCGTGGGCTTCGGGGTAAGTCTTCCGTCAATGACGAAGGCATTACAGAGGTGTGGTGGGAAACTGTTCCCGTTCGGCTGGCTTCATCTGTTAAATGCCGTGCGTAAGAATGATACCATCGATATGTACCTGGTGGGCGTCCATCCGAAATACCATGGAAAAGGAGCCGCAGCCATTATCTGGAGGGATCTTAATATTGCTTACAGTAAATTTGGCATAAAAAAGGCTTACTCAAACCCACAGCTGGAAGACAACACCAAGGCTCTGACGATCTGGAAAAATTTCAACGGCCGGCAGATAATCAGGCGACGTTGCTGGATAAAGCATTTCCAAGCATAAAAAAAGCGGCCATGAGCCGCTTTTTTTATGTGATGTGTCAGATTATTTTTTCCCTGCAGGTGCCAAATCCCACCATATACGTTGCCACATATCCACATTCTGGGGAGTGTTGGAATTATAACTTTTTTCTCCCAGTGAATAAGGATACCTGCGTGGAATTTCATTTTCCACCGCTGATGACATTGGATTCGGAAGCAGGCCGATGATGTTATTTGTTCGTCTCCAGTCGTTATATGGTTCCGCCTGGTTGAAGAGAGCAATGTATTTCTGCACCATAATCTCTTTATAGAGTGTAACGTTTACCGTATCCAGGAAAGCAGTGTATCCAGCGATATAGGCTGCGCTGTAAACCCCCCATTTCTTCAATGATGCAGTTAAGCCTGCTATGATATCAGTTTTCACCTGAGGATCGGAAGGATTAGCCTTATACTCGCACTCAGCTTTGATAAACAAGCATTCTGTATAGGTAAGGAAAAACACCGGTGAATTAGGTGAAGCAACACCCGGGCCGGGTAAAGAAAATGTATCGGCCGTAGCTCCCCAGGGTGCGCCCACATAAGGATTATTGGTATCGGCTGTTTGTGTGGCGTAGACGGCTCTCCTGGGGTCAAACCTCTGGTTCAGCATGTCAATGAAGGTCTTGTGCATGGCAATATCACCTCTTTGATCCATAAACTGGAATAAAGGATTCTGCTGGCCAACGTTTGTCCCGAAGGAGAACTGCATATCGTCATCATTGCTGGCAAGGGTTCCGGCATTGATCAATGCCAGGGCTGAAGCCCAGGAAGTGGGATCCTGTTTGCATAAATGCAAGGTATACCTTGCTTTCATCCCCCTTGCTACTTTGAGCCATTCAGCTGCCTGTGAGGAAGCATCCCCGGTTGGGTAGATCAGGTCTCCTGCTTCATAAACCAGAGTCGATGAGGAGAGAACTGTAATGGCTTCATCAAGCATGGCAAGGATTTTAGTATAGAGATCCTGTTGTTTGTCAAAAGGAACATTTAACAGTTTCATCCCCTGGAAAGCCTGGGAAAATGGTATGTCGCCCCATACATCGGTCACATAACCCAGTGATTCGGCCATAAGGATATCGGCAATACCAAGGTTGACATTGTCTTTGGCCGCCCGGGCTTTACCGAGCAGGATCACGATGTTATTCATGATCCCGGAATAGGAAACGTTCCATACGTTATCAACATCACCATCATGCCAGATGTAGTTGGATTCGCCCTGTGACTGCCGGGCGACGCCATTGTAATACTGCATCCATTGACAGGTGACACGGGTATAATCATTTCCGCAAATCGTGGTATATGCCATATTGGCTTCGATAGCGGGAAGCAAAGAGCTCATCGGTACGTCATTCGGTGCATCCGGATTATTATTGATACTTGTATCTATCCATTTCTTGCATGAACCAAGGACCAACGCCATCAGGAGTAAAACCCCCATGAATTTGAATCTTATATTTTTCATAATTTTCTCGATTTTTTATTTTAATAATTTTTTCAGAGCGGGTTAAAATGCCAGGTTCAAACCAAGTGTATAGCTCTTTGTCCCGGGCATATTGAAATAATCGATGCCCTGGGCATTATCGGAACCTGCAAGGCTGGTTTCAGGATCAACACCCTTGTATTTGGTGAATACCAATAAGTTGGTCCCGGTGAAATAAACGCTCAGTTGACGGATAAAGGTTTTCTTCAGGAATTTCGAGATATTATAAGTAAGAGTAACCGTTCTCAACCTGACCCATCCGGCATCTTCAATATACGGGGCGGTGGCGCCGACAAACCCGCTACCGGCCGATTGATACCAATCCTGGCTCATTGGAACAGCGGTGGTGTTTTTTTGTCCTGTGGCTGCGTTAACACCCTCGAAGACAACCATCTGGCCGCGGTTCAATGTCCCGGCAGAGGTACCAAAATAGTCCATTGCTCCGCGTGTTCCATCCCACATTTTTCCGCCATATTTTATGTCAACCATGAAATAGAGGCTCAGGTCTTTCCATTTCAGGTTACTTCCGAAACTTCCGGTCCATTTTGGGTCAACGTTGCCAAGAGCGGTTTCATTCTGCGACTCGATAGGATAGCCGTCAGTTCCGATCAGGACGTTCCCGGCTTTATCGCGTTCCCAGTCATAACCATAAATAGTACGGTATGGCTGGCCAACAACAGCGTCAATTTCAGAGCCGGTGAATCCACCGAGGAAAAGACGGTTGATCCCGGGGGCAAGTGCAAGGACCTTGTTATTGATCTTTGACCAGTTTACGGTGATATCCCAGTACCAGTTCTTTGACTTTATAGGAACAAAATCCAATGTTACTTCATGTCCCTGAGTCTGGATGGAGCCAGCATTAAGGTTTACATAATTATACCCTGTACTTGCTGCGATAGGTACCTGCAGGATATCGTCGGTAGTTTTATTATTAAAATAGGTGTAAGAAATGCCGATCCTGTTTTGGATAAACTTCAGGTCAATACCTGTTTCAAAGTTTTTCGTTTTTTCAGGTTTCAGCTGGTTGTTGCCTAACACATTGCTGTAAAGATAGCCATTGGTGCCATTATAAGGCCAGGTCAAACCGCTCGTCCATCCGTCAAGGATGGAAGGAGTAGTATAGTAGGTCTGTGTATAATAAGGGGGAGCATCTTTTGCTGTGATGGCATAGGAAACACGCACTTTCCCATAAGGCAGGACCTTGTTGTCCTTGAGGCCGGGGAGCTGGGTAAAGATCCAGCCGAGGCCAACCGAGGGATAGAAGAAGGAATTATTTCCAGCTGGCAATGTTGTGGACCAGTCATTTCTGCCGGTGGCACTTAAATACAGCATGTTTTTCCATGACAAGGTAAGATCGCCGTAGATACCTGCGCCCCTGCGGTTGGAAGTGGCTTCCTGGGAGGCTATACTGGTCGTATTATTCAGGTCATAATATGCAGGAATTACCAATCCCAGGGCCTGGGAGTTCAGGGTCGAAAAATAATTTTGCGTCATGTTCTGACCCAGTATGAAATGGACATTGAATTCCTTTGCAAAATTCTTGTCAATGGTCATCATGAGGTCAGAATTGAAATTCTTGCTTAATTCTTCCCCTCTTTTTGCCCAACCGGCCGGCTGGGTTGATGATCCGACAGCCAGGTCGTCATTGATCTTGCGTCCGTACCAGTCCATACCTATACGGTAAGTGAAAGATAACCATTTGTTGGCAAGATAATCAACCTGTGCCGAACCGATCAAACGGTTGACCTGGTCTTTGTAACTGTTCATATTGGCAGTCCAGTAAGGATTGTCATAATAAATCCCGTGACGGTAGCTTCTTTCATTTCCTGCACTGGGCAAGGGTGAGCCGTCCGGCAGAAGATAATCAGAAGGAAAATCATATCCGGCTGCATTGTTGAACGTCGGAGGTGTTCTGAGAAGCCCGAGCATGACCCCTGAAGTGTTATTACCCTGCTGAATACGGTTACCGGTAGTTATAATGTAGTTTGCAGTACCGGACACTTTGAAATGTTCCGAGAGTTTTGTGTCACCTGTTATCTTGAAAGTGTTCCTGCGCAATGTGTTGTCCGGGACGATGCCTTTTGTCTGGTTATCGGAGAAACTGAAATAAAAAGTGGAAATATCGCTTCCCCCGCTCAGTGAGAGAGAGTTGTCGGTTGTTATACCGGTCTGAAAGAAGCTATAAGGGTTATAGGTGTTGACTGGTCCGCCTGTACCTGTCTGTTTGCTTACAATTCTTCCGTCAACATCGAAATCTTTCCATTCATAATTGTTCCAGTTTGTCTTATCTAAGGCGCAGGTGTCCAGTTTGGGACCCCAGCTGAACTTGTTGCCGGAGATCCAGCTTCCGTTTGTTCCCTGCCCATACTCCTGCTGTCTTGCAGGGAGCTGGCTGACAACGTCAAATTTGACACTGGTGTTAAACGTCACATTGATTTTTTTGCCTGAACCGGCCTGGCCTTTCTTTGTTGTAATGATGATGGCACCGGATGCAGCCTTTAAACCATAAAGGGCTGTTGCTGCCCCGCCTTTCAGAACACTGACCGATTCAACATCGTCAGGGTTGATATCAATTGCACGGTTTGACAATGCAACGCCATCGTAATTGCCACCGCTGGCAGAAGCTACTGACCCGCCCGTTTCAGCACCGGCAACCGGAACGCCATCAATAACGAAGAGTGGCTGGTTGTTCCCGGTCAGTGATGTAACTCCGCGAATCTGGATGTAGGAGGCAGCACCTGCTGTACCCGATGAACTGACAATCTGCACGTCTGAAACCTTGCCTTGCAGGCTGTTGATCATATCACTTTGCCCGGCTTTTGAAATTTCGTCCGACGAAACGTTCTGGACTGCATAGCTTAGTGCTTTTGTTTCCCTTGGAACTCCGATAGCTGTAACGACAACTTCATCCATGTTCATGACGTCATATATCATGACAACATCAAGGCTTGTGGCAGTACCGATTTCAACGTCCTTTGATTTCATCCCCACATACGAGAAGTTCAGAAAATTGTATTTTGTGGGAACAGAAAGCACGTACTTGCCATCGGTACCCGTATTGGTTCCAATGGTAGTACCCTTTACCACAATGGTCACGCCTGGTATCGGTTGTTTGTCCTCGGAAGAGGTAACCGTCCCCGTAATGACCCTTGTTTGAGCAAAAACTCCCTGCAAACCTGTCAGTAGTAAGAGGGCAAGGAAAAGCGTAAATTTTCTCATAACCGTTGATTTTGTTAGTAATGTGTTAATAATCAGTGGATTTAATTAATTTCTGGGATATATTATTATGGTTATTAAAAGCCACTTATAAATGGCAAGTTTACCACATTGTTATGTGATTAGCAAACAAAAATGAAAAAAATTTATAAAAAAAAAATTTTTAACGGAAATGCCTGAAAAATAATCCGAAAAGGACCAAAAGTACAATGCAAACCAAAGTTACAGAAAAAACCACATCTGGTGTTAACAGCTGGTATAAAATGATAAGCAAGCATGATCCAGCAAAAATAAAATAACCGTATCTCCTGAGATTCCACATAACAATAACGCCTGAAAATGAAAGAATATGAAGCAGGGTGTTTGCTCCCAGGATGAGGTTAACGGTTGCTTTTGAGTAATGTGAAACAGGGGCATAAAGGTTTAAAGCTTCCGTCACCCGGCCGGAATGCATGAAACCCAGGAAAAATATTGCCGAGAGTATAAAGAAATAAACCCAGCTGAACAGGCAGAGTGCCGACAGGATGGCCGGCCTTTTATTCAGCTTCAGCGGTTGTGGCGTTTCTGTATGAACGGATCCCATGGAATGCTATGTCATTAATTTAAGATTTGTCGCATAAAGCACGATAAAGGCCCCGGAGATGAAGATATCCACGAATGAAGGTGATGGAAGATGGTAAAAATACATAGGCGCCAGGACCAATAAGATCTGGGAAATAGTATAGACGTGGAAGCCATTTTTCCTGAGTTTCCACATAAGCGCTGCGCCAACGGCAGCCCCGGCATAGAGCAGGGCCGTAAAAAAAAAGAAACCGGGTTTACCTTCCGTGATCATCTCGATCCCGGGAAGTTTGAACCGCTCTCCTAATTCCTGTGCAACAGGGATGAACTGCTCAAAGAAAGCGCCTATGAAAAGGCTGGAAATAAAATTAAGCCCGCTGCCTATAAATGTCAGTATACACAGGACCGTCAGTAGGCTCGTCCTTTTTACCGGGGAAGGCCCGGCAGGTTGTTCAGGCGGTAGAAATGGTTCATCCATGATGTGGGTAATATAAGTAAAATGTTATTCCAGGCTTCCTGCCAGCTTTTCAACTTCGTTAAGTATTTCACAGGATTTCACGAGCTCTTTCATTTTGTTATGGTCGGGATAAAGAGGCCTGTCCACATCGAGGAAGGGGACATGTTTACGGATCACCGTTCTAGCGCAGGAGGTCCCGGTTCCGAATTTATACTCACGGAAGTCCATAGCCTGGGCGGCCGCCATGAATTCGATACCAAGTATTCCGTAGGCATTATCCAGGATCTGGAAGTTCTTGAGGGCGGTGTTCATGCCCATGGAAACGAAATCTTCCTGGTCGGCGGCAGCCGGGATGGACTGAACTGAAGCCGGCATGGAAAGGATCCTTTGCTCCACGATCTGCATATCGGCAGTATACTGGCTGAGCATCATCCCGCTGAACATACCCGCGCCTTTTGTAAGAAAGGCCGGCAGCCCGACACTCAGTGCAGGATTGTTCAGGCGGTTCATGCGGCGTTCCGACATGACCGAAACCATGGTGATCACGTAACCGGCCATGTCCATTGGCACCGATACCGGCGATCCCTGGAAGTTGGCCCCGGAGAGCTGGAGGTTTTCCTCCGGGAAAAAGATGGGATTATCGCCCACGCCGTTAAGCTCTATTTCAACCTGCGACCTGGCATATGCAAGAGCGTCATGTGCAGCGCCGATCACCTGTGGAGTTGAACGCATGGAATAAGCATCCTGCACTTTGCATTTGACTTTCATTTCGGCAAGATCGCCTCCCGTAACACATTTCATGATGGCCGCAGCACTGCGGACGGCGCCTTTGAAGCCCCTGATCTCATGGAGTTTCGGACTGTAAGGCCTCATGTTGGCTTTCATGGCTTCAAGTGACATTGAGGCCGCGATTTCAGCCTGTTTCAGCCAGTTATTCGCATCGTAAAGGAATAATGCGCTCATTGCAGTAAGGACATTCGACCCGTTTATTGTGGCCAGTCCGTCGCGGGCTTGCAGTCCGGGCACAGGGATACCCGCCAGTTCAAGCGCTTTCCTGCCTTCGTAAAGTTTGCCTTCGTAATATGCATGCCCTTCTCCCATCATCAACAGCGCTATCTGTGACATAGGGGCAAGATCCCCGCAGGCCCCCACGGAACCTTTCTGGCAAACAAAGGGAGTTACGCCTTTGTTCAGCATTTCAACCAGTGTCTGTGTAATTTCAAGCCGTGATCCGCTGTTTCCATGGGCATGCACATTGATACGCCCGAGCATTGCGCCTCTCACCCAATCAAGGGGCATAGCTTCGCCGATGCCGGCAGCATGATTATAAATAAGATATTTTTGGAAATCCTTGACCTGGTCATCGTTCAGCACAACTTCGGAGAACTCGCCTATCCCGGTGTTCACTCCGTACATGATTTCGTGGGCCTGGATTTTATTTTCAAGCATTTCACGGCATTTGTTTATCCTGACGGTCGCGGCTTCGTCAAGCCGTACCTTCTCGCCGTGGCGGGCTACCTTGACGACGTCTTCAATGGTAAGCCCGGAACCTTTCATAATTAATGTCATAATTGTATCATTTAGGGGTTGGAAATGGATGAATTGAATTATATGAAGCGATTAGCGATTGGTGATTTCGCTACCTCGCTACTCTGCCCCAATAATCCAGGAACGTGCTCCGAGGATTGAGATCCTGAATGTTCTTTTTACCATTTTCCGGTTTGGATTTTATATCGCCAAATATACTTTAATTGCAGAAACGAAAATCATATTAATTGACCTGTGTTTAAGGAGTCCGGTTCGCAGGGGATAACTAAACCGTTTCCTTCAGCAGGTCGATAAAATCTGCCAGTTTCATGCTGGTTTGTTCCCCCCGGGCCATATTTTTAACGGTCAGAAAAGACTTTTCCATTTCGTTTTTCCCGGCAAGGACAACGAACGGGATCTTCTTCCTGTCGGCATATTCCATTTGCTTTTTAAGCTTTGCCGCTTCCGGATATATTTCTGATGCGAAACCCGCCTGGCGGATTTCTTTCAGAAGCCGGAGAGAATATATTTCCTCCTCAGTCCCGAAATTGGCAAACAGTACAGATGTAGTATTCTGAATCGCCGGGGGGAAGCTGTTCAGTTCGGACATCACGTCGCAAATACGGTCGGCCCCGAAGGAAATGCCAACCCCCGACATGCCGGGAAGGCCGAAAATGCCGGTCAGGTCATCATAGCGCCCGCCTCCGCAGATGCTTCCCATGGCAACATCCCGGGCCTTGACTTCGATGATGGTCCCGGTGTAATAATTCAATCCCCTTGCCAGGCGGACATCAAAGTTCCAGGTATTCCTTATGCCTGTTTCATTCAGCAGCCGAAACACTCTTTCAAGCTCATCCAGGCCTTTCCTGCCGGTAGCTGAGTTTTCAAAAAGTTGTTCCAGAAGCAGGATCTTTTCAGAGGAATTCCCTTCCATGTCAAGTACCGGCTTCAGGGCCGATACCGAAGATTCACTCAAGCCTTTGCCGGCAAGCTCTTCACACACCTTTTCCGGACCGATCTTGTCCAGCTTGTCCATGGCCACGGTAATGTCGGAGAATTTATCCGGGGCTCCAATGGCTTCCGCTATTCCGGCAAGTACTTTACGGTTGTTCAGCAGCACCGTGACACTAATCCCCAGGCGGGAAAAGATTTCATCGATGATCTGGGCAAGTTCAACCTCATAGACCAGTGACGGGCTGCCGATCACATCCACATCACATTGAAAAAATTCCCTGTAACGGCCTTTCTGTGGCCTGTCGGCTCTCCATACCGGCTGAATCTGGTAACGCTTGAAAGGAAAGGCCAGTTCGTTCTGGTGCTGTACGACAAACCTGGCGAATGGTACTGTCAGGTCATACCTCAGGCCTTTTTCGGCAATCTGCGGGCCCAGTTCTTTAAAGAATTGATCTCCCTGCCCTGAACCTTCACGAGGGGAAACAGATACCCCTTCAAGAAAATTGCCAGAGTTCAATATTTTGAATAAGAGTTTATCCCCTTCTTCGCCGTATTTCCCCGTCAGTGTGGAAAGATTTTCCATTGCCGGCGTTTCGATCGGGAGGTAGCCGAACAATTCGAAAACTGCACGGATCGTATTGAAAATATAATTCCTCCGGACCATTTCCGCCGGCGTGAAATCACGAGTCCCTTTCGGGATGGATGGTTTCTGAACTGACATTCAAAGGAGTTTGTGCAAAGATAACAAAACAGGAGAAAGCAAATCAGGCCTTCAGCTTCTTGAACTTGATCCGCCTGGGTTCCGAATCCCCAAGCCGTTTCTTTTTATTTTCCTCATAATCGGAATATGAACCTTCAAAGAAACACACCTGGGAATCTCCTTCGAAAGCCAGGATATGGGTGGCAACGCGGTCAAGGAACCACCGGTCGTGGGAAATGATAACGGCGCAGCCGGCAAAACTTTCAAGGCCTTCCTCCAGGGCTCTCAGGGTGTTGACATCGATGTCGTTGGTGGGCTCGTCAAGCAGGAGTACATTTGCTTCTTCTTTGAGGGTAAGGGCAAGATGAAGGCGGTTCCGTTCTCCCCCCGACAGTACCCCGCATTTTTTTTCCTGGTCCGCACCGGTAAAATTGAACCTTGCCACGTATGCCCTTGCGTTCATCGATCTGCCGCCCAGCTGTATGACTTCACTGTCGTTGGAAATGACCTGGTAGACAGTTTTGTCAGGATCGATAGCTGTATGTGCCTGGTCCACATAGCCGATTTTCACTGTGTCTCCTATTTTGAATTCGCCTTTCTGGGGTTTTTCACTACCCATGATCAGCCTGAAAAGTGTAGTTTTACCTGCCCCGTTCGGCCCTATGATCCCGACGATCCCTGCCGGGGGAAGGGTGAACGAAAGATTTTCATACAGGAGATTATCCCCGAAGGATTTGGATACACCGGAAGCTTCGATTACCATATTCCCGAGCCTTGGCCCGTTGGGGATGTACAACTCAAGCCGTTCTTCCTTTTCTTTTACATCCTCATTCAGTAGTTTTTCATAAGCGCTGAGGCGGGCTTTGCCTTTGGCCTGGCGGGCCTTCGGCGACATCCTCACCCAGTCCAGTTCCCTTTCCAGGGTCTTCCGCCTCCTGCTTTCCTGTTTTTCTTCCATCGCCAGCCGCCGGGATTTCTGCTCCAGCCATGAGGAATAATTTCCCTGCCACGGAATGCCTTCCCCCCTGTCGAGTTCGAGAATCCACCCGGCCACATTGTCGAGAAAATAGCGGTCATGTGTGACTGCAATCACTGTTCCCTTATATTGCTGCAGATGTTGTTCAAGCCATTGGATCGATTCCGCATCAAGGTGGTTTGTCGGCTCGTCCAGAAGAAGGATATCCGGTTCCTGTAACAGCAGGCGACATAATGCAACCCTCCTTCGTTCGCCCCCCGACAGCACGTTCACGGGCATGGTTTCATCAGGGCAGCGCAAGGCATCCATGGCCCTCTGGAGCCTGCTGTCAAGCTCCCATGCATTATGGTGATCGAGCAGTTCAGTAAGCTCGCCCTGGCGTGTGATCAGTTTTCCCATCTCCTCGTCACCCATAGGGTCGGCAAACTTCAGGTTCACCTCTTCATATTCCTTCAGCAGGTTAACGACTTCCTGGACGCCTTCTTCGACGACCTGCCTGACGGTTTTACTTTCATCTATCAAAGGCTCCTGTTCAAGGAATCCCACTGAATACCCGAGTGAAAAAACCACCTGCCCCTGGAATGATTTTTCAATCCCGGCTATGACCTTCAGCAGCGTGGATTTCCCGGAGCCATTAAGGCCGATGATCCCGATCTTGGCTCCGTAAAAGAACGAGAGGTAAATATCTTTCAGGACCTGCTTGTGGGGAGGAAATACCTTGCTTACACCCACCATTGAAAAGATTATCTTACGATCGTCAGTCATTTATTAAGGCATTAGGCATTAGTCAATAGGCAATAGAATTTTAGCAAATTACATTCGGAATTCAAAATTCAATATGATTCACAAATTGTTCATTTCTATGGTGTTCATTACGGCTTCGCCGAACAATATTCTTTATTTCTTCAGAAGTGCCTCGATCTTTGCCGATTCTTTCTCCCAGCTGAAATTCTGTTGAACAAAGGTTCTTGCATTTTTACCTATTTCCCGGGCTTTTTCAGGATTGTTAAGCAGGAACAGTATGTGTTTCACATATTCATCAGGCGTTTCGGCAACCAGCAGGTGTATCCCGGATTTTGCATTGAGAGCGCGGAAGGCGAGGGGGGAAGTGATGCAGGGGATTTCCATTGCCATGGCTTCCAGCAGTTTGTTCTGCAGTCCCGTGCCGATCTGCATCGGAGCAATAAAGATTTTTGCACCTGCATAACATTCACGCATATCCGGAACCCATCCGCTGACCTCCACATGGCCCGATTTCAGGACCATGACCCGGATGTTCGGATTTGCCCCGGCCAGCAACAAAGAGGTCCCTGGCTTATACGGCAGCAGTTTCGGAAGGATCTGGTTGACCAGGTATTCGGTGCTGTTTATGTTGGGAGGATACCCCATGTTCCCCGTAAAGACCAGGTCATATTTTTTTTCCCTGTCAATCGGGCTGAAGAATTCAGTATCCACACCGTTGGCGACTACGACTATTTTTTCTTTCTCCGGGTGAGGGATCAGTTCACGGTCAGGTTCTGAAATAATGATTCTGTTATCGAAATGGTCAAACACCATTCTTTCATAATTCTGAAGCCTCCTGTATTCAATCCTTAAGAAAGGTTTGAGATAGAAAGGTGCAAGAACCAGCCGACGGTCAATCCCTTTTGAAAAGACATCCTGGTAATCAATGGTTTTCCTGTACGGAAGATCTTTGACATATTCTGCAACGCGGATCAGCTGGCAGAATATGTGATCGGGTTTATACTGATCAATCAGCCGGCGGATCTGCTTACCCGCTGAAGGACTATAAAAATATCCCACCGACATGGGCCTCCCGTTGAACAAAGCCTTGATTATGTTGATCATTATATTGATCTTGTTCAGGGAGATGACATGAACAACCCTGACATATTTATTCAGGACAGGCAGTGCATCTTTATGAAGGGCGCTGTCGTTAAGAGCGCAAAGAATGATCTCATGATGACGTGAAAGCTGTTTTATCTGGTGGAATGCCCGGAGTTTATCACCTTTTTCGGTAGGATAGGGGACACGCGGAAGAAGAAAAAAAATTCTCATGGGCTGGAAGTGGATGGCAAAAATATAAAATTCCTGCTTAAGCCGTAAGTTGTTGGTAAAAAGCTTCAAGTGACCTGATGATTGCTGCCCGGTTGTACCTGGATTCAACCAGGTTCCTTGCCTGGAGGCCTGTTTTTTGAAGGATCTCCGGATGATCTTCACAAACTGAGATCATTTCAAAGAATTCACAGGGCAGGTTCGCCGAAAGTAAATTCTCTCCCCTTGTATAATCTATCCCTTCGGCACCTATCTCCGTGGAGATCACGGTTTTTCCATAAGCCATGGCTTCTATCACCTTGATCCTGATTCCGCTCCCGCTGAACAGGGGCACGATCATGATATCATTTGCAGCATAAAACGAGGATGCGTCACCTACCTCTCCTTCAACGATGACGTTAGGCAGGTCGAGGTTCTTCATCCACGCCGGCATTTCACGCCCTGCAATATGGAACCGCAGGTTCGGATAACGGTGGAACAGATCGGGCCAGACCTTGTCAAGGAACCACCTGACCCCTTCCGCGTTAGGCATCCAGTTCATGGCACCTATTATAAATATTGTAGGATCTTTGACAGACCTTACTTCAAAATGATAATCCGGGGGATGGATCCCAAAAGGGATTACGACGACGGGAGTTGCAGGTGAAGATTTGAAAAAATCCGCATCTTTCCCGCTGATGGCCGCAATTCCATCAACCAATGACGGGACGGATGTTTCAAATCTTTTAAGAGTACGCGCAAGATGCTTCAGATACCATCTTTTCAGAGGGTTACCGGAGTTGCGGGCTATCCGTTCCCAAATCAAATGCTCAATGTTATGTGCACGAAGGACGATCCTTGCATTTGAATTCTCCCGGATTGTCCCGATGTAAGAGGCCATATAGATAGTTTCCAACTGCACAATATCATAATCCTCTTCCCTGAGGACCTGCCTGATCCTTTCAGAAAATCCGGCTGAAATAAACCGCTCTGCGTGGTAGGATCTGCCGGTGAAAATATTTTTAAAGGCAGGGAACAATTTCACGCGGATATCCAGCGGGATGAGCTCAATCCCTGTTTTCTGGAGGTATTCCGGGGGAATTGAGCGGATATGTATATTGTACTTGAAGGAGTTTACAGCCAAAACCTTGATCTGATGACCTCTTTCAAGAAGCCCTTCGATAAGCATGTTCATTGCAATGGGACCGCCTTCCTTATGAGGCCAGGGCGATTTATTGCAAAGGAAAAGGATCCTCATAATCCCTGTTCTGTTTGAAGGCGGAAGTGTTTCTGGAAGAACTTGATCCAGCTGTCAACATCCAGAAGTGAAGCGTCATTCGTTGCTTTCCGGGTTAGGAATATCCCAATGGGAAGCAGGATTAAGGAGGCTATCCACATGCCCTGCCATACAGGCAGTACACCTTCGGCTGCGTATTTTTCACCTATAAATGATATGATCCAGTAAAGAATAAAAAACAGTGTGGATACGATGGCGGGCATTCCCAGTCCACCCTTGCGTATAATGGCCCCCAACGGAGCTCCGATGAAGAAAAGGAGAAAGCAGGCGATAGAGAAGGTGATTTTTTTCTGGTAAACGATCTGGTGCTTGTAAATGAGCTTTTGAAGAACACCGAAGTTTTCACCTGCAACACCTGCATTTTCCTTTACCGAATTGGCCATGTTTGCTGCAACAGCAATAATATTCGAACGGTCGTCCGGGTCAAAACTATTGATCACAGAGGAAGCGAGGAATTTCCTGTTCTTATGTGCCGTGGGATTGTTGACCGGTTTCCTTTTGTAAGGCTCGTTTAACGTATCGCGACCGGTGAGCACGGTAAAATTGTTCAGCATGTTGTCTTTTTCGATCTTTTTCTCCCTTTTCAGTTCATTGCCGATTGAATCAATGGAAAAACCCAGCTGGCGGATATTCTGCATTTCGTAATTCTTTTTGAAAAGGTTCTCATCGGTCCGCGTGAGCTGAAGCCCTGAAAGGTCGAACATCTGGTATTGCTCAGTGAACCTGGTCCTCTGGAACGGCCTGGTTATCTCATTTCTCCGAAGGTCTATCCGCTCTTCATAATTGGATCCGTTATACAACCTGAATACGAGGAAACGTTTATCAAAACTCAACTCCATCTTCCCCCATTCGGCAACAGTCATGGAAACGTTACCCATATGCTTGGTATGGTCATATACCATAACATCACGTATAGTATTCCCGTCGGCGTCCTTTTTTCCCACCCTGATGACAAATCCATCTATTCCGTTGTAAAAGACTCCTTCCCTGAGGTTGAAAGCGAGCTTTTTCTCACGGATATCAAACAGCAGGGAAAGGAATTTCAGATTTGCTTTCGGGAGGATGACATCTGAAAAATAAAAAGCGAATACCGAAATGAGGATGGATACGAAGATCAACGGCCTCATGATCCGGAAAAGGCTTATCCCGGCGGCTTTCATTGTGACCAGTTCATAATTCTCCCCGAAGTTGCCGAACGTCATCAGCGACGAAAGCAGGATGGCAAGCGGAAGTGCCATCGGAACAACGGTCGTAGAGGCAAAAAAAAGGAGCTTCAGGATGATGTACCATTCCAGTCCTTTTCCCACCAGGTCATCGATGTATTTCCAGAGGAATTGCATCAATAAGATGAACACGGCAATGAAAAACGTCATTATCAGCGGGCCGAGATAGGATTTGAGAATGAACCAGTCGAGCTTTTTCATGGGAGGATAACCGGAAACAAAGATAAGGATTTGTATAATGGCAAGGTTAAAAGCTTAAATTTGCAGGATAATAATTAGTTGCAATTTCGCTAATTCGCAACCTCGCTATTTGTTATGATCCTGACCGAAGTCACCGATAAAAAAACCAGGCGGGCATTCCTTGGCATGGTGGATGCCATCTATGCAGGCGATACCAATTATGTCCGCCCGATCAACAAGGAAATTGAAGAAGTGTTCGATCCCGCCATGAACAGTTTTTTCAGTCACGGTGAAGCCATACGTTGGATACTGAAAGATGAAAACGGAAAAGTGATTGGCAGGGTTGCTTCCTTCATCAATAAGAGAAAGGCCTACACATTTCAGCAACCCACGGGCGGCATGGGCTTTTTCGAGTGTGTTAATAACAGGGATGCCGCTTTCCGGTTGTTCGACAAGTGCAGGGACTGGCTTTCCGGAAAAGGGATGCAGGCCATGGACGGACCGATCAACTTCGGCGAGAACGATGTCAACTGGGGCCTGTTAGTGGAAGGCTTTACCCATCCGGGGATAGGGATGAACTATAACCCGCCTTATTACAGGGAGTTTTTCGAATCCTACGGGTTCAGGTTTTATTTTGAGCAGATCTCGAATCACCTTGACCTGACCAGGAGACTCCCCGACCGGTTCTGGAAGATAGCGGACTGGGCCATGAAAAAGCCGGAACTGACATTCAGGCACCTGGAGCCCGGGCATACTGATAAATTCATCCGAGATATAAAGGAAGTGTATGATGATGCCTGGAAATTCCATGAGAATTATACTCCCCTGGATGAAGTGACGATCAGGAAAGGGATGCAGAAAGCAAAGGACTTCCTCGATCCGGAACTTGTCTGGTTTGCCTATTATAATGAAGAACCTGCAGCCTTCCTTGTCCAGTTCCCCGACGTGAACCAGATCATCAAACATTTTCACGGGAAGTTGAATGTTATCAACAAGCTCAGGTTCATGTGGCTGAAATACAGGAAGACAATTACAAGGACCAGGATCGTGATCATGGGCGTAAAGCCGAAATACCAGCGATACGGAGTGGAAACGGGAATCTTCTGGCACCTGGACCAGATGATGCAGAAAAGGAAGCATATCACAGAGATGGAACTGGGCTGGGTGGGGGATTTCAACCCGAAAATGAGGGCGCTGCACGAATCGGTCGGTGCCAAGTTTGCCAAAAGGCATGTGACTTACCGTAAATTATTTAATGAAAATATTGATTTTCAGAGATCAACAATTATTCCAATGGATACAAAAGACAGGCTGGTTAAAGGTGAACGATCCTGATGGATGAAATTTTTTTTAAAAAAATTGGAGAATACAGTGATTTAGTTTATTTTTGTTATCCAAAAGAACAAGCAATAATTATCAACACCGAAATGTCTAACCAAAAATTTGAACAATGAAGAAAGTTCTACTTTTAGGTTTTGTCCTAGTTTTAGGACTGGCCGTGATTGCCCAGAACCACGTTCGAAGTGGCCTGCGGCAATACAAAAACCTCGACATGAAGACCATGTCGGCTGACCCTGTGAAAAACATTCAATCTTCACCGGTCGTCAATCCTGTTCACAATTCAACCAAATCAGCAAATGTTGTTACCGTTCTAACACTCGGCACTTCGGCCAATGGCCTTGGCTGGGGCTATAACGGGGACAAGAAGACCCATCTCTGGGCAAACGACACATTGAAAACCATCGTGCAGATCCACCGTATGGGACCAGGCTCTTCACCTCCGAGTTTCTCAGGTTATCTTGCAGGCGATAATGCCGGCAACATGGGGATGACGATCGGTGATTGGTCAACCAACTATCAGATCTATGCAGCTACACTGAACCAGGGCGGTACATATTATGCTGATGCCGGCCGCTATCCCAACGGGGCTATCTACAATCCCCCAGGAAATACAGATCCTGCAAATAGCTATATCGTGTACCATGCTCCCAACTTCCTGAACCCTGACCAGTCCAGTGCAGTATGGGGCGGTTACAGCCATGGAAGCGTAAAATGGGGCAATCAGGCTGACTCGGTCAAGGTCCTCGACTGGTACAATCCTCCTCCTACCCGTTATATTCCTGACGGATTCACGGTTACCCATAAAGGAACATCCTTTGTGACCGATGTCGAGTATAACCAGGGAACCGTTGTATATGATGGGGCCCTGCTTTTGGGAACCGGCACCTGGAATGATGCAACACATGTTTATGACTATGTTTACAGCAGCATTCCCCTGGCAGCACAAACCGCCATTACCCGCCCGAGGACCCCGCGCATCGCAGCAGATCCTTCAGGTGATATTGTATGGATCGCCTGTATCGACGATAACCTGGGAGTCACAAAAGTCGGCGATTCAAGTTACCTGTATCCCGTTCTTTTCAAATCAACCGACGGCGGCCAGACCTGGAGCGATCCAATCGCAATCCAGCTTGACGGACCCAACGGTATCCCCACGATCCGGAATTTTGCTCCCCAGGGAAAACTCGATTCATTGTGGAGCCCCCCGGGTGCACCCCCGAGAGACCAGATCGCTTATACCACATGGACAAATCTTGACCTCGTTGTTGACAAATGGGGAAGGCCTCATGTTGTAATGGCTATCGGTGTTGGCGGAAGCACCGCATATTCCATCGTTACAGCCGACAGTTGCTGGGGTATTTTTGACGTATACCCAGTTGACAGGAATGTTGCAGAAAATGGTACCAACTGGTGTGCCCGTCAGCTTGCCGCTCCGAAACAATTCCAGGGAGACTTCCCGAGCACAACTTATCCTGATGACAACCGCCCGAGCGCATGCCAGAATGAAACAGGCGACCATGTATTCTTCACATGGCTGGATAGTACTGACCCCAACGCCACTGGCAACAACACTCCTGATATTTTCGCCCGCGGCTGGAACCTGCTCACCAATATGCTTACTAACGCCAACGGTAAGGATGACGGAACCAATGCAACTTACCTTTCGGATGTAACCCAGGCTTCTTTTGCTGGTGACGCCTCACATTATGCATTCACCAATACCGATGGATCCCATATCATTCCTATGATGTGTGAAGCATTGACCGGCAGTGACTATTCACAGGCTGTTACTTTCAAATACATCACCAACTTCAGCTATACAGCAGCTCAATATACAATTCCTGCATCTTCAGGATTGGGTGGCTCAGTATGTAACACAGAGTACCTGGGTACTAACAATACCAGGTCAATGACCAACCTCAGCGCCTCCATCTATCCCAACCCGGTACATGGCATTGCCACTTTGAAGGTCAGCGCTCCCCAGAGCGGAAGCCTGTCAATCGAAGTGACCAACCTCGTTGGCCAGTCCATGATGAACCTGAACAAGGGTGTTGTCGCCTCAGGTGACCATTCATTCAACCTGGATGCAACCCAGCTTACATCGGGAGTATATTTCTATACTGTACGACTAAATAACCAGAAAGTCACCGGAAAGATGATCGTTGAATAATCTTTCCTTTCTGATAATAAAAAGAGGTTGTCCCCCGGGGCAACCTCTTTTTTAATATTCCGACCATGACACTGAACCGGGAGGTTATCCATCTCTTCAACAAAGAAGTCAGGCTTGAGCTGAAACAAAGGTATGTTCTGAACGGGATACTGCTTTATCTCCTTTCCACAGTGTTTGTAACCTACCTGGCCTTCAACGGCACAATCACCCCTGAGACCTGGAATTCCCTTTTCTGGATCATATTGCTTTTCGTCGCGGTCAACGGCATTTCCAAAAGCTTTGTACAGGAAAGCCCGGCAAGGCATCTTTATTATTACACCATTGCAGGCCCGGAATCGGTTATTGTATCCAAAATCCTTTACAACCTCGTGCTGATGGCCATACTATCGGTCCTTGCCCTTGCCATTTTCATGCTGCTGATGGGAAATATGATCATGAACACAGGCCTCTTTATTTCGGCACTCCTGCTCGGCAGTCTTGGTCTCTCGTCAGTCCTGACCATGATCGCTGCCATCGCTTCCCGCGCTTCAAATAATTTTTCGCTGATGGCTATCCTGAGTTTTCCTATTGTCCTGCCCCTGCTGATGACGCTAATGAAGGTTTCAGCTTCTGCTTTGTCGGGCAATAGCTGGAGCGGGACACTGCCATTGCTGGTCATTCTCCTGGTTATAAATATTGCCGTGATCCTTCTTGCAGTCCTTTTATTTCCTTATCTTTGGCGAGACTAAATATAAATTAGGCATTGGGCAATAAGCACAAGGCATTAGTCTTAAGTAGTAAACCTTGCAAGGAATAGTTGGATAGATTTACGTGGCCCATTGCCGGCCTGAAATATATAGAAAAATGATTAAAACCTGTTGGTGGAAGTTCCTGGCTTTTATACTGCTTTTTTACGCGGTGACCTATGGATTTTACGTCACCATCCCCGAGACGATGATACAGCAGACGATGAGGAACCTGTTCTACCATGTCGGTATGTGGTTCGGGATGTTCACCATGCTGATCGTTTCATTTATATACAGTCTGAAGTACCTGAAGGGTTTCCGCACGGAAAACGACAGGGTTGCAATAGAAGCCGTGAACGTTGGACTGATGTTCGGGTTCCTGGGGATTTTCACGGGGATGATCTGGGCTACGTTCACCTGGGGGGCTCCTTGGGTGAAAGATCCCAAATTAAATGGGGCAGCCGTGGGACTGGTGATATACCTTGCGTATGTCATCCTGAGAAGTTCAGTTGATGACAGGCATAAGCGGGCGAAAGTTTCGGCGGTCTATAATATTTTTGCCTTTGTCCTCTGGATCATCTTTGTTCTGATCTTGCCAAGACTTTCCGGCGACAGCCTTCACCCGGCAACGGGCGATAACCCCACACCTGTAATGCCCATGCATCTTGACCCATCCATGCGCACCGTATTTTATCCCGCAATGCTGGGTTGGATCCTCCTGGGTACCTGGATACTGACACTCCGGATAAGGATCTCAAAACTGAAGTCCAGGCTGGAGGAAAATTAATTATACAATCATCAGATCAATTCATGGAGACATACGGAAAAATTTTTGTTGTAGTTGCAGTGCTGGCGCTCATTCTTACGGGTGTCTTTGCATATCTTTTTTCCCTGGATAAAAAAATCGGAAAACTGGAAAAGGAAATCAGGGAAAAAGAGAATCCCGGCAAAAGATGAAGACAATACATATTATTATTATACTGCTGCTTGTAATTATTATTGCCGTTGTGATTACAACAGTCAGCGATTCAAGCACATATTCTGATTTTACAGAAGCGGGAAAAACCCCAGGCAGGGAATTGCACATCATTGGAAAGCTGGATCGCGCAAAACCTTTTGAATATGATGCAAGGGTAAATGCGAACCTGTTTGTTTTTTATATGATCGATGCAAAAGGCATTGAAAAGCAAGTCGTTTACAATAATGCAAAACCTCATGATTTTGAAAAATCGGAAAAGGTGGTAGTGATCGGCAAGATGCAGGGCGATACCTTCATTGCCAAATCCTTATTGCTCAAATGTCCGTCAAAGTATAACGACCAGAAAAACCCGACAAAATTCGGGGAGAAGAAATTCAATTGACATGAGCCCGGTATTACGCAGGGCCCGTCCATCATTTTTGATCACCCTTTGAAATTATGCCTTACCGGTCATTAAATCACTTTATCGGAGTTTTGGAATCTGAAGGAGAACTGATCAGAGTCAGGGAATTCGTTTCACCCAAACTTGAGATTACAGAAATTGCCGACAGAATTGTCAAGAACAACGGCAAGGCCTTACTATTCGAGAATAACGGCAGCAAATTCCCTTTGCTGATCCTGGCTTTTGCTAGCGAAAAAAGAATCAGGCTGGCCCTGGGTATTCGGGATTTCAGTGATGTCGGGAAAATGATCAATGGTATCGTCAATAATTTTTCGGGCCCGAAGGAGAGTTTATTGGATAAGCTCAGGGTTCTTCCATTGCTGCAGGAGATCTCTTCATGGATGCCCAAAAGCAGGGCGGGAAAGGGTGAATGCCAGGAAATCGTGATGAACGCTCCTGACCTGGGAAGCCTGCCCGTTCTCACATGCTGGCCAGGGGATGGCGGCCCTTTCATTACACTTCCCTGTGTTCATACCAGGGACCCCGAAAACGGGACCAGGAACCTGGGCATGTACAGGATGCAGGTATTTACTCCGGATATGACAGGGATGCACTGGCATATGCATAAAGGATCGGCCCTGCATTTTGAAAAATATAAGAAAACCGGGAAACGCATGCCTGTATCCGTTACCCTGGGTGGTGACCCGGTTTACACTTATGCAGCAACGGCGCCCCTGCCTGAAAACCTGGATGAATATCTCTTTGCAGGATTCCTGAGAAAGAAAAAGGTGGAGATGGTAAAGTGCCTGACCAATGAACTTGAAGTCCCTGCAGATGTTGATTTTGTAATTGAAGGCTACATTGACCCCTGGGAAGATCTGATCCTGGAAGGCCCTTTCGGTGACCATACGGGATTTTATTCCCTTGCCGACCGGTTCCCCCGCTTTCATGTGACTTGCATGACCCATAGGAAAGACGCGGTTTACCCGGCTACAATAGTCGGCGTCCCGCCTCAGGAAGATGCCTGGATAGGCAAAGCCACGGAACATATTTTCCTGAGCCCTATCAGGTTATCGGTAGTACCCGAATTGGCCGATATGCATATGCCCCCCGAAGGGGTTTTCCATAATATCGTGCTGACTTCGATCCATAAACATTACCCGGCCCAGGCAGTCAAAGTAATGAACTCCTTATGGGGAGCCGGGCAGATGATGTTCAACAAGATTATGGCGGTGTTTGACCCGGATTGCGACCTGAGGGATTATTCAGCCCTGGCGAAAACAGTTTCATTAAAGACCGATCCCCTGCTTGATGTGCATTTTATCCGGGGGCCTGTGGACATACTGGATCATTCAAGTTCCGGTTATGCCTATGGAAGCAAAGTGGGAATCGATGCAACGTCCAGTGTCGGTTATGAAGAAAGCCACAAGGCCCGGGAAGGGATGCCATCTCAGGCCAATGAACACCTGATAGCGGAAATCCCGGGGGTAAGGGCCATGAACTGCTCGCTCCTGTCTGAAGACATCTCTCTGATTATCATTGTGATAAAGAAGGCAGCCAGGGGACAAGTAAGACTGACCGCAAGAAAATTGGTTGAACAGCAGCTTATTGTCAGCATTAAATTTGTAGTTTTCGTTGATGAAGGAACAGATTGCAGCAACCTATCACTGGTGACCTGGATCGTCTCCAACAATATTGATCCCATGAGGGATTGCTTCTATATTGAAACCCGGGACCGGGACAGGTATCCTGTATTATTTGTCGACGGAACGCGCAAAACCATGCAACTGGACGGGTTCACACGCGAATGGCCGAATGTTATCCTGATGGATGACAGGACAATCGCGAATGTGGATGCCAGGTGGTCATCTCTTTCACTCGGTCCTTTTCTTCCTTCCCCGTCACATCAGGTTAAATCTCTGGTTTTCAATTCCGGAGCTATCGCCGAATCACAGTCCCAGGATACTATGGATTAATTTTATACTTTTGTAGTTCAAATCGGCTTGAGAATGAAACAACGTCTCCTTTTTATCATATCACTTCTCTTCCTTTACTTTTTCTCCTTACCTGAACTTAGCGGGCAAACCCATACCATTGTCAGGGGGAGGCTTACCGATGCCAGCAACGGTGACCCAGTCATGTTTGTCAACATTGGTATAAAGAATAAACCAGGAGGAACCTTTACGGACCCGAACGGCTATTACAAACTGGAAGTGCCTAAGGGAGAGGTCGTGATCGTGTTTTCCTGCATAGGTTACGAAAAAGTTGAGAGATCTGTCAATACAAGCGGAAGCCAGGAAGTTGAACTTAATGTCCTGCTTAAACCGATTGCCCAGGAGCTCAGCACTGTTGTCGTATCAGGTTCAAAATATGAACAGAAAGCAGAGGAATCCATCGCCACGATTGAAGTTCTGAAAGCACAGACCATACAGTCGTCCAACCCCTCCAGCGTGGATAAGGCTATTGATAAAATGCCGGGCATAGCTATTGTGAATGATGAACCACAGATCAGAGGCGGGAGCGGGTTCAGTTCAGGGCTGGGCAGCAGGGTCATGGTGATGGTTGATGATATCCCAATGATGAGAGGCGATGCAGGGAGGCCCGACTGGGGTTTTCTGCCTGTAGATGATGTGGACCAGATCGAACTGGTCAAGGGAGCTTCATCGGTAGTCTATGGATCATCTGCGATAACCGGAGCCATCAACATCCGGACGGTTTACCCCAAATCAGAACCCGAGACGAGGATCAACACTTCGTTTGGCGTTTACAGCGGCCCGCCTCTTACCTACACTAAACCTTGGAGCGGCTTTAATCCTCTCATTTACTCAGTTTCCGTGACACACCTTCAGCAGTTTGATAATATTGATGTAAGCCTCGGGGCCAGCTATTTCAATGACCAGAGTTACATAGGAGGAACGCCGGAAGTAAAAGCCGATACAGCTTTTAACAAGGGACAATTTACGCGCAGGGCCAAGGTTTATTTCAACACCCGTGTCAGGAATAAAAAACTTCCCGGACTTACTTATGGGCTGAATGGTAATTTCATGTATAGCGAGGATGCCGAGACCTATTTCTGGTATGATGCCGATACCAATATTTACCGCTCTTACCCGGGGTCATTGTCGCTTTTCAAGGTTTTCAGTTTTTATGTTGACCCGTTTATCAAGTATTTTGATAAAGCAGGGAACACCTTCAGCTTTAAGAACAGGGTGTATTACGGTAATACCGATGCAAACAACAACCAGTCGAACAGGTATACGACTTTTTACGATGAGTTCAAATATACCAGGACGTTCAGCAAACTTGGGGATTTCACACTTGCAGCCGGGATCATGAATGCATGGTCCCATTCCGACGGACAGGTTTTCAGCGGGATACTGGCTCCGGACGGAACTACTTCGGCATTCCAGTCGGGGCAATATAGTTCGGAGAACCTCGGTATTTACATCCAGCTTTTAAAGAAATTCTTCAAACGGCTTACGGTGGAAGGCGGGGCAAGGTATGAGTATTATAATATCTCCGACCTGAAAGAAAGCAAGCCCATTTTCAGGGCCGGTGTGAATTTCCAGGCAGCCAAAGGAACTTATATCAGGGCTTCTGCGGGACAAGGGTACAGGGCTCCCAGTATTGGTGAGCGATACATCACCACCAACTCGGGAGGATTCGGCTTTTACCCGAACCCGGACCTGAAGTCAGAGACCTGTAATTCATATGAACTCGGGATCAAGCAGATGTTCAAGATAGGAAAGTTTGCAGGGATGTTCGACCTTGCAGGGTTTTATGAAGACTACTGGAATTATATCGAATTTAATTTCGGGATTTGGGGACATGGCCCTCTCAACAAGAGCATCGGCTTTAAATTCCTGAATACAGGCCCGGCAGTGATTTACGGAGGGGATTTCACATTTGCCGGAGAAGGTAAGTTGTTCAGAAACCTTGATTTTTCCACCCTGATCGGTTATACCTATACTATTCCCCAGTCTCTGAAACCCAATGAAATTTACTATACGAACTATGAATCTTCAACCGGGAATAAAAGGGATTATACCTATAATAATACTTCGACCGATACGTATAATAATATCATGAAATACCGCATCCAGCACCTGGTGAAATCCGACCTGCAGTTTACCTATAAAAAGAGGCTTTCGGCAGGGTTCACCGGAAAGTATTACAGCTATATGCGGAATATCGATATCTTTCTTTACCAGCTTGACACTCCGGGGGCCATGCACTCGGGAATCACAAATTACCGGCAGCAGCATAATAACGGGAATTTTATCGTGGACTGCCGGATGGGATATGCCTTCGGGATTTTCAAGGTTTCAGTGATCGTCAATAACCTTATGAACACCGAATATTCCCTGAGACCTATCACTATTGAACCAACAAGAACGACCTCTCTGCAGGTCCTAGTCAATATCTGATAATTACAACACAAATACAACCAAACACAACAAAACCAAACAAAACAAATCAAATCAAATGAAAAAACTAGTTTTACTTACTGCTGTTTTCCTGATCGGGCTTAATTTTTTCAGCTATGCACAGCTCATTCTTCCAAACGGGGATTTTGAGTCGTGGACCCACAACGCCAAATGGGGTTATGATGAACCCACCGGAGGCTTCTTTTCAACCCTTAATAAACTTGACACCATTCCCACTCCGCCAGGAGTTACGGTGTTTAAATGCGATACTGCACATGCCGGTTCCTATTCGGCGAAATGTGTGACACAGAAGATTGAAATCATGAACATCCTGATCCCGGGAGTTATCGGAACTATAAAGATCAATTGGGCGACCAATGCAGCTATCCTGGGATTACCTTATAAATGGTCAGTCCTGCCTCAGCGTTTCCAGGGATACTACCAGGCCTATCCTTTGAACGGAGATTCAACAGGTGCTATACTTCTTCTCTCAAAATGGAACACTTCAACGAAAAAGAGAGATACCCTTGCCTATAACAGGCTCATTTTCCATGGAATCATTTCTAGCTGGACAAAGTTTGACACGGCTGTTGTTTACCGTGACAATACAGTGATGCCCGATTCCATCACTCTTCTTTTATTATCCTGCGGTGGCTATAATGCGTCAAATATGTTCGGTTCCGTTGGCCAGGTTGGCAGCGTGGCGCTGTTCGATGATGTGACCCTCACGGGCCTGCCTCCTTACGGAATAGCTGAAACGCACCATAATTCAATAGATCTTTCACTCAGCCCTAACCCTTCATCCGAATATATAAACATTAAACTTGAACAAACATACAGGGATGGCGTTTTTGAGATCTATGACACACAGGGCAGGAGGACCGGCCAATTTGAGATGACGGGGCTTACATGTCATATTAACGTAGGCAACCTTGTCCCCGGAGTTTATCATTACCGTTTTATGAGCGCGAATGAAGTCCTGAATTCAGGGTCATTTATAATTAACAGGTAAACAGGGAATCAATTTTTCCTGACGGCCGGCAGTAACCGGTAGTTCCTCATATTTACCGGGCCCTGCCGGACATTTATCAATGTATTATTTTTAAACATAACTGATATGAATGAAGTAAGCAGTTCACAGATGGCCATGGACCTCGAAGATAAATACGGGGCGCATAATTATCACCCTCTTCCAGTGGTTCTTGCCAAGGCGGAAGGTGTTTTCATGTGGGATGTTGAGGGGAAGCGGTACTTTGATTTTCTTTCAGCTTATTCGGCCGTAAACCAGGGCCACTGCCATCCGAAGATCATCAAAGCACTGGTCGATCAGGTCAAAACGCTTGAACTTACTTCAAGGGCTTTTTATAATAATGTCCTGGGCGTTTATGAAAAATTTGTTACTGAGTACTTCGGTTACCAGCGTATTTTACCGATGAACACAGGGGCCGAGGGAGATGAGACCGCTCTGAAATTATGCCGCAAATGGGCATACAAGGTCAAAGGAATCCCTGTGGACCAGGCCAAGATCGTTTGCTGTGAGAATAATTTTCACGGAAGGACGATCACCGTGGTGTCCATGTCGACCGATCCTCAGGCCAGACAGGATTACGGCCCGTTCACTCCCGGGTTCATCATCATTCCATACAATGACCTGAATGCGCTGGAAAGGGCCCTTCAGGATCCCACTGTTGCCGGATTCCTTGTTGAACCAATCCAGGGTGAGGCAGGAGTATTTGTCCCCGATAAAGGTTACCTCAGGAAAGCCTATGAAATGTGCAGGGCTAAAAATGTACTTTTCATTGCCGATGAAGTGCAGACCGGTATTGCCCGAACGGGAAAACTTTTAGCCTGCGAATGGGAAGGGTTCAGGCCCGATGTCCTGATCCTCGGAAAAGCTCTTTCAGGGGGATTGTACCCGATCTCCGCAGTGCTTGCCGATGATGATATCATGCTTACTGTAAAACCTGGCGAACACGGCTCCACTTTCGGCGGGAACCCTGTGGCCGCTCGTGTTGCCATTGCAGCACTGGGAGTGGTGAGGGATGAAAAACTGGCTGATAATGCCCAGAAAATGGGAGAGATATTCCGGTCGAAGGTTAAACAGATTAATTCACCATTTATTGAGCAGGTTCGCGGAAAAGGACTGCTGAATGCCATTGTGATCAGGCCTCATAATGGCAAGGCCGCCTGGGATGTTTGCCTGAAGATGAGGGACAACGGACTTCTTGCAAAGCCTACCCATGACCATATTATACGCTTTGCTCCCCCTCTGGTCATTACTGAACCACAGATAAATGAAGCAGTGGGCATCATCAGGAAGTCAATAACAGCTCTGGAATAAGGTAAGAAACTGAAATCCCGGAAGGCTGACTTGCAATGACAGGTCAGCCTTTTTTTATGCCAACCGGCCGCTGTCTTCAGAAATTCGCCACCAGTTTCAGGTTGAAAAGCCTTGGCGTAAGGTAGTTGGGTACATTGTACTGCCTGCCTTGAACATCAGTTATCCACTGGTAGGAAACGACATTTGAAAAGTCGAAAAGGTTGAAGACATCCAATCCTATCCATAAGGAATGGAAAACGCGAAGGGGATTTTTAGGAGAAAAACGGGTTTTTTCACCAATAAGCTGTTTTGAAAGCCCCAGGTCAACGCGGCGGTACGGAGGCATTCTCAGGGTCTGGCTCTGGGGCGGGGAATCCGGGGCTCCGAAGGGCAGGCCAGAGCCGTATACCAGCGTTATTGCAACTTTCCATGTGGGGAAGCCCGGGATATAGTCCTGGAAAAATATGGCCAGGTTAAACCGCTGGTCGGTGGGCCTGGGGATCCAGCTACCCTGGAAATATTCTTCTGTCTGCATCAGTGACAGGCTCGCCCAGGATTCTGCACCTTTGACAAATTCCCCGTTGACGCGGAAGTCAATGCCGGTGGCATAACCGTGCGCATCGTTTGTGCCGTAATACCGTATCCGCAGGTTATCGATCTCATAAGGAATGAGGTCCTGGATATACTTATAATAGATCTCTGTTACGAATTTGAATGGCCTTTTCCAAGCACTGAAATACAGGTCGCTTCCCAACACCGCCTGGTAGGAAGTCTGGGCCTTTAGTCCGGGGACGATCTGGCCTTGCAGGTTCGTTATTTCCCTGAAGGTTGGCGGCTGGGAATAAGAACCGCCTGATAGCCTGAAAACCACTTCTTTGCGCCAGTGGGGCTTGAATGAGATATTGATTCTCGGGTTGATGAGGAACTGGCTGTTATAATCGGAATAGATCGCCCTTACCCCGGCAGTAAGGCCGATATCATTACGGTTGTTTTTAAAGGTCCATGTATTCTGAATAAAGACATCCCCCTTGTTGGAGCTCATCTGGCTGGAAGAGTGGATGGCGTTATTAAGGTAAAAATCATTGTGGGGAGGATTGTTGCCACCCAGCGAATCAACGGGGCGAGGAAGGGAATATCCGGCCGAGTCGATGAGCTGCCACTCATTCATCGTGTATGTGAATATATCATGCTCATATTTGACACCCCAGGCCATCTGGCTAATCCCTTTTTCCCAGTTCCCCCGGTGTTCTATATTAAAAACCGTCCCGTCAAGATAATCCCTTGCATGGTCGATATAGGCGCCCACACCGAGCAGCTGTATCAGGCTGCCTGCATCATTTCCTGTTGTCGAAATCTGTGAGAGCCAGTATTCACCGGAGATATCATAAGTCTGTGCTTCATGGGTCTGGTAAGCCGAAGCGATAAGTTTCAAACGGAGGTTGTCGCTCGGTTTAAATGTAAGTGTCGCAGCCGTAAGCCAGTTCTGGTAACTATCATCCTCGTTGCCGTCAAAATAGATCTTGACCTGGTATGCGGTTACCAGATCACTTCCGAATGTTGTCGTCTGCGTTTGCGGTACCAGTTTGAACGTATTATCAGTAAAACTTCCGAAGACGGATAATTCCCATTTTTTGCTGAAATCATAATACAGCATTCCCTGCACATCGAAAAATCTGGGTTTGTAGTTTCCCTTAGTGTCCAGTGAGTTTAAAAGATAGGTGTTGGTTTTATAACGCACCCCCAGGAGGTAGGCAAAGCGTTTAGTAATGGTTCCTTCAATATGCGCGCTGGCCCCGAGGAAATTGACATCGAAAGAACCGGCAAACTGCGTCGGTTTTTTATATTTGATATCCAGGACCGATGACATTTTATCCCCGTATTTTGCATCAAATCCCCCGGCTGAGAAGCTAATCCCTGAAACCAGGTCGGGATTCAGAAAGCTTTGTCCTTCCTGCTGGCCGGACCGGACTAAATACGGGCGGTAAATCTCGATGTCATTCACAAACGTGAGATTTTCATCATAACTGCCGCCCCGCACCGAATACTGGGATGTCAGCTCATTCCTCGAACTCACGCCGGCCATTGTTTTAATCAGGTCCTCGACACTTGCGTTGAAAGTTGGGATATATGTAATTGCCTTTGGATCAAGGCGGTTGAAGGTATTGGTGCGTAACTGCTGGTCTTTGACCTCAATGGTCGATAGCTGTGTGGCTGCCGGTTTCAGGATAAGCTTCAAAGACCTTTTTTCCCCGTTTTTCAAAGTCAGCCTAAGGGAATCGGTTGCAAAACCCATGCAGGAGAAAACAATGACCACCTCTTTACCGGCAGGGACCTTCAGTTCAAATGAGCCGTCCCTGGCTGTGGAGGTTCCGGCCGGGCTCCCTTTCAGGGCAATATTCGCAAACTCAACCGCTTTGCCGTCGGGGTCGTTGATCGTTCCGAATACCTTTCCATCCTGGGCTGCAACCGGAGCGCTAAGGATGAACAGGAGCAAAAATGAAAGCAGTTGCCTCATATGCGGATCATTGTTCTTTAAGCCTTTCTTCCTTCCTTTTGAATTTGCCTTCTTTCCATGCCTTGATAAACTGGGCCCAGGCAAACGGGTTGAAGATATTGAACGGTTGTTGCTGCCCGAAATAATAAAGTTTTGATGTCGTGTTTTCTATGTAATTATTGTAATTCATCTGTGCATCCATCGGGTAATCCAATGCAGCCAGGCGCAGGGTATACACATCGAGGTTTTTCCGGGCTATTTCGTAATCATCATCAGGTATCTTGGTTTCCACGAAAGCCTTTTTAAAATCTTCAAGGGTCGGCCAGGGAAAGATTATTGCTGCCGACAGGGTCAGGGTGTCGCTGGTCATCACCTGGATCAGTGAATATTTGCTTTGGGTGATCGTATCGGGAATGATAAATGATGACGGCTTATAGCCTATTGCCGTGAACAGAACAGTGTCTTTCTGATGGGCCACGAAGGAAAAAAAACCATACACGTCCGTACTGGTGCCATATCTTGAATTCTTGACCAAAACTTTAGTGTAAGGAACTGGATTAAGACTGTCGCCGCTGATTGTGATACCGGAAAACTGGACCAGCCGCTCAGTATTCTGCTGGTTCTGGCAGAACAGCTCTGTGACTGCGCCCTGGAAAAGGATGACAGGAATAAAAAATAAAAATCGTAAAGTCATGCGTAAAGACTGCATTCGGCTGGTAAAGATAACGATGATTCAGTGAATTTATTTCCGTAACTTCAGACCTGAATATAAAGAAAGAGGCTGTTGCATGATTCATGCAACAGCCTCTTTGCGTCTAAATAAGATCTTTATTTGGTCAGGTAACCTTTTTCTCTTGCTTTCTTGATCGAAGCATACACACCATTTTTATTGATGTGCCTTAGGCCTTCGGCAGAAACCCTGAGAGTGATTTCCTTATTTTCTTCAGGAATGAAGAATTTTTTAGTCTGAAGATTCGGGCTGAAAACCCGTTTTGTCTTATGGTTCGAGTGCGATACCTTGTTCCCTCTGATTGCGCCTTTTCCCGTTATTTCACAAATCCTTGCCATGGTTTGAAAGATAAAATTGATTTTCAAATTGGAGTGCAAAGGTAGGGATTCTTTTTGAAACTTCAAAAGGACGGAGGAAAAATTGTTTTCCGGTTTAAGCGGTTAATTTCTTTCGCAGCATGTTGAGCGCCTGAAGTGCAGTGCGGCGGATATTCCTGTCGCGGCTGTCGCCGAAATGGAACTGATGGGAGAACACTTCGTCAGGAGTGGCAATGGCAATCCAGATCGTGCCGACAGGCTTTTCGGCGGTTCCGCCTCCCGGGCCTGCAATCCCTGAAACGGCGATCACATAATCAGTATTCAGGCTGGTCTGGGCTCCGATAGCCATTTCGGTAACCACTTCTGAACTCACGGCTCCGAACTTCAGTATGGTTTCCGGCATGACACCGAGAAGATTCTCTTTCACGGTATTGTCGTAAGCAATGACCGAGCCCCTGAAGTACCCGGAGCTCCCCGGAATGCTTGTAAGCAGGTGGGCAATATACCCCCCTGTGCAGCTTTCAGCCGTCGCCAGGGTCTGATTCCGTTCCAGTAGAATCTGTCCTACGATAGCTTCCAGGCAATCATCATCTGTCCCGAAAATATATTCAGGAATGAGGTCAGAAAGTTTTTCAACCTGGATTTCAACCTCCCTGCGAACCAGTTCCCTGTCATCCCCTGTGCCTGTAAGCCTCAGCCTGACGATGCCCGGTTGGGGAAGGTATGCAAGCTTTATCCAGGCGGGCAGGTCGTCCTCCCATTTCTCTATGATCGAAGCAAGAAATGATTCCCCTATGCCTTGTGTGAGTATTGTTTTATGATATATTGTCTTCGGATGGAATCGCCGTGTTAATTCAGGAATTACGTAATCCGTCATCATGGCCTTTATTTCAAAAGGAACGCCGGGCATGGAAACGAAAACTGTTTTCCCTTGCCTGCCGTCAGTCCGGATCTCCTTCTCAAACCACATCCCCCTTGCCGTCCCGTTCCGGTTTGGTATGCTTTTACAGTTTGCAGGAAGAAAGGCCTGTTGCCGGTTCAGTTCGGTGACCTTGTAACCCCGGAGGGAGAAAAGGTTCTCAACATCCATGAAAGCTTCTTCGTCGAACACAAGGCTGGTTTCGAAAAATTCGCAGAGAGTGGTCTTGGTGATATCGTCTTTTGTTGGTCCTATACCGCCAGAGATCAATATCACTTCACACCTTTCTGAAGCTCTCCCGAGTGCCTCCAGTATTTGTTCCCTGGAATCGCCGATGACGGTAAACTGATGTGCTTTAAACCCTGCAAGGCCGAGCTGTTCTCCCATCCAGGAAGCATTGGTATTGATGACCTGGCCGATCAGGAGTTCGTCGCCTATGTTTATGATCTCTATGTTCATTTAGCAGTGATGAGAAATTCAATCTGGTGAAACGATTTTCTTTAGTGTCAGTAAAATAATCCTGAAATAATTTCCGAGGCTGGGATCGTTGATAAACCTCATGTTCAGTTTGATTTTGGCGGGTAGTATCAGATCAACATATTCCTTTTCAGGCTCGGCCGACTTTGCCAGTATATCGCTTTCATGGATATATTCCAGTGATGCATAGTCGGTAATCCCGGGCTTAACTGTAAGTACCCTTCTTTGTTCTGCAGAATAATGATCCACGTATTTCCTCAGTTCCGGCCTTGGGCCTACCAGGCTCATTTCCCCTTTCAGCACGTTGAAGAGCTGGGGAAGCTCATCAAACTTGAACTTCCGTAAATAATATCCCGCCCTGGTGATCCGGTTATCACGGCTGCCTATTGTAAGGCCGCCCTGGTTTTCCGTTTTCCTGAACATGGTGCGGAGCTTTATAAGCCGGAAATCTTTATCGTTCTTCCCGACGCGGTCCTGGAGAAAGAAAACTCCTCCTCTGGATTCAATTTTGATGAACAGCGCAGCCAGAATAAATATCGGTGAACAGATCAGCAGCCCGAAAAATGAGAACAGTATATCAAAAAACCGCATCATTTTAGGAGTTCTTCAATACCGTGTCAACAGCAGCGACTACCGCATCAACCACCTCATCCACCATGCCATCGGTGAGGTCATAGTATACAGGCAGTGTGATCTCACGCGAGTAATTGTCGTAAGCCACAGGATAATCTTCAATGCGGTAACCAAGGCCTTTGTAAAAGGTCATCATCGGCAGGGGGACAAAATGCACGTTGACGGTGACCTCCCGCCTGAATATTTCCTGAATTATCTCATCACGCCGGTTTTCCGTCAGATCCCTTATCCGCAGTAAAAAAACATGATACGAAGATTGCCTTTCCGGAGATTCGTAAACCGGCAACTGTGCCCAGTTGTATGTTGCGAAGGCGGCCCTGTAGCGGTCAAAAATATGTTTGCGCCTGACCAGAATATCCTCATCGTAGCGCTGTAATTCAATGAGGCCTATGGAGGCAAGGATATCGGTCATATTGCATTTATAACCCGCCTCCACGATGTCATATCGCCAGCTCCCGATCTGGTTTTTCGCAAGGGCATCCCTGGTCTGTCCGTGAAGTGATTTTATATTGAGCCTCTGGTAAAGCTGCTGGTTGTCGAAGGGTTCAGGAAGGTTGAAACAGATTGCACCACCCTCGGCGGTTGTCAGGTTTTTCACGGCGTGGAAGGAGTAGACCGTGATGTCGGTAAGGCTGCCCACCTTTTTTCCCTTGTATTTCCCTCCTATTGAATGAGCTGCGTCGGAAAGAACCAGGATACGTCCAAGTTGCCGCTGCTCTGCTGATGAAGGATTAAACTTCCGGCAAATATCGTCGCGCCTGACCAGGGCGTTGATTGCATCATAATCACAGGGCCATCCACCGATATCCACCGGGATGATCACTTTGGTTTTAGCTGTGATGGCCTTTTCTACCGCTGCAACAGAGATATTGAAATCTTCGGAGGAATCAACAAATACAACCTTCGCTCCGCAATGAACCACCACGTTGGCGGTGGCATTATAAGTATATGCAGGCACGATAACCTCATCTCCCGGACCCACCCCGAACCAGTGCAGAACAAGCTCCAGCCCGGCTGTAGCTGAACTGAGGCATAAAGTAGCTTTTTGTCCACCGTAGGCCGTAAGAAGCTTCTCGAACTTCTTGGTTTTCGGGCCGGTCGTTATCCACCCGGAATTCAGGGTATCGACGACCTCGTCGACTATACGTTTATCCATCCGGGGAGGGGAGAAGGGGATCATAATGAATTTCGCTATTTCGCTGCCTCTCTACCTAAAAATGCAAGTATATTCGCTTCAATCCGTTTCTCAATTTCACTGGTGTCGGAACGAACGAATGATTCGCCCGTGATGCGTTCGTAAAGCTCGATATATCGTTCGGTAATCTCGCTGACAAATGAATCAGGCATTTCCGGGACATTTTGCCCTTCTTTTCCCATGAAATTATTCGCCATCAGCCATTCCCTGACGAATTCCTTTGACAGCTGCCTCTGCTGTTCGCCTTTAGATTGTCTTTCTTCGTACCCCTCCAGGTAGAAATACCTGGAAGAATCAGGAGTGTGGATCTCGTCGCAGAGATAGATCTTCCCGTCGGTTCCTTTTCCGAATTCATATTTTGTATCGACCAGGATTAATCCATGTTTGGCAGCGATTTCGGTCCCGCATTTGAAAATGGCATAAGTGTACTTTTTGATCACTTCATATTCATCTTTGTGAATCAGGCCCTGGGCCAGTATCTGTTCCTCGGTAATATCCTCGTCATGGCCTTCTGCCGCCTTGGTCGTGGGTGTAATGATGGGTTCAGGGAAAGCCTGGTGTTCCTTCATCCCCTCAGGGACAGGTACGCCGCAGATCTGCCTTGCGCCTTTCTGGTATGTACGCCATGAACTGCCGGTGAGATATCCGCGGATGATCATTTCCACGGGATATATCTTGCAGAACCTACCGATGGTCACATTCGGATCAGGGCTGTTGATTTTCCAGTTCGGGCAGATATCGGCCGTGAGATCCAGGAATTTTGATGCGATCTGGTTGAGTACCTGCCCTTTGTAAGGAATCCCTTTTGGAAGGACCACATCGAAAGCCGAGATTCTGTCGCTGGCCACCATCACCAGGTATTTATCGTCAATATTATATACATCCCTGACTTTGCCTTTGTAAAGGGATCTTTGCCCGGGAAAATTGAAACTTGTTTTCGTTAGTACGTTTTGCATATTCAGAATTTATTTGACAAAAATAAGAGAATTCAGAGAAATACCTAATCACTTCTAACTCATGGCTCATGGCTCATGAATCATCGCTCAGTTTACTGCTTTTCCCCATAGGCATTGATGATCCTGCTAACCAGCTTGTGGCGGATGATATCCGAATTATCGAGGTATACAAAATCAATCCCGGGAATATCATTCAGCACCGACTGAACGTGGATCAGCCCTGAAACCTGGTTTTTCGGGAGGTCGACCTGTGTGATGTCGCCGGTCACGATGAATTTGGCCGAGGCGCCCATGCGGGTGAGGAACATTTTAAGCTGGCTGGGCGTGGTGTTCTGTGCTTCATCGAGAATGGAGAAGGCATTATTGAGTGTGCGGCCCCTCATGAAGGCAAGGGGTGCGATCTCGATGGTTCTGTCTTCAATATATTGCAGCAGTTTCTGAGCCGGCAGCATATCTCTCAGGGCATCATACAAAGGCTGGAGATAGGGGTCCAGCTTTTCCTTCAGGTCGCCCGGAAGGAAGCCGAGACTTTCTCCCGCTTCAACTGCGGGCCGGGTCAGGATGATACGGTTGACCTGCCGGTTTTTCAAGGCCCTCACGGCAAGCGCGACGGCTGTATAGGTTTTCCCGGTTCCGGCAGGGCCTATGGCAAACACCAGGTCGTTGCGGTCACAGCTTTCGACCATCCGTCTCTGGTTGGTTGTCCTGGCACGTATCAGCATCCCGTTCTTGCCATGGACCAATACTTCGGGGCTGGTTTCGGGCGCCAGGATCGGTGAGCCGTTATCGTTTTCAAGCAACTGGCTGATATCTTCCCTGCTCAGCCTCCCGAATTTTTCAAAGTGAAGCACGAGTGAAGTAAACTTTTCCTCGAAATCAAGAAGGTCCGACTCCTCTCCCAGGGCCTTGACATAATTATCGCGGCTGACGATTTTAAGTTTCGGAAAGTTGTTCCTGATCACTTCAAGATTCTGGTCGTTGGGCCCGAAAATGTCAAGGGGATGGACCGATTCAATGCTGATGATTTTCTCACTCATGGAAAAAGAAGTACCTTTGAATACACAAAAGTACGAATAATTCTATGGTTGTCATTACACTGACCAGTGACTGGGGAACAAAGGATCATTATGCCGGGGCCGTAAAGGGTATGATACTCCGTCAGTTACCTGAGGCAACGATTGTAGATATCACGCATGACATTCCGGTGTTCGATTTGAACCAGGCCGCTTTCATCATCCGTAATTTTTACACTAATTTTCCCGAGGGAAGCATTCATCTGCTGGCTGTCAATACTGAGGCTTCAATAAAATATCCGCATACCCTGGTGAAGTTCAAAGGCCATTATTTCATTGGCGCCGACAACGGCATCTTTTCCCTGATCTTTGATGAGAATCCTGAACTTATCATTGATCTTGACGTGATCCAGGATTCGGATTACTTCACTTTCCCCACCAGGGATGTTTTTGTAAAGGTCGCCTGCCATATTGCATCGGGAAAACCTGTCGAGAAGCTGGGCCATGTCAAAAAAGACATTCTCAGGAAAATTGCCTTTAAACCTGTCATCCAGGGCGATCTCATCAAAGGGCAGGTGATCTATGTGGATAATTACGAAAATGCCTTCACCAATATTACCGAAAGCCTTTTCAAATCAGCAACCAGGGGAAAGAAATTCGCCATAACTTTCCGTTCGCCATCCTACCGTATCACGGAAATAAGCAAATCGTACCAGGATGTCCCTGAAGGTGAGATGCTGGCCATCTTCAGCAGCAGCGGGCATCTTCAGATTGCCATGAACAGGGGAAAAGCCGCAAGCCTCCTGGGACTGAACATTGACCAGGCCGTGAACGTGGAACTCGACTGATCCCCTGAAATCCATGGGATCAGTAAAACAGCACAGCCACAAAAATCAGCAGGAGCCCGAACACAGGAAGTGCAATGATCAGGTAAGAAAAACTAAGCAGGATAAATTTAAACAAAGTTTTGCCGAACGGCTGGGCGTAATAACTTTTCATTGCCAGCAAGGCATATGCCATGGCAACCAGTACAACCAGGAATATGCTGACATGAAGAAAATATCCTGTGAGCAGGCTCAGGATCATGATCAGGAAAATAAAGGAATGAATATGAAGCGAAAAGATAAGATGTTCAAAATACAACCGCTTCCTCCGTATGTAAAGTAACTTTAACAAAAGGGCAAATACAGGGATCAGGAGAAACACCATCTTTGATGCGGTGTGTTCGATAATGGCCGACATAGACTGTCCCGAGTTGATCATGATCTTGTATGCCTGTCTTAAAAACAGTTTAACCAGGGGCCCTTCTTTAGGGTATTTTTTATTAACATAGGCTTTAAGACCGATGCTGTCGATTTCTTTCTTTGCCGAATCCTGGCCTTGTATGGTGACAGGGCCATCCTTAAAAGTCACTTTCGTCCTCTGGATGTCATCCGATTCCTGGTAAAGATTCATCCCTTTCGTTGCAGCCTTCAGTTTCTTTTGAGTATTTACATCATTTTCCTGGCCGAAAGGCAGTAAAAGGAAATAAATGATACTGATCACAAGGAAAAGCCTGAATGGTTCCACATACGACTTCCTTTTCCCTATCATAAACTCCAGGCTTAGCTTTCCGGGCCTGATAACGAGCGGGACGATCGTCCTGAAAAATTTTGAATCAAAATGAAAATAATCCAGGAAGGATTCCCCGATAAGGTGCCTGAACGACATATCTTCACGTTCCAGGCGTTTTTGGCCGCAATGCGGGCAAAACAGGGTTTCAGATCCCATCTGCGTGCCGCAATTCAGGCAGGGGCCGGGTTCCATGAACCTGGGTTCTTCAGTTTTCAGGATGGAAGGTTTTCTGAATTTCATGCTTCAAACCTACGAAATTTCATTAAATTATGTTCAATCGGATATCTGATGGATTTATTTGCGTTAGATTTAAATGTTTTTTATCTTTGAATATCATTATATTCCGCAAAATGTTCTCAAAATATTTCATCGGTTTTATTCTGATCCCCCTTTCAATCTTATTCTTCCCTTTTTCTTCCAGAGCTGTCTCCGATTCCATCCAGACCATGCCTTTCACCGAAAACTGGGGATCCGGCACCTTCACGGCAAATTCCTGGACTTTCCTGCCCACGCAGGGAAACTGGGCAATTTCAACCACACTGGGGAACCCGGCCCCTTCGGCCGTCTACACGGTGTACCCCGAAAGTCTTCCATATTCCTCCACGCTCCGGTCGCCCTGGATTGAAGGCCGCGGCCTGACCTGTGACTTCATTTACCTGGATTTTGATTTGAAAATCGAAGCTGGCAGCAGTTCAGGCCAGGGGATGTTCACAGTACAGCTTATTTTCGATTCCGTAGTAAAAACGATCCATGTCTTTCACGATTCAGCGAGTTCAGGGTGGAGGCATTTCCGCTATAGCCTGTCCACAGCGGAAGGATCCCTGTTCAGGACCTGCTTCATGGCCAGCGGGCAGGGTTCCACAGGAACCACGCACTGGCTCATCGACAATATAAGCATAACACGGCAATGCAGGCCGCCGAGGAGTTTACACTCCTCTAATGGGGGAATCTGCTATGGGAATCAAAACTATTGCCGTCATAACCTTTCCTGGAGCCCTCCTGATTGTTCCAACTTTCATATAGAAGATATTATCTTCGACGATGACACCTATGAGATCCAGGTCTTCATGAATGGCGGTTCGGCACCTTGCGGCAACCAGATGCCGGTTGCACCTGATTTGAGTGGTAAACTCTTTGCCTTCGACATGATGCTGGCTGCCACAGGTATCACCGGCTCAACCCATATTGATATCTATGACGCCAATTACAACTTACTTGGTTCAACCCAGCCCTTCAATGTTGACTACACTGATACATGGATTACGGTTAGTGCAGATAGCATCCCATTCACAGGACTGTTCTATGCCATGATCACCATTGGTTCAGGATATGTCAACGGTGTTGCCCTTGACCAGGATGGTCCTTTCGCTTCATCGGATCTTACTTGGATCTATTACAACGGCGCATGGTCAACTCTGAACAGCGTGGCTCCGGGAGTATTCGGTCCCACGGTTGCCCTGCTCCGGGCCCATGCCCTCATCCAGGATAAAAAGAAGACCCCGGGTACCGGTAAGGATCCGGCTTCTGTTGATACGACCGCGTTTATAGGGTATAATTTATATAGAAGAAGGGATTTTCCCGAAAATGATTCTCTGTTTATAAAACTGAACCAGTCCCCTCTGATCAGAAATTACTACCGCGATTCAACCAAGTGTGAGGCCCACTATACCGTCACAGCTTTATATTCGGATGGATGCGAGTCGGTTTCCAATGATACGTTACATGCAGGTCCATGCTATGTGGGTGTTGAAGAAAATCCCGGTCCGGAGATCCTGAAACTATTTCCGAACCCGGCCGAAGGAATTCTTGATCTGCATTCTCAATACAGGATGGGAACGATCGTGATAAGTGATCTGAAAGGACAAATTGTGAAAACAGCAGATGCCGGCATGGAAAGGGATTTCTCAATTGATGTTTCAGACCTGCCAAACGGATTGTATTTTGTTCGGGTGGAAACCCAGACAACCTGCCTTACTGCGAAATTCCTTGTAATGCATTGAATCGCCTTAACAGGAACCCGCTCAATCCCTGTGAGCCCGGCGGGAATATGCATTTCCTGTCACTTCTATCTCGGCATTCTCTTTCTCCATGGATTCATGCTCAGTTTTACGAACGGTTTCATGTTCGGCTTTCCGGAAAAATTGTAACTTTGCAGCCCATCCGAGGAAAAATGCTGACACTGTTTAAAAAAGAGATCAATGGCTTTCTGAACTCCCTCATCGGCTATATCGTCATCATCGTTTTCCTGCTGATGACGGGCCTTTTCCTCTGGGTCTTCCCGATGCAGTTCAACATCCTCGACTTTACCTTTGCCAACCTCGACGGGCTGTTTATCCTGGGACCCTTTGTTTTCCTCTTCCTGATTCCTGCAATTACCATGCGATCCTTCGCCGATGAAAAGAAAAGCGGGACCCTCGAATTCCTGATGACCCAACCCCTGACCGACTTGCAGATCATCCTGGCTAAATTTCTTGCGGGCTTTGTGCTGGTGGTCTTTTCACTTGTCCCCACAGTGGTATATTATTTTACAGTTTACAGACTGGGAATGCCGCCGGGCAACCTCGATTCAGGTGGAATCTGGGGTTCCTATATCGGGCTGATGTTCCTCGGGATGAGCTTTACGGCCATAGGGATTTTTTCATCCTCGCTTACCGACAACCAGGTCGTAGCATTCATCCTTTCACTTCTGATCTGTTTCCTTCTCTACCTCGGATTTGATTATATGTACATGTTCATCCTTTCGGGAAAGATAGGGCTGATCGTGCAGGGCCTTGGGCTGAATGCCCATTATTCTTCCATGAGCCGCGGAGTGATCGATACAAGGGATGTGATCTACTTTATCAGTATAACCGGGCTATTCATTTTTCTCACAAAACTCTCCCTGGAAAGCAGGAAATGGTAAGAGCATGGAAAAAGTGAGCGAAAAGAAACAAAGTATCAGGAGAAGCAACATAACACAGCTGCTGCTTGTGATCTTTGTCATCGTCCTGGTCAACATCATCTCCGGGTTCATTTTTACCCGATTTGACCTGACTTCTGAAAAGAGATATTCGCTTGCGCCGGCAACCAAAAAAGTCCTCAGGAAACTGGATGATGTCATGTTTTTCAAGGTTTACTTAAGTGGGGACCTTCCACCCGCTTTTCAACGGCTGGCGAACGAAACACGGGAAATGCTTGATGAATTCAGGGCCTATAGCAAGAATGTTCAATACCAGTTTGTGGATCTTTCCACCATTACTTCGCAAAAGGACCGGAACGAGGCTTACCGCTCGCTTCTGGAGAAAGGCCTGGACCCCACTTCCCTCAGGGTCTCGAAGAAGGGTCAGTCCACTCAGCTGGTCATTTTTCCCGGAGCCATAGTGACTTACCGCGGCCATGAATCCCCGGTCCAGTTCCTTTCAGGTTCAAACCAGGGAGAAGACCCGAACATGGTGCTCAACAATTCAGTCCAGGCCCTTGAATATAAACTGGCAAGTGCAATCCAGGTGCTGACGAACATTATAAAGCCAAGAATTGCCATTATCGAAGGACAGGGAGAACTCAGCCCCCTGGAAAGCTGGGACCTTGAACATTCCCTTTCCCAGTTCTATAATGTTGAGAGAGTGACCATCAACCATAAGATCAGTGCCCTGACATTAAGGGTTAAAATGGATTCAACACACAATAAACTGGGAAATAAATATAAGGCAATCATCATTGCAAAACCGACCAAGCCATTTGACGAGAAGGATAAGTTCCTCATCGACCAGTTCATTATGAGAGGAGGCAAGGTCCTGTGGATGATTGACCCGGTTTATGCTGCCTGGGACAGCCTTGAAAAATATAATTCAACAATGGGCATCCCGCTGGACGTCAACCTGGAAGATATGCTGTTTACCTATGGCGCGCGCCTGAACAGTAATCTTGTCCTCGACCTGAGTTCAATGGCAATACCTGTAAAGACCGGGCAGATAGGCAACCAGCCTCAGTTCAGCTATTTTAACTGGTATTATTTCCCGGTACTGACCCCTACTTCCACCCATCCTGTAGTTCACGGGTTGAATTCAATTAAAACCGAATTCATCAGCACGATCGACACGGTCGAGGCCCGTGGCATCGCAAAGACCATACTGCTTTCTTCATCTCCCTATTCAAAAACAGTCAATACACCGGCATTAATTGAGCTTGAGATGCTCAGGCAGCAACCTGATGAAAACCAGTTCAGCCAGGGACCCTTCCCGGTTGCAGTGCTTCTCGAAGGAGTTTTCCAGTCGGCATTCCTGTTCAGGATACCCCCTGAGCTTGCCGGTAATAAAGAACTCGATTATCAGAAGAAAAGCAAGCCGACCAAAATGATTATTGTAGCCGATGGGGATATTGCCCGGAACCAGTTCCAAATGAAGAACGGCTACCCTCTCCCGATGGGATACGATCAGTGGACACAGGAGACTTATGGCAACAGGGACTTTATCCTGAATGCCGTCAATTACCTTTGTGATGAATCAGGCCTGATCACCGTCAGGTCGCGCGAACTTAAAATCCGTTTGCTGGATATAAAAAAGATCAATGCACAGCGGCTTTTCTGGCAGTTGTTCAATCTCCTGGTCCCCGTTTTCCTGATACTTATCTTCGGGATTGTTAAATTCAGGATAAGGTCGTACAGGTTTTCCCGCAAAAGCAAATGATCCTAAATAAATACTGAAATGAAGAATAAATATATCATTCTCGTGGTCCTTTTACTTGCAGTGATCACCGTGGTCCTGATATGGAGCAGGTCAAGCAATACGTTCAGGACATCCAGCAGCGATTTTGCCGTTGCCGACACCTCGACCGTCACCAAGATCTTCATGTCGGATAAAAATAATAATTCGATCAAACTGGTCAGGATGCCGAACGGGAAATGGGTGCTGAACGACCAGTACCCGGCACTGAAGTTCAATGTTGAACTGATGCTGAAGACGATGACCGATATTCAGGTTAAAGCCCCGGTCGCCCTGGCGGCACATAATACCATAGTAAAACACCTCGCGGTGAACGGGGTGAAGGTCGAGGTTTACCAGATGGTCTACCGGATAGATTTTCTCGGTATCAGGATGTTCAGGCATGAGAAACTTGCCAAGGTCTATTATATCGGGGGCGCAACTCCCGACAACCAGGCTTCCTATGCCCTGATGGAAGATTCGGAAGAACCTTTCATTATTTATCTCCCCGGTTTAAGAGGTTTCGTTTCACCCCGTTTCAGTACCATAGAAAAATACTGGCGTGACCTTAACGTTTTCAGGTGCCCTATCGAGAATATCAGGTCCGTTAAAATTGATGTCCTGGATAACCCCGCCTATTCCTATGAAGTACATGTTAAAAACGGGAGGTTCCAGCAATTCATTTCAACCGACGACCACAAACCCCTTGAAAACCTGGATACCCTGAAAGTCCTGAATTTTCTTTCCGGATTCAGGACACTGAACTTCGAGGCATTTCTTAACGACATGGATAAGCATACCAGGGACTCGGTCCTTTCATCCCGTCCTTTTATCATCATTACACTGACTGATACTTCCAACAATATAAAATCAATAACAACCTTCCATAAGCACAACACCCTTGGCCTTACAGATTTTAAGGGGAGGATGCTCCCTTACGACCCTGAGCGCTTATATGCCCTTGTAAATGACGGGAAGGATTTTGTCCTGATACAGTATTTTACCTTCGACAAGGTGCTCAGGCCGAAACCATATTTCGTCAAAGGTTTTGTTTCAGAAGATTGATTGCAATCATAAAAAAGGTAAATCGGGGACTAATGCTCGACGAGGCAGGCATTCATGCCTTTATGTTAATTTATGCCACTTATCTACCGCCCATCCTATATTCATCCTGTATCCATCCTCGGTCTATTGTGAGACTATCCTCCAACCATTCTGCGGCCTTGTCATTGTCAACAAAAATCGGCAGAGTGATCAATTTGACAATTTTCTGTACTGATCCGTCTTTTTTAGAATCTATACAGATTGTTATCACCTAATAAAATTGGAAAATGTCAGTTATGGCGGGTTAAGACACGCTTAAATTGCTCCTTCCTAAACTGGTCAACGTAAGCGGTTTTTCCATTTCGGGCAAATCCCTGCCTTATGGGTCGAAACCTGGCTCCAGGTCTCTTTAATGGTATAAATACTCTCAAATCAATGCGCTGGGGATAGTGAAGACCTCAAATTCACACCATCTTCATCTTAGGCGAAAAAACTTAATTCTCTATCTCGCTGGAGTTCAGCATATGTTAACTAATTAACATTGACTTCGCCAAAAATATTGTATATTTTTGTGAATCGATAAGATCATCTAAGAAAACCGGGGCATTAGCAATGGAAGACATATGAATACGGCTACGCATCTGCACAGAGAATTTAACCAACTTGATTTATCCCAATCTATCGGATATGACAACAATATCATCAATAAACTGGGGTTAACTCCAGGCAAACTCTGGATCTATGTTCCGCCAGATAACCCAGATATTTACCTTAAACAGATAAAAACAGAACGCTTTAATATCTTATCGTATGAAAAGAAGAATTTTTTACATTGGGATTATCTTCGCTGTGGCTCTGACCACATACGGGCAAGTTGATTCTTCAAAATTATAGCAAAAAGCCATTTTTGACTCAATACAGCATCATTCCGACTACCGATATGGGTTTTGCCTGTAGTGGTTTTGTTTTTCCGGCAAATCCACCCGACACCGGGATCCAGGACTGCTGGGTCTTGAAAATCGACAGTGCAGGCTGCGAGAACCCGGGTCAATGCTGGGTAGGAACCCATGAGATCATCGTGAAAACTTTTGATCCGGATAATCCCTTTGTCATTTACCCCAATCCGGCTCACGAAAAAATTACCGTGGAGTTTCACCAGAATGATACCGGAGCAGAAATCGAGCTGGAAGACCAGGTGGGAAAAACCTTATCACGGGGTCATCTGGCTGCAATGAAAAGTGAATATGTTATCAACTTGAAACCGTTTACCGGGGGCATCTACTTTATACGCGTCACCCAGGGGAGCCGTGTGATCACTAAAAAGATCATCAAGCTGGAATGAATCTGTATGGTCATGCTTTGGCTACGCGTCACCCTAGGTGTCTTGTCCTGAAATTGCTATACACTTTTGAATTTCATCAGGCAGCATACCTAAGATATTAATCGACAAGGGTAAAAAAAACAGGAACGCCTGTATGGCGTTCCTGTTTGAATCAAACGAACATCTGGTAGTTTAAACAAGACCTTGGGCAAGCATTGCTTCAGCAACCTTTACAAATCCGCCGATATTGGCGCCTTTTACATAGTTGATGAATCCATCGCTTTCAGTACCGTATTTTACACAATTCTTGTGAATATTAATCATGATGTTATGCAACCTCTGGTCAACTTCTTCACGTGTCCAGCTGAGGCGCATCGAGTTCTGTGACATTTCGAGTCCGGATGTGGCAACACCGCCTGCGTTGGCAGCTTTACCAGGTCCGTACAGGATCTTCTTTTCGATGTAAATTTCAATAGCTTCAGGAGTTGAAGGCATGTTGGCTCCTTCGGAAACGCAGTAGCAACCATTGGCGACAAGCATCTTTGCATCGTCACCGTTGATTTCGTTCTGTGTTGCGCTGGGCAGTGCAATGTCGCATTTTACTTCCCAGGGGCGCTTTCCGGCTACGAATTTTGCTTCAGGATATTTATCGCAATATTCCTTGATGCGTCCGCGTTTCACGTTCTTCAGGTTCATTACGTAAGCAAGTTTTTCAGCATCGATGCCTTTGGGATCATAGATGTAACCTTCGCTGTCGCTGAGGGTGACAACTTTTCCACCAAGCTGGGTGGCTTTTTCAGTTGCGTATTGTGCAACGTTCCCTGATCCGGATACGCAAACGATCTTGCCTTTGAAATCCAGGCCGCGGGTCTTCAGCATTTCAGCTGCAAAATATACCTGGCCGTAACCTGTAGCTTCTGGACGGATCAGTGAACCACCCCACTCCAGGCCTTTCCCTGTAAGAACGCCGACAAATTCATTGCGGAGACGTTTGTACTGGCCAAACATGAAACCAATTTCACGTCCGCCAACACCGATGTCGCCTGCGGGAACGTCAGTATCGGCTCCGATATGACGCTGAAGCTCGGTCATGAAGCTCTGGCAGAAACGCATCACTTCATTGTCGCTCTTTCCTTTGGGGTCGAAATCACTGCCGCCTTTACCACCGCCCATAGGAAGAGTGGTAAGTGAATTCTTCAATACCTGCTCGAAAGCAAGGAATTTAAGAATGCCAAGGTTCACTGTCGGATGGAAACGCAAACCGCCTTTGTAAGGGCCGATAGCGCTGTTCATCTCGATACGATATCCTTTATTGATCTGGATCTCGCCTTTGTCGTCTGTCCAGGGTACACGGAACATAATTACGCGTTCAGGTTCAGCCATCCGTTCAAGGATCTTTGCTGCCTTGTATTTCGGATTTTCTTCAATAAAGGGGATGAGAGATTCAACAACTTCCATAACTGCCTGATGGAATTCTTTTTCATTAGGATTCTTGGCGATCAACTTTGCCATGAATTCATCAACGAGTTTCTGATAACCTTTTGACATAAAAATTGTTTTAAGTTAATGAATGAATGTTAATATTTTCACAATAAAGCACAAATGTAAACGGCAAACCAACCCGAAAATTACTCTGTAAAAAATATAGTGCAGTTTTTTTACTCAAAACAAGGGGTTCACTTACTCTCGTTAAGTGAATCACGTACTACCCGTAAGGATAATCCGTAATGCGTATAAATTGAAGGAAAGGCAAGTGTAAGGATCAAAGATTTCTCTAACTTTGGGCGCTGAAATCCCGCATTTTATGTCGTCTTCCGAAGAAGAAAAAAGAGATATCAAATCAGAGAATATTGATCTTGACCGATTGGTATATGATAACCGGGAGAGGCTTAAAGAGCTTGCAGCCCTGAATGCCACCACCACTATCCTGAAGAAGAACCGTCCGATCAATGAAACCCTTTACGAAGTTTGCCAGATCCTTCCATCGGCCTGGCAATATCCCGAACAGACTGTAGCCCGCCTGAGATATGATGAAATGGAGTTTACAACTCCCGATTTTAAAGAGACACGCTGGAGTCAGAAGCAGGATTTTGAAAGTATAGACGGACTGAGCGGTACTATTGAAATTTTTTACACAAAAGAGTTTCCAATACTCGATGAAGGTCCTTTCCTGAAAGAAGAAAGGAACCTGATCATGAATATATCAAGCCTTATTGAAGGGTTTCTTAACGGGGTCAAGGGAAGGGAGGGCCGTTACATCACGAAGGAGAGGCTGAAGGAGCTGGCGGCAATCAACCAGACCACCAATATCCTGCGTGCCGGCAAGCCGGTTGAGGAGGCGCTGCACCAGATCTGCATGATCCTCCCATCGGCATGGCAATTTCCTGAATTCGCGGTTTGCCGTCTCAGGTATGGCAGCATCGAGATCAAAAGCCAGAATTTCAGCGAGACCCAATGGTGCCAGCGTCAGCTTTTTGAGACTATCGATAACCAGGTTGGCTCTATTGAGATCTTTTACCTGAAGGCTTTTCCCATGGCTTTTGAAGGGCCTTTCCTGGAAGAGGAACGATACCTGGTTATAAACCTGGCAAACCTCATCTCAGGTTACCTGAACAGCATCAAAGGGAAAGCAGTGCTGAGGAAAACCGGATATACCGAGTCACAGGCGCAAAGGAAGGAAAGTGAACAGGAAACAAAATCGAGCAGGAAACTGCTGCAGACTTTTTTGAACCGGATGAACTACAACCGGGATCTTTATCATGACCTGATGCCCTTCAAGGTCAGGGAGATCCTGCTTGTCGCCAATCTTTATGATGCATACAGCATTGAAAAGGAAGGCAGGTTCTCGGAGCATGTCCTTGGAGAGTTCTACCAGCTCAGCCTTTCCACCATGCCGCGAATCACCGGTGTCTCAAGCACTGAGGAAGTCATGGAGCAGATTGGTTCCAAGCATTATGATCTTGTGATCATCATGATGGGGGAGGACAAGCATTTCCCGGTTGAGCTGAGCAGGAAGATCAAGGACCTTTACCAGTATATACCCGTTTTCCTCTTACTTAACAGCAACAATGACCTTGCCCTCTTCGACACCGAACCCGACAGGCTTACATGGATCGACAAGCTTTTTGTATGGAACGGGGATTCCAAGATCTTTTTCGCGATGATCAATTACCTGGAGGACAAGGTGAATGTGGAAAATGACACCGGCATAGGAATGGTCCGTGTCATCTTGCTCGTAGAGGATTCCCCCACCTATTATTCGCTTTACCTTCCCATATTATATAATATTGTCCTGGAGCAGACCAAGACGATCATAGAGGATGTGACAACGGATGAGCTGTACCGCATACTGAGGCTGAAAGCCCGCCCGAAGATCCTGCTTGCCTCTACTTATGAAGAAGCCATCTATATCTTCAACCGATACAAGGAGTTTATTCTTTGCCTGATTTCAGATGTGAAATTCAAGAAGGACGGGAGGTTGAACGATACTGCAGGGTTCAGCCTTGTAAAACAAACCCGGAAAGAGCTGAAGGAGTTGCCGATCATCCTGCAATCATCCGATAACATGAATTCGCAGGTGGCCTATGAATTAAAAACTTCCTTCATCAACAAGAATTCGGAGACCCTGCTGGCTGATTTCCGCAGTTTTATAACCCATTACCTGGGATTCGGCAATTTTATTTACCGTGATAGAGGCGGGAGCCAGATAGCTGTTGCAAAATCGCTGAAGGAGTTTGAAGACCTTCTGACCACGATACCTGAGGAATCGCTCCTTTACCATGCCCGCAAGGACCACTTTTCACTTTGGCTTACAGCCAGGGGGGAAATTCAGGCGGCCAAGATACTGAACCCTGCAAAAGTCACCGATTTCAAGGACCCTGCCAGCATCCGGCAATACCTTATCACTGTGATCCAGCATTTCCGAAATGAACAGAACATAGGAAAGGTAATCCCGTACGAGGAATCCGCCATCACTGATGACCGCAATATCGTGGCCCTGTCGGAAGGCGCCCTTGGCGGAAAGGGCAGGGGACTTGCATTTATCAATACACTGATCTATAATTATGATTTTTCGCAGCATGTTCCGAATATCAATATACGGACACCCAAAACTTCGATTATCGGCACAGAGGAATTCGAGTATTTCCTCGACCGGAACAAGCTTAGGGAGCAGGCTGTACTGGAGAACGACTATGCACTGATCAGGCAGAGGTTCATTTCGGGCAAGCTTACCGACACCCTGGTAAGGAAGCTTAAGCAAATCATCAAATCCATCGACAAACCTCTTGCCATCCGTTCCTCCGGTCTTTTCGAAGATTCACTGAACCAGCCGTTTGCGGGGATCTTCGAAACATACCTGATCCCTAATAATCATGCTGACCCTGCAGTCAGGCTGGAACAACTGATGGATGCCATCAAACTCGTTTATGCATCGGTTTACTCAACGGTTGCCAAAGGGTACATAGAGGCAGTGAATTACAGGATAGAGCAGGAAAAAATGGCTGTGGTGGTCCAGGAGGTCGTAGGGCATCAGTATGGCGATGTATTTTATCCCCATATCAGCGGTGTGGCCCAGTCATATAACTATTATCCTTTTGCCCATATGAAGCCGGAAGAAGGATTTGCGGTGATCGCGATCGGGCTTGGCAGGTATGTTGTGGAGGGGGAGAAGGCATTCAGGTTTTCACCCAGCTACCCGACCCTGGAGATCAATTCACCCAAAGACCAGTACAAGGGCTCGCAGGTCCATTTTTACGCCGTAGACCTGAAAAAGGAAAACGTTAACCTGCTTGAAGGAGAAGATGCCGGGCTCAGGAAGCTGGACATCGAGGATGCGGAGATGCATGGTACGCTTAAACATCTTGCTTCGGTGTTCTCGATTGAAAATAACCGGATAACCCCGGGTCTGAACCAGGCAGGGCCCAGGGTCGTCAATTTTGCCGATATACTTAAATATAATTTCATCCCCCTTTCAAAAACAGTTGAGGTGGTGCTGGATGTGGTCAAGGAAGCAATGGGGACGCCGGTAGAGATTGAATTTGCAGTGGACCTGAACAAGGACAGCGAGAACAGGGCGACCTTCTATCTGCTGCAGATCAAGCCCCTGATCGGTAATGTGACGGATTACCAGATTGATATGAATAAGATCAATCCGCCGGAGATACTGCTTTATGCCGACAAGGAAATGGGTAACGGGATTATTGAAGATATCCATGATGTGATCTTCGTCGACCCTGACACCTTTGATAAGCAGAAAACTTTTGAAATGGCGGAGGAAATCAACCATATCAACCATTCATTTCTGAAAGAAGGGAAGAAGTACATCCTGATCGGCCCCGGGAGATGGGGCACCCGCGACCGCTGGATCGGAATACCTGTTACCTGGCCCCAGATAAGCGCTGCAAAGATCATCGTCGAGACAAGCCTTGAGGGGTTCCCGCTCGACGCTTCTTCGGGCTCGCATTTCTTCCATAATGTTACATCGATGAATGTCGGGTATTTCTGCATCCAGCCTGAGATGTCGGGAAGCTACGTCCGTTATGATGCCCTCAGGCAGCAGAAGAACCTTCGTAAAACCCAATATTTCAGCATTGCACATTTTGAACAGCCACTGACCATCCGGATGGACGGGAAACAAAGGATCGCGGTAGTGACATGGAAAAAAGACTAACCGGCAAGAACTATAATCAAGCTTTTTATGCGTATTAACAGATTACTCCAAAAGAACAACGGGACAGCAGGAGACGCCGTCGATCTCAGCCTTATAGATTCGCTGATAATGAAGAACAAGGGAAAAAAAGGCAACCTGATCCCTCTTCTCCAGGGGGCACAGGATATATACGGCTACATACCGAAGCCGGTTTTTGAAAAATTAAGCTTAGAATGCGGTATCCCGCTCAGCGATATGTTCGGGGTCGCGACTTTTTACTCACAATTCCGTCTGAAACCGGTCGGAAAACATATCATCAAAGTTTGCCATGGCACTGCCTGCCACGTCCAGAATGCGAAAGAGATCAGCGAGTCGCTTGAGGAAGCCCTGAAGATCAAAGACGGGGAAACAACAGAGGACCGCTTTTATACCCTGGAATCGGTTGCATGCCTGGGATGCTGCTCACTTGCACCGGTAATGATGATCAGCGGCCAGGCCTATGGCAAGCTGACCGGGAACGAAGCGGTGAAGATCGTTAAGAATATTAAGTTAGCTGAAAATAATTAAGCCATGAGCGATGTGTTATGAGTGATGAGTGAGATGTTTTTTACTCATGGCTCATCGCTTGATAAAAAGCCATATTTACTATGAACACTACAGTAACAGTTGGTCTTGGCAGCTGCGGGATAGCAGCAGGCGCCATCAAGACTTTCGAAAAAATCAAAGCGTTCAGGGAGAAGGAAAACCTGGATTTCAGGCTGCAGAAAACAAGCTGTATCGGGATGTGTTACCGCGAGCCCCTGGTCGAGATCACCGATGAAACAGGTACATACCTGTATGGCGATGTGAATGAAGACCGTGCTGTTGAAGTGATTGAAAAGCATATCAACCAGCATGACCCTATCCGTGATTATATCGTTTATACCGACCTGTTCGATGCCAGTGAGAATGATTTCATCCAGGCACAGGTCAAAATCGTATTAAGGAATTGCGGGTATATGGATCCTGAATCAATTTCGGAATATGAGGAGAGGAACGGATATGAAGCGATTAAAAAAATCGTTGGGGAGAAAATTTCAAGAGAGGCGGTGATCAGGACCATACTCGACTCCGGGCTCCGGGGAAGGGGAGGCGGTGGCTTCCCTACCGGAATGAAATGGAAGTTTGCCAATGCAAGCAAAGCGGACCAGAAGTATGTGATCTGTAATGCGGATGAGGGAGACCCTGGTGCATTCATGGACCGCTCGGTGCTTGAGGGCGATCCTCATTCCATCCTGGAAGGTATGATCATTGCAGCTTATGCGATCGAAGCTACCGGCGGGGTGATCTATTGCAGGGCGGAATATCCTCTTGCAATAAGAAGGCTCAATATTGCCATAGAACAGGCACATGAAAAAGGATACCTGGGCAAAAATATTTTCGGAGTAAGCGGATGGGATTTTAACATCTATATTAAGGAAGGAGCCGGAGCTTTTGTTTGCGGCGAGGAAACCGCGCTGATCGCATCCATTGAAGGCGAAAGGGGTATGCCCCGCAAACGCCCTCCATTCCCGGCAGTGTCAGGCTTATGGAAAAAACCGACGAATATCAACAATGTCGAAACATACGCCAATGTCCCGTGGATCATACTGAACGGGGCCCCTGCCTATGCAAAATACGGAACAGAAAAGAGCAAGGGAACCAAGGTTTTCGCACTCGCCGGCAAAATTAAACGCTCTGGACTTGTGGAAGTCCCCATGGGAATGACCATCAAGGATGTAATCTTCAAACTGGGAGGAGGGATCAAGGATAATAAACGCTTTAAAGCGGTTCAACTGGGTGGGCCATCCGGTGGTTGTATTCCTGATTACCTGTCAGATACGGTGGTCGACTATGACTCCGTGAATGCAACAGGAGCCATCATGGGTTCAGGTGGAATGGTGGTTATGGATGAGACTACGTGCATGGTTGATGTGGCCAAATTCTTCCTCGATTTCACACGGAAGGAAAGCTGCGGTAAATGCACATTCTGCCGCATGGGGACCATGAGAATGCTTGAGATACTCGAACGGATAACAAACGGCAAGGGTAAAGACGGCGATATTGAAAAGCTGGAGGAGCTTGCCTACCAGATCAAGGATAATTCGCTTTGCGGCTTGGGGCAGACCGCCCCGAATCCCGTGCTGACGACAATCAAATATTTCAGGGATGAATATGAAGCCCATATCGGCCACAAGAAATGCCCGGCCAGGGTTTGCCGCCCCCTGCTTACCTATACCGTTGATCCGGAGAAATGCACAGGTTGCCTGGTTTGCCTTAAGAACTGCCCGTCCAAAGCCATATCCGGCGAACGGAAGAAAACTCACTTCATTGACCAGGCTCTTTGCACCAGATGCGGAGTCTGCTTTTCTAAATGCAAATTCAACTCAATCGTCTTATCATAATATTGAAGCGATTAACGAATGGCGAAAAGTGATTCTAAAAAATCTAAAAAAACCAAGCATAAAACTTTTATTCGATGACTGACAATTTTTTAAATATCACCTTAAACGGAAACATTGTAAAAGGATACCCGGGGGAAACCATTCTTGAGCTTGCCAACCGTCATGGTATTGAGATACCGACCCTTTGTAATGATGAACGGCTGGAGCCCTTCACCTCCTGTTATGTCTGTGTTGTGGAAGTTGAAGGAATGCGCGGCCATCAGCCTTCCTGCTCCACGAAGCTCGCTGAGAACATGAAGATCACCACCGATACCGAAGGCATCAGGAAATCAAGAAAAATGGCGCTGGAGCTTATGCTCAGTAACCATTATGCCGACTGCCTTGGCCCCTGCAGGCAAACCTGCCCGGTAGGCGTGGATGTCCAGGGATATATCTCCCTTATTGAAAAAGGGATGTACAGCGAGGCAGTTGCCCTTATCAAGGAAACCAATCCCCTTCCTGCCATCTGCGGACGGGTGTGTGTTCGCCCCTGTGAACATGAATGCCGGAGGAACCTGCTTGAAGAAGGTACGTCTGTAGGCATCGATTATCTGAAACGATACGCGGCCGACCAGGACCTTGAATCCCCTGATAAATATATTCCTGACGTGAAACCTTCGACCGGCAAAAAGGTGGCAGTCATAGGGGCCGGACCAGGAGGCCTCTCCGCAGGGCAATTCCTTCAGACCGAAGGCCACCAGGTCGATATTTTTGAAGCAGCACCGAAACCGGGCGGATGGCTCAGGTATGGTATCCCCGAATACCGGCTGCCGAATGACATTCTTGACAAGGAGGTGAAAAATATCACCGATCTTGGTGTGAATATTTTTTACAACAGGAATTTCGGGGCCCACCTGAGCTATAGAGAAATAAGGGAGAAATACGATGCCCTGATACTGGCCATTGGCTCCCAGAAAGGAACAGGTGTGGGTTGCGAAGGGGACGATGCGCTGAATGTTTTCTCCGGCATTGATTTCCTGAAAAACATGGAAGTTACCGGCCAGAGATATAATTTCAAAGGCAGGACGATTGCCGTGGTCGGTGGCGGAAATACAGCGATGGATTGCTGCCGCACTTCGATACGCTGCAATGCCGATAAAGTTTATGTGATATACCGCCGCACGGAGAAGGAAATGCCTGCGAATCCAATTGAGATCCATGAATCCAAACTGGAGGGAGTGGAATATATGTTCCTCACCCTTCCGAAAAAGATCAATAAAAATGAGAAGGGGGAGGTCGAATCACTTACCTGCATTAAAATGGAACTTGGCGAGCCTGATGCTTCAGGGCGCCGCAGGCCCGTTCCGGTGGAGGGTTCAGATTTCGTACTGAAGGTGGATTATATTCTCGCTGCCATAGGACAAAAAACGGATGTGAACTTCATTGACGACATCAATAAGCACACATCGGCAGGCCAGCTTTTTATCAATAAATGGGGAGATATCGACGCCGATAAAAACACCCTGCAAACCGGCATTCCGTCGGTGTTTGCAGCCGGCGACGGGGTGACCGGGCCTGCAACCATCATCGAAGCCATCGCCCAGGCAAGGATCGCCTCAACCAGCGCACACCAGTTCATCATGGGATTGCCTGTAATTCCGCTTAAGAAGCCCTTTACAAGCAAACGGGAAAATTTCAGAAAGCAAGCTGCAAAGGAATACCTTGACAGGTTTGAAAAGCAAATGAGGGAAGAAATGCCCACACTGTCCGCCGGTGACCGTATGAATTTCAGGGAGGTGGAATTGGGATATACCGCGGAAGAGGTGGCTTTCCATGAAACCCAGAGATGTCTTGAATGCGGATGTACTGCATTTTTCAACTGCGACCTGCAGAAGTATTCCAGCGATTACAATGCCTCCCAAAAAGCGTTCGAAGGAGAATTCAGGGAATACCAGGTTGATTTCCGCCATCCCTATATTGAGATCGATAATAACAAATGCATACTCTGCGCCCGATGTGTGAGGATCTGCAGGGAAGTCGTTGGCGCCAATGCACTCGGGCTGATCAACAGGGGTTTCGATACCTTCGTTGCACCTTCCATGGGAGATGCCCTGCAGGATTCACATTGCGAATCCTGCGGAATGTGCATATCCACCTGCCCAACGGGAGCCATAACCGAGAATGTGAACTTCAAGCCGGGACCGGTAAGGACAAAACCGGTCGAAACCATCTGTAATTATTGTTCCATCGGATGTTCTGTTGATCTGAATACGGTCAATGGTTATGTATTTGGGGTTTCCGGTAAAAAAGGAATGGTCAATACCGATGGCAATATCTGCCGCTATCCGAAATTCGGGTACAATCATATAAATGATACTTCGCGTGTTACCAGGCCCTTACTGAAAGAAAACGGGAAATTCCGCGAAATAAGCTTTGAAGAAGCTTTCGCTCTTATCAGGGAACGGCTGAATCCGGAACCGGAAAATCAGACCGCATTGTTCGCTGGAGCCCGGCTTTCGAACGAAGAAATGTACCTTGTGCACAAACTTGCACGGCTTGCCCTGAAAACCAACAATGTGGGCAGCTTCCATTACCTTGGAAGAGGAGAGAGCTACCGGGACAACTGCGAAAACAATACACCTTTTGCAGAGATCCGGAATGCGGGTCTTATCTGTTATATCGGTACGGAAATCAACCGGGATCATGCAGTGGCAGGCTTTATGGCCCAGAATGCCCATTACCTGAAAAAGACATCCCAGCTTCTGGTAACCATAAAAGAAAATAACAGCATGGCCCATAAAGTTGATTCCATGCTGAGAATCAGATCCTATTACAGCTTTATCAAGGCGGTAAACCATTATATTCTATCAAAAGGACTTGAGAACGGGCTTTTTCTCCGCGACAGGGTTGGAGGTTTCGGGGAATATAAAAAACAACTTCTCGGCACAGATTTCCCAACCCTTCTTGAAGAAGCCGGGGTTTCCTCCGAACAGATTTCCGCCTTTGCTGAAAATTACAATAAAGAACAAAATGCGATTATCATATTTTCAGAAAAGGAAATTTCAGGCGCTGCATCCAAGGAGATATTCAACCTGGCAATGATCACCGGTAAACTCGGGAAAACTGCCAGCGGAATTATCTCCCTGAGGGAAAAGAACAATTCACAGGGCCTTTTCGATATGGGCGTCAGCCCTCACTTCGGAATCGGAGGACAGTCCTTAGTTGATGCTGAATATACCGCAAGGCTGAAACAAAAATGGGAGAGTGAGTATATCGCTGCTCCCGACGCTGAGTGTTTGCATGGCAAACTCAGGGATGGCAAACTCAGGAACCTTATCATTTTCGGGGAAGACCCCATCGGTTGCGCTATTGACAAAAAGTACGCAGTTTCCTTATTTACCGGGATCGGCTTCCTCGTTGTACAGGACTATTTCCTGACCGAAACGGCCACCCAGGCTGACCTGGTTTTACCTGCATCCCTGCCGGCAGAGACCGGCGGTTCATTCACGAATTCACAAAAGATCATCCAGCAATTCGGGGTTGGAATGAAACCAAGGGTTGAACTGAACAACCTACAGCAGCTTAAACGTCTTCTGCAGCTCTTCGGATTTGATTCAAGCGACGACCCGGCCGGCCTTTTCCTGGAAGCTGTATGCCTTTTACCCGTCAAGAATGGAGATCCCCGACTTAATCTCATTATCACGGAAAAAGACAACCAGCATCGTCGTTATAATTACGGATGCGACGCGGTCATGATGAGATTTGAAAAAGAATTTGAAGACAATATAGGCAATAGGCATTAGAGTTGAGCCAGGAATATGGTTTTTTCATGGCTTACCACTTATAACTCATGGTTTGTCAAGTAATTGTTAAAAAGTATATAACACAACATAAGATGAAAGAATTCCATAATATAAACGAGATCCTTGATTTTGCTATCGGCGAGGAACAGGAAGCGGTGGATTTTTACCTGTTTCTTGCAGCCCGCTCAAAAAACCAGGAAGCAAAGAAAATCTTCAACGAGTTTGCAGGGGAAGAAATGCGACATAAAGCCAACCTCACGAAGCTTAAAGAAGACGGGACACTGCAGTTAAGCGACGAAAAAGTAAGGGACCTGAAGATCACCGAGTACCTCGTGGATGTCAGGCCTTCCCCCGACATGGATTACCAGGAAGCGCTGATCCTTGCGATGAAAAAGGAAAAGGCGGCATTCAAGATGTATACAGCCCTTGCCGAACGTGCGTCCGATCCGGCCGCCAGGCAATTGCTGCAAGCACTCGCCCTTGAGGAGTCACGGCATAAACTGCGATTCGAACTGGAATATGATGAAGTGGTGCTGAAAGAAAACTGATTTGAGTATCTTAGTGTAAATTTTCGCACAGGAAATGCCGGGAACGCAAAATGCCCTGAACCCGAAGAAGTATTATTTCATCGATACTTCCTTCAACCAGATGATGAAACGCAGGATTTACCAGATCCTGCTCATCTCCAGCACCTATGATTCATTCATGCTGGAAGAGGATGGAAGGATTGATGAAACTATCTTTATGGAGTATGTTTCACTCAACCTGAGATATCCACCGCAATTCATCAAAGTCACTTCCGAAAAAGAAGCTTTTGAAGTACTTGAGGACAAGAATATTGAGCTCGTCATTTCCATGCTCAATATCGAGCAGTCCGATACCTTCGAGCTTGCCATGAGGATCAAAGACCTGTATCCGAGGATCCCGATCGTAGTCCTTACACCTTTTTCCAGAGAAGTGAACCTGAAGCTGGCTGAAAAGAACCTGAGTGCGGTCGATTATGTCTTTTCGTGGCTTGGCAATGCCGACATCCTCCTGGCCATCATCAAACTCATAGAAGATAAAATGAACATGCCCCAGGATGTGATGCTTGGGGTACAGGCCATACTGCTGGTTGAAGACTCCATCCGGTTTTATTCAAGCTATCTCCCGAATATTTATAAAATACTTCTGAAACAGTCCAAAACCTTTGTCACGGAAGGCCTGAACGAACATCAGAAGATGCTCAGGATGAGGGGGAGGACCAAGATACTCCTTGCTACGAATTATGAAGAGGCTGTTGCATTATGGGAGAAATACAAGCTCAACCTTCTCGGCATAATCACCGATATAAGCTTTACAAGGGAAGGATTGACCGACAAGACCGCGGGCATCAGGTTCGTTGAGAAAGTAAGGGCTGAAGACAGTTATATGCCGGTTCTTTTCCAATCAACAGATGCGGAATATGAAGCACTTGCTGAAAAAATGGCGGTGGGCTTCATCAATAAAAATTCAAAAACACTCAATATTGAGCTCAGAAATTATATCAATGAGCATTTTTCCTTTGGCGATTTCGTTTTTATGGACCCCGGATCGGGAAGGGAAATTACAAGGGCGAAGGACTTGAAAGACCTGCAGGACAAGATTTTCGAGATCCCCGACGATTCATTGATGTACCATATGCAAAGAAACCATTTCTCGAAATGGCTGAATGCAAGAGCACTCTTTCCGATCGCTGAAATGTTCAGGGAAGTCTCGGCCAGTGCCTTTGCTGATATGGATGAAGCCAAACGTTATATTTTCGATGGGATTACGGCTTTCAGAATCAACAAGGCCAAGGGCGTTATTGCTGATTTCGACAGGGAGAAGTACGATGAGTACCTGCAGTTTGCAAGAATAGGAGAAGGTTCGATCGGGGGAAAAGCCCGCGGACTGGCATTTCTGGATTCACTGATAAAGCGGAACAGGCTTTCATATAAATACCCCGATGTAGTCATCTCAATTCCGCGCACAGTTGTGATCGGAACGGATGTTTTCGATGAATTCATGGAAGACAACAACCTTTACGAGATTGCGCTTTCCGACCGGGAAGACTCCGAGATCCTTGCAAGGTTCATCAAGGCCCGCCTTCCTTTCCGTATCCATGAAGACCTTTACACTTTCATCTCATGCGTGAGCACGCCTATCGCCATCCGTTCTTCAAGCCTTCTCGAGGATTCACATTACCAGCCCTTTGCAGGGATCTATTCGACATACATGATCCCAAACATCAAATCCAATGAGAGGCTGATGATTGAAAAGCTTAGCGAAGCTATCAAAAGCGTTTATGCATCAGCGTATTTCAAGGATAGCAAATCGTATATGACGGCTACGCTGAATATGATAGACGAAGAAAAGATGGGGGTTGTGTTGCAGGAAGTTATCGGTGTACAATACAATGAACGGTTCTACCCGGCTGTTTCCGGGGTCGCACGCTCCATTAATTTCTATCCCATTGCACCTGAAAAACCGGAGGACGGTATTGTAAATATTGCCTTCGGGTTGGGCAAGTATATTGTAGATGGCGGTAACGGACTCAGATTCTCACCCAGGTATCCCAGGAAGATCCTCCAGCTTTCCACCCCCGACCTTGCCCTGAGTGAAACCCAGAAATTCTTTTTTGCCCTTGATCTGAAGCCGGAAAGCTTCTCTCCCGATACGGATGATACGATCAACCTTCTGAAATTAAAGATCAAAGAAGCAGAAGAGGACTCTGCCCTGAAACTGGTTGCGTCCACTTTCGATTACGACAGCCACCAGCTCAAGGAAGGCATAATGCAGGCAGGGAAACGCCTAATCACGTTTTCGCCCCTGTTGCAGCACGGGACTTTCCCTCTGGCTGAAATACTGCAGGAGGTCCTTGAGATCGGCCAGAGGGAAATGAACAAGCCTGTCGAAATTGAATTTGCCGTAAACCTGGATATGCCGGGCGGGGAGCCCAGGGTCTTCAGCTTATTGCAGATCCGCCCCATTGCCGGAAGGGATGAGACCATCCATATAGACCAGAACAGTATTTCACCTGAAAACACGATACTGATCTCCACCACTGCACTCGGGAACGGCATCATCAAGGGGATCCGGGACCTCATCTATGTGAAACCGGAAACCTGGGATGCTTCCAAAACACAGGAAATTGCCAGGAGCCTCGAAAAACGAAATGACTGGTTCCAGGCGGAGAAAAAGTACTACATCCTGGTTGGCCCCGGCAGGTGGGGTTCCAGCGATCCATGGCTCGGTATTCCGGTACGCTGGCCGCAGATCTCAAACTCCAGGCTTATCGTTGAATCGGGGCTGGATAAATACCGCATCGACCCCAGCCAGGGAACACATTTTTTCCAGAACCTGACTTCATTCCGGGTGGGTTATTTTACGATCAATCCATTCATCAACGAAGGGTTTTATAACCTGGATTACCTGAATAAACAGCCTTCCGTTTTTGAAGATGAATACATCCGCCATATCAGGTTTGAAAAACCGATCAGGGTTGAAATCGACGGGAAGAAGAACTTCGGGGTGGTGTTTAAGCCGGAATAGCAGCGTACCGACTTCCTCAGCCTATCTCAACGACATCAGGAAATTGTTAAATCCATTGACAATTCCTGAACCCCAGTGAGCCGTATAACCCATATGATGACAGCCGCCCGATGACTTTACAGTCCATAAGAGCTCCCTTGTTCTGATATCAAAGAGCACGATCCAGCTGGTGGATGTCTCATGGGGCTTGTTAAAATTTTCGGCAATAATAACCAGCCCGACCCCTCTTTTTCGTGCGAGTTTATATCCTTTCACAGCGGCGGCAAGCGTATCGTGAGGTAATGAATAATCAGTACCGATGATGAAACCATGTGCGACAAAAGCTGTTTGCTTCTGCACCTCTTCCGGCACATAGGTGAAAGCCTTTACCTTCAGACGGGGCATTATGCGCTGTATGGGAGGCAGTTCCTTCTCTACATAACCTATCCATGCTGCGGGATAAACCGGTTCATAAGTGCTGCTCCGTGGTATCTTATCCTTGTCGGTGACCCTTACATGAGAAACATCCAGGCCGTAATACCAGACTGAATCACAACCTGCGAGAAATTCTCTGGCATTCTTTGCTTTGTCAGTCTTGACCTGGGAGAAGACAGATGCCGGAATAAAAATCGCAAGTACAGCCATAACGGCAATAATAGTTTTCTTTGTTTTCATATTTGTTTATTTGGTGAAGATTTGATCCAGTTTAGCAAAAATAATCAATATCGTGGTTCATTTAACAGTATCAGCATCAGTAAAGTAAAGCCGGAAAAATAGTTAAGTGATTTTTCAAAAACAATATTTTTATAGTTTTACAAATAAATCTGAAAGAAAATCCAGTGATCAGATCCTTGCTCCAAATCTTTTTTATTCTCTTCATTTTCAGGTATGCAGGTGCTCAGGTGCCGGGTTTACCTATTCAGGCACAGGAACCATTGGGAATGTCGGGCCAGGTGACTGATGCCGGGAATGGAAATCCCCTCCAGTTTGCCCAGGTTGCATTGAGCAAATCAACAACCGGCACTGTAACCAATGAAGACGGCCGGTATTTTCTTGCCCTCCCTGCAAATGCAAGCGGGGATACACTGGTAATATCTTATCTGGGCTATGAAACAGTGAAACTGGCTGTTAGCGGAATGACTGGAGAAACTGTCCGGATCAGCCTGAAACAGAAAGAGGTCAACCTGAATGAAGTGGAAGTTGTGGCTCTGACTCCCGAGGAAGTGATGAGAAGGATGTTCAACCGCATCCCCGACAATTATGGAACCGATTCATTATTGCTGACAGCATTTTACCGCTCACAGAAATTCACGGGTAAAAAACTGGCCGAATATTCCGAGGCGATAGTCGAGGACCTTAAGGCAGGTTACTTTGATCAGAAGACCATTAAGGATGTGAAGGCCACTGCTGAACGGTCAAATAAAACCCAGCTTGTGAAAGGAAGGGTTGTATCGGATACGAACCTGGTCAATTCCATGGGGGAAGTAGGGAAAATGGCCGGCTGCCTGGGCTGTATCTTCGCGACGGATATGATTGAACAAAATTTTCGGACCATGTTTAATGAAGAGGTTTTCAGGTTTTATACTTATAAGATGGAAGAATTGTCAGGCCCGGAAGGTGGTAAAATATATCACATCTCCTTTGACCAGGCTGATAAAAAGATCAAGGGATTCAGGGGAGAAATGTATATAGACGGAGGCTCTTTCGCCCTGATAAAGATCATATGCAAGCCAAGTTTCCTGGGATACGACAAGTATGAAAAGGGAAAGGCAAGGAGGACTTATTTTATCAATAACACAAACGGATGGGTGGCAGACATGCCGCTGCAGGATCTGACCATCCTTTATTCAAAACGACCCGGAGGATGGTCCCTCAGCACAATCCGACAGGAACAATGGATAACTTTTACTTTGCCATCCTCCGGTCAAAAAATCCTGCTAGGATATAAAAATGACCTTGTTGTAACGGATGTGACCCGCGACCCAGTGAAAGTCCGCAATTTCAGGGGCGATAAAAAGGCCGGGGTGAAGCAACGATGGGACCAGCTTGTAGGGAATGCTGACGAGGAATTCTGGGGCAGTTTTAATTACCTGCCTGTCGAAGAGAGCCTGAAGAAAGCAATCGGTGAAATAAAAAACTAATGTTTCCTGAAAACCAATACCATTTCGCTACCTCGCTACCTGTTACAGGTCCAGGTTATCCTGGATGACCAGCTCCATGGAATCAAGCTCCAGGGCCACCATGTTGCCGAAGCCGTCTTTCCCTGAGATGTACGGGCCGTTATCCAGGTCGATAAATCTATATATCTTGTTTTTTATTGACAGGACTATGAGTTCCATATTTACCGGCACATGTCCGTGGATGATCCTGCGGTTGCCTATTTTATCAGGCCTGATCTCATAATCCCGGAGCCAGAGCATAGATCTCCGGTCCTCGAAGGGATCTTCATTTTTAAAATTCAGGCCGGCATGTACCAGGATAAAGTTCTCAAGCTGAACGTAATATTTCAGGTTACGCATCCATTCGATATATCCTTCGGGTATGTGACGGATATTATCTGTTCTGAAGCTTGCCAGGGTGGCTTTACCCCCGATATCCATCCAAATCTTGTGTTTCCTGTCGCCCAGCCTGGTCCACCAGGTATTCCTGGACTTTTTCCCCTCGTCCCAGAGCTCAACCATGAAATCTTCATGGTTCCCTTTCAGGGCAGTCACATTATACTGGTTCTTTTCAAGGTCACGGATGAAATCAATGACGCCTTTTGAATCCGGTCCCCGGTCAACATAATCCCCCAGGAAATACAGCTCATCATTCCTTGTGGGTTTAATCAGGTTATCAACAAGGCTATGGAGTGTCCTGGAACAGCCGTGAATATCGGGGATCACCCATCGTTTATGCATTGCCTTGTGCTGAGGTGTATAATTATTTTTTCTTTCCCTGGTTGGCAACTTCTTCCATCAGTCTTTTAATGATTTCCGGATCACCGAGGAAATAGTCTTTCAACAGGTTCATATTATCATCAAATTCGAAAACATAAGGGATACCTGTAGGGAGGTTGAGACCGATAATGTCTTCATCGGAAATGTTCTTCAGGTATTTGACAATACCCCGCAAACTATTCCCGTGCGCGGCCACCAGGATTTCTTTATGCACGATCAGGCTGGGTTCCATTTCATCTTTCCAGTAAGGAACGATCCTGTCAACGGTATTCTTCAGCGCCTCAGTGGCCGGGATATCCTTTGGGTCCAGGTCTTTGTAACGGGGATCAAACCTTGGATGCCTTGGATCATCATCAGGAAGGGGTGGAGGAGGGATGTCGTAACTTCTCCTCCACATCAGGACCTGCTGATCCCCATATTTCTCAACCATTTCAGCCTTATTCAGCCCTTGGAGAATGCCATAATGTTTTTCGTTCAGGCGCCATGTCTTGTACACCGGGATCCACAGCAGGTCCATCTGCTCCTGGATGATCCATAATGTCCGGATGGCCCTGGTAAGGTAGGATGTATAAGCGATCTTAAATTTAAAACCTTCATTCTTCAACGTTATCCCGGCCTCTCTTGCTTCTTTCAATCCGCGTTCCGAGAGTTCTACATCAGTCCATCCTGTGAACCTGTTTTCCTTGTTCCAGGTGCTTTCCCCATGACGGATTAATACGAGTTTGTTCATACGGTATTTTTTGCAGTGTATTGTTTTATTATTCAGTCCGGGCACGGCCTGTTTCAGGAGGACCATGATCTTCCGGTAAACCCGGCCGGCCCGGCAAATGTACGAAATAATCTGTGTTTTGAGTACCTTTGAACCTCCCAAGCGACAAATTATGCCGTCTCTCAAGCGCTTCACCAATGTCTGTCCGCCATGGTTTTACAGGGTTCTCAGCCCCCGGTATCTTCTCTGCCAGGTTCCTGCAAGCAACAGGACGGCCTATCTGACTTTCGATGACGGGCCGGTCCCGGAAGCCACTCCCGATGTGCTGAAGGTGCTGCATGACTACCGGGTAAAGGCTACTTTTTTCTGTGTGGGCAATAATGTACGCCAGCACAGGGAGATTTTCCAGCATGTTTTGGAAGACGGACATACTGTTGGAAATCATTCATTCGACCATATCAATGGATGGAAGACTTCTCCCGGCGCATACTACAATAATGTCATGCATTGCAGGGATTTCGTTGAAAGCAGGCTTTTCAGGCCACCTCACGGAAGGTTCACTCCTTCACAATACCTGCTGTTAAAAAAAGAATTCCGGTTTGTACTCTGGTCAGTTCTTACAATGGACTACCATCATGCGGTCAGCCCAGAGCAATGCTTCATCAATGCAAAAGAGAACCTTTTGCCCGGTTCGATCATTGTCTTCCATGATTCGGTGAAGGCAAAAAAAAACCTGTTGACTGCATTGCCCGGATTCATTGAATATGCCCTTTCTGAAGGATACTCTTTCGAAGCACTTAATGGGGCTCTTTGATTTAAGCCTTACAGGTGTCCTGTTAATTTCATGCTTTTCAAAGCAGGTTCTCAGATACTGCTTTGCACTGCTTTATATACTTCCCTGATCTGCAAAACTGTAATACCCGTCATCGCTTACTATGATATGGTCCAGCAGGGCAACATCAAGCAGGTTCCCGGCATCCCGGATTTTTTTCGTGAGCCTGGTGTCCGCTTCACTGGGTTCCAGATTTCCGGAGGGATGGTTATGGCCAATGATGATTGAAGATGCATGTGCCTCCAGGACAATGTTGAATATCTTCTTTGGATCCACAACCGTTCCGGAGATCCCGCCTTCACTGATCGGGATCTTGCGCATGAGCCGGTTCCCCCGGTTAAGCAAAAGCATCCAGAATTGTTCGTAATGCATTTCCCCCATCAGGCTGCGGAAAATTTCATAAGCCTGCCTGCTCTGGGTGATTTTCTCCTGGCTCGCCGCCTCTGAACCGTTTCTTCTTCTTCCAAGTTCCAGTGCTGCCATGATGGTCATGGCTTTTGCCTTGCCTATGCCCTTTTCTTTCAGGAAATCGCTGAGGCATAGTTTTGAGAGCTCTATCAGGTTGTTGCCTGCATTCTGTAAAAGCCTTTTTGAAAGATCCACTGCCGATTCACTTTTAGTACCGGTTGAAATGAGAATTGCCAGAAGTTCGGCATCGCTGAGCGCATGACGTCCTTTAAGTTCCATTTTCTCCCTGGGGCGGTCATCTTCGGCCCATTTATTTATCGGAACATGATTTATGTAATTGTCCATGGTTTTTACCTGTTAATCCGCTTTTTCCGGGTAAGTGATATGTGATCTGAATTTATTTTTATGTTTGCAGCAAAATCCCGGGATGAAGTTTGATATTCTCGAATTGGAACAGCTTGGTTCCACAAATGCATATGCCCGCGGGCTTCTTCAGAATTCAGATGCCGGCGAAGGCACCCTGGTATGGGCGAGAGAGCAATACGCAGGAAGGGGGCAGGGCGACAATCAATGGTTTTCGGAAAGGGGCAGCAGCCTGACTTTCAGTGTCATCCTCCGCCCGTCATTCCTGCTACCGGGATTACAATTCATGTTGAATAAGGTGGTTACAATTGCAGTTTTGAAAACCATAAGAAATTTCACCGCCCGTGAACAAAATGCATGCATTAAATGGCCCAACGATATTTATGCCGGAAATGGAAAGCTTGCGGGGATACTGATCGAACACAACATTGTGTCGGACCATATTCAAGGTTCAATCGTCGGTGTCGGGATAAACCTGAACCAGGAAAAATTCCCTGCCGCTCTGCCAAACCCGGTATCGTTGAAGCAGATTACCGGTAATGATTTCGACGCCAGGGATGTTCTTGAGTTATACTGTGGAAATCTGGACCTCGACTATGCCAGGCTGGAGATGAACGGCTATGATGGTATTGATTCAGAATATGATGCTTGTCTCTTTGGATTCAGGGAAAAGATGAATTTTACCTCAGGAGGCCTGACATTCACCGGCGAAATCAAGGGTGTGGATGAGTATGGAAGGCTCTGCGTGAAGGATCCGGATGGCAGGATCAGGGCATTTAATCATGGGGAAATAAACCAGAATCGGGAATGATAAGCCGGTTTTCTAACCGGTAACTGAATTTCAGGCTTTCCGGATATCTACCTGTTGTATCTCTTCCCGAACATCAGGCTCACATATACCGTTAAAAAGAAGCTTTGTTTGGGATTGAAAGCCATTATCGGGATAGGGACAGGGCTGTAATCCAGTATCCCTCCGGCTTCCAGAGAAGAGATCATCCTGTTCTTTGATCCGAATTCAAAATCGAAGCCCGTTTTTGAATACAGCCCGGGATAAAAATTCAGCTCAAGTATCCCGGAAAGGAAGGATCCCCGGCCGTATATGTAATCGGAATTGATATCGGGAGAATATTTCTGTTCCCTCAGTTCATAATTAAATCCCGTTGTCGGGTAAACAACATAAACATAAGCTGGTTTTGTGATCCCGATACTCAGTCCGCCGTATACCAGCCAGCTCACCTGCACACCTCCCCAGTAAGGTTTCCTGTTCAGTATCTTGTTAAGCCCGACTCCGCCCCTCAGAAATGAAACATAGTTGAGCTTGCCGAAAATAAATGGTTTCGAATTGGAATACATCTGGTTCACTATCTTGACCTCTTTTGCCGATTTATAGGTGGACCATTCCAGTTCCCACATAAACTGCTTCAAAGCGGTCAGGTTATATCCTTTCCGGAATTTTAATCCCCAGCCATTTGAATTGAGCTGTGCTCCAAGGCTCCACTGCCGTTCAAACAATACATTGTCAGGGATGCTGTCTTTTCCCCGGTTCGTCATTTCCTGCCCTGACAGGTTGAATTCAGCAAAAAACAAAAGAAAAAATATAACGATCGGTTTTTTCATTCCTGGCCTGCAAGCAGGACAAAATTACAAAAGAAATATATTCGGAAGCCTTAGGGGTAAATAAAAAAGACTGTCCCGGAGTATTCACGTACAGCCTAAAATTTCGTTACATTGCAAGTGTCAGCGACGCTCAATTTGGTATCTTTGCTTTTCACCGTATGCCGCGCAACTTTTATTTGACATACATGAACTGACAAGACTTAAAACCACGAGGGAAAGCAGTAAAATTACTATCTTTTTCATGTAAAACACTGGTTATTATATGCTGCAAATATAGGCATATATATCTCTTAAACTACCATTTTAACTAATTATTGTTCAAAGTTATCAACTTCAATTAGTTTATAACCAAAGTACAGTGCGATGGAACAACTCAATCCGGTCCTCGAGGAAAGCTGGAAAAGGGTCATGAAAGATGAATTCTCAAAGCCTTATATGACTGAGCTTAAATCATTTCTTGTTGAAGAAAGAAAATATCACAGGGTGTTTCCCCCCGGTCCCATGATATTCAATGCCTTCAACCAGACTCCATTTGACCAGGTAAAGGTTGTTATACTCGGCCAGGACCCTTACCATGGATATGGTGAGGCTCACGGGCTTTGTTTTTCGGTCCCTGATCATGTTTCAAAGCCCCCGTCCCTGCTGAACATTTTTAAGGAAATTGAAAATGACCTTGGAATCCCTGTCCCGGGAACCGGGAACCTTACACCCTGGGCGAAGCAGGGAGTGCTTTTATTGAATGCCACCCTTACCGTCAGGGAGAACCAGGCTGGGTCGCATCAGAATAAGGGATGGGAAATATTCACGGACGAGGCAATAAAGCAACTTTCATCAAATAAACAGGGTCTTATATTCGTTTTATGGGGTAAATTTGCAGAAGCTAAAGTTCAAATGATTGACCGGTCGAAACATTTTGTTCTTACATCTCCCCACCCTTCTCCTTTTTCTGCAAGCAGGGGATTCCTTGGCTGCCGTCATTTTTCACGCACCAATGAACTTCTAAGGCAAATGGACCGGCCGGAAATTAATTGGAGACTAGAATAATGAAGAAGGGCCATCCAGGAAAACATAAAAAACTCAATCCCTTAACGTATGCTCTGACAGGGATTTGCCTGATCGCAGTTTCATTTTTATCATGTTCAAAATCAGGCATCGAGAAAGATGGTCCGCCCGACCCTACGCGACTCGTTATCAGCATCAGTAACATGGTCGGAGGTTCACCTCTTGCCCTTGATACCCTGAACTATCTCAACTCTTCGGGGGATCATTATAAAGTGACCGACCTGCAGTATTTTATTTCAGATATTGTGCTTCACGATCATTCCGGGAATATCTTTGAAGTTAAATCTGATGATGGAATACATTATATCGATGCAAGGATACCTTCAAGCCTGTTTTGGTTTTTATCCGACGATATTCCCCCTGGAATCTATGATTCGATTTCTTTCACTTTCGGGATCAATGCGGTGAAAAATATTTCCAACCGCTTTCCAAACCCTCCCCAGAGGGATATGAGCTGGCCTGACATCCTTGGCGGTGGGTACCATTACATGAAATTAAACCTGGTATGGAAAAAAGATTCGATGAGCCGGACCTTGCCCTTTAATTTTCACCTGGGAATAGGGCAGATCTATAAAGGAAACAGCATGAACACGGATTCAATTACCGCGTATGTGCAGAATTATTTCTATGTAAACATCCCGGCTTCTTCATTTTCAATCAGCCAAGGCCAGACCAAATTCCTGGAAATAAACATGGACCTCAACCATTGGTTTACCGGTGAATATGAATTTGATTTTGCAAATCATCCGGATATGATGATGCAGGATGAGGCTGCTATCCATGAAGCCTGTCTGAACGGGCACCATGCTTTCAGCCTGCTATCATCCAGCACGTTGCGGTCAGCAGCAAAGTAACAGTACTGGCAAAGGGAACAAGCCAGAAGCTTAACATAAAAACAAGGCAATGCCGGCCAGGATAATAACTGCAATACTTCTCCTCCTGGCAGTCATTTCTGCCTGCAAAAAGGATAATTCAGCCAGCACACCCGGTAAGCCTGAACCCTATGTGATAACAATTCCGAGGTATTTCCCCACACAGTTAAACATTCCCGCCGATAACCCTATGACGTTGGAGGGGATACAACTAGGCCGGTTCCTGTTTTATGACGGCAGGGTCTCCGGAAGAAGCGACCCGGATTCCCTGATGAGCTGTTCAACCTGCCATGTCCAGGCTCACTCTTTTGTCTGCGGAACGGATAATGCCCTTTTTCCCGGCGGGCATCCTTACGGACTTACAGGTATACCTACACCTCACTATATGCTTCCGATGATCAACCTGGTCTGGGTAAACAACGGTTACCTCTGGAATGGTTCGTTGGCTGAAGGCAACCCCCTGAAAGCGCAAAGACAATTAGAGGATGTCGTCTGGATAGTGATTCAATCACCCAGCGAAATGGCAGGAGATACCAACCGTACAAAAGCACTTATACAAAATACCAAAGGTTACCCTGAACTATTTGAAAAGGCTTTCGGGAGCAAGGTTGTCACTGAGAGAAATATAGGCAGGGCAATTGCGCAATTTGTGCGTACCCTGATCTCTGCCGATTCAAAATTTGACAGGTTTCTTAACGGGAAAACGGACCTTTCAACATCGGAACGCAACGGGTATGTCCTGTTCATGACTGAGATGGGAGCCGATTGCTTTCACTGTCATGGGGGGGAAGGGAACCCGCTGTTCACTACAAACCTGTTTTATAACAATGGGAAGGACAGCGTTTTTACCGATCCTTACGACCGCTTCAGCTTTACAGGGAAGCCGATGGACAAAGGGGCTTACGTAGCGCCGACCCTGAGGAATATTGCGTTTACCGCCCCTTATATGCATGACGGAAGGTTCAGGACCCTGGATGAGGTTATAGATTTTTACAGTTCAAAGCTTGTCTGGTCGCCGAGCATCAGCCCTTTGATGCACCATATTGCCAATCATGGGGTCCAGCTCACGCCATTCCAGAAATCAGACCTGAAAGCATTCATCCTGTCGCTTACCGACAGCAGCTTCGTATCCAACCCTGCATTTGCGAGGCCGGCGAGCTTCCCTGACCAGCAATAAAAGAAGGTATCATGGTCATAACACCGAACTGTAAGATCAACTTTGGGCTGAATGTCATCCGGAAAAGAGATGACGGGTTTCACGATATTGAATCCGTATTTTACCCTGTAGGCCTGAGCGATACGATTGAGATAAATCCTTCGGCTGACCGACAGTTCCGGTTTTCAAGCTCCGGGCTGGACATCCCCGGTGACCCGGGTTCAAACCTCTGTGTGAAGGCATGGGAACTCATGAAGTCACTCTACCATGTACCTCCTGTCAGTATACACCTCGATAAAGTTATTCCGCCGGGCTCAGGCTTGGGAGGCGGGTCGTCCGACGGAGCTTTTACGCTTAAGGCTCTGAATGAAATGTTCCGGCTTGGCCTGGATACCGGTCAGCTGAAAGATCTTGCTTCCCGCCTCGGCAGCGACTGTACTTTCTTTATCGAAAATGTTCCTGCGGTTGCAAAGGGGAAAGGGGAGATCCTGGAAAAGGTATCCGTAAATGTTGGAGGATTATACCTTCTGATCATAGTTCCGCCGGTACATATGGACACTTCCGAAGCCTATTCCATGATCCGGCCGGCCAGGCATGAAAGCCCGCCGGAAGAAATCATCAGCCTGCCCGTCGAACGTTGGAGAGACCAGATGACCAATGATTTTGAGGTACATGTTTGCAATAAGTACCCGGCCATCCGCCGTATCAAGGAAATCCTGTACCTGAATGATGCCATTTATTCATCCATGAGCGGAAGCGGGTCGGCGGTTTTTGGTTTGTTCAGTCAGATCCCTCTCCTCGAAGGTCTTTTCCCGGGCTGTTTTGTCTGGGCATCCTCACCACTTACTTTGGCGCCAGCCTTAACAGGATACCTGCGATGATCCCGAAGAGTATATTAGGGATCCAGACGGCAATAAGCGGGGGCAGGTTCCCGAAAGTGGCAAACACCGTAGATATCTGCATAAAAAGGATATAAAGGAATGTAAGGGCAAGTCCAAAACCCAGGTGATATCCTATCCCCCCCCTGACTTTGCGGGATGAAACAGCCACCCCGATCAGGGTAAGAATAAGTGTGGCGAAGGGATCCGAGATCCTGCTGTAACCTTTGACTTTGAATTTAAGCACATCAGGATCCCCCCTGAGCTCTTTTTTCCTGATATGCTGGTTAAGCACGAAATAATTCATGATCTTAACTTCTTCTACATCCTCGGTAAAATCGGCAGGGACCAGGGGCAGCAAAGTATCCAGTTTAACCCCTTTAATTATGCTTTCATGATCCCTGCTTAATTTCCGCTCATAATAATTTGATATGATCCAGTGCTGGCGTATGCTGTCCCAGTCAATTCGTTCAGCCCTCAACTTAAATACCATTTCCCTGTTTTCAAATTTCTCAATGGAGAATTTCCACCCGTTACTGGTTTTGATATTAAAATTTTCAAGGTAAATAAAAGTTCCCGGGCTTATTTGCCGGTGGATGTTCATATCATTGAACTCTTTCGGATCATGGATGTACTTTTTTTCAAAGTTGAACATCTTCTGGTTCGTATACGGGATTATAAAATTGGCAAGGAGAAATGAGATCAAACCAAGAATGAAGGCTGACAGGATGTATGGGAAAAGCAATCTCCTGAAGCTGATTCCGCTGGCCAGGATGGCAATGATTTCCGAATTTCCTGCCATCCTTGATGTGAAGAAGATCACCGCGATAAATGTCAGCAGATAGCTGAAAAGGTTGATGAAATAAGGAATAAAATTAAAGTAGTAATCCACGATGATCGCGCTCAGTGGTGCATGGCTGTGGAGGAAGTCGTCAATTTTTTCCGAAATATCAAAAATGACCACGATAAAAATCAGAAGCATGAGTGTGAAAAAGAAAGTCCCGAGGAATTTTTGGATTATATAACGGTCGATCGTCCTCATCAGTAAATCTCCATCAATTGATAATTCATACTCCTGGGTGGGGGTACCCATCCTGTTGAAACAGAGATGCAAAAGTAGTATTTCCCAGGCATGAATGGCGTGAGGAAACGTATGCTTGTATCTTGAACAGCCCCTTTGATAATCATAGAAGTAATATTCGTCGAGGGTACCATTTCAGCTGCAAATTTATCCTTATAGTGGATATGATAGACAAGCCAGGAATCCATAAATTTGTTTTCCCCGAATTTGATAGCGTGGTGATATGGGTTGATTATCGTTACAGGCATTGTAATCGTGGCATTGGCCGGGAACCTCAGTTCTTTTAATTTTAATTTTATACCAAGCTGGGAGTAGGAACGGAAGTTGTTCCAGTAACCGTAATAGGTTATAATACCAGTACTGCCTATAAATGCTTTTCGTTCAGGAAGCCATCGCCACGGCATGAAATCGACAACCATAACGTCTTTCCCCTGCAGGTTTTCCTCCATGTCACTCCAGTAAAAATACTGCGTGCGGTGACCGGCGAATGCGTCCATTGAATAGGCAGGCCTACCTGTATAGAAAATATATTTTGAAGCTCTCTGGTATGAATTCAGGAAGAGAACAGGACGGCCCCCGGCTTTCTTTTCAATTTCCTTCGACCACTCCTTCCATCCGTATAATTCGGTCAGGTTCAGTATGTGCCTTGGCAGTTTCAGGAAGTCATGGATGAGGTATATCCTCAGTCCGAGGGCAAATACAATGCTGATTATCGCCAGCGGACCTGCAAGCCGGCGGATCCGGACCTTCTCCCCGGCTGCTTTATATGCCATAATTATGATCGGGACGAAAGCGGGGACAGTCCAGTTTGGCTCAACCTGGCCCCTGAAAGTATAAGCCATGAAAAACAACATCGTTCCTACGGCAGTGAACTTCAGGCTTTTCTCAAAGACATCCTGTGGTTTGAAAACAACCATGGCCCAGAAAAAGATGACTCCCATCAGAGGTCCGTATATTCCTATCTGTCCGATGAAATACCCACCGAAATAAGTTAAGAAATCAAACTGTTCGAAATTCCGTTCAAAAAGATGGTAATTCACCGTCGGATGATCATACCGGAAAGACCACAATATATGCGGGACCATGCATAAAATACCTGTCAGGGCAGCAATATAAAAGTACTTGCTTTTAAAAAGCTTTAAATTGGAAATGAGGGTGAAAATTATAACCAGTATCCCGTTATATTTGCTGTATATCATGGCTGCCATGATGATCCCCCATAAAATGGCCGTAAAGGTTGACCCGTTTTCCAGGAGTTTCCGGTAGGTCATAAAAAACAATATGGTGTAAAACACCAGTGCGACATCAGGTGCCGCAATGAATCCTCCGACCTGTGCGATAAGCGGAGTAAAAATAAGGGCAACAAATAAAACGGGGTTGCTGACCCCGGCAAGCCGTGCTATCAGGTAAAACGATAAGGTGTTCAGGATTACGAAAAAGAACCTTACCCCGAATTCATTATGAAATAATTCATATCCCGCCCTGATGAGGATCCCGACCATAGGCGGGTGTTCATAATACCCCCAGGCCGGCCTCTGTCCATACATCCAGAACAAGGCTTCATCATCAAACAGCCCGGTGAACGCAGCCTGTATGAAATTCAGGATCATCCATCCAAGTAAAAAATACACCAGCAATCTTTTATTATCGGCTGTAAATTTCACTTTTGTCTTTTTTAGTCATTATTTTTAGTGAGCGATCAGCTAATAGTTATTTCCTTATAGGGTTTAATCATTAATTACTTCCAGTATGTCTAGCCAATCATCCTTTATGCCTAATACCTAATGCCTAATCACAGTCTTTTCATCAGTTTGACAACCATCTCCCTTTTCCATTCTGCAAACTTTCCCTTAATAATCTTCAGCCTGGCTTCTTTCATCAGCCATATATAGAAACCCAGGTTATGCATGGTCGCGATCATTCCGGAAAGGATCTCGCCTGCTACGAACATATGGCGGAGGAAGGCTTTTGAATAGAGGCTGTCGCAGTAAACCTCTCCTTCACTTTCAAGAGGGGAAAAATCATTTTTCCACTTTTCATTCCGGATGTTTATAATGCCGTTGCGGGTAAAGAGCATGCCATTCCGGCCATTCCTGGTAGGTATGACACAGTCGAACATGTCGATGCCGAGGGAAATGCATTCCAGGATATTGGCCGGGGTCCCGACTCCCATCAGATATCTTGGTTTGTCTTCGGGGAGGATATCACAGACAATCTTTGTTATGGAATACATCAGCTTCGCCGGCTCACCGACCGAAAGTCCGCCAATGGCATAGCCTGATGCCTTCATGGCAGCCAGATGTTCGGCCGAATTTTTCCTGAGGTCTTCGAAAATGCTTCCCTGCACGATAGGGAAGAATGCCTGGGTATATCCATGGGGACATTCAGTTTTGCTGAACTGATCCATACATCGGGCAAGCCATTTATGGGTCCGTTTCAGGGATTTCAATGCATACTCATATTCACATGGATATGGTGTGCATTCATCGAAAGCCATGATAATATCCGCTCCGAGGCTTCGTTGAATATCCACTGCCGACTCGGGTGTAAAATGATGCCTGGAACCGTCTATATGAGATTGGAAAATGACTCCTTCATCGGTGAATTTCCTGATATCGGCCAGTGAATAGATCTGAAATCCCCCGCTGTCGGTAAGAATGGGTCGGTCCCAGCCGCTGAACCTGTGCAAGCCGCCCGCCCCGGCTATTACCTCCGTCCCCGGGCGAAGGTAAAGGTGGTAAGTGTTGCTCAGCATTATTTCTGCCCCTATCTCATCTCTCAGGTCTTTGACATGTAGGGCTTTTACCGCGCCGGCAGTACCAACAGGCATGAAAAAGGGCGTTTGTACCCTGCCGTGGTCAGTGGTCAGTGTGCCGGCCCTGGCAGCACTCCCCGGATCGCGGTTTTCAAGTCGGAAATACATCAGTTACAAACAAAAACGGGAGAGAAAGTATCAACGAAACATCCTATTTATCGACAAAGGTAGGTTTTTATGACGGAATCTGAATATCTTTGCGATCTGCCATTGTTAAATCCTGTTTAAATGCTGGAAAGGTTTGTCGACCTGCATAGTTTCCCGTTCATTTTCCTGATTATCCTGGTATCATTTTTCCTTATTCAGGCTGCCTATTACCTGCTGGTTTTTATAAGGCTTGCTGTCGCCAGGCCCGGCAAAATAAACGATACGAAGGAAGGTGTTTCAGTGATCATATGTGCGCATAATGAATATTATAATCTTAAAGCCAACCTTCCACTTATCCTTCAGCAGGATTATCCCGAATATGAGGTCCTCGTCGTAAATCATGCTTCCGAAGATGATACATCCTATCTGCTTTCAGACCTTCAGCGTGAATATCCGCATCTGAAAAGCCTTGAAATAAAAAATGACCTTAATTTTTTCACGGGGAAAAAGTTCCCTCTCGCAATTGGAATCAGGTCAGCAAAATACAATAAGCTCCTGCTTACGGATGCCGATTGCAGACCATCTTCCGCAAATTGGATAAGCTGCATGCAATCAGCTTATAACAATAATATAAAAATAGTTCTGGGTTATGGCTCTTATTCACGGGCAAAGGGTTTGCTGAACAAGCTTATCCGTTTTGACACTGCTCATGTTGCAACGCAATACCTTTCTTATGCCATGTCGGGCCTTCCATACATGGGTGTTGGCCGTAATCTGTCCTACCTGAAATCGGAATTCTTTGATCACCATGGCTTCATCTCTCATTACAGGATAAGTTCAGGCGATGACGATCTGTTCATCAACAAAATAGCAAAGCGGTCGAATACGGCTGTCATGATTCATCCCGACAGTTTTACATGTTCGGAGCCGAAACACACTTTCCGTCACTGGATTTATCAGAAGAAACGGCACCTCACAACCTCTTCACATTATCGTCCCCTGCATAAATTCCTTTTAGGTTTGTATTCATTGAGCCTTTTGTGTTTTTATATGCTGACCATCCTTATGTTTTCACTGGATTATTCAGTTGTGCCGGTTGCCGGACTGGTATTTTTACGCATGATTCTCCAGTATACCGTTCTGGCCGGTTGTTTCCGCAAGCTGAACGAAAATGACCTGATCCTGCCTCTCCCATTACTGGAAATTGTACTTTTGCTGCTGAATACTGGAATCGGTTTGTCAAATATTTTCTACAAACCAAATAAATGGAAGTAGCCTACCATCTTACCGACAAAGGGCAAAGGGATTACCGGCTGGTTCAGTTGGCCATAAAAGACGGTGATCAGAAAGCTTATGCGGAACTCCTGAATAACTACCGGGACTCATTATATTTCATGATGCTGAAGATGACCGGGAATCCGGTTGATGCTGAAGATCTGACTATTGAGGCATTCGGGAAAGCCTTCAGGAATCTTGGCCAGTACACTCCGGATTTTGCATTCAGCACCTGGTTGTTCAAAATAGGCGCCAATAATTGTATTGATTTTCTGCGTAAAAGCAAAAGGATACAGTTTGCTGATTTTGAGGGAGGAGATGAGGAAGAGCTATCCGATTATCCCGGCAACATAAGGGCCAGTACCCCTGACCCGGAGGAGCACATTATTGCCAAGCAAAAAGTCCAGTTGATGCATGAAGTCGTGGAGAAGCTCAAGCCTCACTACAGGCAGCTTATCGAGATGCGGTATTTTAAAGAATGGTCTTACGAGGAAATAGCAACTACTCTGGATTTGCCGCTGGGTACGGTAAAGGCGCAGCTGTTCAGGGCCAGGGAACTGCTTTATGAGATTCTGAAAGATGCCCAGGAGAACATTTAACCCGGATTGTAATTTAAAAAATTCCTTTTATGGATTTTAAAAAGGAACTTGAGCAGGGGATTCCGTCCGAATTGCCTGACCCCCGCGAATATGATCCTGAAGTCAGCCATGCACCGGTAAGGAAAGACATATTATCGGCAGCTCAGAAAACACTTGCAGTGCGTAATGCCCTGAGATACTTCAGGCCGGAATTCCACAAGGTCCTTGCTGGGGAATTTGCCGAAGAGCTTGGCAAATACGGACGAATCTATATGTACCGTTTCAGACCGGCATATATGATGCATGCCAGGAACATCAGGGAGTATCCATGTAATTCTATCCAGGCAGCTGCCGTGATGCTGATGATCCAGAACAACCTGGATCCTGCAGTTGCCCAGCACCCTCACGAGTTGATCACATATGGAGGGAATGGAGCTGTATTCCAGAACTGGGCCCAATATCTCCTGACCATGCAATATCTTTCGGTGATGACTGATGAACAGACCCTGGTCATGTATTCGGGGCATCCGATGGGCCTTTTCCCTTCCCACAGGGAAGCCCCAAGGGTTGTCGTCACAAACGGGATGATGGTCCCGAATTACAGCAAGCCTGATGACTGGGAACGTTTCAACGCCCTCGGTGTCACCCAGTACGGGCAGATGACTGCCGGATCATATATGTATATCGGCCCGCAGGGGATTGTTCACGGAACTACGATCACGATCCTGAATGCTGCGCGCCTGCAATCAACTGGCGGGATGCGGGGGAAAATCTTCGTATCATCGGGCCTGGGCGGAATGTCGGGAGCCCAGGCAAAAGCTGCGGTGATCGCAGGGGCCATAGGAGTCGTTGCCGAAGTGAACGCCAAAGCCGTAAGAAAGAGGCATTCGCAACACTGGGTTGATGAAGTATATCTTGACCTTAACCTGCTGGTAAACCGGATGATTGAAGCAAAGGCCCGAAAGGAGGCTGTTTCTCTTGCTTTCCAGGGAAACATTGTCGACTTATGGGAAAAGCTTGCTGAGAATGGGATACCTGTTGAACTGGGATCCGACCAGACATCACTTCACAACCCCTGGGCAGGAGGATATTATCCTGCAGGTTTTTCATTTGACGAATCGAATGACCTTATGGTCAAAGACCCTCAGGGGTTCAGACAGGAGGTCCAGAAGTCCCTTCGAAGGCAGGTGGTTGCAATCAATAAAATGGCCAAAGGAGGAATGTATTTCTGGGATTATGGCAATGCATTCCTTCTCGAAGCAGGAAGGGCGGGTGCCGATGTCATGCGGCCCGACGGAACATTTGTATATCCTTCATATGTACAGGATATCATGGGGCCATTGTTTTTTGATTACGGCTTCGGGCCTTTTCGCTGGGTTTGTACTTCAGGCAATCCGGCCGACCTTGAATTTACTGACCGGATAGCTGGTGATGTGATGGAAGAAATTGCACTGAACTCACCGGATGAGATTCGCATGCAGATGAATGACAATATCCGCTGGATCAGGGAAGCATCAAGGAATAAACTGGTGGTTGGATCCCAGGCAAGGATATTATATGCCGATTGTGAAGGACGGACCAGGATTGCAGAAGCTTTCAACAAGGCCATCAGGCTTGGAAAAATTTCAGCTCCGGTCGTTATTGGAAGAGACCACCATGATGTCTCAGGCACGGATTCCCCGTTTCGTGAAACTTCAAATATCTATGACGGATCTTCCTTCACAGCTGATATGGCTGTCCAGAACGTGATCGGCGACAGTTTCAGGGGAGCGACGTGGGTTTCACTCCATAACGGGGGAGGTGTAGGCTGGGGTGAGGTTATCAATGGCGGATTTGGAATGTTGCTTGACGGTTCTGAAGAAGCCGGCAGGCGATTACATTCCATGCTGCACTGGGATGTGAATAATGGCATTGCCCGCAGAGCCTGGGCAAGGAATGACGAAGCGGTCTTTGCAATAAAACGGGCGATGAAAGAAAACCCGGCCCTACGGGTTACAATCCCGAATTATGTGGAATCCTCCATTCTGAATGGATTATTCTGACCCTGTACAACGGGAAATTCCTTCTTCATTGTCCTATTCCAGCAGGGATTGCTTTGAGGTGATCTTTTGCGACATAGGTATTGTCATCTGGGCCTGCCCGGTCATTGCCATCGTTAGCTCCATGGTTGTCGTCGATTGCATCTCAACCATAATTCCTAATGACGGGTCAAACCAGACAATTCCTGAAATTTCCCCATTGCCTTCCAGAACTACATCCATACCCATCTGTTTCAGTTTCCCGGTTGTTTCTGTAGTACCTTTGTAATCAATCCGCAAACAATTATAATTGCCTTTGGTCTCTTTACCGCTGAGAGTGTATTCGACATTGCCCTTTGTAATAGTCTGGCCTTCCTCCAGATTTGATGTATCGATAGATATTTTGGGCCATTGGTCTCCGATCCTGACACGTTTCTCGGAGAATACCGGGAAGTTCAATCCTCCCATAAATTTCATCGCAATTGATTTGCCTTCAACTTTACCACTATCTATCGTAGTTTCTTTCTCAATTTTTCCGAGTTTCGAAATTTCTACCCTTACCCGCCTGCCTGTCATCCCGGTAATATCCATGATCGTGTCTTTTCCCATTCCTTTTGTATGCAATCTGTATTCCTCATAAGAATAAAGGACGGTGAACAAACCCGCGGGAGAGATGTCCTCCACAATGAAATTAGTCACATTATGCCCGTCGGCACTGAATTTCATATCCTGTCCGGCCACTTCCTGGGCCGATATAATGGCGATATCCTGAGCATACCTGTAGGTTTTCCCTTTTTCCATCTTGTAGGTAAGCTGGTATTTTTCCTGGGCTATCGCCATTGAGCCTGCTATTACAAAGAAAAGTGTAAAAGCAGCAATAAGTTGTTCAGTTCTCATAAAAATCCTGATTAAATAAACATTAAATGAAACCTGCTTTTATTCCCCTGACGGGTCATCATTCTCCAATGGAATAATACTGTATCTCCGTTCTTCATTTGCAATTCTGTAAGCCGAAAACAATACCAGTCGTGATATATTTGCAGCTTTTTCGCAATCGGCTTTATCCGGGTTATCTCCCACCTGGTGATAATCTTTGTGCAGGCCTGTAAACACAAAAGCAAAGGGCACATTATGCTTATAGAAACTATACTGATCACTTGCGCCCAGAAATTCATTTTGCTTAATTACCAGGGTAAACTTTGTCTTTTTATTCTCCTCCAGGAAAATCTGTGTGATGTCGGGGCTTTGGCTTGCACCTTCGAGATAAAGTGAATCAGGGCTGTTCCTGCTGATCATGTCCAGGTTCAGCATGGCAACTGTTGCAGCCAGCGGAAACAGGGGATGCGTGGTGTAGTATCGGGAGCCGAAAAGGCCTTTCTCCTCACCTGCAAAACAAATAAACATTATGCTCCTGCTGGATTTTTGTTTCATCCGGCTGAAAGCATGGGCGACCGCCAGCACTCCGGAAGCACCTGACGCATTGTCATCAGCCCCGTTAAAGATGAAATCCTCGCCGGGCTTATGCTCTTTCAGATAACCGATGTGGTCATAATGGGCGCCTATAATCAGGCACTGCTTGCCTAAGACCGGGTCGGAACCGGGAATGTACCCTACCACGTTTTTAACGACCCTGGCATTTGTAATAATGTTGGCATGAAGCCTGATGCTGGTCACTGGGATAATAAATGAAACCGGAACAAGGTTTTTATCGATCCTGGCCTGCAAATGTTTAAGGGAATCAAGACTGCCGAGCAAAACCCGGATGACTTCCTCTCCGACATGAACTGCAGGGATCTGTTCGTCACGATCCATGCATAATTCCCATGGAACGGCGTCCTTTGGGATTATATTTGACAGGGAAGGCCAGGGATATCCTCTTGCTTTAACAGATGGATATTGCAATGGACCATTGACGACAAGCATCCCGATGGCGCCATGGGCGATGGCATTCTTCATCTTCTCTTTAAGGGAGGTGTATTTCGTATCTGCCGCGCCGTTGAATATGGATGCGGAGTCATCTCTCTGGGGTTCGCTCCTGAATACCAGGACAATTTTTCCTCTTGCATCAGCATCCCGATAGTCATCATAGTTAAATTCAGGTGCTGTAATACCGTAACCGGCAAACATGACCGTTCCGGTGACCGGTGCAGCAGAAGAAAAGTCATAGGGAACATAATCTGCTTTCAGTTTCATAACGATTTTGCCATCGGGGCGCAGGATCGAAAGATCGTTGCTGTCGCCCAGTTGTCTCATACAAACCGGGAATTCCTGGAAATAACTTCCATTCCAGGGCAGGATGCCCCATTTCCTGAAATTTGCGGCTATATAGACTGCAGCGGAATCCAGTTGCCGGCTCGGTGTATTCCTTCCCATCATGGAGTCGGATGCGAGGTAATTAATCTGCTGGCAGAGAAACCCGGGGCTTATCAGTTTCTTAGCCTGCCCTGCACTGATTTTTAAACCCGGATAAGCGGAAACAGAAAAAAAGAAAAGGCATGGAACAAGCATTGTCTTAATAAAAAATAAATTTTTCGCCAGCATGTTTGAAAGATTTTAACAAATTTCCTGATTCCTGGTACTGATGAACAAACCTACACCAATTAAAGAAATAAGGCAAATATCTTTTAATAAATCAGAAAATATTTGAATCTGCCCTGAAATTATCCTAACTTTACAGCCATAAAATTAGCATATCATGAGACATTACGGTTTTGTAATGATCATACTTATGGCTGTCGCTGGGTCCTCCTGCAAACACGAAATAGAATTGACTTATCCTCAAGCCAGAAGGGTGGATACCGTGAACGACTATTTCGGTACGCTGGTGAAAGATCCTTACCGCTGGCTTGAAAATGATACATCTTCAGAAACAAGGAACTGGGTCCTTGCCGAGAATAAACTGACTTCCTGGTATCTCTCAAAGATCCCTTTCAGGGAAAAAATCCGGGAGAAGCTTACCAGGATGTGGAATTATCCAAGATTTGGCGTCCCTTTCAAAGAAGGACCTTATTATTTCTTTCTCAAGAATGACGGCTTGCAAAACCAGTCGGTGCTTTATATCAGAACCAGTCTCAAAGACGAACCGAAAGTCCTTCTTGACCCGAATAAACTTTCGGCCGACGGGACCATCGCTCTTACACGGACCTCGGTTTCCCATAATGGTAAATACCTTGCATATTGCCTTTCCAAAAGCGGGTCAGACTGGAACGAGATCCATGTTCTTGAAATTGCCGGCAGGAAGCAACTCCCCGACACCCTGAAATGGGTTAAATTCTCCGACATGTCCTGGCAGGGCGACGGTTTTTATTACAGTTGTTACGATGAACCCGGGAAAGGACAGGGCTTTTCAACAGAGAACCGGTTCAATAAAGTTTATTATCACAAAGTTGGAACAAAACAAAATACTGACAGACTTGTTTACCAGAATCTGAAATATCCCCTTCGGAATTACAACTCTTCTACAACCGAAGATGAAAAGTTTCTTTTCCTTTATGAGACTGAATCAACAAGTGGCAACGCATTGTACTACCGTGATCTGACAAAACACGATATGCCATTCAGGCTGCTTGCAGAGGGCTTTGCCAATGATTACAGGGTTGTAGATAATCTTGGAGATCAAATACTTCTTATTACGAATCTCAAAGCACCCAAGAAAAAATTGGTTCTGATGGATCCTTTAAAACCGGATCCAATTAACTGGAAAACCATCATTCCCGAACGCGAAGATGTCCTGGAATCAGTAAATTGTGCGGGTAATATACTGGTATCGGGCTATATGCAAAATTCCATCTCGAAGGCCTTTATTTATAGCATGGATGGAAAGTTCCTTTACGAGATGAACCTTCCGGGGATAGGAACCCTGGCAGGATTCAGTAGTAAAAAAGGAGAAAATACTGCTTTTTTTACTTATACTTCCTTCACTTTTCCGCTTACAGTATATAAATATGATATATCGAATAATATTTCAGAGGTATATACTAAGGTCGAAACAGGATTTAACCCTGAGGATTTTGAGGTACAGCAGATTCAATACAGCAGTAAGGACAGGACTACTATTCCCATGTTTATTGTTCATAAAAAAGGTATCCTCCTGAATGGAGAAAATCCGGCCCTGCTATACGGTTATGGCGGATTCAATATCAGCCTGACTCCCCAATTCAGCATCAGCCGCCTGCTTTTCCTTGAAAACGGGGGCATTTATGCCGTTCCAAATATTCGCGGAGGAGGGGAGTTCGGAGAAAATTGGCATAAGGCGGGCATAAAGGATAAGAAGCAAAATGTGTTTGATGATTTTATTGCCGCCGCCGAATACCTGATCAGGGAAAAATATACCAGTTCAAAAAAATTGGCTATCATGGGAGGATCAAACGGCGGTCTGCTAGTAGGAGCTGTAATGACACAGAGGCCCGAACTTTTCAAGGCTGCTGTCCCTCAGGTTGGGGTTATGGATATGCTCAGGTACAATAAGTTTACAGTTGGCGGGAAATGGGCAAGTGATTACGGGACAAGCGATACCCGGGATGGATTTAAGATCCTTTACAAGTATTCACCTTTGCATAATATCCGTACAAATTTAAATTATCCTGCAACACTTGCCTTTACTGCCGACCACGACGACCGGGTCGTACCTGCCCATACATTCAAATTTATTGCCACGCTCCAGGAGAAATACAAGGGGCCGAATCCGGTCCTGGTTCGTATTGAGATGAAGGCCGGCCACGGTGCCGGCAAGCCGACGTCAATAGCCATAGATGAAGCAACAGACCTTTGGTCCTTCCTTTTCTTTCAGCTGGGGATGAAACCGTAAAACCATCTGCAGGGAACTCTTCAGCGGGCAGTTCCGTTTCATATTCAGCCTGATTTTTATCAGCCCACGCAACTTTTTTTTAATTCAGTCGGTCATTACCCTTATAACAGGTGTTCTTGCTGCTGACTGAATTATTTTTTTTACAACCATATCACTTTTTCATTTTTTCAGGATAAAGTATAAGTTATCTATTCTATGATCTTATGGTATTCAAATGAGATGCTGGTACAGGGCTTACTGCAGAGTAAAAAAAGCTGTATCGAATTTATTTACAGGGAGTATTTCCCAATGGTAAGGTCAGCCATCGGAATCCAGAACGGAAGTCTTGCCGATGCTGAAGATGTATTTCACGATGGACTGCTGATTATTTATGGAAGGCTTCGGACGGAAGGATTTACATTGAACAGCAGTTTTAAAACCTACCTTTTTGCCGTTTGCAGAAATCTTTGGCGAAGAAGGATGGAACGTAAATACAGGCTGATGTATAAGGCTGAAAATATGGTTTCTGAACCCTCCTGCGATGATTCCTACATCGATAGCTTTGAAGAGAAGGAAGCTGAGAAATACAGGCTTTATATGAAACATCTGAAAGAAATGCCTGAATTCTGCAGGCATTTGCTGAGGCTTTATATCGAAAAGGTCCCTCTTCGGGAAATTGCCGAGATCATGAATTACAAAGACGCCGAATATGTCAAAGCCAGAAAGTACTATTGCAAAAATCTCCTTCGGAAAAAAATTATGAGTGATCCTGAATGTAAACAGTTTATGAATTATGAATGAGTTATTTTTCACAAGCGAATGGATCGGCAGGTTTACTGATAACGAACTTGATCAGGAACAGGAGATCAATGTTCTCCTTATGGCTTCGCAAAATCCTTTGCTGAGAAACGAATTGAGAATGGACAGGGAGATCAATGACATGCTCCTGGACCTGAAAAAATCTGAGTTGTCAGAAATGATCGGAAATACAATCCGTTCAGGGAAACAACCTGTAATTCATCATCCCTTGCTTAAACTTGCCGCCATGGCAGTGATACTTGTGGCCCTTTCCGTACTTGCAGGACAATTCTTCCGGAATCATGCGGCCAGGACTGAAAATGCACCGAAGCAAGCAAAAACCCATTCCGTTCAGCAGCAGCTTGCTTTTTCTTGTAATGTGCCCGCAATGCAACAGCACACCGAAAAGACCATTCATGCCAGACACAGGCAGGCAGACCGTTTACAGGCCATCGCTGAAAATTATACCACACGGCCTGAATACGAATTCCTGATTGGGGGAATAACCCGTGACCAAACCTTGTTTTTAATTTCTCCGCGGGCAAGGGTTCAGTGCAGTCAGGATTCCGTAATTATTTTTAACTGGCGGTGCCTGTCGGAATGTAAACCTCTTACCATAGAAATAAGCAATAATCGGGGAGTTTGTATTTTCCGGAGTGATCCGTTGACCGAAGCACCTTTTGCCCTGCCTGCAAAAAATCTTCTGAAAGGTCTTTATTATTATAAAGTCCTGAGCAAAGACGATTTGGTAACAATGGGCAGTATCAGTGTTAAATAAAAGGTTTTATGGAACAATATTTGCTGATATTTCTTTTTCTCCTTTTCACGATACTTCATTTGACTTCATCTGCAAAGGGCCAGGATGCAAGACCAGACGACTTTAATCAGGCCGGCGGATCCCCGGCAAGGGAAACTTCAGCGGGATGCACCCCGGCCAGGCACGATGTTTGCTACAGGGCCCTGAACCCGGATCCGGTTTGCGGCGATGTACCCGATACTGCCTTATTCGACCTGAGTTCTTTAATCAATAATGCTCCGGTCTATAATCCTTCCATGCTTATCATACTACAAAGCCTGCTGAAAAAACACGAGATCATCCTAGAATATTTCCCTGTCGATACAACCATCTATATTATTGCCATAACACATGAATACACAGGGATATACATTACGATACCGGGCGTTTCATTCTGGCAGGAAGCATATGACCTGCTTCGTAAAATCAGGCTTGCAGAGCTTACTGATTTTCATGCGGAATCAATGAGGATCAGCCACGTCCTGCTGGATCCGGTGGCAGATAAATTAAGGGAGAAATCGAGAGTTATCATCGTAGCACATAATTTATTGAACGGTTTCCCATTCGAGATTCTCTGTTTTTCCCCTGCCATGCCATTGGGGCAGGAATCCCAACATTATCACTATCTGGTGGAAGGGCATCAGATTGTATACAGCCCTTCAATTCCCCGATGGATGAGTACAAGATGCATGAGCAAGATGAAAAAGGAAAAAACAGCACAGGACAGGTTTCTGGCTTTTGCCGGATTTTCCCCTGGCTTTGAGGCCCATGACGGGGTGCAACTCCTTCTCGATAGTGAAAGCGAAGTTGGCAGTATCGGTCGTTTGTTCGAGGAAAAAGGCATGTGTCCCCTTGTTCTGATCAAAGAAAACTCGAATGAACACAACTTCAAAATTATAGCCCAGTGCAGCCATATCATTCACCTGGCCACACACACATTATCCGACGATGAGTATCCCGAAATGAATGGTTTGCTCTTCTGGGAGTTTGGCACCGCCCCATGCCCGGGAGCCCAGGATGACGGGATATTGGAAGCCCATGAAATCTGCAACCTGAAAATACCAGCAGAGTTGATCGTCCTTAATTCATGCGCTTCAGCCTCAATAAAAAGCTGTCATAACATGAAATGGTATTCCTCGGCCGATTGCTTTATGACTGCAGGAGCAAAAAATATTCTCTGCACACTCTGGAATGTCACCGACCGGTTTGCACAAAAATTTATGGTGGAGTTCTACCGCAATTACTTAAACGGGATGACTTTCAGCCAGGCTTTACAGAGTGTGAAGATCCATATGATAGGGGAGCCTTCAACCTCCCTCCCGATCAACTGGGCCACATATGTATTGATCGGAGAGTGAAATCAGTCCTGCTTTAATGCAATCGTTTCAATCTCAACGAGCGAATCCATAGGAAGCCTGGCCACGGCAAATGCAGCACGGGCAGGGGGATTCTCCTTGTAGTACGATCCATAAATCTTATTCATGGAAGCGAAATTCTCCATATCACTCAGAAGGCAGGTCGACTTTACAACATCCCTGAAACTGTAACTTGCCGCCTTTAAAATAGCTCCGATATTCTTCATCACCTGCTCAGTCTGTGATGAGATACCTCCGTCGACCAGCTTCCCTGTAGCGGGATCAATAGCTATTTGTCCGGAAATATATAAAAAACCATTGATCTCAACCGCCTGGCTGTATGTGGCAATGGCTTTGGGAGCTTCTTCGGTGGAAATGATTCGTTTCATGATACTGTAGATTAATTGGTTGTCAATTCTGGAAATCCCGGAAATCCTTCTTTTTATTCAGTTTCATATCCTGCAAAATAGATGCTTTAATATTAATTGAAAAATTCCAGTTCTGCTGGCCGCCTTTTGGCACCCACCCAAAGCTCATCTCCCAGCAGTGCAGGTCCCGGTATACCTGGATTGATGTGTATGAAAGCTGACCATGGGTGAAGTCCCATCCCGTGGTCACCGTAATTTTCCACTTTGGAGTAATATTGAGCTGACCATTGAATCCCAGGGTCTGTATAACCTGGTCGACATTATGTTTATAAGAAGAGTTGTATGCATTCGAGTAGCGGAAATTATAGGAAACACTGAAGCTCCAGGGGATATCGAAATCGACGTAATAATCATAATCAGGGATCATCTCAGTCTTAGGCTGGGCGGGCTGGCCGTTGGTATTCGTCGTGGTACTTTTCTTTTTAAATTTCTCGGACGACAGGCTGTAATTAAACCCTATGTCCAGGCTTGAATTATCAAACCTCAGCAACTGGCCGTACTTTTTAAGGGTCGTTTCATTGATCCTCCTTCCGAGTGTGTCATGAGCATACATGTCCCATTGAGCCCCGTATTGGATAGTCAGGCCTTTGGTAATTGTGCTTCTGGCCGATAATTGCAAAGGTGACCAGTTCAGTGTGTCTTTCGCCAAGTCATATGATATCCTGAGCGTAAGATCGTCGATCAGGGGTATTTTTTTTGTGCCGGTGACTGTATCTTTCTTACTTTTGACCTTCATCTCAAGGTTATTGCTGATGGCAAAGCTGACAATGCCCGACTTATACTGGGGAGGGGAGCCATAGATCCCGTTCTGGAAAATGCTGTATTTCTGCGGGTTGATTTTATTGGTGTCATTGGTAACATTTTTGTAATAGCCCAGTCTGGAACCGGCGAAATCCGGGGAAAGGGCAAAAGATAAAGTCGGTGTTACCATATGGCGTATCGCGACCACGGCGCCTTTTTTGAACTGGTACATGCCGTAAATCCTTGTGTTGATCGATGAAGAAAAGTTGGCGTCAATTGCATTGGCAAAACCACTGACCTGTTGCGTTTTATACCCGGGTAAAATGGTGTCCTTCCCGCTGAAGATTGTATCTTTCTGAAAATATTTACGGATGGTCTTGAAATACATACGGTCAATAAAGTTTAATGAGTTGGTCCAGGTGAAAAACTTAAAAACTTTCACAGATGCACTTATCGGTATGGTATGTCTTATCCCGTTTTGCAGGCTGTCAAGCCAGTTCCCTTTAAAGATGAGGGAATCCTTTGTATTGTATACATTCTGGAAATCCAGGTTGTATTTCACGCTGATATTTTCATACCATTTGAAGTTCCCGACAGGATTTTTCCTTCGGAAAGGGTAAAACTGGTTAACCGAAACAGCGAACTGGGGAAGCGTCAGGTTTATGGTCTTTGACAAGGTATTCTGGCTGTGATTGAAATTTAAATTGATGAAAACCTTATTATTGAAGTTTGTGGAATAATTTACGCTGGAAGTGAATGTGTTGGAAAGGTAATTCTGTGTGCTGGAGTTCAGGTTATATTTGTTATACGTATTGCTGACGATATTGACATTTGCCGTAAATGTGGAATGGGGCCTTGCTTTGGGATCCTGGGAGTGCGTCCAGTGAAATTCAAAATCTTTTGCGATTTGGTAGTCAGGAGAATCTTCCATCCCCAGGATATTATAAGCATAGCCGAAGCTCAGGGAACCATTGTATTTGTACCGCTTGCTATAGCGCACCGAAGGCCTGATGGCCCAGCTTCCCCTGGTGTAAATATCGCCGACAACCGTCATGTCCAGATACTGGCTGAGTGCAAAGTAATAACCAAGGTTCTGAAAGTAAAAACCCCGGTTATCGGTTTCACCGTAAGTGGGCAGGATGAGGCCAGAATGCCTGCCCGAACGGCTCGGGAAATAACCAAATGGTATGATCAGTGGAGTTGAGACTCCGGCAATCTTCATATACGCCGGGCCGGTGATTATCCGTTTCCCCGGAATGATCTTGCCTTCGCTGAAATGAAATGAATAATGAGGATCGTCCTGCCTGTCGCAGGTCGTATAATCCCCGCTTTTCAGGTAAGTGATATCATTTTCCATTTTCTTTACCACTGTTCCATGAAGGTACCCCTGGTCCTGTTTGGTGAATACTGTTTTTATATATCCCTTCTTCGTCGTGTAATTATAATCCATCTCCTTCGATTTAAAATTCTGCCCCCCTTGCGTAAACTCAGGATCTCCCTGGTCTTTCCCGGTTGAATCGGGCACCCCGGAAGCATGAACTAAAGTTTTTGGAAAGTCTATTTCCAGGTAGGCTGACTTAAGGCCGATATCTTCATATTTGACATCTGCATCCTTGAACATATACACTTTTTCCTTATCAATTTCAAATCTTACAGAGTCAGCCGATTTAAATTCGACCTTCGAACGTAACGCAGCAGCAGATTTTTTCTTGACAATGGCTTTTTTAAGCGAGTCGACTTTTGATTTCACCGATTTACGTGCAATACTGGTATCTTTATTAAGTGTATCTGTTGCAGAAACCGAATCCATCAGTCTCCGGTCAAGCGAATCCTTTATCAACGCGGAAATCTTTATTTTCCGCTTCACGGTATCCTTCATGATGAACGCTGAATTTTTCAGCGAATCAGTTCTGATAACAGGACCGGCCAAGGTGTGCTCTAATGATTTAAGCGTGCTTGCAGAAAAGGCATGGAAGCCAAATCCAGGCAGCAAAAACAGGAGTAAGAAGAAAGGCCTTGTTAATAATTTGGTTAACAACTTCTCTTCTGGATTCTGAGGTTTATAATATATCTTTGCGTTGAAAACAGAGTCGGATTACTGGATCAATATAACCCTTGTTTTTTAAGTTTCAAAACTAATCAAAATACTTAGATTCATTGATTTTTTTATGAATCTTTAACAATAAAACAAAGGTTTTCAGGCTCTTAGAACATGCATTCCTGATTTCAGAAATAAGACATGCAGAATTTCAATATCCGGTTCTCCTTCCTAATCATTTTTTCCTGTTTTTACCTCTTTTTTACAGGGACACCTTTGTATTCACAGAAAAAAGTGGTGATCAGAAAGGTTGTCATCGATGCCGGACATGGCGGGCAGGATCCCGGAACCATTGGCAAAAGGGCAAAGGAAAAAAACGTTACGCTGGCCATTGCACTCAAGCTGGGCAGCATGATCCAGAAAAACTTCAGGGACGTCAAGGTCATTTTTACCCGTGACCGTGATGTTTTCGTCGAGTTGAACAGAAGGGCCCAATTGGCAAATGATCTGAAGGCCGACCTTTTTATCTCAATTCATTGCAACGCAAATAACGACCATTCTCTGAGGGGTGCGGAAACATACGTGATGGGGCTTCACAGGTCGCAGGCAAATCTTGAAATTGCAAAACAGGAAAATGCTTCTATCCTGATGGAAGCTGATTACGCGAACCGTTATGATGGGTTTAATCCAAATTCCGACGAATCATACATAACATTTTCCATGTTCCAGGATGCTTATCTGGAGCAAAGCATGGAATTTGCGGCTGAAGTTCAGAAGCAGATGGGCGAAAGGGTAGGGATGAATGACAGGGGCGTAAGGCAGGCAGGTTTTCTGGTACTTTATAAAACAACCATGCCAAGTGTTCTGGTAGAAACAGGATACCTGAGCAATGCGGCTGAAGAGACTTTCATGGTCACTGATAAAGGGCAGGAGTATATCGCTTCAGCAATTTTCAGGGCCTTTAAAAACTTTAAGCAGAATGTCGAAAACCCGGAATCTTCGGCTAAAACAATTTCTCAAAACTCATACCAGCCGGAGGCTGAAACAGGACGGATCAGGCAGGCAGTTCCAGATACGTATATAAATCCCACTGTGCCCGGGAGCAAAAAGATCCTGGCCGAGCCGCAGCCAAAAACAGCTCCGGCTGTCACACCGGTTAATAAATCCCTGTCTATCAGGGTTCAGATCGCCTCCATGTCAAAACAGTTTGACACCTCCGACCCTGTTTTTAATGGGCTTTCGGGTATAACAATGTACAAGCAAAACGGCATGTTCAAATATACTGTCGGTGATGAAACAACCATGGCCGGGGCTGAGCGCCTGCTGTCCGATATCAGGAAGAAAGGATTCAGGGATGCCTTTATTGTTTTTTTTAAAAACGGTATCAGGATCACACAAAGCGAGGCTCTTGCTGCTCCGGGAATGAAATAAAAGGAAGAAAATTAGTGTTATCTTTGTAAAAAAGTATGGCCGTCAAACTCAAGAGAGAATTAAAAATCGGAATTGTCTTTATCTTAGCTACTGTAATACTGATATGGGGGCTGATGTACCTCAAGGGTCTTGAGATATTTACAAAAAGCCGGACAATTATCGCCGTGTATGAGAATGTGGACGGCCTGGTCGTCGCCAATCCTATTACCCTGAATGGTTTGCAGATCGGGCAGGTAAATACCCTGAAATTCGATCCCAGGCATAATGGAAATATCATCGTCGAACTTTATATCAAGGGTGACTATCCTTTCCCCTCAAATTCAATCGCCCGCATCCGCAGTTCTGGCCTTCTCGGCTCCAAGGAAGTCGCCATAATCCTGGGGACTGCGAAATCCTTCATGAAGAGCGGAGATACAATAAAAACAGAACTTGAGGCTTCTCTCAGCGCCGAGGTCAACAAACAACTTCTGCCTTTAAAAAGGAAGGCTGAAAACCTGATCAGCTCCATAGATTCGGTCGTTATTATCGTTCAGATGGTATTAAATAAGAATACCCGTGAAAACCTTGTCCAGGCTATTGACCATGTGAAAGATGCCCTTGCCAACATCTCGCATGCCACGTTCGACCTCGACACATTAGTGTCAACACAGCGTAAAAACATTGCCGGCATCATTGGAAATGTCGAATCCATAAGTAAAAACCTGAAGCAGAATAATGAGAAAATCACGCATATTATCAATAACCTGTCAGACGTGAGTGATTCCCTCGCCAAGGCCAGGATCCCTTCGACCATAATGCAGGTCAACCTTGCAGTTAAAAACCTCAGTAATACTCTTGAGAAGATCAATAAAGGAGAAGGATCCTTAGGTTTGCTGGTCAATGATCAGAAATTATACATCGACGTTGAAAATGCAGCCCGCAACCTGAATCTTCTCATAGAAGACCTGAAAGCCAATCCGAAGAAATACCTGAAGATCTCAGTGTTCTGAGCAGGAGATTATTTCTTTATTTCACTGTTTCCCCACGTAAAGATATCATCCTTCTTTTTTGGCCGTTTATCCTCCAGCCATTTAAAATTTTTAAGGATCAGGTCATACGGGCTGATGTCTTTCTCGGGGAATATGGTCCCGGTCGTTGCGCCTAAATATGTGATGCTTTTCACCTGGTTTTTTTCAACGAAGATCAGCATGTCGCTGGAAAAAGCTTTCTGAACACCGATGAGGGTCCGGTCTTCCTCCCTCGCCCAGTATACGGTTTCTGCATTTCCGAGGACTTTGACTTTATACAGCTCGTTTTTCTTGAAATACCCTGCCATATCACGACCCTTGATCTGGTTGTACTTGCCCGTATCGTCCTGCATCACAAGGAAAGCTGAATTGTAAAGGGCCATGGTATCCAGCATCCCGTTTTTCATGGTCAGTCGTATGGAATCCCCTGTGAGTTGGTTTTTCCCTGACCAGATCACGGGCTCATGGTACATCACCATTGAGGAATCCTTGCCATGGTATACGAGTGAATCGCACATTCCCTGCAGATCGGACCGGAAAAATTTGACTTTATAATATGCAAAAACTTGTTTGATATTCTGGTTACTGTCGAAACGGGCTATGATAGAGTCAGAATGCATGAACAGGGCCTGCATCTTCGTGTCGGGTTGCTTTTTATCGATCAGGACGGCAACCGCACTGTCGGTCATAAAGGCATAACCGCGCGAACGGTGGATTTCGCCATAGTTCCCGTTGATCATCATGTTCTGGACAGAATCGAACAGAACGGCATGACGAAATGCCTGCCCGAATCCTAATTTCCTTTCATAGTACAGGCTGTCGCCCGTGATGAACTGGGCTTCATGATAGATCTTGGCGCGGTCGCGGAAACTGGTAATATCCTTGCGGGTATTGTACCATCCGTTCCGGCAATAGATGGAATCCTTTTTATCCTTGCTTATAATGTGGGAAGGGCCGTAAAAATAAGCGACTGCCGTCACGGTGTTATACATCAGTGTATCGGAATGCACTATGTATTCCGGGTTCAGAAGCAAAACTTTTTCCTTGAAAAAAAACTGTTTTTTATCGGTATAATAATAGCCGTGTTTACTGACAAGTATGTTTTTGTCGTTCACTATCTTTCCCCAGTAATCGTACCTGGCGATCTGGGTTCTCCTGTTATAGGTCAGGGTATCAGTTGTCAGGACAGTTTGATTGTCGACCAGCCTGACATTGCTCCAAACCTTGGCTTCTTTGGTGTTGCCGTCATAAGTCAGGGAGTCGCCAAAGAGATTTAAAGTATCGCTGAGGTGAACATGGACATTCCGGTAGGCAAACACAGTATTCGCCTGTTCATTGAGATAGGCGCTGTCGCAATACATCAATGCGCTGTCATGCCTGAGAATAACGTTTCCAATGATCCTCTGGACATTCTCACGGACAGCCTTGTTGTAATCCCAGCGGTCCCCTTTTTCAAGCAGTATTTTAGTGGTATCCTGGCAAAACGCCCGGCAAGGGATCAACCCCAGCAGGAAAAATAAAACTATCGGTCTAATGTTCATCAGATTTGAATCATTTTTGCTTTCCGACCGGCATGGCTTTGCTTTCGATTACTATTCGGGTACCGGAAAGGCAAAGGTACCTAATTATTACGGAAAAGTTTTCAACCGGCGTCACATTAAATACTCTCCTTTCTGTTTTCAATGAGATAAATCCATAATTTTGCCGCTTCTTTGGGATATATCCATAACCAGCAAATGAGACAAGGATTTGACGCTACGCGCAACTATGAGGAAACCCGTGAAGCCATTGGGTATATTGAGCGCAGGATTGCAAACCAGGGCGATTACGACCGGATAGGTTTTATGTCGGGCCTTGAAGTTCACCAGCAACTCAAGACCATACAAAAACTTTTTTGCCGTTGCCCGGCCGGAATTTATCAGAAGGCTGATGAATTTGACGCCGAGCTTATACGCCATATGAGACCTACACTGAGCGAACTCGGTGAATATGACGGGACAGCCCTGATGGAGTTTAAAACCCGGAAAGAGATCATTTACCGGATCTCGAACAAAACTGCCTGCACATATGATGTGGATGACACTCCTCCCTTTCCCCTGAACAGGGAAGCTTTGAGCATTGCTATTGAAATTGCAGTGCTTTCGAAATTGAAGATTGTAGGGGAAGTGCATATTACCCGGAAACAATATCTCGACGGAAGCATCCCAACGGGTTTTCAGCGAACCGCAATTATCGGCGTGGAAGGTGAAATCCAGCTGAAGAATAATAAAGTCAGGCTTATCCAGCTCAGCCTGGAGGAAGATTCCTGCAGGGAGGTTTCCGATCGTGGACATGTCAGGATCTACAGAACCGACCGCCTGGGTATGCCATTGATCGAAACCGTTACCTACCCCGACTTCAAAAACCCGGACGAAGTCAGGGAAGGTGCCGATTACATCCGTTTCCTGAATCGAAGTTCGGGAAAGGTCAGGAAGGGAATTGGATCAACAAGAGCCGATGTGAATGTCAGCTGCCGCGGCGGCACCAGGGTGGAGATCAAAGGTGTAGCCCATACATCCTGGATGCCGGAGCTTACTCACAATGAGGCGTTCCGCCAATGGGCCCTTCTGCATATCAAAGAAAGGATATTGCAGGTGGTCAAAGACCCTGCAGCCTGGAGAATTTCTTCAAAAGAAGTCAGCAATAAAGAAATAAAAATTGACCTTCCGGCATTTCATAAATCCAATAAATCGACAAAGATCTATATAGTCAACCTGCCGCAGTTCAGGGGTATATTATCTCACTTTACACAGCCGGGAAAGATTTTCGCCGATGAGCTTTCTGAACGCCTGAAAGTCATAGCCTGCATAGAAAAACCTAATATGCTGCATACTGAAATGATCATGGATCCTGCCGGGGATAATGTCTGGACAAAGGTAAGGACCATGCTTTGCAGTAAAGAAGATGATGCCCAGCTTATCCTCTGGGGGCCTGAAGCGGACATTCAAACAGCTCTTGAGACTATAGAAGAGCGTTGTAAAATGGCAATGAGCGGTGTCCCGAATGAAACCCGCAAGTCGTTTGAGGATGGAACAACCATATTCGAACGCGTTCTTCCCGGGGCCGACAGGATGTATCCTGATACGGATTCGGCTCCAATACCGCTCGAAGATGAAGTCATCGAAAATTACCGGAAAAAACTGCCGCCTGATATCTCGAAACGTTACAGCCAGCTTATTGCCTGGGGAATCCCACCCGATACATTTACTTTCCTGCTGAAAAACAACCTTTCCCCCCTGATTGAAAAATGTATACTATTACCAGGGATTACGCCGAAATTTTGCGGGACCCTGCTGGGACATACACTCAGGCATCTTATGGGGCAACCGGGTTCACAAGCTTTGTTCCGTTTTGAAATGGTCTATGAATTACTAAGATTTATAACAGACCGACGTATGGACTCCGGCATCGCACCGAAGATGCTGAAAGTACTATATGAAAATCCTAAGATGGATTTTGATTCCATCCTGGTTACCCTTGATTTCCAAGAAGTTTCAAAAGAAGAAATCTTGGGGAAAGTCCCTTTTCTGGTGAATAAATTCAGGGAAACCAGGTTGTCTGCTGCGGATGCCGCCGGATATCGATGGATCATGGGTATCCTTCATAAAAAAGCGCTTGGGAACATCTCGCTTAAAGAACTTTCGGAACAGATCAAAATATAATAAATCGACTTACTCACATTTTTACAAACTCACCATCTCACCATTAAATAGTATGGACGAAGATATTTTCCAGGGGTATAAGGGTCACGCACTTGAAGTACTGAAAAAATTCAATGCCAGGGTCTGGGCAAAAGTGAAAGTAGATTCCACGCGCGGAGTGTTTGAGGGAACCATTCTTCCAAGGGCCGAAAATACCGACGACCGGCATATTGTTATGAAATTCTTCACAGGGTATAACATCGGTTTGGATACCAATACAATTACAAATATCACTGAGTTGGGTTACAAAAAGGCGGTATATAAGATCCCTGAAAAAGAGTTTCCTTACTCCAAGGGCAAGCCCAATGTAAAATTACTTGGCACCGGAGGGACCATAGCTTCCCGTCTCGACTATCGCACCGGGGCTGTTATCCCGGCATTTTCTCCCGGCGAGCTCTATGGAGCAGTTCCCGAGCTGGCTGATATCTGTAACCTTACTACTGAGAAGATCTTTGCCGTTTTCAGCGAAAACATGGGGCCTGAGCAGTATAAAAAGCTGGCTATTGCCATCGGTGAAGAAATCGAGAAAGGGACCCAGGGTATCATAATCGGGCATGGAACTGATACCATGCACTACACTTCGGCAGCCCTGACTTTCATGGTCCAGAATCCGCCCATCCCTATCATTTTGGTCGGGTCGCAACGTTCATCCGACCGCCCCAGTTCAGATGCAGCACTTAACCTTATGCATGCCGCCACCGCCGCAGGCCATGGAAATATTGCGGAAGTCATGGTTTGTATGTTCGGTCCCACTTCGGATGAATATGGCTTCCTTCACAGGGGGACCCGTGTCCGCAAGATGCACTCATCCTACCGCTCTACATTCAGGACCATCGGGGATACACCCATTGCCACAGTCAGCCGGAAAGGCGTGGTCCCGATCAAGGAAGATTTCAGCCCCAGAAGAAATGACCGCATAGTAAAGATAACCCCTGTGTTCGAGGAAAAGATTGCCATGATCTATTATTACACGAATATGCAGCCCGACATGATCGATTCATTGATCGACAACGGATACAAAGGCATCATCATCATCGGCACCGGGCTCGGTCACGTCAACAAACCCTTGTACCCGGCTATCGTCAGGGCACGTGAAAAGGGTGTGGCGGTGTACATGACAGTCCAGACACTCTGGGGTTATGTCGGAATGTTCGTTTACGACACTGGCCGCGACCTTATGGCCAAAGGCGTAATCCCGCTCGAAAACATGCTCCCTGAAACAGCCTATATCAAACTTGGATGGGCTTTCGGGCAAACCAGCGACCTGGAAGAGGTGAAAAAGATCATGCTTACTCCTATCAACAGCGATATCACTCCCCGGGAACCTTACAACGGCTACCTCATATACCAGGGCGGGGTTCCTGAAGTTGAGGATTTTATTAAAAAATTCAGGAAATAGGAATTATTCTTCCGAGAATTTCTTGAGCAGTTTCCGGTATTCCGAAAATACATTGGCGCGGCTTATAAAGCCTGTGTATTTCCCGTCTTTCAGGACCGGTATATTGAACCTGTCGTTTTTTTGGAACAAGGCCATGATCTTCTCCATATCATCTTCCGGAGTGATAAAGAATTCAGTCATGTACATGAGGTCGCGGACAAACTTTTTATCATAGAGGTCCCGGTCGAACATGATCCCCCGGATATGATCCAGAGTAACGACACCGTAAAAGTTATTTTCGGAATCAATGACTGGAAAAATATTGCGTGAGGAAGCTGAAACGACTTTCACCAGGTCGCCAAGGCTGCTGTCAGGTGAAACGGATATAAAATTCGTTTCGACAAGGCTGGCAGGGTTCATGAATGCAAGGATCGCATTATCCTTATGATGAGTGATGAGTTCGTTGCGCATAGCCAGCTGACGGGCGTAAATCGAATGAGGCTCGAAATAATAAACAGTGAGGTATGAGACCGTGGAACTGATGATAAGGGGTGTGAGCAATTCATACCCCCCGGTTATTTCAGCAATAAGAAAGATAGCGGTAAGCGGGGCATGCATCACGCCGGTCATTATCCCGGCCATGCCCACCAGGGCAAAATTGCTTTCAGGCAGATGGGTGAGCAGGCCCATGTTAATCCCCCTTGAAAGGAAAAGTCCGCTGATAGCCCCGACAAACAGGGCTGGCGCAAATGTTCCGCCTATCCCTCCGCTTCCCTGGGTCACTGACATGGCAATCACTTTGGCCACCACCAACCCCAGGATGATCCAGAGGAAAAGGAAGGGACTGTTTTTCATCCATCCAAAGAAAACAGGGTTCCCAATGGCTTCGGCATTCCCGTTCAGCACTGATTTCAGGATTGTATACCCTTCACCGAAAAGGGAGGGGTATACAAAGATCAGGGAGGCCAGCAGGACACCTGCCAGGGGTAACCTGGCCGCAATAGGAATTCGGCCCAGTATGCGTTCTATCCAGGCACTGCCCCTGATAAAATAAACGGAAACAAAACCTGTGAAAACCCCAAGAAGGATATAATAAACGGTCTCATGAAAATGAAAAGGGGACATCAGGACAAATGAAAACACCACCTCTTTCCCCATCAGCAGTGTTGAAACGAGTGAGCCCGTTACTGCGGATATTAGCAGTGGTATGAGGTTTGTCATCGTCATATCCATGAGACGCACCTCGATCACGAATACAACCCCTCCAATAGGAGCAGAGAAGAGTCCGGACAAGGCTCCTGCAGCACCACAGCCCAAGAGTAGCGTAGTGTTTTTATAATCCTGCCTGAACAGCCGGGCCAGGTTTGATCCTATGGCTGAGCCGGTGAGGACGCCCGGCGCCTCGGGCCCGACCGATCCCCCGAACCCAAGCGTCAGTGTACAGGCTACAAGCGAACTCCAGGTATTATGCGGTTTTACCTGGCTCTGGTTTCTCGAAATATTGTAAAGAACTTTACTGATCCCGTGACTGATATTATCCCTGACCACATACCTGATAAAAATGTAGGTGAGGATCAATCCGAACAAGGGGTAAAGCAGGTAGAGAAAATAACCCGCTTTAAAAGTAAACCCGTTGGTCAGGAAAAAGTTTGTGTAATACAGTGTATTCTTTAAAACCACCGCGGCCAGCCCGCTGAGAATCCCAACAACAAAGCTCAGCACCAGAACAAATTGCCTTGGCTTCAGGGTCCTGTACTGGTAAAGGTAAATCCTGTCAATAAGACTGTGACGTGACATGATGATACAAATGTAACAGTATATTCTTATTTTTGGAGCAAACATTGATTTATGAAACGTATCATATCCTATAACGTTAACGGCATCCGATCGGCAGTCGGGAAAGGGCTTGCCGGCTGGCTTATCGCTGCTAAACCTGATGTCGTATGCTTCCAGGAAACAAAAGCGCAGCCCGACCAGATCCCTGTGGAACTTTTTGAAGCCATGGGCTACCATCATTACTGGTTTTCAGCAGTAAAAAAAGGATACAGCGGGGTCGGCATCATGTCGAAGGTAAAACCAGACCATGTTGATTTTGGAATGAATATCCAAAAATATGACGATGAAGGAAGAGTCATCATGGCTCATTTCGGTAATACCACAATTATGAGTGTTTATCACCCTTCCGGAACAACCGGAGAAGAGAGACAGGCATTTAAAATGACATGGCTGGAGGACTTTCTGCAGTATGCAACCGGACTTCGCAAATCAAATCCCAGGCTGGTAATTTGCGGTGATTTCAACATCTGCCATAAACCCATCGATATCCATGATCCCATCAGGAATGCGACAAGCAGCGGTTTTCTCCCCGAAGAAAGGGAATGGCTCAGCAGGTTTTTCGACAGCGGGTTCATTGACACTTTCAGGGTGTTTAACCAGGAGCCCCATAATTATACATGGTGGAGCTTCCGCGCAGGAGCCCGGTCAAGGAACCTTGGATGGAGAATTGATTACCAGGTAGTGACGACTTCACTGGAGGAAAAACTGCTCAGGGCTGCCATTCTGCCCGAAGCCAGGCATTCGGATCATTGCCCCACTCTCCTGGAATTGGATTTTTAAAAACTTACGCTGTACAGGAACTGGAAGCCCCAGGTATTTCCGTCAGGAAAATACATAGGGCGAACCCCAATTTCAAAGGGGTAAACAAATCTCAGGATGTGCATTTCTGCGGTGAGCTCTGTGCCGATGGTCTGGTAAAAATCCGGAAATCTCCAGTTAATCGAATGGCTGTTGTCACCCATGGCCTGGTCATAGAACAGGTTCAGCTTGAACCTTTTGAAATATAATACACCTCCAATACTCCAGTCCGGGCGGAATAAAGGAAATTTGTAATTGGCGGAAAAGCTGAAGAGATGATTGGCGTCAATTTGCTGGTATCCGTGTGGATACTGGATGATGTCAGAATAGCTGTACCCGAAGATATAATTCTCGTTCTGTTGCTGGTATGCCCCATAAAGCCATAATCCCTGGTGTCGGAAGAACCCGGGGAAGTATAGGTTCATCTCAGCTGCCCAGATCGAACCCAGTTCATTTCCCCGGAAAGGATTATGCCTGTATGTAAGCCCTATGTTTTGCCCCCAGCGCGGATACATGTCCTGGTAATTCGAATTAAGATACTGTGAATAGCTGAGTGTATAGGAGAAGATGTTGATCCAGCCGCTGATCAGTGGAGAGGGTGTAGATTTGTTATGGATCACATCCACAAGCGAACAGCTGATCCCGGGTGTAAGATTTCGTTGCCACGCTCCATATCCGAAGTTAAAAGGAATTGAAACCCCAAGGTTGAACGCAGCTTCATCCCATGTGAACCGGATTTTATTCATGCTCTGGTCGGTTACGTAATAACCAGCCCTGTTTCCAAATGAAGCATTAAAATCAAAAACCGGGAATAAACCCTGGTAGTTGAAGTCAAGGTAAAATTTCCCGGTCCTGTCATTATAGTTCCAGTCATATCCCGCGCTTGCAAAACAGGAACTGAGCACATTCTGTGACAGGGCCATGACTCCCGGGTGCAGGATGAGATTGGATGCGTCGGCTGAAACCGGGGCCCAGGAGTGAATATTGAAAAGGTGGGTCGCTTTTGAATATTTTTTTGACTGAAAGGTGGTGATACCCGGGGAAGAAGAATCAGCACACGCAGGTTTGTCCTGAAACATTTTATATAATCCTTTATTCCTCAGGCTGTCCTGTAAATTCACACTTTCCTGACGGGAAAGGAATTCATGCAGCCTGAATTCATAACTTTTAACACGGTCGAGCGGGACCCATGAAGAGGTATCAACCACAGCTTCTGAAATCATCAATCCGTCGCTGCAGTATTCCGAATACAGAAGCCTTGTCTTGTTCCGGTCGAGTTCTGGATCCGAAGCCCCGAACCGGGATGATGTCACCTGGAATATCTTTCCCTTACAGGTATCGATAGCATATATGTTCTCAATCCCGGTATAATCTGCAGAATAAAGAATAAACCTGTTAAAAAGCATGGATGGACCGTCAATGCCGGTGAATGTGAATGGAAGATGGTACCGGGTTTTTCCGTTTGCAATATCAAGCGAAGCTATGGTCTTTCCTTTTTCATCCAGATAGATAAAGATAAGGTGTGAGTCGTCATCAGTGAACCCAGGCGACTGAAATGTTGCGCTTCCTTCAGCTTTTACGGAGGTTATAACTTTCCCGTCGGCAGTACTCAGGATTTCCAGAAAGGACTCTCCTCCGGTGGTCACCCTCACGGCAACTATCAAACTTCCATCTCGGGACAGGCTGGGGGAGAAATACCTGGATCTCCGGGTCAGGGACCTGGTTTTCCTGGTATTCATATCATATAACCTGATATCGGAGAAACCCCGGTTGTCCCACCTCAGGTCCGGCTCATATTCTGCCCAGGCAATCAGGTTTGCCGAGACGGAATTGCTCCCGTCAAGATAATTGCCGAGACGGAATAACTTCTTCACCTTTCCTTCTTTGTCAAGCTTTACCATACGGTCAACATCCTCGTTGCTGCTGCGTGCTGCAATGATTGTGCTGTCGTTGAGGAACAAAGGATGGGTCAGGGTAGTATAATCCCGGGGATTCCTGCGGCTGACCATATGCCCGGGTGTAAGAGCCGTGTTATTTTGCTGTTCTTTCCAGATACTGTCGAGTTCAGACAAGGTTTTCCTGTACCATCTGACCTTCGACAGCCCTGTTGTCCGTTTAATCCCATCTGCAAAGGGAACCACCATGAAGGGGTATTTGGCAACATGGTCAAGTGTGTAATCCCAAAGTCCCGGGCCGTAATCTTTTCTCCCCATCCCGACAAGAAAATATCCAAGTTCGTATGCATCGGGAGTAAAGGTTTTATAGGAACCAAGTGTGGCTTTATTAAAGTTGTATTGCCCTTTTTCAAGCAGTTGGGCTCTCAGGACGTTCTGAAGGTTGCTTGTCCGGCCTCTTCCCGTACTGGTCAGGGCTGTTTCAGTGCAGGTAGCGTCTCCTTCCAGGAACCAGGTGGGTACAAAAGCGCCGAGGATCCCCCCTGTGGCCTGTTCCCCGAAAATGTAGTACAATGCCTTGGTAAATCCCTTGTTCATTTTGTTGATCTGCAGGGAATGCCGGTACTCGTGAATGGCAAGTTGTTCCAGCCATTCTTCCGCATAGGCACCAGGGTCGGTTGTGGGATAGAATTCAATTCTTTTGGGTGCCCAAACAGTGACTCCGTTGGATGTACTGGTTTCGGTATGGATGATGATCGGTATGTGCGGAGGCCTGGCCGTTAAGGTTTTCGCCTCTGGTTTCCAGATCATGTCCATAATATTCGCTATATATTGCGCATGGGTTTCATAAGTTGATGGATAAATGATCCTGAAATGTTCATTTTTAATCTGCCTCCAGCGCAGGGAAGCCGGATCCTGCCCGGTTGAAAAAAACTGGGCTCTTGTAATTCCGGGAAATGAAATGATCAGGATCACCGTGTTGATTAAATGGAGCAATAGCCTGGTCGACCTGATCATGGATTCAATAATATCTGTGGGACTGAAGGTAGGCCTGTACATATTCTGTTATACCGTCTTCAAGGTCATGGAACGGCCTTGAATACCCTGTATGCAGCAATTTATCCATACGTGCTTCGGTAAAATACTGGTATTTGTCACGGATGTCGGCAGGAGTATCAATGAATTCAATTACAGGTTCCATATTAAGTGCATGAAAAACGGCGCAGGCGAGATCATGGAAAGTGCGTGCCTTTCCTGTCCCGAGATTGTAAATCCCCGGATCGCGGCGATGTTCATAAAGAAAGTAAATCACATCCACGGCATCCTTCACGTATATGAAGTCACGGAGCTGTTTGCCATCCTGGTAATCAGGCCGGTGGGACCGGAATAATCTGACTTTCCCTGAAGCGTTAATCTGGTTGAAGGCATGAAAGATTACGGAAGCCATTCTCCCTTTGTGATATTCGTTCGGCCCGTAAACATTGAAGAACTTCAGGCCGAACCAAACAGGCGGTCTGACATTTTGCTGCAACACCCATTTGTCAAATTCATTTTTTGATATCCCGTAAGGATTAAGTGGCTGAAGGCGGGGTATCAGGTCATTCGTGTCTTCATATCCGAGAAAACCATCCCCATATGTGGCGGCTGAGGATGCATATATGAGAGGAATACCATTTTCGGAACAAAGATTCCATATCTTCCTGCTGTAACCCAGGTTCAGTTCTTCAAATACCGACATGTCGGATTCCGTTGTATCGGTGCGGGCACCTATGTGGAAGATGAATTCCGTCTCTTTGCTATGGCTTTTGATCCATTCAAAGAATCGGCTTCGTTCAACTTTCTCAAGAAACGCCTTGGAGTTATAATTATTTGCCTTGTCTCCCCTTGAAAAATCATCCACAATGACAATATCCCTGATCCCTTTATTGTTGAGTTTGCTTACCAGACAGCTTCCGATAAATCCTGCAGCTCCCGTTACAATAATCATATATTTCAGTTTTAGTTGTACTTGCCGCTGGCTACTTAAGGCCATTTTTCAGTAATAACAAATCAGGTCCAGAACCTCATGATATCGTCCATTGTCTCCCTTTCCCTGATCAGTTCGAATGATTTTCCCCCATCGCGATATCCCAGTATCCTGGGTGCAAACCTGCTGTTATACCTTGACCACATGGAAAAAGTATAACTTCCCGAGTCATGGATGACAATGTAGTCTCCTTCTTCAACAGGAGGTAAAGTTAACCCTTTTGCGAGGATATCTCCTGAGAAGCAAAGGGGGCCGGCCAGGTTCCAGGGATTTTCCGAATTACCGGTCCTGATCCTGCCGTCCCTGTCAAGAACGGTGTATTCATGTTTCCAGTCCCTGGGATTCAGACATTCCCGAAGGAACAGGTCGGCACCAACATGGATCATGGCCGTGTTCACCAAAGGATCATGCTTCACATACTCCACTCTCGAAATAGCCCAGCCGGCATTGGTGTATGTCCACCGGCCGAATTCGGTGATCAGCTTTATCCCGGATACAGATCCGGGTGCTGATCCGGGTTTGCCCGGACCATCCGGGAAAAGTAAAGGCGCTCTTTTTCTCAGGGCAACTACATATTCTTTCATGCTTACCGGCTCATGCTCCTTTTCATACGATACAGGCAGCCCGCCCCCGATATCAAACCGGCTGACCTGGCGGAATCCTTTCCTTTCAAATGAAAGATCATTTATTTCGAGCATAAGGTCGTACAATTTCCCGACCCCTTCGACCAGCAATTCTGGCGAGCAGCCCTGGGAGCCGACATGAAGGTGAACACCTCTCAGAAAGTCATGGTTGAGAAATGCATCGATCAATTCTTTTCGCCTGAATTTCAGAGGAACGCCGAATTTGGAATATTCACCTGCGACACTTGATTCCAGTATGGTTCCGTCGCCCACCTGCGGGTTTACCCGGATCCCGATTTTGCTGCCAGTTTCCGTGTTCCCGGTATGGCCCCTGCCGGTAATACCCCTGTCAAGTAAAACTTTGACGCGTTCCAGTTCACTGAAATTATCCAGGTTCAGGTGAATGCCTTGCTTGAGTGCAAATTCAAGTTCCTCCCTTGTTTTAACAGGGGAATCATAAACGATCATCCAGGGATCGAAACCAAGTTCGAGAGCCAGATTGACTTCACCTATGGAAGCTGCTTCCACACCGCATCCCATCACCCCGGCCAGTTTCATGATACCGGCAAGAGGGCAGGCTTTAATGGCCAGTCCATGCAAGCTATCAGGCGGGAACATATCCTGCAGCTGATGTATCCTTTGCTCAAAGTACGACAGATCGTAGAATATCAGGGAGCTGTCTTCCTTCCTGACCAATCCTGCCTGCAGAGCCTTTGCGAATGCGTCTGCTATTCCCGTGGATAAAAGATTTTCCATTTCAGAATATAAAATCAGGAAATAAGATCCTTCTGGCGGGCGATCTCCATAAGCTTTGCAACAGCCCGATTCCCTTTCTCCCCGAGTTCAAGTGTAAACTCATTAACATAAAGCCCGATATGTTTCATCATGACTTCTTCATTTATTTCCCGGGCATTTGCCCTTACAAAGGGCATGACGCTGGGCCCATGGGTCATCGCGTATTCCACGCTCCGGTGCATGATCCTGTTCAGCCTGGTTATCGTATCCCAGCCCAGGCTCTTTTTAACTATTATTCCGCCAAGCGGGACAGGCAGAAGTGTTTGGGCTTCCCAGAACTCCCCCAGGTCCATGACTTTGGAAAGTCCTTTTTCCATATATGTAAACCTGTTTTCATGAATGATCACGCCGGCATCTGCTTTCCCGTTCAGAACGGCATCCTCGATCTCACTGAAAACCATAAACCGTTTCAGGCGTGCAGAAGGGAAAGCGAGTCTGAAAAGCAGGTGTGCGGAAGTAAATTCACCCGGGATGGCAATGGTAAGCAGAGGAATGTCTTCAGGGAGGATCTCTTTTTTCGCAATAAGTAGCGGGCCGTTACCTGTGCCCAACGCACTGCCGCTTTTAAGAAGTATATATTGAGGTTGCAGATACAAGTAAGCATGGTAACTCACTTTGATCATATCGGCTTTCCCTGCCATTGCGAGGTAGTTCAGGGATTCCACATCTTTCATCCGGAAATCGAATTGCAGTCCTTCCAGGTCAATTTTTCCATGGACAATTGCATCGAAGATGAACGTGTCGTTAGGACAGGGTGAAAATGCCAGCCTTATCATCATGGTTTTGATTTATCGGCCAGCTCTTTCAGCAGATGGTCCAGGGTTTTATCCAGGTTTTGTACGGCCAGGGGTACATTCCAGTGCGATTTATTACGTTCAGCAACATAGTTCGAAACCGACCTGATCTCAGCAAAGGGGACCCCGGCGTAAAGACAGGCAAAAAAGAAGGCAGCGCCTTCCATGCTTTCAAGGTCTGCAATGTACATTTGCTTCAGGGTGGCAATCGTATCATGATGTGTATAGATCATGTTCACCGTGACTCCCCTGGCCGCAGTCAGTTTTTGTAAAACCACCGAAACGGGCGGTTTTACATTTACAAGCCATCCCTTTTTATAAGGAAAGGAATCGGGGTCCTGAAGGCCCAGGTCAAATAGTGAAAGATAATTTTCTTCGTCTTCCACACCAAGAAGTCCGAAGATCTCGGCAGTGACCTGAAATACGCTGCCTATCTTTGTGTCGGGAGAATAGGCACCGGCGATGCCTGCATTCATAGCCAGGTCGTAATGCTGTTTCTGCAGTAACGAACCCATATGAAATGCTGTATGGACCATTCCGATCCCGGTAACAAGGATATCAATTTCATGACTCAGGTAACGGTAATGCCTTAATGGTTCACCTTCGGCCCCTGTGAATGTCAGCCTTGAAAGCAATGGCCGGATCTCGGCAATAGTAGCGGTAACCAGGAGTATTCTCATAGCGGTGCTGAAGTTGTGGATCGCCTCACTTTAACGGATAACGATTATTCAGGTCTTTTATTAAAACGGGTACCGAACTCAAGCCCGTGAGCCGAGGCTCCCCGCTCGGTTTTTCTGAGCATAAAGGCAAAAAACAATCCGAAAAAGCCAAGCATGCTGAATATCCACATTCCAAGATGATACCCTTGAGGATTGGAAGAGGAGGCGCCGGAGTAATCGTTGGCCCAGCCGATGAGCAGATTAAATCCAGCCAGGCCGATATTCTGGATCATTGTCATGAGTCCGTAAGCAGTGCCAAGTTTGGAATTATCTACGATGAGTGCGACCGAAGGCCACATGATTGCGGGGATCAGAGAAAAAGCAATTCCCATGACCATCATCGGAATGGCGATATTCGGGAAATACGTAAACAAGGTCCCTATCATCTTAAAAAAATACAAGATCCCGGCAATAAAGGAAGACTGTTCGGAGGATGAAGTGAAGAATGAAACTACGTCAGCAGGTAAAGCAACATGATTTACTACATAGCCCATGACAAGATATACAGGGATGATCAATCCGGATCCGATCATCATGAGCAGCGACCTTTTCCCGATCTTATCCGAGAGCAAACCGAAAAGAGGTGTCAGGATCATAGCGAACAATGTCAGCAGGCTGGAGAGGAATCCACCCATTCCCCTGGCGACATCTACCGGGAGGTTATTCAAATGGACATCCTTGAAGAATTTTACGGCAAAAGTCTGGAATGGGAACATCGCAGAGTAAAAAGTGATGCAGAGCAGTGTCACGAACCAGAATGATTTTCCGAATTTAAGCAGATCACGGAGCACGACTTTATCCTGGTTGCCTTCTTTCGGGAGTGAATAGGTTTTCTCTGAATAGACATCCATGAGATAATAAATGATCAGTGTCAGGACTGCAATAGCGCCTGCGCCAACAGCGATCCAAAGGGGCTTCTGCCAGTAGACAAACAGCGATTTTCCCCATGTCGGAGAGTTTAAAGCCAGAAAAGACCCCAGGCGTGCGATCGTCAGGTTGAGTCCGAATGCGAAAGAAAGCTCCTTGCCTTTGAACCACCTGGCAAGAATCGTAGTTATGGCCACAATCATGGATTCAGCTCCCAGGCCGAAGATAAGCCTTCCGGTTGCCATAAAAACAATGTTCCCCCTGAGAGTTGTGAATAAGGCCCCGATAAACACAAGGACGGCAAAGATAAGGGCAGCCTTTTTCGTACCGATCCTGTCAATGATAATGCCCCCTGCCAGGACCATGAATATATTCGGAATACTATAGATTCCCTGGAGGAGTCCCAGGTTTTTATCTGTAAAATGAAGCTGTGACTTCAGTACATCCGCCAAAGGACTTATGCAATCATAGATATAGTAGTTCCCGAACATTGCGAGGCTGATAAAAACAAGTACTATCCAGCGTAATGCTGCAGGTGGCTCCTTTTTAAGCGATATTGTTTGCGTCATGATCTGAATTTTTATTATTAATTTTTGCTTTCAGGCCGTATATCCAATGCTTTTCCCTCGATATTCCAGGCGCCCAAAAGTAATATAATTCAGGATATATTCCGAAATCCGGTCGCTTTATATATCCGGTTTGAAGTCTGTGCTGTCTTCACGGGACACCCGACCCTGCAGACAAAACAAAAAATCCTTACCTTTGTAAGAGAAATTTTATATATTATGAAAACCAGGTCCCTGATCCCGGGTATGGTGATTTCTCTGATTATATTTGCCTTTTTTTCCACCGGAAGAGGTAATCCCGTTCAATCGGCCGATACCATTAAATTTGACTTTGAGTCGGTCCCGAACTTTTCGCTCAACCTTTCTCCCTGGCAGAACGTGGATCTTGATCATCATCCCACTTATGCAATCCAGAATCACACTTACCCCAATGATACTGAGCCAAAAGCATTCATGTGCTTTAACCCGGCCGCGGTTACACCCCCGATGACAGATACAGGTATACAACCGCATAGCGGGAGCAAATTCGGTGCCTGCTTTTCTTCAGATCCCCCGTCAAACAATGACTGGCTGATTTCTCCAAAAGTCCACCTTCAGAAAAACGGTGTATTCTCATTCTGGGTAAAATCCTATACAAACCTTTACGGGCTGGATGAATACAGGGTTTTAATATCAGTAACCGATTCATCCCCGGGCAGTTTCACTGCCATCTCGGGCTCCCAGAACCTGCAGGCGCCGGTCACATGGACCAAGAACGCATATAACCTATCGACATATGAGAACCAGAATGTTTTCCTTGCCATACAATGTGTTTCAAATGACCATTTTATCCTGATGGTTGATGATATTGAAATTATAACCAATACTGCCGATACTCTGATAGCCGATTTCACTGCCGATAAAACAACCGTTGCTGTGGGGGAGCCAGTGAACTTCCAGGACCGTTCCAGTGGTTTCCCTGCTACGTGGCAATGGTCCTTCCCCGGGGGGACACCTGCAGGCTCCCAGGTACAGAATCCTTCAGGCGTGGTTTACAATACCCCCGGGACCTATGATGTTACACTCACAGTCGGAGCCGGATTGCTGAACAGCACTAAAACAAAAACCGGTTTTATAACAGTTGCAGGCTACCCTTCTTCGGCCAGCCTGGACTTTGAGAGCCTGGCCGATTTTACGCTTGATTTTTCCCCATGGACAACAGCTGATGTCAGGGGAGGGGCCACTTACGGGATCACGGGCATTAGTTTTCCCCACAGCGGGGAGCCCATGGCCTATATCTGCTTCAACCCTTTCTCTACCTCCCCGCAGGAACCATACCTAAGGGCGCATTCCGGAAACAAACTGGGATGCTGCTTCTCTTCCATGCCCAACAATAACCCGAATAATAAATGGCTGATTTCTCCCAGGCTTACTCTCGGCACTTCCTCCTCCCTCGATTTATGGGTGCAAACCTACAATACCGGCTATGGTTTTGAAGAATATAACATCGCCGTATCGACGACCGATAACAGCCCTTCAAGCTTTGTGAGCCTTACATCGATCCCCGAACAGGCACCGGCGGCCTGGACACATCGTACTTATAACCTGCAGGCATTCGATGAGAGAACGGTATATGTGGGTATCCAGTGCGTTTCGGATAATGAGTTTATTTTTATGGTGGATGATATCCGGATCACTTCGGTGGCTGGAATTGAAAATCACGGAAATGATTTCAGCCTGAATGTTTACCCGAATCCTGCCCGCGATGCAGTCTATATCAATACAGCAGCAGCTGAAGGGAAAACTATTGAGATCGGACTGGCCAATATGCTGGGTGGGAAGCTCAGATCCCTGCAGATCGTTGCCGGTAAAGACCCTGCTCGGCTGGATGTCAGTGATCTTTCTCCCGGAGTTTATTTTCTCACGGTCACTATCCTTGGCCTCACGGAGGTAGTAAAAGTATTGATTAATTGATAAAAACGACCATATGAAGGTACCTATCCGCTACTATTGTTTTTCAGCTTGTTTCCTGCTGTTTATCCTCGCCGTTCCATTCTCAGGCCTTTGCCAGTTGTCGGAAAGAGGAGTGCCTCTAAGCTTTAGCAGGGCCATGCCTCCCCAGGATGTTCAACCGGTCGGCGTTACACCTCCTTCATCAGGAGTTATTGACCGGATCGTCAGCCAGGCCGCACTGCCGTACCAGTTTGCAATAAATATCCCGGTCGGTTTTTCAGTTCTCAATTCCGGTAAAATCGAAAGGAAAAACGGGATGACGGTATGGAGGCTTTCACTTACTTCAGCGGGCGCCAAGGCCATCAGCCTGTATTTCAGTCATTTCAGGCTTCCCGATGGAGGCAGGTTCTATGTGTATAATCCATCCAGGACTGTCCTTCTTGGCGCTTTTACCGCAAAGAACAACAATTCCTTTGGCACTTTTGCCACTGCCTTGTTGCCGGGCGATGCCATCATCCTGGAATATGATTCACCTGCGGACCTTTACCTGCCTGAACTGCAACTTTCGGAAATCGCATACGCTTTCAGGGGTATTCCTGAATCGGAAACCGTCAGCCAGCAGGCCTATTCCGAGTCATGTGAAGTCAATGTAAATTGTCCTGAAGGGACTAACTGGCAGAGGCAGAAGAGGGGAGTCGTGAAAATTCAGATCAAGGACAGTACCGGATCAAAGCTTTGCTCGGGTTCACTGATAAATAATACGAACAATGACGGAACTCCATACATCCTTACTGCAAATCATTGCGGAAGCGCATCCCGCGCCATCGACCTCAGCCAGTGGATATTTTATTTCAATTATGAAACAGCCGACTGCCATCCTGTGAACCCAAACCCTTCTTACGAAACCATGACCGGCGCCACTTTCGTTTCTCACGGAAATGATTACACCGTCGGTTCGGATTTTTACATGGTGAAACTTACCGGGAGAATCCCCGATTCACTGAATGTTTACTTCAATGGATGGAACCGTGAGGAAACAGCAAGCCAGAGCGGGACAGGTATTCACCACCCTGCCGGGGATTATAAAAAGATCTCCACCTATACCGATTCACTGGTGACAGGTTATTATTCTGGTAATCCGAGCCCCTGTTACTGGAAAGTCGTTTGGGCTGCAACCGATAACGGGCACGGCGTCACGGAAGGAGGCTCATCCGGCTCTCCGATATTCAACTCCGGGGGGCAGATCGTCGGCACACTGACAGGCGGTGATTCCGATTGCACCAGGCTCACGGGCCCCGATTATTACGGGAAATTCTCCTGGCATTGGGACCTGAACGGAAGTGATTCCACCAAAATACTGCAATGCTGGCTCGATCCCGGCAATACCGGGGTTACCTCAATGGGAGGATGGGCCATGGGAATACAGGATATTCCTGCTACCGAGAAAATTTCAGTCTACCCGAATCCTGCGGGGAATGAATCATATATCCTGGTAGGAGATAAATCGGTCGCAAAGGAAGATCTGCATTTTATGGTTGCCGATGTACTTGGGAACATCCATGAAGGTGTTGCATTTACTGAATCCGGGAACGGGAAATTCAAGGTGGACCTGAAATCCCTTGCACCTGGACTATACTTCATCATCGTTTCAGGGACCGATTTCCACAGGAATCTGAAACTGATAAAAATCTGAGCAAATTGCGGGAATTAAAGGATTTCATAACATCACACCCAAGCCTGCTGACGGAAGACCTCCGTAAAATTGCCGAAAAAGTACAGAATGGTCATGTAATCAATAAAGAAGAGGGCCTACTGTTATTCGAAAAAGCCGGACTGGGATTCCTTGGCACTCTTGCCGACCATGTAAGAATACAAAAGAACGGGAATAACGCCTGGTATATCAGGAACTTCCATATCGAGCCTACAAATATATGTGTGAACCGCTGCAGGTTTTGCTCCTTTTCAAGCCATTTCAGCAAGTCGGAATGGGAACTTGGGGCTGATGAGATATTGAAGAGGATCGACCTGCAGGATGCCACGGTCAAAGAGATCCATATCACCGGCGCGGTTCATCCCAAACGTGATATCCGGTATTACGGGGACCTTCTTAAAAAGATCAAGCTGCACAGGCCGGAGCTTCATGTGAAAGCATATTCGGCCGTGGAAATAGATTATATGGTTAAAAAGGCCGGGATGAGTTTCTCAGAAGGCCTTGAATACCTGAAATCTTGCGGGCTGGATTCCATACCCGGTGGAGGAGCTGAGATTTTTGATGCGAAAGTGCGGAAGGATATCTGCGGAATGAAAACCACGTCGGAAGACTGGCTCGCCATTCATGAGGCCGCACATCTTCTGGGAATCCCTTCAAATGCAACCATCCTTTATGGTCATCTGGAAACCTGGGCGCACAGGATTGATCACCTGGAAAGACTCAGGCAGCTGCAGGAAAGGACCAGTGGTTTTAATGCCTTCATTCCCCTGAAATTCCACCGCCTGAATAATGAGATGTCGGAAATCCCCGAGGTATCCGTGACCGAGGATATGAGAATGTATGCAGTTTCAAGGATCTACCTGCATAATTTCCCCCATCTTAAAGCTTACTGGCCTGCCATGAGCCGCAGAACGGCCCAGGTATCGCTCTCATTCGGGGTTGATGACATGGACGGAACTATCAATGATACTACGCGAATCTACTCTCTGGCGGGAGCAAAGGAACAAAGCCCGGTCATGACCGTTTCCGAAATGAGAAAACTGATACAGGAAACAGGCAGGGATGCAGTTGAAAGGGATTCCCTTTACAGGTCTGTCAGGATTCAAGCTCAGCCTGGATGATCCCCCTAACCATCATGGCTGCATCCTTTGCGTCCATGCCTTTAATGGTCTCAAATAAAACCGGCTTCAGGACCATTGCCTGGATATCATGATTTTTATTGACAAGGAAACCACCTTTCCTGATAGCTCTTGAAGTACCTTTTATTGCTATGGGTAAAACCGGTTTCCCGGTTTCAAGCGCCAGGTGAAAGGCCCCGGTCTTGAATTGCTGAAGCTTTCCGTCCTTCGACCTTGTGCCTTCCGGAAAGATCATAAGGGAACTTCCTGACATCAGGACTCTGCGGGCTTCAGCCATCATCCTGCGCATACTGCTGGCCTTCCCCCTTTCCACCGCAATATAACGGTTCAGCCACATGTTCCAGCCTAAAAAAGGAACCCAGTACAAGGATCGTTTCGCTACCCATTTAAAATTGTTCCAGAGCAGGAAAAGCACGATGATATCTGCACCTGACTGGTGATTTGATACCATGACATAGCTTTCATCTTTGCGGATATATTCTTTCCCTGTCACTTTAATCCTCCACATGAAATTCATTTTCAGCACGATGTACGACCAAATGCAGGAATATTTATGCAGGATTACCAGGCGTTTGTCAAGGAGGAATGTCAACAGAAAGATGAGGATGGATCCGGGGAAGAGCAGTCCTGAAATGAAAAACAGTTCGAACCAGAAGTAACATGAGGCAAAGAAGCGTAAGATTTTTTTCATTATTCGGATTTTATTCATCAATATCTTTATGGATGCTGTAACTTCTCCATTTTTCGATAACCGACTGAAGGTCATCGGGATAAGGAGAATCAAAACTCATTGGTTTGCCTGTTGAGGGATGGAGAAAGCCAAGTGATCTGGCATGCAGGGCCTGACGGGGGAGCAGCTTAAAACAATTTGCAATGAATTGTTTGTATTTTGAGAATGTCGTCCCTTTAAGGATTTCATTCCCCCCGTAACTTTCATCATTGAACAGGGGATGGCCGATATGTTTGAAATGTACGCGGATCTGGTGGGTCCTTCCTGTTTCAAGACGGCATTCCACAAGTGTGACATACCCGAACCGTTCAATTACGCGGTAATGGGTTATTGCTTCCCGGCCTTTTTCTTCATCTTCATACACCGACATAATAAGCCTGTTTCGCAAATCCCTGCCGATATTGCCCCGGATCGTTCCTTTCTCTTCGTTCAGGTTCCCCCAAACAAGTGCGGCATAGGTGCGCTCGACCGTATGGTAAAAGAACTGCCTTGCCAGTTTGCTCTGGGCAAGTTCGTTCTTTGCAACCAGGAGTATGCCCGAAGTATCCTTGTCAATTCGGTGGACCAGAAATGGTTTGGTCTCCCCTGTGGGATCAGATTGAAGCATATGGAATAACAAAGCATTTTGCAAGGTTCCGGTAAAATTTCCGTGGCCGGGATGGACCACCATGCCGGCAGCCTTGTTCACAACTATGATATCCGTGTCTTCATATTCTATCTTAACAGGAATATCTTCAGGATAGATTTCGGTATCCCTCGGAGGGTGCGCCAGTACGATGGTTATGGTATCCAGAGGCCTGATCTTGTAACTTGGTTTCACCGGCTGGCCGTTTACCAGGATATTCCCGGCATTTGCGGCATTCTGAAGCCTTGTGCGTGAGATGTTCTCTATCCTTGAAAAAAGGTATTTATCAATTCTCAGGGAGTTCTGCCCTTTATCGACGACGAACCTGAAATGCTCATACAATTCATTCGGTTCTTCCGCAAGTTCAGGCTTATCTGACATAAATCCAGACCGTTAAAGCATTATCGGCTGATTATCAGCTTCCTGGCAGCAACCAGGTTCCCATTTGAATCACTGATCCGGATGATGTAGAGGCCCTGGTCCAGGGCAGAGACATCCAGTGCTCCTGAATACATGGATGAGATAAGGGTCTGTCCGGGCAGATCAGTAACAAGCACCCTGAGATCGCCCGTGGCGGAGAATTGTGTATCTATTAATTTAAGGTAAAGATATCCCCCGGAACATGGATTGGGATATATCACCAACCCGGCATCAGTATTCCGGGGTTCGGATATTCCCAGCGGAAGAGGTTTCCCGACAACGGGACGGATCATCAGAGAACCTGTATAAGAAGTCGGATACCATTTTCCGGTCGTATTGTAAAAAATCTGGTCGGAATGGTCATTATAAGTGTCAAACCCAAGGCAAAGGTTATCGGAAGTGGTTTGTATCCATCCGATATAGATGGTCCCGTTCACAGGGAGTGAAGGAACAGGGTAAGTATAATAAGTATTCAGCTCATCGGAAAACATGGGCAGGGTCAGTTGGGAATAAATAGTATCACCAGGCGTACCGGCATTATCATTCCATACACAGAGAAGGAAATACTGCACATTCTGGTTATTCAGAACATGGTTGAAATACATCCTGACCGCCCGGAGCGTATCCGGCTTATCGAGGTTGAACCGGTAAGCAAGCATGGAGCCTGCAGGCGTCAGGCCGTAGGAGGCCTCGGGCGTGCCGTCATCATAGGCAAAGTAATTGTACAGTTTCTGAAGGCCGGTGATCGTATCACCGAGAACTGATCCCGAAGCATTGTCATGGACTATGTGGGTCATTGTGAATTCAGCGCTGTCGGCCGTAACGATGGGGTAGAAGAAGGAAACCGGAGGATGCTCCAGCACAGGGCCGGCCGAATAATACGGCATCACATTCATATTGGGGGAGGAATAATTCTTGTTGAAGGTGCCTGCAGCATTGGTCACATTGTAGCTATAACGGCAATTTCTGATACCGGAATCCCGGTTGCTGAAGATCACAGTGACCGAGTCGGCCATTTCCTGGTCGGGGGAAGCTGTATACTGAGGATAGGGCATCGATTCATAATTGCGCAGCATGCTCGGGGCCCTGTCCAGGAACCTGATCTCCGGCAGGATAGTGTCATGCATGTTACGGTTAATATTAAGGTACACGTTATCAATGCTCCACTGATCGCAATTTGTTTGCCAGGAATTCTCGGGAGGGGCGGCAAAACTCACATAATTGTAAAACTGGAAACGGAATGTCTTTTTGAAAAAACGCATGGTATCGGTAATCGGAATGATCGCCTGGACAAAGTATTTATCCTGGTTGTAGAATTTAAATGTATCGAGCGACATTCCGATGCTCGACCATACTTTCATCCAGAGGTCAGGTACATGCGTGGTGTCGGTTGGCGTTATACTGTCATGCGCAGGTTCCACAAGAAAGCGAAGGATCAGGGAATCCTGGGCCAGCGGGAAATTTGGGGACCTGCCCTGTGGCTGATAGTAGAAACTCATATACACTGAATCAAGAGCCCTCAGCTTTCGCGGAGCGGGAGAGAATACCGAATCAAGCCTGATATACCTGGAAGTGAGGTAATCGGCAATGAACGTGGAAGGACCTGGAACAGCATTGGAATATATAAGACCGTTCGCGTCAATGGCATCAAAAGTCGCCGCCCCACGGTTGGGAGGATAGATCGGGATGTCGGTATTTATAAATGTAAAATTATCAGCCCATAATTTTCTTGAAGGATAAACGCTGTCGTAAGAAAAATCATCAAAAAAGGGAAGCCCTATCGGTGTGGTATCTGTGGCACCGCCGGGTTGCTGTGACTTCAGGCTTTCAAGGTATTTTAGCCGGACCCGGGGGTTCATCTGAATGCCTGTAAGAATTTCCTGGGAAAATCCTGAGAAAAATAAGAATAATAAACCAAGTAATAGGCTAATTCTGAAAGCATTATATTTATTTACTGTTTTCATTTCCACTAATTTTTTCTCCCTTTCTTCTCAGTAAACTATCGCTGGGCATACTGTCCTTTTTCATTGCTTCAGCCTTTGCACCCATTCCAACCTTCAGGTCGATGACAGTGCCTTTGTCAATTTTTGTACCGGGCGCGATTACCCTGCCCCCATGCATCTGATCCTGCACCGCGTCTTCGTCAAATGCCTTGATGAAAACCAGTTTCCCCATCTTTAATCCCGAAGTTTCAAGGATGGACTGGGCCTGACGTAATGTGAGATCTCTCAGATCTGGCATACTTGTCTTTTCAGGAATAAGCGTGACGATCGTAAGGTAAACCATGCGGTTGTGTTTTACCCTGGAACCGGGGAAAGGGTCCTGGGAAAGAATTGAGCCTTTAGGTTTTTCAGGGTCAAAGATGGAATCATTGACAACGAACTTGAAATCACTGAATTTATCTCCCTGTATCACGTCGTTGAAATATTGCCCCCTGAAGTCCGGAACAACAAGGTAATCACTGTGCTTTGTATACCATGAAAGCGAGTAAAGCGTAAGCCATAAAAGAAATGCAGTAATCGCAACGGAAATACTGAAATGCTTCAGGAACTTTTTAGTAAATAAAAACCGTATAAAACGCATTCCTTCGTATAACTTACTAACCTGAAATAGTTGTTTTTATTGTGCTCTGAACAGCCCGGCAAACATACGAAAAATTGCAAAAGGCACAAAGGGGTTTGAATTTGTATTAATTTTGTTTCCATAACCTATTTGATATGCTGAATATTGCAATAGTTGCCGGGGGTAATTCCGGTGAATATGAAATATCCATGAAAAGCGGACGGCAGGTAGAATTGAATATTGACTTCAACAGGTTCAGGCCTTTTCTTATCGAGATCAGGGGAACGAAGTGGTCCTACAAAGTCGAAAAAAAGTCATTCCCGGTCGATAAGAATGATTTCTCGGTAACCATCGGAAAACGTAAAATAAAGTTTGATGCCGTTTTTAATGCCATCCATGGATCCCCGGGCGAGGATGGAAAGCTGCAGGGCTACTTTGACATGCTCGGGATTCCTTATACTTCTTCGGGAGTCACAACATCAGCCATTTCCTTCAATAAAAGCTTCTGTAAAGATGTGGTTTCGGCTTACGGAGTAAATGTTGCCAGGTCAATTCGCCTGTATAAAAACGACAGGCATCCGAAAGCCGAGGTCATCAAGCACCTCAGGCTCCCTGTATTTGTAAAACCAAACAACGGCGGCTCCAGTGTCGGGATGTCAAAAGTGAGCCATGAAAAGGATTTAAAAGAGGCACTGGTAAAATCCTTCCGAGAGGATAATGAAATTATTGTGGAGGAATTCATCAGGGGACGGGAATTGACATGCGGAGTTATCCTGGCCAGGGGGAAAATAATTGCATTTCCTGTCACGGAGATCATTTCAAAAAAGGAATTTTTTGATTACGAGGCAAAATACCAGCCCGGAATGGCTGATGAGGTAGTACCGGCGGATATTCCGTCTAAAGTTGCGGGTAAATGCAGTGAAATCTCAGTGGATCTTTTCAGAGAACTGAATTGTAAAGGTATCGTGAGGTTTGATTTTATTTTTGACGGCCGGAAACTTTTTTTTCTTGAAGTCAACACGGTTCCCGGTATTACATCAGCCAGTATAGTCCCCAAAATGGCTAAAGCTTACGGATGGTCCTATACCAGGCTGATCTCAAATTTAATTGATGAAATAATCTGACCTCCCTGATCCCATGACAGAACTGGTATTTGCTACGAACAATCAGCATAAACTCCGTGAGATAAGGGAAATTACCGGTGATTCCCTTCATGTCAAAAGCCTGGCTGACGTCGGTCTTGAAGTTGAAATTCCCGAATCACAGGATACAATAGAAGGTAATGCCAGGCAGAAAGCGAGGTTTGTTTATGAAAGAAGCGGGATGGACTGTTTTGCAGATGATACGGGGCTTGAAATAGAAGCTCTTGATGGCAGGCCGGGTGTGTATTCGGCCCGTTATGCGGGCGAAGGCTGCAGTTTTGCCGACAATGTCAGGAAGGTGCTTGAAGAAATGCAAGGTGTAACGAATCGTTCCGCGTGTTTTCGCTGTATCATCTGCCTGATCATTAAAGGAAACGAATATCTTTTTGAAGGACGGATTGATGGTGAGATTACTCCCGAAACAGGAGGGACTGAAGGGTTTGGATATGACCCTGTATTCAGACCTGCAAACTATTCCTTGACTTTCGCTGAAATGCCTCCTTTCCTGAAAAATGGCCTGAGCCACCGCGGCAGGGCTGCCCGAAAAATGCTTCAGTACATCAGCAGTCTGCCATAAAAAAACATCCCGGCCGTGGCCGGGACGTTTTTCATAAAAATACGTTCCCTTCGTTTAAGGGAAAACCACTCCTTTGTACTTGGTTATATCCACGTAGGGAACCTTGCTTCCGAACTGCCGGTTAATGGCCGAAATGAACGCATTGGCCGCAATGGCATAACCTCTCGGAGTCAAATGGACTCCGTCAAGGGAAAATGCGCCACCCGATACAAAGGTGGAATTAAGGTGCACCCCGTCCCAGATGATACCGGGCTCTGATGAAAGCTGGTTCAGTTCCCCTTCAATATCCACGACCCCGACATGATGGTTGGCGGCAAGGGTGTCAATTATAGTATTGAAAACATCAGTGGCGGTCTTGATACTGGTGACCTTGGCAGCTGTTAAAACGAACTGATCGGGAATCGGATAAGGAAGATGGGTTTGACTGTTGATGATTCCCATTCCCATACATTTCATCGAATCCTGCGGCACCGTGAGGAGAACGAGTTCTCCCGGGAGCATCTGCCTGACCTTGAAATATGGGTTAGGCGAGGATGGATCATTGATCAGGAAGGGATTCTGCCCTGGAACATAATGGAACGGAAGCCCATACAGGCCCATGGCCATATTGATTGAATCGGCCAGGCTCTGCCGTGCAATCACCAGCCCATTATAGGGTACAGTAGTGAAATAAGGGATGGAGGTGATATCAGGTATGTTAGCCATAACTCCGGATGCTCCGGTAGCCAATAAAGACCCTAGAACAGTCTTCATGGCAAAATAAAAAGTGGCGGGATTGGTGATGGAGTCTGTAGTTCCTCCTGATAAAGCATACAAGAGAACGTCATTATCTCCAAGTTCCAGGGTAAAGAAAGTTGGATGAAGATTGGAAAATTCCCCGACAACCGCTCCCGTCATACTGCTGGCGAACCTTGCATAGTATGGATTCATAGCCGCATAGCCCGGAACAAGGAGATGAAAGGATTTGGCCCCTGGGATACCCAGGTTGTTAACTGCATAACCAACAGGAGCAACGGGGTCCATCCCTCCCTGTGAAAGCATGGGTGCAAGTCCTGTAACGCCCTGGCAGTCGGTCTTGTAACCAAGAACCAACTTGGGCGTAACACCAGGGTAAATTGCAACTCCATAATTACTTTGCACCACAGGCTGTACGAATTTGCCGCCACCGGCAAGCTGAAGCTGACCTGCAATGAGGTTCGGCATGGAATACATCTGCCCGTCGTGGTATAACGCACCGTCGGCATACCCTGCTACCAGTGAATTCCCGACCGAGATGTAGGTTGTGAAGTTAGCGCTCCCTTTATCAGCTGCGTACTGACTGATTTTGCGTTCGCAGGATGTGAAAAGTGCCAGGGATAATATAAGGAATAATATTTTTTTCATTTCTCTCAGTTTTTAAGGTTAGAAACTATAAGTTAAACCGATTGCCGGAATGTAAAAGGCGGTGTAATATGTGCCGGCAAAATTTTCAGGACTGTATGTCCCGTCGCGTTTCGTCCCCATCAGGTAGAGGAATGCAGCATCAATACTGAATCCCTTGAACGGAAATACGGATAAACCTGCAGTCAGGCCGATTTCATTAGTGCTCGGTGTCTGAGGATTGAGGTAGTCGGATGGAACGGGTGAAGGATCATAATATCCCCCGACCCTGACAGTAATTACCGGATTGATAATGTACTGGAACCCGATTCTTGGGATCAGCCTGTTCTGATATAATGAAGGAGCGGCTGTCCTGCCCAGCGAAGGAGTCCTGACCTTGAAATTGAACACGAGGCTGTCGTATTGCTTCCAGAATACATAACATAAGTTGATGCCGATCATGAACTTGTGGTTGAATTCATAGGATGCTCCAAAATCAAGGTTAGCCGGAAGAGGCAATGCGACCTCAACCTGGCAATCGGGGAACTGGGACCTTAAAGCTGCAGGCACTGTGAATGTGGCCTTTGCATTCTGCACATCCATATTTATTTTTGACCGGTAATCAATACCAATGCTGAGGCCTTTTATTGGATGTACCATCACTCCGGCATTACAACCAAATCCGAAGGTACTGCCATTGATATTCAGCTGCCCTTCGCCACCCGCGTAATCGATAGGAAGAGCTTTGTTCAGAGTGACGTCCCCGTATGTCCAGACAAATCCAAAACCAATACCAATAATATCATTGAATTTGTAAGAAAGCGTAGGCTGAATAGTTATGGCCTTAAAGTTCAGGTTCTGGATAAGAAAACGGCCTTGCCAGTTGTCACCCCATGAAAGATTGTTCCCATAAGGTGTGTTTATGGCAAGACCTACACTCAGTTTGTCAGTTGCCTTGTAGGCAGCATAGAAATAATACGGAGTGTTCAGCTGGTGCTCAATATGGGCCTGGTAATTCTCGTCTTTTCCCTGAAAGGTCGCCCTGCCGAAAATAAGACTTAGACCACCGGAAAAACTCCATGTGTCATTCAGGAAGGACATGCCGCCAGGATTGTAAAAGATAGTGCTTGCATCATAAGTCAGCGAAGTTCCGATCAAACCCATCCCGGTATTCCGCGTACTATGCAAACCAACCTGGTAGCCTCCACCCATGGAGGTCATTGCTGCAAAAGAAAATAACAGCAAAAGGAAAGTAATTCTCCTCATAATACAGTTTTTTTTAGTTAATACTGGGCGCAATTTACTAAAAATAATTTTAGTCTAAAAAAACTTTATTAGGAATTCTCCCTATCAATTTTACCAATTGGCTGATACACAATTATTATTGTGAATAAAGCAAACAATAACAAGTCTAACTAAATGATCAGTTTTTAGCCCGGTCGAAATTTGAAATATTTCAGAATTTCCCCGCGAAAATATCGCGATGCACAAAAACAGCGTATATTTGCAGCATAATCATTTAACCCGCTACTATGAAAAAGATCTTTACAATATTATTTATCCTTTTAATCGCTTCTTTCGGTGTTTTAGCCCAATCTCTGCAGTTGCAGACAAGTACCGGCACGGTCATTCCAAACGGAGGGACAGTTTCAAAAATGGTTGCCCTTAACGACACAACCATTGATGTGGAAGTGGATCTTTTGGCGAAGAACATTTCCTCAACACAAGTGACTGTAAAAGTCAAAAGAACATCAAAAGTCCTGGCATCACCCCAGTCTTCACATTTCTGTTTCTCCGGGGGGTGTTTCGGGGATACGACAAATACTTCCCCTACACAGGCCGTTATTGCAGCAGGAGCCACTGACAACACCTTCAGTGCTCATATCACACCGAATAACGGAAAAGGATCTGCAATAGTCTGTTATAAGTTCTATAATACAAGGAACCTCAATGATACAGTTTCAGTATATATCCAGACCGAGATCTGGCCGGCCGGAGTTGAAAATTTAGCTGAAAACCAGGCGATAATGGGAAACGCTTATCCAAATCCTGCCTCAACTTCGTTCAGCACGGAATATTCAGGTAATATAACTGGCTCTGCAAAGCTGGTTGTACAAAACCTTATCGGGATAAAAGTCAGGGAAGAAGTGCTTTCCGGGACCAATGGCAAGTCATCGGTTGATGTATCTGGTCTGCCGGATGGAATTTACCTGTATTCTCTCGAAGTTGACGGGAAAATGATTTCCACGAAGAAACTGGTGGTAAAGCATTGATACCTGGATTAACAATCAGGTTGTCAGGAAAATAACCTGCTTTCAATTTTTTGAGCAGCCCCAGTAGTCGTCAGGTTAGGGCTTTTAAACGGCACTTTTTGTTTCCCATGAATTAAAGGGATGAGTCGCAAGATATGAATTGTAGTATCTCTGATCCTCTGTGACTTCCCGTTCAGCCCAACCGGGCAATATAAAACTTTCGGATGGCTTGGTCAATTCAATCTCTGCAATTATCAAGCCGGTATTATCTCCCAGGAAAACATCAACTTCCCAGGTTTTCATTCCAACCAGGATCCGGTACCTGATTTTTTCAACTCTGGACGTTGTGAAAAGGTTCAGGATCTCTGCCGCATCCTTCACAGGGATTTGATATTCGAATTCCTGCCTGATTGTGTTTGAGGTTGGTCCCTTTATGGTCAGGTACCCGTTATCTCCGGCAATACGGACGCGGATCGTTCGGCCGGGTAAATCACTTATATATCCCTGGCAGTAAAGCTGACCTTCCGGCTTGTTAAGAGCCCCCCACTTGGAATGGTCGACCAGAAATTTCCTTTCTATTTCAAGTGCCATCTCAGGGGGTTGTTTTAATATCCTTTAATTTAACCCACCCTTTGATAAAAGTGGGGTAGTCTCCGGTATCATAAAACAGAGATTTGGCAGGTTTTATATCCGGAATTATTTCAATATAGCACCACGGGTCTTTACTTTTTATATCGTTTCTGCCCACAATGATCATCCGGAATTTCATCTTGTAAGATGCGATCTGGTTCCCGTTCATTCCGAATTTCCGATTGAAAGGTCTGTCGATCGCTGAAGCCGATGCCCTGATTATCAATGAATCGACTGCTGATATGGCTTGCTTTCCCTCGGGTTTGAACAGCTCTGGTTTTTCCGCATACCTGAATTCTGCTGTTTGTTTTCCACGGATAAAGATGAGTTGACCGCCCTGCGACTCAACCCTGTAAAATCTTCTGAAATACAACCATGAATCCATGGGACCCGGGTCGCATATTGTCAGTTCATATAAATGCCCGTCACTGATACTCATTTCTGTGATGTACTGATAATCCTCAAAAACAAGTTCAAATGAATCTTTCCGGTTTATGTAGATTTGTGTCAGCATTGAAGAGCCTTCTCCCGGGCCACTGAAAATTATATCCGGACGGCCGTCGCCATCCAGATCGGCAAGATAAAGGCATTTTCTCAGGGCATTAATGTGATAAGGGCTGAGCGAATCACCGGCAAATTGGGGAAAGTGACTGGTACAACATTTAAGAAACAGGTCGATGCTGCCGTTTTTATCTCTTGTACAGAATTTTTTCAGGTTTAACTGCTGAGGTTTGTCGATCTGTTGGTATTGATACCAGTATGCAGAATCCGGTATTGCAGCTGTTGATTTTTTTTGCGGGAAGCCTGATAATGAAGCGGGGATACAAAAAATCAACACCAGGATAAAGCAATAAAACCTGCCCGGCATTACCGTAGGAACAGGACTTTCATTATCGCTTGTCCTCAAAGTGATGTTTTTTATTATCTGAAGACTATAGATTGTGATTTACCTTAAAAGTTTATTTCAGGCCGAACGCCTTTTTTATTTTATCAACATAATCAAGCTTTTCCCATGCGAAGAATTCGACTTTCTTCATATAGACCGTCTTACCATTGCCATTAACGGCGCATGGTCTGGCGCCATTGACAGGATAATATACAGGAACCTCTTTGATATAATGATCACGGCCGAAATGCCCGTAGGAAGCGGTCGGCACATAAATGGGGTTCTTCAGTCCGAATCGCTCAACAATGGCATAAGGCCTCATATCGAATATCTTGCTGATTTTAGCTGCAATCTGCCCGTCGGTTAGGAGTTTGCCCTTGCCATCTTTAACCTTGGCTGTTCCGTATGTATTGACATACAAACCGACAGGCTGGGCAACCCCGATGGCATATGCCACCTGGATCAATACCTGGTCGGCCAAACCGGCGGCAACCATATTCTTGGCTATATGCCGCGATGCATAAGCCGCTGAACGATCCACCTTAGAAGAATCTTTGCCGGAAAATGCACCGCCACCATGAGCCCCATGACCCCCGTATGTATCAACGATGATCTTTCGGCCTGTAAGTCCTGTATCTCCATGGGGACCGCCGATTACAAACTTACCTGTAGGGTTGACGTACAATTTGAAGTTTTCGCCGAAAAGCTTTGTAAACCTGGAGGGCAGGTGCTTTTTAACTCTTGGTATCAGGATGTTCATCACATCCCTGCTGATCTTGTCCTGCATTGCTTTCTCGGCAGCTTTGTCAGCTTTGGCCGATTTGTTTTTCGGCTTGACGAAATCGTCATGCTGCGTGCTGACTACGATTGCATCTATCCTGGCCGGCCGCCCGTTATCATCATACTCAATAGTAACCTGCGATTTACTGTCGGGGCGAAGGTATGTCATTTGCTTCCCTTCATGGCGGATGGCAGCCAGTTCCTGAAGAAGAATATGTGACAGCTCGCTCGACAGGGGCATGAGGTTATCCATCTCCCTGCATGCGTAACCGAACATCATACCCTGGTCTCCTGCACCCTGGTCCTCTTTTTTATCGCGGACCACACCCTGGTTAATATCGGCCGACTGCTCATGGATGGTTGAGATGACCCCGCAGGAATCACAATCAAAGCGGTACTCAGCCTTGGTATACCCTATATCGCGGATGATCCGTCGGGCGGTCTCCTGTACATCCACCCAGCCGTTTGTTTTAACCTCGCCGCCACATACAACGAGGCCGGTGGTTACAAAAGTTTCACATGCAACTTTGGATTCGGGGTCCCATTTCATGAATTCATCAAGCAAGGCATCCGATATCTGGTCAGCCACTTTATCCGGATGTCCTTCCGATACGGACTCCGATGTAAATAAATATCCCATATTCAGAGTTTTAAAAGGTTCAACATCATTGCGGAAGGATTTGAAGATTGAGGAGGGAAGCTACTGCTTTAGCATTTTTTCCAGTGGTTGCAATCAATCAAATCTGTCCACTTCCGGGAGCAAAAGTATAAAAATTTTTTAAGATCACGATCAATTTTTAGTGAGTTCCTGGAAAATCTCCTCCAGCTTTTGTTCTTCTTTTTGAAGCGAAAGAACTGTAAGGGCCTTGTCAACGGCAAATTTAAATACATCAGCACGGATGTCCCTGTCTGCTTCAGATTCAAGGAGCCAGGTATTGGAATCTGATGGCCGGTCCTGGAATGGCTTCCCAGGGATCATATGTGTGTTCCCTGAGACCGGGAATGCTTCTTTAATGCCTTTTATATTCCTGATTAACTGCAACTCAACGGGTGACGAGAATTCGACCCGGATCAGGTTTCTGGATCGCGTAATATGCTGAAGGTTCCCTGTAGAATCATCCGCTACGATCCGCCCGTTATGGATAATGATAGCCCGGTCACAGACCGCTTCAACTTCCTGCATGATATGGGTCGAGAGCATGATTGTCTTTTCTTTGCCTATTTCCTTGATCAGGCTCCTGATCTCTGCAAGCTGGTTAGGATCAAGACCGGATGTCGGCTCATCGAGAATCAGTACTTCAGGCTCATGGATCAATGCCTGGGCAAGGCCGACCCTTTGTCTGAAACCTTTGGAAAGGGCCCCTATTTTCTTATGCTGCTCAGGAGTAAGCCCCGTCAGCATGATCATATCATTTACCCTGGTCCTGACCCCTTTTTTAATCTGGTGCGTTCCTGCAACGAACTCAAGGAACTCTTTTACATAAAGATCAAGGTACAAAGGGTTATTTTCAGGGAGGTAACCTATCTTCTTCCTGACTTCTATGGATTGCTCACGGATGTCATAGCCGCAAACCTGCGCCACGCCGGATGATGGGGGGATAAAACAGGTCAGGATCTTCATGAGAGTGCTTTTGCCTGCCCCGTTCGGACCAAGCAAGCCGACAACTTCCCCCCGGTTGATACTGATGGAAACCGAATCCAGAGCCTTCTGGATACCGTATACCTTGGTGATTTTATTAACTGCTATTGACATCTGATTAACGCATAGGCCGGTGATCGAAACCTCTGCGGTGCAAAAGTAATAAAAAACTCTGATTTTCCCGGCTGGTCAGGAAACCCCGGTCTGCTTGCCCGGGAAAGAGGATTTCAATAATATGAAAAGTGAAAGGGAATGGATCTATCTTGTCGTGCTTACTCAGTCTTATAAAGTTTCCAGACGGCCATCAGGATTGAAATGGAGGCGACAGCAAACAGTATCCGGAGGACAAGTTCAGGTATTGCCAGACTCCAGAGTTTTGAGATATCCCAGACCATATAAAGCACATAAGTCACGAAAATCAATGCTCCGAAGGTTTTCTTTTTCTGAATCCAGATAAGCAATCCAAGGATCGCCACTGCAAGTTCCAAAAGAATAGAAAAGTTCTGAATTGAATTCATCGCCTGATTTTTTGATAAATATATGACATAAGACAGGATGATTCCAAATTTTGATCCGAATATTTTAAATCATTAACATTCAATCTCCCACATAACGAATGAATCCCTTCAGGTGTTCCCTGATCCTGCATGCCAGGAAGTAAGGCAATGAAAGCAGGTAGAACGGCTTTCCTTTCAGGGTCGTGGTTTTCCGGATATTTACATTCCCTGCATAAAGTCTGACAGCATAGGGATGAGGAGCTTCATCAATGAACTGGTGCAGGGACCTCAGCCTGCCTGGCTCTCCTGACTTCACAACTATCGGGATGACAAGATCTTCAAATTCCAGAATAAAATCCAGTTCAGCCGAAGACTGAGCCTTATCCCTTACCCAAAAAAGGAGCTCATTTCTTGTATTCACGTTGAGAGTAAGCAATTCCTGCCCGATAACATGACGAAGAACCTGTCCTTCAAACAAGGCATTAAGATCACTCGCAAGTATTATTTGCTTCTGAATACCTGAAAAATAGGTTACCAGCCCTGTGTCGACCATATGCAACCTCGGGAATTTATTCCTGTCGGGGCTGACGGGCTGCTTAACTGCCGTTGTCGGATAATCCAGCCCAAGGAGCATATTGTTTTCGAGGTAACGAAAAACCTTTGCCATTTCCCTGCTTCCATAGACCATATTTCCGAATGCATTGAACTTTATCCGGGTCCCTGCATACAGGAAAGCATTCTGCAGGGTCATTGTGAGCAGGTCCTTTTTTCTACGGATAAGGAAAAGGTCACTGATGCCGTCAAAAAAACCTTCGAGGATTTTTTCATACACGGGCTTCAGGGAGATCAGGTTGCCCGACTGGACATATTTCCTGACGGCAGCCGGCATGCCGCCGACAAGGCAGTATTGGTGAAAAAGGGCAAGGAGGTTATGGAAGCCGCTCACGGGGAAAGGAATTTCATTAAATGCTGCGATGGCTTCTTTGTTTCCCCTGGCCTGTAAAAATTCGGTAAATGAAAAAGGATGCAGGAAAAGGGTTGCAAACCCATGGGGAACTTCAGGCAGTAATAAAGAAGATGAAATAATGATCCTGATCCAGGGGTACAGGATGATTATTTCCTCAGCTAATGCTGCGATCTGGGGTTCCCTGGAGACTCCGTCAAAAAAAATCAAAATGCTTCTGCCGGCAGGGTTAATTGATTTCAGGAGGAACAATGTATCAAGGAAATTGGTTATGGAACCTGCTTTCCGGAATAACTCCATGTCTGCGGGTTCCTTTAAGTCCATATGAATGAACTGGCGAAAGTTCTTTGAAACCTGCAGAACAAGCGAAGTACTCCCGGTCTGCCTTGCCCCATATAAAACAAGGCCAGGTTTGGAAAGGTCACGACACCAGGCGGCCAGGTGTTGGAAGATCGTACGAGGATAAAATATTTCTGCCATAAAATAACGGATAAAGATACGAGATAATGTCACAGAATAAAGGATAATTGCATTTTCTTTCAGATTGATAACAGGTTTCCTTTGCAGGTTAAGATAATAGCTGTACCTTTGCACTCCTTTTTGAAAAGAAATTTCATGAATTATGGATACATTAAGTTACAGAACGATCAGTGCCAATAATGAAACCGTGACCAAGGAATGGTTGCTGGTCGACGCCGAAGGCCAGGTACTTGGCCGTCTGGCATCAAAAGTCGCCAAACTGCTGAGAGGTAAAATGAAAACCAATTATACTCCTCATGTTGACTGCGGCGATAATGTCATTATCATCAACGCTGAAAAAGTGATCCTGACGGGCAAGAAGATGGACGACAAGACCTATGTGCGCCATACGGGGTATCCAGGCGGACAAAGGTTCAGGAATCCAAGGGAATTGCTGGTCAAACAGCCGGCCAAAGTGGTTGAGAAAGCAGTCAAAGGGATGCTCCCGAAGAACCGCCTTGGCGCTGCCCTTTTCCGCAACCTGTATGTTTATGCGGGTCCTGAACATCAGCATCAGGCCCAGCAGCCAAATCGGATTCAATTAACTTCAATCAAGTAATATGGAAACAGTCAATACAATTGGCCGCAGGAAGACTGCAGTTGCCAGGATTTATCTGAAAGAAGGCCAGGGAAAGATAACTGTGAATAACCGGGACTATAAGGAATATTTCCCGACACCGATCCTTCAGTTCAAAGTTGTTGAACCGTTTGAGGTTACAAGTACGATGGGGCAGTATGACATCTCCGTCAACCTTGATGGCGGGGGCATCAGGGGCCAGGCAGAAGCCCTTGCACATGCACTCTCCAGGGCCCTTGTCAAGATAAATGAGGAATATAAACCCCAGCTGAAGGCAAAAGGTCTTATGACACGCGACCCGAGAATGGTTGAACGTAAAAAATTCGGCCAGAAAAAGGCACGTAAAAGATTCCAGTTTAGTAAACGTTAATATTTTCAGAACATTCATTCATTCAATATGTCCAGAACAAATTTTGATTCATTATTGGAAGCCGGCGTTCATTTCGGTCACCTCCGGCGTAAATGGAATCCGGCAATGGCTCCTTACATTTTTATGGAAAGGAACGGGATTCACATCATTGACCTTTATAAAACAATGGCCAAGATTGATGAGTCCGCCTCTGCCCTGAAACAAATCGCCAAGTCGGGCAAAAGAATACTCTTTGTTGCAACCAAGAAACAGGCAAAAGAAATCGTTGCGGAACAGGTTAAAAGAGTCAATATGCCTTATGTTACTGAGCGCTGGCCGGGAGGTATGCTTACTAATTTTGCCACAATCCGCAAGGCTGTCCGCAAGATGACTTCCATCGATAAACTGATCAGCAGCCCTTCATACAGCAATCTTTCAAAAAAAGAACGACTTACGATCTCGCGTGAACGGGCGAAACTGGAGAAGAACCTGGGTTCTATCGCCGACCTGAACAGGCTGCCGGCCGCTATTTTTATCATCGATATATTGAAAGAACATATTGCGCTTGCTGAAGCCAAAAAGCTCAATATACCGACTTTTGCAATCGTTGATACCAACTCCGACCCACGTAAGGTTGATTTCCCGATCCCGGCTAATGACGATGCCTCCAAATCCATCTCTATCATTATTGAGGCCATGGTCAATGCAATCGAGGAAGGCCTGGTTGAACGCAAACTCGACCGTGATAAGAAAGCTGTTGATGAGGATAAATCGGATCTTCAGGATGAAGATTTTGACGAACGCATGAAAGACGAGGATGATGTCGAAGGTCTTGACATCAAACTTCCAAGGAAGGACCATGATGGCATGCCAACGAAAGTTAAAACCGAGGCAGAAGGCTCAACTGATGAGAAAAAGTCCCAGCGGAAAAGAATCAATAAACCTGTCGGAAGGACAAGGAAATAAATATTATTCTGTAAAATCAAAAATACGTTATGAATATTTCAGCAACAGATGTGAATAAACTGCGCCAGATGACCGGTGCAGGTATGATGGATTGTAAAAAGGCACTTCAGGAATCGGAAGGCGATTTTGAAAAGGCAATTGACTACCTGAGGAAAAAGGGGCAGAAAGTTGCCGGGAAACGTGCCGACCGTGACGCCAATGAAGGTTTTGTCGTAGCAAAAGTTGCAGAAGACCTGACCTTCTCTGCAGTTGTTATGCTTAACTGCGAGACGGATTTCGTCGGAAAGACTGAAGAGTTTAGACAGTTTGCAAAAGACATCCTTGATGCGGGTGTAAGTAAGAAAGTGCACTCGGTTCCGGAGCTTATGCCCCTGATCGCAGGAGGAATTACAGTAGAACAGAAACTGAATGATATGCTTGGTAAAACAGGCGAAAAGATGACTATAGCCCATTGGGAAGTTATTGAAGCCCCTGTAACATTTGCTTATAATCACCACGGAAACCGGCTTGCCACGATCCTCGGAATGAGCCCGAAAGAAGGCAATAATGTCATGGAAGTAGGGTATGAGCTGGCAAAGCAGGTCGCTGCAATGAACCCCGTGGCAGTGAATAAGGAGGATGTTCCGCAGAATATCATCGATCGTGAAATTGAAATCGGTAAGGACCAGGCCAGGCAGGAAGGTAAACCCGAAGAAATGCTTGAGAAAATAGCTGCAGGGAAGTTGAATAAGTTCTTCAAGGACAGCACCCTGATGAACCAGGAATATATCAAGGATACAAAGAAGACCTGCTCACAGTATATTGCCGAAAACGACAAGAACATGAAAGTCACAGGCTTCCGCCGCCTTCAGTTAGGCGCCTGATCAAAGAGCCTCGAACTGAAAACCCGGGATTATCTTTGTTGAAGGATAATCCCTTTTTTTATCTATGCCTGGGAAAGATTCTGTACGGAAGATGTTTAATGAGATCTCGGGAAAATATGATTTCCTGAATCATCTGCTTTCGTTTGGTATAGACAGGCTATGGAGGAAACGACTGGTCAGGGAAATGATCCTGTATAGCCCCTTGCAGGTGTTGGATATCGCAACCGGAACCGCCGATCTTGCCATCGCTCTTAGGAAGAAAGCAAAGGTCCGCATCACAGGAGTGGATTTAGCCGTGAACATGGTGCAGGTCGGGTTGAAGAAAGTCAGGGATTGCGGATTTGAAACAGATATTAAGCTCCAGGTTGGGGATGCGGAACATCTTGAATTTAAGTCCTTTTCATTTGATGCAGCAATGGTCGCATTCGGTGTGAGGAACTTTGAAGACCTCCCCCGGGGACTTTCGGAAATGAAAAGGGTTCTGAAAAAGCATGGGAAAGTGCTGATCCTCGAATTCTCGCATCCTTCAGCCTTCCCGCTGAAACAATTGTACGCGCTTTATTCCAGGTTCGGCATCCCTCTCCTTGGCCGGGCGTTTTCACTCCATCCCTCGGCCTACCATTATTTACCTGAATCCGTAGAAGCATTCCCTTCCGGGAAGGATTTTCTTAAGATATTGCAGGAGTCCGGCTTCGTTGACTGCAAAGTCATTAACCTGACAGGTGGTATCGCTTCCATCTATTCCGGAACAAGGCCTGAATAGGGAGGGAGACCTGTGCATGTTAGTCCCGGCAGTAAAATAAATTTCCTGAAAAGACGTTTGACACTTAACTTAACGGAAATTTTTTGAAAGACACACGGATATTCGCCAGTGCCTGCTTGCTTTTTATTTTGCTTTTCAGCATTCCCGCTAAAAGTCAGAAAAGTATCGTGATCAACAGCCCCAGGTATGATGACGATATCGTTCACTTCGGGTTTGTTCTCGGGGCTAATATGAGCTACCTGTCTATCAGGCCGATACCGGGATTTCAGAAGATCGTCTGGGATTCCACTTACCTCCCGGATATACTTCCTACTCCCGCGGGGGGTGCCAGGGTGCTGAGCATCGAGTCAGTCCCTTCTCCTGGTTTTGTGATCAGCATTGTCAGTGACCTGCGGCTCGGCCCCTTATTCAACTTAAGGTTTATTCCCTCCCTGAGTTTTGGGGACAGGGACCTGGTTTATACTGTCCTTGTATATAATAAAACAGATACTACCCTGATGACCATTACCAAAAAAGTGCCTTCCACATATATCAATTTCCCTCTTGAAATTAAATACAAGGCACTGAGATATAATAATTTCAGACCATACCTTCTGGCAGGCGCCCAATATTCACTCGACCTGGCATCACAGGCAAAGAAACGTGAGCAGCGAAACAGGGATCAGAAAATCGTGAAATTCAATGCAAACGATGTTTACGTGGAAGCCGGCGTGGGGTTTGATTTCTATAACGAATGGTTCAAACTTGGAATAGAGCTGAAGATGATGTATGGTCTCATGGATGTCCTGAAACGGGAACATAATATTTACACTGACCCGATACAGAAGCTGAACTCTAAAATATTCCAACTGAGCTTTACCTTCGAATAAGCCATTTTCAGCCCGTTTTTTTATCTTTGCACAGGAAATACCATAGTTTATGGCAGGAATTGCTGTTTTCCCGGGTTCTTTTGACCCGGTCACAAGAGGACATGAGTCGATCATTAAACGCGCAACACCCCTTTTTGACAACTTGATCATTGCGGTAGGGGACAACAGCCAGAAACAGTCCTACTTTCCGCTGGACAAGAGACTGCAATGGTTAAACCAGCTTTTTTCAGGAGACCAGAAGATCGAGATAACTCATTATACCGGGCTAACAGTGGATTTTTGCCGCTCGAAGAATGCAACATACATCCTGAGGGGCCTCAGGACAGCTGCTGACTTTGAATTTGAACGTAGCATAGGCCAGATGAATAAATTAATGGTCCCGGATATTGAAACAGTTTTTTTTCTTTGTGAACCTGAATACGCCGCACTGAGCTCTTCCATTGTCAGGGATATTCACAGGAATGGAGGTGATGTCAGGCAATTCATCCCTGAATCTATAAAACTGATTTAAGAATGGCCGGGGAATAATGAAGGATCAACGTTCACAGTATGCATACCATGAAACTGAAATATCTCATACTGTTCCTCTGGCTTTTAACCGGGATCACTGTTGCCCAGAATGTTACTGTTAAAGGAACAGCCCCTGGGGCAGCCGGAAAAATCATCAAACTGAGTAGTTCATCCGATTTTCTTACCAACAGGGAAGTGATTTTGGCTGAACATACAGTCGATCCGAACGGAAATTTTATCCTGAATGCCTCAATTGATCGTACTACTCTCGTTTCACTCTCGATCGACTTCCATAATGCTGGATTTTTTGCCGAACCCGGGAAGACCTATGAGATTGCAATTCAGCCGTATAAATATGATGACGTAAAAGAATTAAATCCTTTCATCCAGTCGCAGAACCTGCAGATCAGGTTGCTCAACCTGTACAAGGATGATATGAACAGCCTGATCCCTGAATTCGACGGGATTTACAATAATTTCCTTGTAGATAATTTTAATGCCCTATACCGTGACCACAGGAAAGACCTTCTCGACACATTGCGTAACCATGTCAGGGAAAAAATCGGGTCTCCCGCAAGCCCGTTTGTGAAGAACTACATCGAATATAAACTGGCAAACGTGGTCCAGCTTACAAATACCATGAACCAGGCCCAGGCCGGGATGTATTACTTTACTTCAAAACCGGTATTGTACGACAATGTGGAGTATATGGATTTCTTTACATCCTATTTCTCAAAATACATAACGGCAACATCACGCCTCCTTAAAAAAAATGATTACCATGTCCTTCTGTCAGGCAAGGATCCGTATGCAGCCTTAATGAAGTCATTATCTGCAGATACCATTCTTAAACCCGAAAATCTCAGGGAACTTGTGCTTCTCAAAGGGCTTTGGGAGATCTTCAACTCTTCAAAAGAGGACCGCGACAAAGTATTGTTGGTATTAAGTCTGATCGAACATAAAAGCGGAGACCCGAATAACCGCCTCATCGCCGGGAACATTATCAAAACACTGACCAGCCTGCAGCCGGGTTATCCTGCTCCAGGGTTCCATCTGAGGGACAGGAATAAAAAGCGGGTTGCCCTGGATTCACTTAAAGGCACGATTGTTGTGCTTAACTTCTGGACAACAAACTGCGAAACCTGTCTCGCTGATATGGATAAACTGCCGGAAGCGACAAGGCAGTTCGGGGAAAAAGTCAGGTTTATAAGCATATCCACGGATTATTCTTTCCTGAATATGTCTTATTTTATAAGTCAGAAAAAGGATTGGAACTGGACTTTTCTTCATGTCGGAGATCAGGTGGATGTTCTTAAAGCCTATGACGTCAGGATCCTTCCCCTTTACGTGGTCATCGACAGGGAAGGGAATATATACAGTTATAACACGGAAGGCCCGGGACAGGGCCTGGAAAACATTCTTGAACAATTAATTCAACAATCAAAATAATACTGCCATAGTTTCATCGGCAGACGTCCTTATGCTCGACATTTTTAAAAAGTTTTTAGGTAGTAAATCCTCGAGGGATATCAAGGAGATCAATCCTCAGGTTGAAATCGCACTGGAATTCGGAAATGCCATTAAAGAGCTCAGCAACGATGAGTTGCGTGCCAAAACCCTGGAATTCAAAAAGAAGATCCAGGACAGGATCACAGCGAAGCAAAATGAAATCAGGGATCTTCGTCTTGCCCTCAGTTCTGAAGAAACTCCTATTGATGTGAAGGAGGATATGTATAAAGACCTGGACAAACTGGAGAAAGAAGAATATGATCTCATCCAGGATGAATTAAATGTTATCCTTCCTGAAGCGTTTGCCGTCATAAAGGAAACTGCCCGCAGGTTTTTTGAGAATGAATGGGTTGAGGTCACTGCAACACAAATGGACAGGGATCTGGCGACCAAAAAGGCCAGTATTGAAATAACGGGCGATCTTGCAAGCTACCGGAATTCCTGGGTTGCAGGGGGAAATACGATCAAATGGGATATGATCCATTATGACTGCCAGCTCATAGGAGGTATTGTATTGCATGAAGGGAAGATATCGGAAATGGCTACCGGGGAAGGAAAAACACTTGTCGCCACTTTGTCTATGTATTTGAATGCACTGCCGGGCAGAGGCGTTCACCTGGTTACAGTCAATGATTACCTTGCAAAACGTGACTCGGAATGGATGGGAACATTGTTCGAATTCCATGGGCTTAAGGTTGATTGTATCGATAAACATGAACCGAATTCCGAAGCCAGGAGGAATGCCTATCTTGCCGATATTACCTATGGCACGAACAATGAGTTCGGTTTCGACTACCTCCGTGACAATATGACAGGCAATCCCGAGGAAATGGTACAAAGGCCCCATAATTATGCCATTGTAGACGAGGTTGACTCTGTACTTATCGATGATGCCCGTACTCCTTTAATCATTTCCGGGCCCACACCCAAAGGAGAAAACCAGCTTTTTGAGGACCTGAAGCCCCAGGTAGTGAAGCTTTATAATGCCCAGCGAAACCTTGTTACGAAACTGCTGGCTGATGCAAAAACCCTTACATCCGACCCCAATAATTCTGAAAATATGAAAAAAGCGGGAGAGCAGGTGCTGCGCTCCCATCATGGCCTTCCCAAGAACAAGGCCCTTATTAAGTTCCTCAGTGAACAGGGCATAAGAGCCCTCATGCAGAAAACCGAGAATTTCTACATGCAGGAGCAATCGAAGAACATGCATATCATGGATGACGAACTGTTTTTCATCATTGACGAAAAAAACAATACGATTGAGCTTACCGACAAGGGCATCGATCTGTTAACGGAATCATACCAGGATCCGTCTTTCTATATACTTCCCGATATAGGAGCAGTCATTGCAGAGATGGAGCGTTCAGGGCTTTCCGACATTGAGAAAATTCAAAAGAAGGATGCCCTGATGCTCGAATATTCCGTAAAATCGGAACGTGTTCATACGGTAAACCAGCTGATAAAGGCTTACGCCATGTTTGAAAAGGACGTGGAGTATGTGGTCATGGACAATAAGGTGAAGATCGTCGATGAGCAAACCGGCCGAATTCTTGAAGGACGGCGTTATTCCGACGGCTTGCACCAGGCAATTGAAGCAAAGGAAGCAGTGAAGGTTGAAGCAGCCACTCAAACCTATGCCACCATCACCCTGCAGAATTATTTCAGGATGTATAAAAAGCTTGCCGGGATGACCGGTACGGCCGAAACGGAAGCAGGCGAGTTCTGGGATATCTATAAACTGGATGTCGTGGTAATACCAACGAACCGGAAAGTAATCCGTGACGACAGGGAGGACCTGGTCTATAAAACGAAACGTGAAAAGTTCAATGCTGTTATCAAGGAGATCCAGGATCTTGTTGAAAAAGGCAGGCCTGTACTTGTAGGTACTACTTCAGTGGAAACTTCGGAGTTGCTCAGCCGGATGCTGAAGAGAGTGAACATACCCCATAATGTGCTGAATGCAAAACTCCACGCCAAGGAAGCCGACATCGTTGCAGAAGCAGGGAAAGCAGGAACCGTGACGATTGCAACCAACATGGCCGGCCGTGGTACGGATATCAAGCTCGGACCGGGAGTGAAAGATGCCGGAGGCCTTGCAATCATCGGCACTGAACGACATGAATCCCGCCGCGTCGATCGCCAGCTCCGTGGCCGGTCAGGCAGGCAGGGTGACCCGGGTAGTTCACAGTTCTTCGTATCCCTTGAAGATGACCTGATGCGAATGTTCGGATCGGAACGCATTGCCAGAATTATGGACAGCCTCGGGATCAAGGAAGGAGAAGTGATCCAGCACTCCATGATCACAAAGTCTATCGAACGGGCACAGAAAAAAGTTGAAGAAAACAACTTCGGCATCCGTAAAAGATTACTGGAATATGATGATGTGATGAATATCCAGAGGGAGGTGATTTATAAACGGAGAAAGCATGCATTATTCGGTGACAGGCTTTCCCTGGATATTGCAAACATGATGTTCGATGTATGTGAGACTATTGTCCTGGATCACCATGACGGCCGTGATTTCCAGGGATTTAAAATGGACCTTATAAAGGAGTTCGCTTCCGAATCACCGTTTACCGAAACTGACTTCGTCCAGGGGAATTCCAAAGAACTCGCCGATGAATTGTTTGATTATATCTACAAACGGTATAAGCAAAAAGGTGAAAGCATTGCAGCTAAAACTTTTCCCATAATTAAGGATGTCCTTGAAAATGAACCGAGGTATGAGAATATTGCCATACCTGTGACCGATGGCCTGAAATCCATGCAGGTTGTAGCCAACCTTCGCCGTGCCTTCGATGATAAGGGAAAAGATGTTGTCCTTTCCATTGAGAAAGGTATTGTCCTTTCAATGATCGATAATGAGTGGAAAGAGCATCTGAGGGAGATGGATGACCTCAAACAGTCGGTTCAGAATGCGGCCTATGAACAAAAGGACCCGCTGCTGATCTATAAGTTTGAATCGTTTGAACTGTTCAAATCCATGGTTCAAAGAACCAATAAAGACATCCTTTCATTCCTGATCAAAGCTGATGTGCCTATCCAGGTTGAGAATGTAAAGGAAGCCCAGGCGCCGAAAAGGACTGAAAGGGGGAGGTATAAGGAGGAGCGTTCGGACCTCCTGTCCCAGGCCAACTCAAACACTCAGGATCAATCACGTCCCCAGCCTGTAAAAGTTGAAAAAAAAGTCGGACGGAATGACCCCTGTCCCTGCGGGAGCGGGAAAAAATTCAAGCAGTGCCATGGGCTGGGACAATAAATGAGCCATGAGTGATGAGTGATGAGCCGTGAGCGATGAGTGATTAGGCTTTAGGAAAAGAAGGAAACTATAATACAGAATAATAGCAATTATAAAATGGAACTGAAACGGATTTTATTGAAATTATCGGGTGAAGCCCTCGAAGGGAAACAGGGTTATGGCATCGACCCTGACCTTCTTATGGATTATGCATCGGAATTGAAAACTGCCGCGGCCAAAGGTGTCCAGATTGCGATCGTCATCGGGGCGGGGAATATCTTCAGGGGACTCCAGGGGATAAAATACGGGATTGACCGGGTGCAGGGTGATTACATGGGCATGCTGGCTACAGTGATCAATAGCATGGCCCTCCAGGATGCGCTTGAAAAGCTGGACCTGAAAGTCAAACACCTGGGTGGTATTGCAATCGACCCGCTATGCGAAAAAATGAATAGGAAAAAAGCCGTCGCTTACCTCGAAAAGGGTTACATTGTCCTGATCAGCGGGGGAACCGGGAATCCTTATTTCACTACCGATACGGCATCCGTACTCAGGGCCATCGAGATCGGGGCTGATGCCATACTGAAAGGAACCCGTGTTGACGGGGTTTATACTGCCGACCCGGAGAAAGATAAAAATGCCAGGAAATTTGACACGCTGAATTTCGATGAAGCTTATCAAAAGAAACTCAGGATCATGGACCTCACTGCATTTACTCTCTGCAGGGAAAATGACCTGCCTGTCATTGTGTTCAATATGAACAGGAAAGGGAATCTGCTCAAACTGGTTCAGGGAAAAAAGATTGGAACAATCGTTCAAAAGTGATATTTTCAATTCGATTTTTAAAGGTTCTAACCATGAATGAAGAGATAGAGTTTACACTTGAAGAGGCAAGGGAAGGAATGCAGAATGCACTGCACCATCTTGAAAAAGAGATACAGAAACTGCGGGCCGGAAAGGCCAGTCCCCAGATGCTTGAAGGAGTGAAAATAGATTATTACGGTGTGATGACATCCGTTGACCAGACTGCCAATATCAGCTGCCCGGATGCCCGGCAGATCATCGTCCAGCCTTGGGATAAAAGCGTCCTTAGCCTGATCGATAAGGCCATTCAGGCAGCCAATCTTGGATTCAATCCGAAAAATGAAGGAGAGATCCTTCGTATCCTCGTACCTCCGCTGACCGAAGAACGCCGTCGTGACCTTGTTAAAAAAGCCAGGGCTGAGGCGGAAAACGCCAAGATAAGTATCCGGAATATCCGGCGAATTGCAAATGAAACCGCGAAAAAGCTGGAGAAAGATGGTATTCCCGAAGATGAAATTGATAAACTGGAAACGGACATCCAGAAAGCAACAGATGACTTTATCGCCAAGGTTGATAAAATCCTGGAAATAAAGGAAAAGGATATTATGACGGTTTAAAAATGATCTTCCGTATGAAACCAGTTATCGCAGACCAGAACCTTGTTGCTTATTGCGGACTTTATTGCGGCGCCTGCCGTAAATACTTATCGGGGAAATGCCCGGGCTGTCATGAGAATAATAAGGCCGGATGGTGTACTGTCAGGGCATGCAATACTCTGAACAACTATAATAGCTGCACTGATTGCAGGGAATTTCCGAATCCGATGGATTGCAAAAAATTCAACAATTTCTTTTCAAAAGTATTTGCCCTGCTACTGAAATCGGACAGGGCCGCCTGCATCGCGAAAATAAAAGCGGAAGGGTACGAAAACTTTACCGCTTTCATGGCTGAGAACCAGTTACAGACTTTAAAACGAAACTAGGCTTATCCATGCTTACTGATCCTGAGCAGCCGCTCCGGATCATTCAACCTGATTTTTTTACCTTCGAGCGTAATAACACCTTCATTATGGAATTTCCTGAGCGTGTGGATAACGTTCTCCTTGGAACACCCGGCAAATTCGGCAAACTCCTGCCTTGATAGGGAAAGTACGAATTCATTGCCCATATAAATATTCTGCGAAAGGAAGATCAGGATATCGGCAATCCTGCCGTTCACCTGTTTATGGGCAAGGCTGATGAAATTAAAAATGGAATTACGGAAAACATCTGTAATGAACTGAAGCATCTTGAACAGGTATAATGTATTGCCGAGAGCGATCCTGGTAAGCATGGCCACATCGATCGTACAGCCCTCGCAATCCTCAATGGCGCAAATCGAAAACAGGTTGAACTCGGCATTCACAAGGTTTGCACCCCCGATCAAGGCCGGGGCCTTATTTATGGACAGGATCAGGTTCTTCCCGTTATCATCCTCATAATTGAATTTGATGATACCCTTTCTGAGAAAGAGAAAATGTGTGGATTTGGCCCCTTGCTTTAAAATCACTTCCCCTTTCTTATACCGGAGCTGTACCGATTTAGCCCGGAGTTTCTCAAATTCCTCTTTCTGGATATACTGGCAGCTGATATTCCTGAACAGACAGTCCTCGCAGTCATAATACCGCTGGTGATTGATCGGGCTCATAAGGTATTTTCAACAAAAGTAACTGATTTTCATAACTTAAAAGATGAAATAATGCAGTTTTAAATGTATAACCTCTCAGGTAAAAGAGAACTTTCTTTCAGTGATTTATATGGTATTGGCAATCAGCAACATTTTACTTTTGTCGTCACAAGTTAAACAGTTTTTTAAAAGATAAAATACATGGATATTCAAACCATATGCATTCTCGGAGGTACCGGAAAAACCGGGGATCCTGAAAAAGTCGGGCGATTCGAATTAACAATGGGTGATATAATCAGCATTGTCGGACCTACAGGTTGCGGAAAAACAACCCTGATCAATGATATTGAGCTGTTTGCCAACAGGAATACGCCATCAGGCCGTGCTGTCCTGATCAACGGGGAAACCATCTCCGAGGATTTTTCTTTTGATCCGAAGGAACACCCGATTGCGCTCATTTCACAGCATACCAATTTTCTATCTGATCTCCCGGTCGGGGAATTTCTCAAGATCCATGCAAAAGTCAGGGGAGCCGGGAATCCAGAAAAACTGATCAGTGAGACCCTGGAATTCGCCAACCAGCTCACAGGCGAGGCAATCATCCTTTCCACCGGCATGACAGAACTCTCGGGAGGCCAAACCCGGTCGCTACTGATAGCCGACGCGGTAATCATCGGGAATTCGCCTATCATTCTGCTGGATGAGATCGAGAATGCAGGGATCAACCGGACAAAGGCGCTGGAGCTGTTAAAACAATACAGGAAGATTTTCGTTTTCGTGACACATGACCCAAGGATCGCTCTTTTATCCGACTTCAGGATCATTATGAAGAACGGGTCGATGGAAAAACTGATCCGGACCAATTTGGAAGAAAGGCAGGTTGCCGGCGAACTCGGCAAGATAGATAACCTGATGCTTAACTTCCGGAGCTTAATCAGGAATGGCCATGAAATTTCCGGAGAGATGATGAAAGAACAAATTAAAACACTTAAAATAATATCCTGAAAAATGAGACTGATCGTATTTGCAGGTCCTCCGACCTGCGGAAAAACAACTGTTATAAGGCAGGTCATCCGGAGGATGATAAAAAAAGGATACCGGCCCGCCTATCTTAAGATTGATGTATTGTATGCTGACGAGGATGCCATTATAAAAAATGAATTCAATATCCCATCAAGGAAACTTTATTCAGGAGAACTATGCCCTGATCATTGTAATGTGGTCGTACTGGATGAAGCGGTGGAATGGGCTCAGCGCGAAGGCAGCGAGTATCTCTTTGTGGAGACGGCCGGTTTATGCCTCCGATGCTCACCCTATATCGAGAACTCATTGGGGGTCGTAGTCCTTGAGGCAACCAGCGGAATGAATCTGCCATACAAGATAGGGCCCATGCTTACACTTGCCGATATAGCCGTGATCACCAAGATCGACCTGATCTCCCAGGCGGAACGGGAGGTGTTCCGTTACCGCGTCATTGAAGCAGCAAAGGAGATCACGGTTGTGGAAAGCAACGCATTATACGGTATCGGGATTGATCCGATCGTAAGACATATTGAAAGGACAAACGAGCTGGAATTTCCAATGTACCTGAGGGGAAATCCTCCGGTGGGCACGTGCACCATATGTGTCGGCAAGAAAGAGATAGGCGCAAAGAACCATTTCGGAGTATTGCGGACCATGGAACATGACTTGTTTTATATAGGAGAATGACGGTTAGGTATTTCTGGTAAGCGGTAAATCCGACGGAATTTGAAAAAAGAAATAATATATCTCGATAATGCTGCTACAACCAGGGTGGATCCTGAAGTTGCATTCTCGATTCAGGCTGCCGAACAGGAATTTTATGGCAATGCTTCCAGCCTGCATTCTATCGGAACTATGGCACGAGAAATCCTTGAAAAGTCAAGGGGAAATCTTGCAAGCCTGATTGGGGCCCATCCGTATGAGATCGTGTTTACGGCCAGCGGGACCGAGTCCAATAACCTGGCCCTGAAAGGGGTGGCATTTGCCAATTCCCACAAAGGCAGGCATATCATTGTTTCTGCCATTGAACATGATTGTATTCTAAGGACAGCCGGATGGCTTGAAAGGCAGGGGTTCAGTGTAACCTACCTTCCGGTCGGGAACGATGGGCTTTTAAACCTCACGGCACTTGAAGAATCGCTGACAGCACATACCCTCCTGGTATCAGTAATGCATGCCAACAACGAAATTGGAACCATTCAGCCTGTTGAGGAGATCGGCAGGATCTGCAGGGAAAGAAATGTCTACTTCCATACCGATGCCTGCCAGTCATTCGGCAAGATACCGGTCAATGCAAATGCCATAAAGGCCGACCTGCTGACAGTAAATGCCCATAAACTTCATGGACCCAAAGGTGTTGGGGCCCTGTTTATCAGGTCAGGTTTGCCCTTTGAGCCGCAGCTTCATGGGGGAGGACAGGAGAGAGGATTACGCTCATCCACCGAAAATATCCCCGGGATCATAGGGTTCGTGAGAGCTGCTGAGATGGCCTGCCGGGACCAGGAAGCAGAATTAATGAGGATCACAGGGTTTCAGCAGAAGATTATAACTTCACTGAGACGGGATATCGATGGGATCTATTTCAATGGTTCACTGCATAACCGCCTGCCGCATAATATCAATTTCTGCATCGATGGATTGGAAGGTGAAGGGATCAGGTTGCAGCTTTTACTCGATGAAGCCGGAGTTTGCGTTTCAACCGGGTCGGCCTGCTCTTCCAATGAGGCAGGAAATCCATCGCATGTGCTCCAGGCAATCGGCCTCGATCCGTTCAGGGCAAGGGGAGGCATACGGTTGAGTCTTGGCCGTTATTCAACGGAAGACGATGTGGATACGTTTATCAGCATCATAAAGGAGAAAGTAAAATTGCTTAAGCCTATCTTCTGAACATCAGGGAATGACACAGCGGGATAAAATCGGATTAATCAGCGGGCAAGAGGACCTTAGCCAGGCAGATATCGGGTTCCTTCTTTCAATGAAAGAGACAGGGGATATCAGGTATCTTGGAGAACTCGCTTCCACCGTCAAAGCCGAATATGTGGGCAGGAAAGTTTACTTCAGGGGCCTCATCGAATTCTCGAATATCTGTTCCAAGGATTGTTTTTACTGCGGAATAAGAAGAAGTAATGAAGCGCCGCAGAGGTATTTTATGAGCAAGCAGGAGATCCTGGATGCAGCTTTGTTTGCTTTCAACAGTCGTTACGGGTCCATCGTTTTGCAGTCAGGTGAAAGGTCTGACCCGCCTTTCACGAGATTTATTTCCGAAGTTGTAAAGGAGATTAAGGATGTCACAGGTGGTAAGCTCGGGATTACTCTTTCATGCGGGGAGCAGAGTCCTGAAACCTACAGGGATTTTTTTAAGGCCGGTGCACACCGGTATCTGCTCAGGATAGAGACTTCTGACAGGGATCTTTATAAAAAGCTTCACCCGGATAATAAACATCATGATTTCGACACAAGGTTGGAATGCCTGCACTTTCTCAGGAAAACAGGCTTCCAGGTTGGTACGGGGGTGATGGTCGGGCTTCCATTCCAAACGATGGATCATCTGGTAAGGGATATTTTATTTCTGAAAAAAATCGATGCGGATATGATCGGGCTTGGTCCCTATGTTGAACATTCGCAAACTCCGCTTTATGATTACCGAGACCAGCTGTGGTCCCGCCAGGAAAGGCTGATGATGACTCTCAAAACCATAGCCATCGTCAGGATAATGATGAAAGACATTAACATCGCTTCGGCAACAGCATTGCAGTCCATCGACGGCTTTGGCCGTGAAAGGGCGTTGAAATTCGGAGCCAATATTATAATGCCCAGCCTTACACCCGGCAAATATCGCAAAGACTATCTGCTTTACGAGGATAAACCCTGTATTGAGGAGAACCGAGAGGAATGCAGGGATTGCCTTGAGACAAGGATAAAAATGGTGGGTGATGACATCGGATATGATAAATGGGGAGATCCGGTACATTTTAAGAAAAGGAACCTTTAATTTCATTCATATGTTTAAAGAAAGCAATATTCGTTCAGATGCAGCAACCCTTCCGGGCCTTGACTGCGGCGCCTGCGGTTTCCGTACCTGTGAACTTTTCAGCAATCACCTGGCCTTGAATCCCGGGGACCTTAAGCTTTGCATCCATATAGAAAACCGTACTGCAAAAACGCTTGACCCGGTGGCCTGCATGAGCTGCCATCATAATGGATTGGGAGAGAAGCTCGGGTGGAAGGACAACCTGAAGCGGGATTTTGATTTTGTGCTGGATTCATTTGATAATGAGCCCGGACCCAGGGAAACCATTCTTCCGTATAACCCGGCCCTGGTTAAGGAGCTTGGCGTAAAAAAAGATGATATCATGATCGGCCGCCCGATGGGAATGTCATGCGGCTGTCCTGTTACGCATTGCGGCATAGTCACCGGCGTGGATGCACGGAACGGAGTCATCAACTGGTGTGTAACCGGTCCTCTCAGGCCCCGGTCCGAAGGGTTCATCGACATCGGCTACTATACGGCTCAGGGCTATGAAGGCCTTATTAAAGAAACCAAAAGCGAGATCAAAATCGGTTTGCGTTACTGGTTCCTGCCCCGTCGCTGTATGCTGCAGTGGAGACACAGCGGTCTTGTCAATGCCGTAACAAAACTGAAAGACGGTGGATTCAAAGTCAGGATAGAGGGGTTGTTTATAGGCTAAAAGAGGTTTTTATGCCTTGCTTATCCGGAAAATCTGAATCCTAAATTACCTGTGATTTCCTTGAGTCATGCGCCGATCCGGTACTGGTAATAATCCAGCCATTCTTCGGCCAGTGCCACGTTGAGCATTCTCAACAACGCAGTTTTATCGTGATCTTATATCCCGGGTCCGTGCTTTTCCAGTTATCAATCGGTTTAATTATTCCTGAAAATCAACAATAATATTCTATAAATCGCATAAAGATCACTAAAAAATCAATGAACAGGCAACATTAATCCAGAGTGTTTATGTACTTTTGCAGCAAGCCAGTAGTACCTTGGCCATCATCTTTGGTTAAGGTAAATAGGGAACCCGGTGAAAATCCGGGGCTGTGCCCGCAGCTGTATGTTCAATTTGGAATTCCGTGATCTCCTCGTCACTGTTCCGTTCAAGGAATGGGAAGACTTCGGAAGTATGAACAAGCCAGAAGACCTGCCACAGGCTGAAGAAATCACCCTTCGGGTCAAAGGACGATGAAAATCTGATCAACCTCTAATCAATACTTCATGAAGACAAAAAAAATCAGCTCACTGACAATCTTCACTTTGCTGTTGATGTTCTCAGTTCAGGGTCTTGCCCAGTCATTTTATGTTAAACAGGTAATCACCGCCAACTCGGGAAAATTCGAATTTGCACCACCTTATACCGATTATGTGACCCTTGAAACATATAACCCCGGAAGCAAACAGTCCAATGTTTTCAGTACGATCTTTACACAATCGGCACAGGCCATTGTGATCGCAGGGAATATGGCATTTATTGAAGCCGAGGACTCACTCGCAAAATATAACCTGAATACACTTGAACGTGTTTCAATTATTGCTGATTCCGGATTGAACCGTCTTGCTTTGTACAATGGAAAACTGATTGTGTCAAAGCAGTACCCTGTGATCTATGACTACCTGGAAGTTCTCGATACAGCCAACCTTGAAGTGGTTGCACAGGTCCAGGGCATTTCCGGGGATTGCGGAGGGATATGCAGCATGAATGATACGGTTTATCTTGCTGTGAACGGAGGATATCTGGGCACGGAGGGCAAGCTTGCAATCATAGATCCGCGGACATGGACACTTAAAAGGGAAGTGAACTTTGGCCACCTTGCTATAGGTATTTGGGATTTATTTCCCTATAAGGGCAGGATTTTTTCGGTCAACATGACACCATATGGGGTCATCGACAGCGGAAGCGTATCGGTTTTTACACCTTCCGGTGACAGCTTTCAAAATGTTTTTCTTCCATTTGTAGTTGCACCCGCAGCCGGAGTGAAGGACAGCCTGCTGTACCTTGGCCTGAACAATGGCATCGGTTCGTTCAATATGAATTCATTATCGGTTGCCGATACTATTATTGTTCCGGATCCGGGATCAGCAGCCGATATCTATATCCGTTCCTCAGTAATCGACACCCTGAATGGAAGGATATATGCCAATATAGGCAATGACGTTACCCCGGGTAACTGCCTTGTAACGTCCCTTTCGGGAGACTCAATCACATCTTACACAACAGGCATCTCATCCGACGCTATCGCTTTGGATTACCGGCAGTATTCACAGGGAGTAAGAAATACAGGTGAAAGCGGGATATCTGTCAATCTTTTTCCGAACCCTGCAACAAATTTACTGAACGTGTCTTTTTCGACGGATGTTACAATTGACAGGATCGTCATTACCGATTTATCCGGGAGGGAAGTTAAAGACTTCAGGCCCGGAGTTGCACATTCAGACACATATCGTATTGCAGTCGATGATCTTATGCCAGGCACATTCTGGATGGTACTATACTACCCCGGAGGGCGGATCGTGAAACCTTTTGTGGTCGGCTGCCGCTAATAGACCGCGATTTCATCAATCATGATCCAGCTTGGCTGGCCGGCTCCTTCATGCCATGCCGGACAAACACCGTAGTTTTTTGCAGTTACCCGGAGAAATCTTGCCTTGGTTGATGGAAACGGTTGGGTAAAAGGCTGAATGAAAGCCTGTTCTTCTTTTGGAGAGGCGGTATTCAACACCCTGTTTACAGAGTGCCATCTTTTTTTATCCGACGACAGTGAAAATTCAACATACTTTGGCATAAAGATCCAGCTTTTCTGATTTTGCAGCATAGTTACCATGACCGATGTAACCGGGATTTCTTTGCCGAAATCGATGATGACATCCATGTCATTTCCTAAAAATCCCTGCCATAGTCCGTCGTGATGATCCTTACTGCCTCTCAATCCATCAATCAGAGCATTCTCTCCGCCGGCAGCGTATCTTTCAGACCATTGCGTCTTGTATTCGATTTTCTTGCCAACCCCCTGGTGGAAATAGAAGCCCCTCTCTGATGCTTTTTCTTTCAGTTTACCGTCGACGAATAAACCGGATTTGATCACGGTATTTCCGCTTACGGTAAAGGGGGCTGTATACAGAATCGATTTGACAGAAGGATCGCGTCCGTCGGTTGTATAATATACTGGTACATCAGGTTGTTCCGAGGATAAGGTCACGTTGACTTTTCCCGTTCCCTTATCAAACCTGGTGGAGATATCAACCATGAAAGAGCCTTGTGAGTATGTTAATTTTAAATAATCGAATTTTTTTAGTTGCGGATCAAGTCTTTTCCTGAATTCGGAAAAATCACGCGTGGTTTTTGGAGACCATACTACCTCCGAGAGGGCGAGCATGCGGGGCAGGATCATGTATTCCACCCTTGAAGGATTCGGGATATATTCGGTCCACACATTTCCCTGGGCTCCCAGTATAAGTTTCTTCTGGTCGGCCGAAAGTTCCTCCGGTACCGGTTCATATGAATATACTTTTTTCAATGGAAGAAATCCGCCGAATGCTTTGGCTTCTGAAGCGGGATCGGCCTGGTAATGGTCGAAATAGCAATAATCGCCGGGTGTCATGATGGCATTATGACCTTGCCTGGCTGCACTGATCCCCCCTTCCACGCCACGCCATGACATTATAGTTGCCTCGGGGGAAATTCCACCGTCAAGGATTTCATCCCAGCCAATGATCTTCCTGTTTTTTGAGCTGATGAATTTTTCAATTCGTTTGATGAAATAACTCTGAAGCTCAGTTTCATCCTTTAATCCTTCGGCTTTAATCCTGGCCTGGCATTTCGGGCATTTCTTCCAGTTTGTTTTATCTGCCTCGTCTCCGCCGATGTGGATATACCGTGACGGGAACAGGTTAAGAACTTCAGTGAGAACATCCTGGAGGAAAATAAAAACAGAATCATTCCCTGCGCACAATATGTCTTTGTTCGGCCAGTATGTGCCGGGGGGAACAGTAAAAGGCCCGCCTGTACAGGACAAACCCGGATAAGCTGCAAGAACCTCTATGGAATGTGCGGGCATTTCAATCTCCGGGATGATTGTGATATATCTTTCTGCAGCATATTTTACGATCTCTCGTATATCGTCTTGGGTATAGAACCCTCCGTAGGTAGCTTTTTCACCTGGTTTCTGAGGTTCCCTTTCGGTCCAGGGATCCTTCTCCCTGTCGACATGCCAGGCACCGATTTTAGTCAGCAGGGGATACTTTTTGATCTCGATACGCCAGCCATTATCATCGGTCAGATGCCAATGAAACGTATTCATCTTGTACATGGCCATCAGATCTAAATATTGCAGGATAAAGGCTTTTGGGAAAAAATGGCGCGAAACGTCCAGATGCATGCCACGATACGGGAACCTGGGTTGATCCTTTATTTCAAGACAGGGGAGGGAGAATTGTTTAACTGATGGATCTTTTTTTATAGCATAGATTTCGGGAGGCAATAGCTGGAGAAGGCTCTGCATCCCATAGAACAGCCCCGCCCCGGTATTCGCTTCGATGATGATACGTTCAGGCTGGATGTCCAGGATATAACCTTCGGGAGGGGTGGTCTTGCGGGACTTCCCATAAGTGAAAATTATCCCGTTCGTGATGGTTTTTATGTCTTTTAAGGAGGATTCCTTCAGCTGAATATTCATCCCTGAATTCAGAAATACGGATGTAAAAACCCTAGCAGTCCTCATGGCTTCGGTATCACCGGAAGGATAGAACACTACGGACTTTTCGTTGATCGTGAAGATGCCTTTAGTAATTTTGACGAAGGCCGGTTTAGGAATGATATTCACTGCAGGGATATCCTGTGCCAATGAGCCTGTTACCAGGAGAAAGAAAGCGATGACTGAGAGGATGGATGATTGTATTGACATAGTCTGTTTTTCAGTTTGGTTTCAATTGCAAAGATCAGAAATAATTTTCTCCATGCACCGGGCATTTTCCTCCATGCTTATCACAAGCCTGAATTGTGCCTTGGCTCTCCGGAGGTTATGACCCGGGGAAAGAGTTTTATAATATACATCACCGGCAATATAATCGGTAAGAAAGCGAAGCCCGATAATAAAGGTCATAAGCCTGGCTGAGAAAGCAAGATATGCGGTTTCGGCTTTCGTAATAAAATCCCTTGAAACCTCTAGATACCCATGGCTGTATGCCTTAAAGAGTTCCAGATCGATATTGACTTTCTGCAGGTCCGCTTCATCTTCGGCCCCGGTGTTCGCACCTGTGCGAATGGCATCACCGAAATCATAATGAATTAGTCCCGGCATGACGGTATCCAGGTCAACAATGCAGACCGCCTTGTCATTGCTGTCGAAAAGGATATTGTTGAACTTCGTGTCATTATGTGTCACCCTTGAAGGAAGCTTTCCTTCCCGGGCCAGCAAGAAAAAATCCAGCATCTCAGGCAATCTCTCCTCCACAAATTTAACTTCCTCTGTAACCTCTTTGATCCTGTTGAGTTTATCCTCCCTGCATGATTTATGGAATAAAGCAAGGCGGGAGGTGACATTGTGAAAACCGGGAATCGTTTCCCTGAGTTCAGCTGCATCCAAATCAGAAGTAAGCAGCTGGAACCTTCCGAATGCCTTTCCCCCTTCATAGGCAAAGGCTGTTCCCGGAACGACATTATAACTTTTTGTCCCTTCAATGAAATTGAACATTCTCCAGTAATTACCTTCCCCATCCCTGTAAAAATATTCACCATTCATGGCTGGGATCAGCAATAATTCCTTAAAAGAAAAGCCGAGACCAGGAGATTGCAGCTTTCCGGAAATATGGTTTGTAACCTTAAGGATATTGTTTGTGAGGGATGTGATATCCCTGAAAATGCTGTGATTTATCCTTTGGAGAAAATATCCCTGCGAATCCGGCTGGGAAACAGTGACATGGTATGAATCATTGATATGGCCCGAACCGATACGTTCAAAAGCCGATGGATTTCCGGCTATCCTGAATGATTCAGCAATTTGAAGGATATCTGCCATGATTTTCAAATGTCATCCCTGTTTTTTATACAAATTACAATTTCATTCGTGTGCTCATTTTTGCAAATCGGAACACCAACCAAGCAACTCGCAATTTCACTATTTTCCCAATCTCACCAGTTACCGGCTCTTCATCAGTATCTCTTTCGCCCTCTGTATCCTTTCCCTGTCCACGACTAGCGTTTCATACTCAGAAAGCCCGGGTTTTCCCATGCTGACACCGTTCCTTGTGAATTTCATTACTGAAGGGACCTGTTTTGTGAGATAAATATGGAATTCGGCGGCTCCCGTAAGTTCCATGACCTTTTTCAGGTTGTGTTCCTTAATGCCATGGCCGGGCATGACGGTAATCCGGTTATTTGCATGCCTGATCAGGTCCCTGATCAGACCGGCTCCTTTTTCAGCACTGTCCTCCTGCCCTGAAGTCAGCAACCTGTTAAACCCAAGCTGGATGAGATCGTCAATTGATTTAAAAGGGTCTGAGCACATATCGAATGCCCTGTGGCATATAAGGCTTAGAGGCCTTGCGATTTCCGCCAGGCGGCCCATCCGCTCGATATCGACGGTTCCGTCGGGTTTCAGGATTCCAAAAACAACTCCGTCAGCCCCGGCTTCCTTTACAAAACGGATATCATCCTCCATGACCAGGAACTCGTCTTCTGAATAGCAAAAATCAGCCCCTCTCGGCCTGATCATCACCATCACGGGGATTTTAAGCCTTTGCCGGGTGAATAGTATCGTTCCTGCACCGGGTGTGCATCCGCCTTCCTGCATGTTCCCGCAGAGTTCAATGCGATCGGCGCCACCTGCCTGGGCTTCTGTTGCAGAAACAGCTGAATTTACGCAAGCTTCAAGGATTCCTGGCATAGTAATTGAAAAACAGTCAAATGGTCAGAGCGGTAATAAAACTTTTCCTGCCTGTACAACGGGCTTGCAAATATAGGTAGATAAAGCCAATCTCAGAACCATCTTGAGAATCCTGTCCCTTCGGTACAGTTGGCACAGATTTCGATCTTCTCCCTTTTTTCAAGGATCATTCTCCGGAAATCCTTATAGGTTCTGCTTCTCCATATTTCCATAAAGCTCTTGTTCTTCAGGTTCCCGAATGCCGCTCCGGCATTCTTGTCGAAACAACAGGGGACAACATTTCCGTCCCATGTGATCACACAGCTGCTCCACATCCGGAAGCAGTGCCTGGGCAGGGAATTTTTAATTGAATATGAGAATTGTTGCCGGGATTCTTTTTCGTTCCGTTCATCAGGGGATTTTTGGGAATGACGGTTTCCTCCATAGCCTGGTTTTTTATCCCTCTCCTGTTTATATCGTGAATATTTTTTATCGCCTGGCATCAGAGGGTTCCCATGTATAAAGCTATAAAACTGGGCTGTCTTTACTGTGACCTTATCGCCTCCCCATTCCAGGCCTTTTTTCTTTATTTCCCTGATCTGGTGCTGGTTGGACTTTAATGCAAGAAACTGTATAATAATGAGGGGTGTTTGACTTCCGGAAGCTCGCTTGGCTTCAGACAGGGCTTTTACTCCTTCAACCACTTTCTCCAGGTTCCCCCCGATGCGGTATGTTGAATATGACGTCTGGTCTGTTCCGTCCACTGAGATGATCAAACGGTTAAGGCCTGACTTCACGGTGGCCATGGCATTTTGGGCGGTCAGGAAGTGCCCGTTTGTTGAAGAACTGACGAAGATACCTTTCGCCCGGGCATAAGTAATAAAGTCAAAAAATCCCGGATGCAGATAGGGCTCACCCTGGAAATACAGGGTAAGCCATGCCAAACCGGGTGACAGCTGGTCAATAATTGAAGTGAAGAGACTTAATTCCATATAACCGGAGGGTCTGGTCAGTTTTTTCAGACCGCTCGGGCATTCAGGGCAATGAAGGTTGCAATGGTTGGTGGGTTCGATTGAAACGGCTGACGGATTTCCATAATGTATTGGTTTGCGAAACAATCTTGAAATAAGGTAGCTGATGATAAGCCGGGAAAAATTAACATTGCAGGGAAAACTGAGAATGTTCAATGAAACAGGAATAGTGAAAGGTTAGTTCTTGCCTATTTATTAAAGTGCTTCGGGTAAAACCGGTTAAGACCTTTTTCGAAAGGCTATGTTACATTGGCTGAAGAATCGGCATTCTCTTTGCCCGCTTCAGGCCGGGCCTCTGCCGCCTGATCGTCTTTCTTCTTTTTCTTTTTTCGCTTTGACAGCAGTTTTTTTCCGACGGAAATGACTTTACCCAAAACCGAGGAAGTGGCATTCACTTCATCAAGCAGCGAACCGATAAGGTTCCGGAATGAAAGAAGGTCAACCAGGTTATAATAACTGTATTTTATACCGTCTTCTTTTCTGGCGATCTCAAGTCTTAAACGTTCTTTCTCCTGTTCCAGGTCACTGATGGAGTTGATCTTGCCGATTCTCATCCTGTATGATTCCTTATTCTGCATTTTCCTCCTCCATTAAAATTTTTGCAAGATGCTTTACCAGGGGATTAATGAAAATCTTATGACGGTATCCATAAATCAGCAGGCCGGTAAAAATATAAAAGGCTACAACGATCAGGGCGCCGGTATACATCGGCCCTACTTCTTCCCCGAACCAGAAAACGAAGGCAAAGGAAAGAAACAGGATAAGGAACATAGTGAGGATAAAAAAGATGATGGAAATTAAAAAGAATGAGGCCAGTTTGGCGATCTTCTCGGTAAGTAAAAGTTTCAGGTAGTCTATTCTCAGATTTACATAATCCCTGACACTTTCCGTTATCGTTGAGATATTATCGGATATGCGGTTTGGTTCCATTTTGTTTTGTTTCAATTTTGAGTGATGGATTTAAACGGATGAGGATCTTTCTGCAGTATTGACTTCCGTATCTTTTTCATTTTCCCCGGAATTTTTTCCTGAAGAAAATACATCCCTTATTTCTTCAAAATTCGTCAGAAAGCCATCTTCAAGCTTGTCGGCGATATCCAGGATCCTGTCCCTGATTTTCTTCCTTGTTTTTGCACCTTTCTCGGGAGCAATAAGAAGGCCGATGCCGATACCGACAGCAAGGCCGGTAACCGCCACGATAAAAACATTCGATTTTCCTGACATATGTTGCATTTTTATTAGTTCATTTTTTTAACTTCATTGTCCGGGTGGATAATATCGGACCTGAATCCTATTTTTTCATAACCTTGACCAGCCTGAAATTGGACAGGAATTCTGTTGCCACTATCTTCAGGAAGCCATAAGCGGGCACAGCAATGATCATTGCGGGAATGCCTCCGATGCTAGCGGCTGCAATGACCACCAGGAATATTTCAACAGGATGTGCTTTCACGCTCTTTCCCTGTATGAAGGGTTGGAAAACATTATTATCGATAAGCTGAACAAGAAGCATGGCGACTATTATTTTGACAGCCATGATCCCTATCTGATCATAATTCCCGGTGCTGATCAATCCGGTGAGCCCGAGAAGGACCCCTGTGATGACGGCAATGATACCACCCAGGTAAGGTATGATAATGATAATGCCCGCAAAAAATGCAATCACAAGTGCCCCGTTGACTCCTATGATCAGTAAAGCAAGCGTGTAGGTGAGAATATTGGCAAGTACCTGCACGATGATACCGATGAAATACCGTGACAGCAGCTTTTTGCTCCTGATCATCACGTTACGGGTCTGTTCTTCATATTTTTCGGGGATCAGAAGAAAGAGAAGCCTGGGCATCATCCTGTTATCATACAGGAAAAAGAATGACAGAAAGAGTATTGAAAAGGTGTTGAAGAAGAAAGATCCCGTGAAAGAAATGATGGTGGAAAGGACGTTGGAAAAGATATTGAAATCGAGAAGCATGAGGATCATATCCTTTAATGATGACTCCAGTGTGGATCCTTTGTTAATTATACCGTATTGAATCATGGAGTTCTGAAGCCATACCAGCTGGGTGTGGAAATGATCGGTAAGTTTCTGGGTGTCGATTTGAGAAATCATAGTGGCTTCCCTGATCACAAGGGGGATGAAGAATGAAAACAAACCGAAGACCACAATGATCATTAAAATGAGAGTGCAGGCCACACTCAAACCATGAGGGGCCTTAATTTTGCCTAACCTGATCTTGTCGAACAGGTCAACCAGCGGGGTCCCTACTATGGAGATCACCATCGCAACAATGATAAATATCATGATCTGGGAAAAATACCAGATCAGAAATCCGGACAGTCCGATAATCAGGAGAATGAAAAATAATTTATACCGGGCATATAAGTCTGACATGCTTGCGTTTTATCTGGCAAACCTACAGGTTTTTTACCGGAAAGTCAAGAGAAAAGTATGCTTCAACTTCCTGCCTGTAAGTACGGTTTGCATGCTGCCTTTCCTGGCTCATGATATAATTCCTGGCGCCGGCAAGGTTCCCTTCACTGACGGATGCTGCATAATATTCTTTTGCCCAGCAAAACCGTTTTGCACTCAGTTTATGAGAATTGATCCAATTACTTGCATCACTTCTGACTTCCTTCACGACATCTTCCAGGCTTTGTTCGCTATTCAGCCGGAACAGGCAGTGGATATGGTCAACCCAGCAATTGATGACGCCAATCTCAATTTCTTTTTTTTGTGCAGTCTCCTTGAGGTGTTCCAGGAGATCCTGCCGGGAACCGTTTGAAAACAGGGTATGCTGTCCCCTTGCAGCCCAGACAGCATGAACCCAGATCTTTGTCTGTGTCATAAGTGTTTTTTACTTAATCGCCTTTTTAGGAAAAAGTGATATGGTTTTCAGCGCTGATTAAAGGATTATATCAGCAATCATGAAGGAAAAGACGATGAAGATGTAGAGATTCCCGGTGAGGAAGATCAGGCGGAAATGAATTTTATTTGAAAGGAGGAGTTCATAGCCAATGATCAGGAGAACCATCAGGTTGAACCCGGCAAGGATATACTGGAATATAGGTAAACGAACTATCCCCAGCCATGAAAAGTATATGGTCAGCAACGAAGCAGCCAGCAGCCAGGCCAGGATTGAAAGTTTCATCATAAGGGGCGAAAAGATCTCTGTCAGGGTTGGAAAACCGGCCGATTTATATTCGTCTTTGTACTTCAGCATGATCAGCCAGAAATGCGGCATCTGCCAGATAAAGATAAAAGCGGCAAGAAAAATGCTTAAAGGTTCTGACAGCTTCCCACCTCCGGCGATCCACCCCATCAATATCGGGATGGAACCGGTAAGAGCCCCGGGGATAACTGCAAAAGCCGTTTTTCTCTTCAGGTAGGTGTAAACACCATTGTACCATATTACATTGAACAGGCCCAGGAAAAAAAGGATCAGGCTCCCCTGCAGGATCAGTACGATATATCCGGAGATCAACATAATATTTGCAAGACGGAGCCCGTCGGAAGTCGTCAGCCTCCTTGATGGGATTGGCCTGTTTTTTGTCCTTTCCATGCGTTCATCATATTCCCATTCCTGGTATTGGTTGAGAGCGGAAGCCCCACCAGCCAGTAAAAAAATAGCAACCATAGGCCAGAACATCGCTAAGGATAAATTCCCGGCACGGATTACCGCCGATGCAAGAGCGGAACAGGTGACTGCTAAGGTAACCCCTGGCCTCAAAAGCTGAAAGTAGTAACGCAAATGTGAAAGATGATTAAAAATGGATTACTTGATCGATTTCAGATAGTCAGTAATTTTTGCCACATCAGAGTCTTTGATGATTCCCTTGTAAGACTTCATTACCCCCTTCGGAAGTCCTTTCACTACATCCCTGTCGGGTTCCATAATACTGGTCCTGATGTACTCATCATCAACTTTGACTGTATGCTCCCTGCCGTCGGTCAGAACGGTGCTCTCTTTTCCATAGAGTCCTTTGAACGAAGAGCTTACAAGTTTTAACCCGTCAAGGGAATGACATCCCGTACAGCCGTTTTTTTTGATAATGGCCAATCCTTCCGGCTCAACAGCTTTATTTGGAATGGCATCGTTCCATTTCTGATACTCCTCGGCAGAAACCACACGTACCTTGGATTCCATGTAGGAGTGATTCATCCCGCAATATTCGGCGCACAGGACGTTATATTCGCCAATCATCGTCGGGATGAACCACATCCTGTTGACTTTGCCGGGAACACAATCCTCTTTCTGGCGAAAAGCGGGGACATAAAAGCTGTGGATCACATCCAGTGAAGTCAGGTTAAGCACCACAGCCTTGTTGACCGGGAGAACAAGGATATCCGATTCTTTATCGCCCGGATAGATGAATGACCAGGCCCACATTTTACTTACCACCGTGACATTCATCGCATCCGTAGGGAAATTCCGCTGAGGCCTGAAGGCAATAAAGCCGTAATAAAACATAAGGAGGACGATGGCAACCGGGATCAGGGTCCAGGTAATTTCAAGCGTGGTATTATCCTTTATCTGCTCTGCTTTAGGGTGTTTTGAACGGCGGTATTTGATCACAAACCAGATCATTACCGTGGTTATCCCGACAAGGAAGATAAAGCCGATCCCCAGAATCACCACAAAAGCCAGATCGACACCCCCGGCAAAATTTGAAGCTTCTGTAAACATATCCGTTTTTTAAAAATTTAAAGAATTTATCGCAGCAGATAATCAAAGAATGTCAGAACTATGACCAGTAAATAAAGGGTCAGGACCATCACAACAAAAACCGTGAATAAACGTGATTCGAATTTCAGATGCATGAAGTAGCGCAGCACGATAAACGATTTTACCGAGGCGATCACCAGTGCTACCAGAACGGTCAGGGCTGACAGATCGATCCATGTAATGGTGATCGTGATAGTGGTCAGGACCAGCAAGGCAAACAGAACCCATCCGTAAACCCGGTAATCAGTGATATGAACTTCTGTATGTGTCATAACTTCCATGTTTTTTATGCGATAAGCGTTATTTGATCACTCGTGATTCAAGGCTAAGTGATAAGGTACAGCAATGGGAAGAGGAAGATCCAGATCAGGTCGACCAGGTGCCAGTATAGTCCCCCGTTTTCCAGCAATGTATACTTTCCCTGGGTTATGCTTCCGATCTGCACTTTGACCATTACTATCGTAAGAATAATGCTTCCGATGACCAGGTGCAGCATATGCAGGCCGGTCATGAAAAAGTACAGGCTGAAGAAAAGAATGTACCCATGCTTCAGTCCGATCATCAGTTCCGAACCCGGGTATAGTCCGATAGAGATCTTATGACCCCATTCAAGATATTTATTGAACAGGAAAATGCCGGCACAGACAAGCGTTATAAAAAGGAGCATGACGCCTTTTCTTTTTTCGCCTTTCTGGACCGCGGTGATCGACATGGCCACGGTTGCAGAACTAAGGAGGAGGACAACAGTGTTCAGCGTCCCGATAAAGGCGTTCAGCTGGTGGGCGGCCTGGTGAAATTCGTCTGAATACCTGTTACGCATGACGGCATAGACTAGGAATAACCCGCCAAACAGCAGGATCTCCGTAAATATGAAGATCCACATTCCAAGTCTGGCCCCTATATCGTCTCGATGTACATCCATATATTATTCATTAAGTTATATCTTTAAAACAATCATCTCATCACTTTTGGCTCATGACTCATGACTTATAATTCTTTACTCAAAATCATACGGCTCACCGCTAACTTCCGGTATGGTTTCAAAATTCTCAGGAGGCGGAGGGGAAGAAACGGTCCATTCCAGAGTTTTGCCTCCCCAGGGATTATCGGGGGCTTTGGCGCCTTTCCTGCTGAACAGGTTGACCAGCATTATAATGATCCCGATAAGCAGGATCCAGCCTCCGACGGTCGATATCTGATGCCCCAGGGTAAACTGCGGAAGGTAATCAAAGTAGCGGCGAGGCATACCCATCATCCCGATCACGAACTGGGGGAAATACAGAACGTTAAATCCGACGAAAAGAAAAACAAAGGAGATGTTGGCTCTCCTGAAATTGTACATCCTTCCGAACATCTTGGGATACCAGTAATGCAAAGCGGCAAAAAAGGCAAATCCTACGCCGCCGAAGATGATATAATGGAAATGCGCGACTACGTATGATGTATCATGAACATGAATATCCGTGGCCAGGGAGCCAAGGCTCAGCCCGGTCAGCCCTCCGATCATGAAAAGGAAAATAAAACCAAGTGCGAAAAGGAAAGGCGGTTTAACCGAGATAGAGCCTTTATACATGGTTGTAACCCAGTTAAAGACTTTGATGGCGCTGGGGACTGCCACGAGGAAAGTAAGCAATGAAAAGACCCAGCGTGCAGTAAAGCTTATACCGGTAGTATACATATGGTGGGCCCATACGAAATAGCCCACACCGGCAATGGCAAGGCTTGACAGGGCGATGGCTTTGTAGCCGAATACCCTTCGCTGTGCAAAGGTGGGAATGATCTCCGTGATCACTCCCATGGCAGGCAGTATCATAATATACACGGCGGGATGAGAATAAATCCAGAACAGGTGCTGGTAAAGGATGGGGTCGCCACCCAGAGAAGGATCAAAAAATCCGATTCTCAGCCAGCGTTCTGCAATGATCATCAGGAGCGTAATCCCGACTATAGGGGTGGCCAGAACCTGTATCCATGCTGTGGCATAAAGCGACCAGGGAAAAAGCGGCATCTTGAAAAAAGTCATCCCGGGGGCCCTTAGACGGTGAATGGTCACAATAAAATTCAGGCCTGTAAGTATGGAAGAAAACCCGAGGACGAAAGCGCCGAAAACGGCAGCAACGACATTGGTATGCGTCTGGGTGCTGTAAGGAGCATAGAATGTCCAGCCAGTATCCGGCGGCCCGTTCCCCATGAATTGTGAAGAAAGGGCAATTGTAGCTCCCAGAATAAATAAATACCAGGAAAACAGGTTAAGCTTCGGGAATGCCACATCATGCGCTCCTATGAGAAGGGGCATGGCGAAATTGCCGAATACTGCCGCAAGCCCTGGGATCACTACGGTAAAGATCATGATGATCCCGTGAATCGTAAAGATCCCGTTATAGGTCTGTGCACTGATGAATTGCTGACCGGGCCTGAAAAGCTCAAGCCGCATGATTTCCCCGAGGATTACACCCACCAGGAAAAATACCATCATCGCATAGAGGTACAGAAGACCGATGCGCTTGTGGTCGGTAGTCGTCAGCCAGGCAAGTATCCCCTTGTACCTGCCTGTATTCTCAAGATAGGATTTGCTAATTGTCTCTGCCATATGAACTGTTCTAAGCTTTATTCTTTTTTTTCCTGCCTGACATGATCAATAAAACCAAAAGGAATAAAAGTGCGATAAAGATAATGACCGAGGCGCTGACCTTTGTCACCGCCAGGGTATACTTTCTGCCTTCAGGGTCATAACTGAAGCAGAATTGCAGAAGCCGGTTGATAGTAGGCCTGGATTGTCCTTTCCCAGCCTCTATAATGGCCATTTTGACGTCAAACGGGAGAAAGCGGGTCCCGTAAAGATACCTGGTGATCTTGCCTTTAGGGCTTATAATAGTGATCACGGCGGGATGAATGTAATCGTTTCCCTGTTGTTTATAACGGAATCCGATGGTATTTACTAGGGAGTATATATTTGCGCTGTCGCCCGTAAGATAAAACCAGGAGTCGGAGTGTGACCTGCTGTGCCTCTTTAAAAAAGTATTTTTTTTCTGGATGGCTTTGTCGGGAGTGTCTTTGTAATTGAAACTCACAGTGACTACCTGGTAATCCTTCCCCAATTCCATGCCCATGTTCTCAATGACCTCTGATACTCCGTCGAGCAGGGGGCTGCACAAGCCCGGGCAGTCGAAATAAACCAGCGTCAGAATGGTCGGTTTGTTAATAATATCGGCCAGCCTGATCTCCTTATTCTGTTCATTGATGAATTTCAGGTTCCCCGGGAGGATACTGTCGAGATGCTCGTCAACACCGACTTCCGGGCTGATGGTCGATTGGGCCCGGAGCGGTTTCTGGCCTAAAAGGCCGGGTGCCAGCAGGATGGTAAGAATCAGTATTTTACGTATCATGGCTGCGTCTTTTCTGTTTTCATTCCATAGGTTCCTGCAATTATCAGGGCGCCTCCGAGCAATGAGGTGTCCTTGAAAAGCTCTATAAGAGCCATGGTCGCATTAAGCTTGTCAAAAAGCATAGGAATATGTATGCTTACAATAAATATAAAAAGTAAGACAGCGAGCAGGATACAGCTCAGTCTAACGAATTTGTTCAGGATAATAGAGACACAGGCGGCTATAAGAGCAAGCCCTGTAAGGATTACTGTAAATCCTCCCCCGGGGATAAACGAATTGACTATCATCAGATAGTAATTGTACATAAAAAAATGGTTCAACCCTAGAATCCCGAAAGGCAGGGCGAACAATACTCTTCCGATGGCGCTTAAATATTTCATATTCTTTCTGCTTGGTGTGATTTGATACGGCGGATATTCAAAACCGATAAAATAATATAAATAATGAAATACCATACGACGATAACCGCCAGCGAGAAGGTCAGGATCACCCAGGCCGGTGCTTTATCACGGGTTGTCCACCATGCCCGGGTGTCATTCAGGGCTGGTCTTGAAGAGGGAACTCCTATCGCAAGTGTATCACGGATAACGGCTTCCTGTAAAGCCCCGCTGGGGTCATTGACCCTGGCCCCGATGATGACCCTGCCTTTGTTATCCCCGGGAAGGTCGGTGGGCCAGTCGAAGCTTGCAAAGCCGTATTCGCTCGTGGTTTTGGGATCAGCAATCTGCATGCTCCCGAAATATCGCTGAACAAATACGATGATTTCTGCACCTTTCAATGCCTGTGCGCCGTCCTTTGTGAACTCGGTGGCTTTGACCATTATTTTTCTTTTGGACGAGTCATAGTTCATGGCCAGCTTTATCCTTTTACCTGAAACACCTGTCTGTTTGCCCGGTTCCGGCTGAACATAACCCTTATGGAAGGTGCGCAGGAAAGAGATCACCGACCACCGCTCGTCTTCGCTGAGGATGTTCCTGAACTCGGGCATAGGGACTTTCCCTGTCGTGATCCTGAAAAACAACTCACCGTCTTTCTGGCTGCCAACCACCTTTTCGGCAAGATCGCCCGGAGAAGGCACAATTGCAGCGAAATTTTTCTTTGCCGGCAATCCATGGCACGACTGGCAGTTCTTCATGTACAAAGCTTCACCCTGCCTGACCATATCCGCTGTGAACTTCATCGGAGCGGTTTTGATCTTCTGGTCATCCGGGACAATCCATGCGGGATCCTGTGCAAAGATCCTCGCTGCCGGGAGGAGGACCAGTATGGAAATACGTATCAGTGTTCTCATGATTCAGTGCTTTTCAATGGATCCAGGCCTTCCTCATGTGCCGTCTCAACAACAGGAATCACCGGGAAGAATTTTGAAATCAGGGTAATGATGATTAGTACCAGGACGAAACTCAGCAAGGTAATTGCGGTCTCAGCCAGGGTTGGTGTATATATCCTGAAATTTTGAGGAACATGCTGGATCGGCAGGAAAGGATTTGACATGGTGGGCACCACGATGAGGTAACGCTTGAACCAGGCTCCGATGAATACTGCCACCGAGATCAGTGTCAGCGGAAGGGGTCTGCGCATGCGGCGGAACAACATGAGGATGATCGGGATAAGCAACCCTCCAGCCTGGACCAGCCAGAACATCAATGCAAACCGGCCCGCAAACAATTCTTCAAGATGAACGGCATCGGCCCTTTTCAGTTTATACCCGGGAACAAGGTACTCGTTGATATTGAAATACAGGTAAACAAATGCAACAAGGACGAGAACTTTCCCCATTTTGTTGAAATGGAGATCGGTGAGATAATCCCTGAGCTTATAATTTTCACGGAAGAAATACATAGCGATGATAACGGCTGCACTGCCTGCAACGAATGCGCCTGAAACAAAATAAGGCCCGAAGATGGAACTGTCCCAGCCTGGACGGGAAGTAAGCGCAAAAAGCCAGGAAGTGACAGTATGGATGGAAAGGGCTGCGGGAATGATCATGATGAGTAAGGTATAGACTGAACGGCGGATGATGCTGTTTTGTTCAGGGAGATTGGCCCAGCTGAGCGAAAGAAGCCTGTAAACAGGTTTCAGCCGGCCAGGCAGCCTGCCGAACCTTTTTAAAAGAACTGCCATGTCGGGGATCAGCGGGAGCAGAAGCAGGAGCAGGCTGATCACAAAATACGTCGTGATCACGGTCACATCCCAGAGGATTGGCGACTGGAACCTGCCGTAGAAAAAAACATAAGCTAGCCTTTCGGGCCGCCCCATGTCCATTATGATGACCAGTCCTGCCACGGCAGCAAAAGAAACAGCAATGGTTTCAGCTATCCGGGTGAGAGGAGTGATCCACTTCATCCCGATAAGCCCAAGCACGGCGCTGATCAGCATGCCGATCAGGCTTGAAGCAACGAAGAAAACGAAGTTTGAAATATACAAACCCCATGAAATGTAATCTCTGATCCCCGTAACCCCCAGGCCGGTCCTAAGCTGCAATGTATAGGCATACAGGCAGGCCAGGAAAGCAATTATCAGAAAAGTCATCCAGATAATAAAACCTTTGTTCAACCTGATGTGGTGCGACAGGTCATTGACGATCTGGTCCATGTTTTTATTCCCGTTCATCGGCTTCCTGATATTAAAGTTAAATTTGGTTCAATTGATTAAACATTTCCAGAGGGTTCATCTGTTGCAGGCTCAAAAGGGAACAAGCGGTTTTTCGGAGGCAGATAATATACCCTGGGCTTTGTTCCCAGTTCAGCCATCAACTGGTATCCTCCGTTGTCACGTAAAAGCTTGCTCAGCCGAACCGTATCCTTGGTCGTCCCGTTGGTAACAGCATCCTCATTCTCATCACCGAAATAGTACACACTATTGGGACAGGCTGAAACACAATAGGGGAGCTTGCCTTCGCGGCAATGGTCGGCGCTGAAAAGGCATTTTGAGATAGTTCCCAGGCGCTGGGGAACATTCAGTTCTACATTATAGGCTTCACCTGTATGCTTGTCGGCATCCTTCGGTAAAGTCCAGTTGAAGATTCTTGCCGAATAAGGACAGGCCGCCATACAAAACCTGCAACCGATGCAACGTTCATTGTCAATCAGCACGATCCCGTCACCACGTTTATACGTCGAATCGACAGGGCATACGGCCACGCAGGGAGGATTGTCGCAGTGCTGGCAGTTTTTAGGCATATTGTAAGGAGCCGTGTTTTTCGAATCCTGCATCTGCAGCGTGTTCATGTGATACTGCTCGGGCTTGAGCTGATGGGCATCCTGGCATGCGGAGATACAGCGCCTTGCGTTACGGCACCTGGAAAGATCAATGACCATCACCCATCGTCTCCCTGCAATGCCTTCACGCCCCCTTTCAAGCATCATCTTTTCCGGGTTCCTTGCCATGACCCTCATCTCCAGCGTATCCACCTCAACAAGCTTATTGTCCTGCGTCAGCAATACCTTCGACTCACCAGTCGCTGCTTTTTTCTTCTCAAATATACGTCCGGAATACAGAGCACCTGCGCCTGCAGCAACTCCCGCCCCGAGCAAACCTATATTCTTCAGGAAATTCCGCCTGGAGGATTTTGACGGATCATTCCCTTCCTTATTCTTACTGAGATTCTCTTCCATAATCAGGAATTACAATTGAAAACGACATCCAAGCAAAAATATAAATAAATTATTCTTTCTGAAATTGATGATGAAATTTATACTGAATCTAAATTCAATATTTAGGTATTAAAATGGGAAAATGATGGATATCTTGTATGCAAAATTATCTGCAGTATTATCCATGGAATAGGGGCCCCAGCGATAAAATGCCCCGATACCGATCGTATACAGCTGGAGGTTCACGATGTTGTTGATCAGCAGGCCGCTCTCGTAATATCCCAGGTTCATTTCCCTGGGAGCTATTGAAAGATAGCTGTAATTCTGTTTATGATCCAGCCAGCCGAAACCGATATTCTGGGAGAGGGCGAACTCGGGGTGGAACCATTTTTTCGCTTTCAGAAGCAGGTGGCCGAAATCATGGTAAATGAAAAGGCTGGTGTAGGTATTTGACAGGAACTCATTCATGCGCATGGTCCCGAAAGTATTGGGGCAATATAAGGCGAACATACGGTAAGAGGCATCGGCATAATAAAGGTTGCATGCAGGGATAGGTTGGTCAACATAACCGGCGTTGAAATCGAAGCTGAGCTTTCCCAGGAACTTGATATTGAACGTTTTTTGTATTTTAAAGTCGATCCTGTTGTAATCGTATTCCCCGTTGATGAATCCTTTGATCCCCCTTGTATATTCCAGCCAGACCAGCGGATATTTAGTGCCCAGGTTTATCCGGTTATTGATTGTTTGGATATATTGTTCCTTGTATGCCCATTTAAAACCGGCCTTGACTTCGGTAAATGTGAAGTGATCTTTCAGCACGACAGCGTTTCCCTGGGGAAAGGCAAGGTCATAGGTGGTTGATCTTTTATAGTCGTTTGACATCCCGATGTTGAACAAAAACCATTTGAATCCCCTGAAACCAAACATCATTCCGAAGTGCTGTGTCCTGTCGAGTTTTTTTGTATAAAGGGAACCGAAATTCCCCGACAAAATGGATTCGTAATCCAATGGGAAAGAGACGATCCCTGAAGGCATAAGGTTAAAATAATAATCGCCGGCCAGTGTTATATCATGCCGTTTATTGATAAAGAAAGTCGCATCCCCTCCGTATTTGCTGGTGGAAATTGCAAAGCCGTACTGGTAAAAACCCCCGGCCGTGAACCACCTGGCAAGTTTGTCATTGGTATGGATCCCGGCTCCCAGTATAAGTCCTTCATAGGTATTGAAATTGACGAAACGGTTGAGGTCGATTTCAATTGGCCCCCAGGGCCACTTCCCTGTAAGTATGGTTTGCAGCGACTTGGCATATTTGTCCAGGTTGGCGGCTTTTCCAACGCTGTCGAGCACTTTATATGTTTTCCTGTCTTTTGATGTAAGGGAGTCTATCCTGTATTGGTTCCAGAATTCCTCGGGTCTTGTCCCGGCTGCTTTATCGACTTCCACATCCAGGTAAGTGAATTCTCTCCTGACCATATCGGGATTGAGCACGATATCCTTGATATAGCTCCTTCCTTTGGCGATAAGGATTTGCTTTCCGATCTGCAGGGAATAAAACGCGACATCCGTATTTAATTGAACCGGGAACCAATGTTCGCCGTCAACCATCTGGTACATCTGCTGTATCCTGATCTGCATCCCGCTTTCTTTTACAGGTTCAGCAATGACATTCTGGATTGCCCATTTATTGCTGGATATGGAGATAACTCCTTTCATTCCGTCAAAGTTTGTTCCTTTGTGCGGCCTGAACGAGATGATAAAGGTCGTATCGTGCCCCGAATAGGTTGTATCCTCTATCTTGAAAAAATATTTGCCGAGTGAGCCTGTCCCTATGGGGTTGACATATGAGCTCTGGAATATGGTTATAAAGGGCTTGTAGAATGAGAATGACTGTATCTGGGTTGTAAGGAAAACGAAGATCGGGTCCTTGAAACCCGACATGCGGGTGGCTATTACTTTATTGTAATTCTTATCCGGATGGAGAAATTTTCTTTTCGTCACATTCTCCATAAGGAAAAGGTATTGGGAGTTGAAGAACTCCCTCATCTTTGCTTCTGAAGTATCGGCCATCCTTTTTTTCAGGGAGTCTTTCATGGCGGCAGTATCAGCATGGATCCTGAATTTATTCATCATGGCAGTGTCGATCTCCGGTTTTCCGGCAGTGGTATCAGTGCTTACAGTAAAAAATGTTTTATCATAAGAAGTGTAAGAGAAAGAGAGCAGTTTTTCAGGATCATTGTTTTCCCTGTTCTCAATGGCATTCCTGATTATGCGGTGAGCCGGGTTGATGCCCGGGAGCACTTCCACCTCCCTGAGGTCAATTTGTTTGGGGATCATCTGGATGCTAAGGTTCTGCATGTTTCCCGTGAGCGGATAATTCAGGGATTCATAACCGACATAGGAAAGGACCAGGTATTTTGGTCTTTTGTCCCAGCGAAAACGGAACTTGCCGTCGATATCGGTAGTCCCTCCGAAACCGTCTTCCTGCACAATATTTACAAAAGCCAGGGGCTGCCGTGTGTTTTTATCCGTGACTTTACCGCTGACAAAAAATGACTCCTGCGAAAAAGAAACAAATGTAAACAAGCAGTAGGCTATCGTGAGCAGGAGTGCAGGATATGGTCTCATCAGGCCGGTTTTTGAACGGGTAAATATACTAACAATGCTTTTTGGATAAAAAAAAACCGTAATTTTCTCCTTCGAATAACACGATATGCCCGAACAAACCACACCATTGCTATTGATCGCCAAGACAGTCAGCGGACTGGAAGCAGGACTGAAAGCCGAATTGGACCGGATTGGCGCATCAAACACTGAGATCATGAACCGCTCTGTCAGCTTTGAAGGGGACAAAGCCTGCATGTACCGCGCAAATTACATGTGCCGCTTGGCTTTGCGCATCCTGATGCCGATCCATGTTTTTGAGATCCGCGAGCAGGAAGATCTTTACAAGGGGGTCAGGGATATCCCCTGGGAGGATTTTCTTGATCCCTCCTCAACCCTTGCCGTGGATGCCGTGATCTCATACACGGTCTTTACAAATTCACAGTATGTGGCCCAGAAGACGAAGGATGCAGTGGTCGACAGGTTCAGGGAGAGAACCGGCATACGCCCGTCGGTGGACCTTGATAACCCGGGACTGAGGATTAACGTGCATCTTTTCAGGGACACCTGTACTGTTTCCCTGGATTCATCGGGCGATTCGCTGCACAAACGGGGGTACCGGAAGCAAACCGGTATAGCACCGATCAATGAAGTCCTGGCAGCCGGACTGCTTCATCTATCAGGATGGGACACAAGGATGACCCTGCTGGATCCGATGTGCGGTTCGGGTACTTTCCTGATCGAAGCAGGAATGCTGACCTCTGAAATCCCTGCAGGCTATTTCAGAAACGATTACGGTTTCATGAAATGGAAAGATTATGATCCCGCACTGTGGAAAGAGGTTAAAAATGAGGCAGATAGTCGTATAAATAAACAATCCGGGGTAAAGATCTTCGGGTTCGACAAATCGGTACTGATCCTGAAAAAAGCAAACGAAAATATAGGATTCACCGGGCTCGACCATATGATCTATCTTAAAAGGGTTGCCTTTGAAGATTCAATACCACCTTCTCCTGAAGGAATGATCATCATGAACCCTCCCTATGATGAACGGATCAAAATTGACGATTCAGTGGCCTTTTACAAAATGATAGGGAATGTCCTGAAGCGAAAGTACAGTGGTTTCCTGGCCTGGGTCATTTCTTCCGACATGGAAGCGGTTAAGTTCATCGGCCTGAAGCCTTCCGCGAAGTTTAAGGTATTTAATGGTCCCCTCGAATGCAAATTCCAGGGCTTCAAACTTTATGAAGGTAAAAAATAAGCTAATTTTACAAATCAAAACTCAAAAACATTTTTATTATGCCAAGGATATCAAATATAGGCGTTTTTACGTCAGGTGGAGACTCGCCGGGGATGAATGCAGCGATCCGCGCGGTAGTCCGCACCGCGATTTCTGAAGGCCTCGATGTATTCGGTATTTACAGGGGGTATGAAGGGATGATCGACGGCCAGATCGAGAAGATGGAAAGCCATTCGGTCTCCAACATCATACAGCGGGGAGGGACTATTCTGAAAACGGCCCGGAGCAAAAGGTTCATGACTTATGAAGGCCGCCTGGAAGCCTTCTGCAACCTTGAGAAATACAAAATCAATGCACTGGTGGCCATAGGAGGAAACGGTACATTCACCGGTGCCACAGAGTTTGAAAAGGAATTCAAAGTACCCATCGTGGGCCTGCCGGGAACCATTGATAATGATCTGTACGGGACTGATTATACGATTGGGTTTGACACCGCCCTCAATACTGCCATCAATGCGGCGGATAAGATCCGCGATACAGCAACATCCCATGACAGGCTGTTTTTCCTCGAGGTGATGGGACGCGATGCCGGTTATATCGCTCTCTGGACCGGGGTTGCGAGCGGGGCTGAGTTCATTCTGGTACCGGAATCGAAAACATATATTGATAATGTTGCACGGCTGCTCAGACATGATATGCGTCATAACAAAACATCCGGGATTGTCATCGTATCGGAAGGTGATGATGCGGGAGGCGCCTATGAGATCGCACGACAGGTGAAGGAAAGGCTTCCCGAGATAGATGCCAGGGTAACCGTCCTGGGGCACATTCAGCGCGGAGGCTCCCCGACAGTGATGGACAGGGTGCGTGCCAGCTGGATGGGTTTTGAATCTGTTAAAGCCCTGGTCGCTGGGGAAAGCGGGATCATGATAGGAATTGTCAATAATGCTATTACGCATATACCCTTCCAGGATGCCATATTCAAAAAGAAGGAATTCCAGTTCGGAGGGTTGGAACTTGCCAGAATACTGGCATTGTAGATGGTACAACAAACATACGCCGACCTTTTTCTCCCGCTGCCTCTGCCGGGTACTTTTACCTATCGCATTCCTGAAGAACTCACCGGTAAACTGAAACCCGGCAGCAGGGTTGTTGTACAGTTCGGGAACAGGAAATTATATACAGCACTGGTCAGGAATATTCATGGGGACCCTCAGGAACCGAGGGCTTTTAAAGATATACTTTCCGTCCTTGACGAAGAACCCCTTGTAGCTGAATGGCAATTTCAGTTCTGGGAATGGATGGCAGCCTATTACATGTGTTTCCCGGGTGAGGTCATGAATGCTGCCCTGCCATCCGCCTTCAAACTGGCAAGTGAAACAAAATTGGCGATCAATCCGGCGTACGTTATCGATTCCATTCCCCTTAGCGACAAGGAGTTCAACCTTGTGGAAATCCTCTACCATGGGAAAAAGAGTATCGAAATATCAAGGATCTCCAGGATCATTGATCAGCAGAAAATAATTACCGTCGTTAAAAACCTGATCGAAAAAGGAGTTGTCATCCTCGAAGAGGAGGTCAGGGAAAAATACCATCAGAAAAAGGAAACTTTTATAAAACTCGGAGATCGGTATTCTGATGATGAACCAGCCCTTAGGGAATTGTTTGATATACTTGAACACAAGGCAAAGAAACAACTTGAAGTGCTTATGATGTTCATCCAGCTGTCAGGGCTCGGTTCGGTATCCCGAAGTGAAACCCTGAAGGATGAGCTTCTTAGAAAATCGGGATGCAGCCCTGCAATTCTAAATGCGATGCTTAAAAAGGGCATTTTTACCGCGGAAGATAAAGCTGTGCAGAATGAGCAGCCACAGGCCGGGGAGATCAGTGCTGATACGGTCATTCTTACTCCGCCCCAGGAAAAGGCCGTTGCCGGAATCAGGTCGGCCTGGACGGTGAAGGATATAGTCCTTCTCCATGGGGTTACGTCTTCCGGCAAAACGGAGATTTATATCAAACTCATCAGCGAGGTGCTTAAGCAGGGTAAACAGGTCTTGTACCTGCTTCCTGAAATCGCGCTTACGACCCAGATAATCAGCAGGCTCAGGAAGTTCTTCGGAAATCGTATCGGGGTTTATCATTCCCGCTTTAATGAGAGGGAGCGTGCCGATGTATGGAAGGCAGCTTCGGCGGATAACGCTGCACCGGGTACGGAGCGGAAATGCGATATCATACTGGGAGCCAGGTCTTCTGTTTTTCTTCCTTTCAGGGACCTGGGCCTGGTCATCATAGACGAGGAGCATGATTCCTCTTTCAAGCAAACGGATCCTGCCCCCCGGTATAATGGGAGGGATGCGGCATTGTACCTTGCCCATCTTCATGGGGCAAAGGCCTTGCTGGGATCCGCAACACCAGCCATCGAGAGCTATTACAACACGAAACAGGGAAAATATGCCCTTGTGGAACTTAATGAACGGTTTGGAGAGATGGAACTCCCGTTGATCCGGATCGTCGACATCAGGGATGAACAAAGGGCAGGAAGAATGAAAACCTATTTTTCAACCATCCTGCTGGAGAAACTTGCGGAAACAATCGCCAATCATGAACAAGCCATATTGTTCCAGAACCGGAGGGGATTCTCACTCAGGCTTGAATGCGATAAATGCAACTGGATGCCTGCCTGCAAGAATTGTGATGTGACCCTGGTGTACCATAAGAAGAACAACCATCTGAGATGTCACTATTGCGGGTATGTAACGCCCGTGCCGGCAGTTTGCCCGGAATGCGGAAACCCCCGCCTGAAGATGAAAGGCTTCGGAACTGAAAGAGTGGAGGAGGAGCTTTCAATCATACTGCCTGATGCCAGGATCAGCCGAATGGACCTTGACACCACCAGGAGCAAACATTCTCACCAGAACATTATTTCCGGGTTCGAGGATCAGAAGATCGATATTCTGGTTGGGACGCAGATGGTCACCAAAGGATTGCACTTTGATCATGTGAGCACGGTTTCCATATTGAATGCCGATAACATGCTCAGTTTTCCTGATTTCCGTTCAGCCGAAAGAAGCTTTCAACTGATGGTACAGGTAAGCGGACGATCGGGCAGGAAGAAAAAACGTGGAACAGTCATCATTCAGACATACAATCCCCAGCATCCCATAATCAAAGCTGTTGTTAAAAACGATTACACCGGCATGTATAATGGCCAGATAGCTGAACGGAGAAAATTCAAATACCCGCCTTTTTATAGGCTGATACTGCTGAAAGTAAAGCACCGAGATCCGGAAATGGTTAACAAGGCTGCAGCACTGCTTGCTTCAGACCTGCGGAAAACATTCGGAAACAATGTGCTGGGGCCGGAATATCCGCCGGTGGCCAGGATCATGAACAAATACCTGAAACATATTATGATAAAAGCGGGGGTTGAATCCTCAATTGTTTCAGCTAAAGCAAAGCTCATGCTTGTCATGGCGGAATTTTACCGAATAAAAGAATTCCATATGGTAAATGTACTGATCGATGTTGATCCCCAGTAGCTCCCTTAAGGCCTTTCTGATCGGAAGTGAATCTCCGACGATTTTCCCGAAAGAAGCTGATCAGGTTATTTTTGCTTTTCTGCTGTTGTGTCTGTCACCAGGAATAGATCCTCATTATCCTTCTTCATCATGTATTTCTCCCTGGCAAATCTTTCCAGTTCTGAAGAATCAGTCAGCAATTTCATTGTAAGGGCGGAATCTTTTTGAATTTCATCCAGATAAAACCGTTTCTCCTGCTGGAGTTCTTCCAGCTTGTCCCTGAGCTTTGATCGTGTAAAAAAGTTATTACTGTCGAAAAATACCATCCATAGGATAAATGCCAGTGTAATCAATGTATACTTGTTGATCAGGACTTTGGCTATTTTCTTCAGTAAATCCATCTCGTCCGGTATTAATTCTTCAATTTTTGTTCAAGGTATTTGTAAAACTCAATCTGTGAGCGGATTTGTTCAGACGCACCGTCTTTATACCGGTTGGCGTCACCGCTTGAAATTACCCTGGCTTTAGTGTTGTCGGAAAGCTCAATCTGCAACATATCCATCAGTTCCTTCTGAAGTTCCTTATCCTCCACTGGGCAGGCGACTTCTACGCGGTTATCAAAATTCCGGATCATCCAGTCGGCAGAAGTCAGGTAAAACAGATTTTTCCCGCCATTTGCAAATACCATCACCCTGGCATGTTCAAGGAACCGGTCCACGATGCTGATCCCTTCAATGTTTTTACTCCAGTTTTCAAGCCCCGGTATCAGTACACAGATCCCGCGGATGATCAGTTTGATCTTTACACCGGCTTCACTGGCTTTATAAAGTTTCCTTACGATGATATCATCGACCAGGCTGTTCATTTTAATAATGGCCCAGGCTTCCCTCCCTTCGCGTGCATTCTTCATTTCCTTGTTTAACAGCTTGTTAAAAAAGCTCCTCATCATGAACGGGGAAACGACCAGCTTTTTAAATTTATAAGGTTTTAAACTTGCTTCCATCATATGGAAAGCGTTCACTACATCATTACAGATATCCTGGTTGGCCGTGAGAAGGCTCAGATCGGCATATACCTTGGCCGTATCTTCATTAAAGTTCCCGGTACCTAAAAGTGAATAAAAGAAATCCTTATTATTTTCTTTTCTACGGATAAGAATAAGCTTACTGTGAACCTTGAATCCGGGTATGCCATGAATGACCTTTACACCTTCTTCACGTAAACGCTCGGTCCAGTATATATTAGCTTCCTCGTCGAACCTTGCCTGGAGCTCCATGAACACCGTAACATATTTCCCATTCCTTGCAGCATTGATCAGGGCATTTATCACGCTTGAGTTCTTTGCTGCCCTGTATATGGTCATTTTGATTGACCTGACCTTCGGATCAATCGAAGCCTCCCTCAGCAGGTCAATGATATATTGGAAACTCTGGTATGGAAAATTCAGTAAGACGTCTTTCTGTTTCACAACCGACAGGATGCTTCTGTTCGACAGGAAATCCAGGTGAGGCAAAGGCGGTAGAAGTTCATACTGGAGTTCTTTGTGCCCGAGAATAGGGAAATACATGAAGTCCTTGAAATTATGATATCTTCCACCACCCCTGAGAGCATCATTTTTCCTGATATCAAGCTTTTTAAGAAGAAGCTTCAATAACTCATCGGGGACGGATTTATCGAAGACAAACCTGACCGGGATGCCCCGCTTGCGCTGCTTCAGGCTTTCACTGACAACTTCAAGGAAACTTTTTGACACATCGCTGTCAAAATCCAGTTCGGCGTCCCTTGTGATCTTCACTGTATAGGCTGAAAAGGTATCATATCCGAATACTGAAAAAATATCCGAGAGGCAATACCTTATCACATCGTCAAGAAGGATGACAAAATGATTGTCACCCGATGAGGGCAGGATAAAAAATCGGGAAACTGTTTTTGTCGGCAGCTCTACGAGAGCATAGTCATCTTTGATGGATCTGTCGGCCCGGCCCAGCCTGATTGCCAGGTATATGGATTTGTCAATGAGCGAAGATATCTCCCTGAGATTGCTGATCATCATGGGGAAAAGCCCTACCCGAACCTGCTCCTGGAAATATTTCTTCACGATCCTTCCCTGTTCCTGGTTCAGCTGTGATTCATCCAGGATGAAAATGTTATGAGCTTTCAGTTCAGTGACGCATTGCTCATAAACTTTCATGAATTCTCTTTCCTGGACCTGCACAATCTCAAAGATCTCATTCAGCACTTTCTTCGGATTGATGGAAGTACCGTAATGCGTGTTTTTGACTTTGAGCATGCGGTTCAATGTGGCTACCCTTACCCTGAAGAATTCATCCCGGTTGTTTGAAAAGATCCCCAGGAATTTCACCCTCTCCAGCAGCGGGTTATGCGGGTCAGCTGCTTCCTGCAAGACTCTCCCGTTGAAATGCAGCCAACTGATTTCCCGGTTTAATAAAGGCATTTTTTTTCTTTCCGGCATAGATGAATTCCGTGTTGAGCTATTTTTTCAGAAGTTTCGGGTAAACATAGAATTCATTGACAGCCGTAACGGCCGGGAGTTTTTCCCATTTGTCGGTTTTGAAAGTAAGGCAGATGACTGCCGAGGTCGGCATGATATCGATACCGGTGGTTAGAAAAAGATTGGCAAGCTGTGTGATCAGCGGATTATGTCCGAATATCATCAGTGAGTCGACATCATCCGGTGTTCCGAAGATCAGATCCAGCACCCGGTTGTATGGGCCGTCATAAATCCTGCGGTCTTTCAGTATCCTGTTTACCGGGTAATCCAGGATGCCGGCTGTGATCTTTGCCGTCTCGAAGGCTCTTACTGCCTGGCTTGAGATCATCAGGCCGGGATGGACTCCTCGATCTTTAAGAAAGCCCCCTATAAGCCTGGCTTTCTGCTCTCCTTTAGGCAGAAGAGGGCGCTGGTCATCCGGCAGGCCTTCCGTATCCCAGGAGGATTTGGCATGACGGCAAAAATAGAGTGACTTCATGGCTCAGGAATTAGACTGTTCAGTAAGCGAACAGCGGGTATTCAGCCATCATTTCATTGACCTTTTTCCTGATCCTGACGATCACATCCGGGTTCTCAATTTCACTGATCACCTCATCGATCATATCCACGATCAATGTCATATGCTGTTCCTTCAACCCTCTGGTTGTAACGGCCGGGGTCCCCACCCTGAGCCCGGAAGTCTGGAAGGGTGAACGGCTGTCGAAGGGAACCATGTTTTTGTTCACGGTTATATCGGCCTGGACAAGCGTGTTCTCGACCACTTTGCCTGTGATGCCGGGGAATTTCTTCCGCAGGTCGATCAGCATCAGGTGGTTATCGGTTCCTCCCGAAATGACATGATATCCTTTGTCTACAAAAGCCTGTGCCATTACGTATGCATTTTTCTTTACCTGGATAATATAATCCATATATTCATCCGAGAGGGCTTCAAAGAAAGAGACTGCCTTTGAAGCAATGACATGCTCGAGCGGCCCGCCCTGCACACCCGGGAAAACTGCAGAATCAAGAAGTTGGGAAAACATTTTAACTTCCCCCTTGGGTGTGGTCAGCCCCCAGGGGTTCGGGAAGTCCTTGCCCATGAGGATCATGCCTCCCCTGGGTCCGCGCAGTGTTTTATGCGTAGTGGTTGTAACCACATGACACCAGGGCAAGGGATCATTCAACAGGCCCCTTGCGATCAGCCCGGCCGGATGGGCGATATCCGCCATCAAAATCGCACCTATCTTATCTGCAATCTGGCGCATCCGCTTGTAATCCCAGTCCCTTGAGTAAGCCGAGGCCCCGGCAATGATCAGTTTCGGCCTGACCTGAATGGCCTGGGATTCCATCTTGTCGTAATTTATCGTCCCGCTGCTTTCTTCAACCTGGTAACCGACGGCTTTATAAAGTATGCCCGATGAATTCACAGGAGAACCATGCGAAAGATGGCCTCCGTGAGCCAGGTCCAGCCCCATAAATGTATCACCCGGTTTTAACACGGTCATCAGCACGGCCATGTTGGCCTGGGCCCCGGAATGCGGCTGAACATTCGCCCATCCCGCATTAAACAAGGCCTTTGCACGGTCAATGGCCAACTGTTCCGATTCGTCCACATTCTGGCATCCTCCGTAGTATCTCCTGCCGGGATAGCCCTCGGCATACTTGTTCGTCAGGCAGGATCCCATTGCCTTTAATACCTGGTCGCTGACAAAATTCTCGGAAGCAATAAGTTCCAGCCCGCTGCTCTGGCGGTGAAGCTCCTTTTTAATAATGTTAAAAAGTGCAGTATCTTTTTTCATGATAAAAATTTTTTATGATGTCGGATGCGTTAATAGAATAGTAATCATTTACAAAAATATTAATTTTCCGTTAATTTGCTGATCTTTGCCGCCAACAATAGTTAACCGGGCTTTTTCACAAAGAATAATCAAACCGTAAGAAGTTTAAAGTGGATCGGTACAAAGTTGTTGTATTGTTATTGATTTGCCCTCTGACTCTTTTTGCACAGCTTAGTGCAGGACCTGATGATACCATCAACCCTGGAGTGCCGGTGACACTTACGGCAACCTACGGGCTGATAGGGACCGGGATAGGAACAACGGATGACGGTGTGGAAGGCCCTTTCCCCATAGGCTTTACCTTTATGTTCTTCGGGAAAAAAGACTCCCTTTTCTGGGTAGGGGCAAACGGTTGGATGGCTTTCAGCCCGAATGACAAATCCAAAGGGATACGTCAGGTGCATCCCATACCCAACAGGGGGGATAATTATTCACCGGTTGACTGCATCTTCGGCCCTTTCTGCGACTTCGACCCCTCATACGGGGGGAGTACATATATTTTCTATGAAACGATAGGGCAGGCACCAAACCGGAGCCTAATCGTGATGTGGTGCGACTGCCCCATGTATAATTGCCTCGATTCCACCGGAACTTTCCAGGTTATTTTGAATGAAGGCAGCAATACCATCGAAAGCCAGATCATGAAAAAATCTTTTTGCGACTGGCTTGGGAACAAGGCTCTTATTGGCGTCCAGAATACCACCGGCTATCTTGGTTTCGCAGCTCCCGGGTATAACTACACTTCATGGACCACCAGGAAAATGGCTTGGAGATTCACACCGGTCTCCCCCGACAGTTTCCAGGTTGCCCCCGCGGGCTATAACCTGAGGCCTATCACACCCGGTGATAAGCTGATCTATCGCTGGTTCCAGTCGGGAACCGAGATATCGGAGTCACAATCGGTCGTTGTAACCCCGAATGAAACGACAACCTATATAGCTTATGCCAAAGTCTGTGCCGGGGATGAATTCTATGATACGGTGACCGTTCATGTGCTTCCGAGGATACCTGATGCTTTCACGCCGAATGGCGACGGGCTTAATGACAAATTCAGGATCATCGGGCTGCCGCCCGAGAACATCACCAGGTATAACCTGCAGATCTTCGACCGCTGGGGGCAGCTTGTATTCGAAACCAATGACATACTCAACTCCTGGGATGGTTCCTATAAAGGGCACGATTGCCCGGCAGATGTTTACACCTGGGTGATGTACTATGAAACAACCAAAAAAACGAAAATTTCCAACAAAGGTCAGGTCACGATTATCCGGTAAAACAAGCCCTTGACGTGCGTCTCCCGGTTTAATGCTAATTATTTCCTGAGGATGATCTCATCTGAAAAAAGCCAGGATTTCTCACGGGGTGAAGTATGCCAGGATGGGTTGGATCGCTGGTTTTTCGCAATGATCTTTATATACCTCACATTTTTATCCAGGTGATCAAATTTTATGCTTTTGATCTCAGGCCTGGCTTTCAGGGATGAATCCGCAGGAGGAACAGGTGTAATCTCGCCTGCTTTGAAAAAATGACTGCCTGATTCGCTGGTATAAAGCTCAACTTTCAGCGGGGGAAAAATATAAGCTGGGGTATCAACCAGGAAATTGATCTGCACTTCCGAAATCATTTCAGTTTTTCCGATATCGGTTGTGCACTGCAGGTCCGTGGCATGAAACCCCATCCATCGGCCGTCCCTGAAATCAACGCTTCCCAGGATCCCGTCGTTCAGTGTATATTGGTTCCCCGGGTATTCTTTTGAAGGAGGATACCTGAAGGTTGTCTGGGCGGCAAGACCTTCATGCTGCACAATCCTGGCTTTTGCTTCCCGCTGCGACGGAATATCGTTCAGAAATGAATTTGCTGTGAGATAACAACCCGTATCTATTCTTAAAGTCTTGGTATATCTTAACCACTTCTTGTTATCACCGGATGAGCCGGCAGAATAACATACCCTTGCCAGTGGATCTTTGCAGTTCAGACTGACATCCCAGTTTTTTTCATGAGGATTAAACACGATATTCATTTCGGTGGCTCTGAGGTTGATCGGGATTGAATCGGTTCGAAAGGACCCAGCAGGGAGTCCCTGCCGGTTGAAAATAGTGGCTGTATCCGTATTACCGAATGCATACCTTGCATAAAATGGATCCGGGATGTCCCGGTTGTAAACCATGACGGAATTCCCCATTATCAGCGCTACAGCAGGCCTGAAAGCACCATCCCCCCCTGCAATACTGAAGCCGGTGATCTGATCATGTTTACCATAGAGGCATTCCGTATTCCTGAAATACAGCTGTATCCTTCCTCCGTCGGCCCTGGAGAACCAGTATGACGGACCGGCGCCGTTTCCCGCCAAGTAGATGTTGTAAGTGCGGGCAAGCGCCAGGTTCGCAAGCCTCCGGCCAACTTCCTGTTTGTTTTTCGGATGGATATCACGGATGTTTCCGATATCGAGAGTGACCACCATTCCCGTATTTTCAAGTTCAATGGCTTTTTCCTGGGCTTCCCTCAGATATCCGCTGGCATCCGGGAAGTCGTCGTAGTTGTATGGGGCTATCTGTACAAAATAAAAAGGAAGCTCAGGCTCTTCGAAGTATTTGCGCCAGGCCCTGATCATGGCTTTGAAAAGGCCACCGTACAGGTCACTGTCGAATCGGTTCGATTCACCCTGGTACCAGATGACCCCGCTTGACGTGTAATGCCTGATGGGATGTATCATCGCATTAAACAGGACTGATGGCCCGGTTGCCTTCGCTTCCGGGTTGTTGGGATGGTTAAGATAGTATGAAAGTCCGGGTGTATACCTGATGTATTCATCCGGTGTCCAGGATTCGGCAGGGGTTCCGCTCCAACTGCTGGCAATAAGCCCTATGGGAACATTTAATAGTTTACAAAGCTCTATGCCAAAACAGAAAGCAGTGGCGCTGAAATTCAGAATGGTCGAGGAATCTGTTCTGACCCATCCGGCTCTGCATGAATCCAGGGGTTGATCTGAGAAGTTTCTTTTTACCGTGCATAACCTGATTTTTTCATTAAGCGGGGCCGTCGCGGCACATTTCAGATCACTGAAATATTTCCATCCTCCGAGTTCCGAAATGGTGAATTCCATATTTGACTGGCCGCTGCAAACCCAAACCTCTCCCAGCATTACATCCTTGATCTCTATATAATTCGATGCTTTGAAACATATAACGAAGGGACCTCCTGCGGCATCCGTGCCAACTCGGGTAAGCCATTTCCCGTTTTTATCCGCAACAACGTCATACAATTTCCTATTCCACCCTGTAGTTATAGCCACGTGTTCTCCCGGGAGCGCCCATCCCCAGAGGTTTACCTGGGAATTCTGCCGGAGCACCATATGGTCAGAGATTACCGATGGCAGAATCACAGCGGCGGTAAGCAGTTCAGAGAGCACTGTAAAAAGAATGATAAAAAGTGACCTTTTCATTAGTACCGATTTAAATTTAAACGATCATATTTTCTAATTTTATCACGGTTTTTAAATGATGTTCTGCCCGGGTACCTTGAAACGGGCCCGGGGGCTTTCACTTTGATGTTCATACCGGCAATCCAATAATTATAAAAACAAAGATACCCATGAAAAGAGTACCAGCTTTGATTTTAATTTCATTTTGCGTGTGTCTGAGACTGACTGCACAGGTTGAATCCGCATCTGAACATGATGCCCGGATGCAATGGTGGAGGGACGCCCGGTTCGGGATGTTTATCCATTGGGGCTTATATTCAGTCCCTGCAGGAACCTGGAACGGGGATACGAATTATGGTGAATGGATCAGGAATTCAGCTAAAATCCCGCTCGCAACCTATAACCAGTTTATTCCGAAGTTTAATCCTTCCGGTTTCAATGCCGAAGAATGGGTGAAACTTGCAAAACAGGCAGGGATGAAATATATTGTCATCACCGCAAAGCATCATGACGGTTTTTGCATGTTCGACACGAGGCAGACGGAATTCGGCATTATGGCAACTCCTTTTCATCAGGACCCCATGAAGGAACTGGCTGCAGCTTGTAAGAAGTAAGGCCTGAAATTCTGCTTTTATTACTCCATCATGGACTGGCATCATCCCGATTACATTCCAAGGAGGGATTGGGAAACCGACAGATCTGTCAATACGGCCGACTATGAAAAATATGTTGCATATATGAAAGCAGAGTTAAAGGAATTGCTCACAAATTATGGCGACATAGGTGTATTATGGTTCGATGGTGAATGGGAAAAAACCTGGAACCAGGCCCGTGGACTAGATCTTTATAAATATGTCAGGAGCCTTCAGCTTCCTGTGATCATCAATAACCGTGTCGGGGCCGGGCGCCAGGATATGGAAGGAATTACAAAGAATGGCATGTTCGGCGGGGATTTTGGCACCCCGGAACAGGAAATCCCCGCCACCGGCATACCGGGAGCCGACTGGGAAACCTGCATGACCATGAACGATCATTGGGGGTATAACAGCCATGATAAGAACTTCAAATCATCGAAAGATCTTATCAGGATGCTCGCTGATATTGCTTCCAAAGGCGGTAATTATCTCCTTAATGTCGGCCCGACCTCCGGCGGCAAAATCCCTGAACAGAGCATAACAAGGCTGCAGGACATAGGTCGGTGGATGGCTCTTAACTCGGAATCTGTCCATGGTACAGTGGCAAGCCCCGCACGTGAGACACCATGGGGAAGGTGTACGATGAAAAACACTAGAAAAGGAGTCAGGCTCTACCTTCATGTGTTTGACTGGCCAGCAAATGGAGAGCTCGTCTTCCCGGGATGCCTGAACAAGGTAAGGCTTGCCTATATCCTGTCAGATAAAACTCAACCCATCCTTGCCACTTCGAGGAAAAATGACGCCATTCTGATTTCCGTCCCCAAAACTCCTCCTGATACAATCGATGCAGTGATCGTGCTTGATCTGAAAGGGAAACTCGACATGACAAATCCGCCGGAAATTCTTTCTGGTTTCTCAAGTTTCGTGGATTCCCTGAAAATAACCCTCCGCTCTAACCGCGAAAATATTGAGATCCGGTACAGCCTGAGCGAGAAACCCCGCGAGGTTGATTCCGTTTACCGCATTTACAACGGGCCTTTCAGTATCTTCACGGAATGCGTGGTCAACGCACGGTGTTACAGGAACGGCAAACCCGTGAGCGGGACGGAGAGCCGGTCTTATAAGCTAAGGCTGCCGATCGTCGCCCTGGCCGTCTCCGGTCTTAAACCAGGCCTTTCATACCGGTATTTTGAAGGCAGCTGGGACAGCATCCCGAGTTTTAAAAAAATGCCGCAATGGTATTTTGGTACGGTTGATACTCTGAGCCTGGCCCCCAGGAAAAGGGATGAGAATTATGCCATGTATTTTTTCGGATATATAAAAGTGCCGAAACGGGGACTTTACCGGTTTAGCCTTTCTTCAGACGACGGCAGCAAACTGATGATAGACGACCGTCTTCTCATCGATAACGACGGACTGCATTCGATGCTGGAAAGGTCTGCTGAAACTGCGCTGAACGATGGCTACCATAAAATACGTGTTGAGTTTTTTCAGAAAACGGGAGATGCAGGCCTTCAAATCTATATTGAAGGCCCGGCAATGCCTAAAACCCTCATAAAAAAGGAAATGTTGTTCCATGAATAAAGGAATCCTGAAGAATTGCTTCGTTCTGTACACCTTTCTCTGTGCCCAGGCACTCCCGGCCCAGGAAAGGATCGAAAAATCTTCAGGCTTTTATAAAGGTTATGAAACATCGGTCAAAGGCGGAGGATTCATATATCACTCGCCGGAGCCGGAGGTACATTCTTCCCTTCTTCTACGCTCCCAGGATTCAACGCGTTACATTGAATGGATGACGGAATGCATCCCGGAAAATTTTCCGGGAACATCGGCTCATTTTGTGTGGATGTTCGGCATAGATGCCAATACCGACAGTCACAGTTATAAGCTGTTTCTGAACGGGAAATACTGCCTCAGCTTTTCAAACCCGAGGGTCTCGGAGATCAGGACCTGGACAAGCAAGGGCGAAAATGGGGTGGAACTTACATTCAGGACCACAATGCTTGACAAGTACGACGACCCGATGGGCTACGCCTTTTTATCGGTTCCTTCAGGCATTCTGGTAAGAGATGGCAGGCAGACCATCCGCATCATGGGGGAATCCGCAGGCAGCAATACATGGTATATGACTTTTGAGTCAGGTATCAGTGAAACCGCTTCGCTGACACAGCAGGAGGCTGTGATCCGTGGACCGGTAAATAAAAACTATTACCGCCTTGACCTGGAGTTCATCCATTTGGGCGATTCAGTCGGAGCTGTTATAGAACAGGCAGGCAGAAAGCCCGCTCCCTTTGTCCTCGCCCCGGGTTACAACAGGCTGCAACTGGATTACCCGGCCGACAGCATTACAGGGATGGTTTCTGAGGTCATCCGCATAACCGGCGAAAAGCCATACATTCTCAATGCATTGATCCACCCTGTAAGACACTGGAAACTTTTCTTTGTACAGCACGCCCATACCGACATCGGCTACACCAGGCCTCAGACTGAAATACTGCCCGAACACCTTAGGTATCTGGATTATGCTCTGGATTACTGTGACCAGACCGATTCCATGCCGGAAGCTGCCAGATTCAAATGGACGTGTGAAACCTCCTGGGCGGTCAATGAATACCTGCAAACCCGCCCCCAATCGCAGGTAGAACGATTGAAACAAAGGGTGAAGGAAGGAAGGATTGAACTGACGGGCCTTTTCCTCAATTCCTCTGATCTTGCCGATGAAACAAGCATTGCAGGCAGCCTGCAGCCTGTGAAATATTTCCGCACTTCAGGATTCCCAGTGAAAACTGCCATGCAGGATGATATCAACGGCCTGCCCTGGTGCCTTGTCGATTATCTCAACGGAGCCGGGATTGAATACCTGAACATGGGCCAAAATACCGACCGTGCTTTAAAACCCTTTGACCGGCCCACAACTTTCTGGTGGGAAAGTCCTTCTGGAAAAAGAATAATGGTGAACCGGCCGGAGCACTATATGTGGGGGAATAACCTTGGGATCATCAATAATATCAGGACGCTGGAAAAAAATCTCTTTCCACATCTGAAGGATATTGAAAAGAAATCCTATCCCTTTGATGAATACGCCATTCAGTTCAGCGGTTATTACACCGATAATTCACCACCGTCAACAAAAGCGTGCAATATTGTCAGGGAATGGAATGAAACATACGTGTGGCCGGAAATCCGGCTGGCTACAATTTCCGAATTCCTTGACGTGGTGAAAAAAGACCATGCCGGGGCATTGCCAGTTATCAGGGGAGCATGGCCCGACTGGTGGATCGATGGCTTCGGTTCGGCCCCGATCACAACTGCTTATACCCGCATGGCCCATGAAGATTATATTTCCGATAACGGGCTGCTCTCCATGGCCCTGCTGCTCGGGGTAAAAATAAGCCCTCATATTGCCGATCTAAACCACCAGGTACTGGAGGACCTTGCATTCTATGATGAGCACACTTTCGGAGCAGCAGAAAGCATTTCAGACCCTACATGCGAAAACAGCATTGTTCAGCTGGGTGAAAAGCTTTCCTATACCTGGGAAGCCGTCAAGAAGAACAGGCTGCTCCGGGAGGAAGTGCTGGGAGCCATACAGGATAAATTTCCGGTTTCAGTTGAACCTTCGGTCACTGTTATAAATACGACCGGCCATAGCAGGTCAGCGGAGATCACTCTGTATATAGATCATCAGGTCCTTCCCACGGATAAGCAGTTCAAAATACTTGACCCGGATAACAGTGAGGTTAAGATCCAGTCTTATGCCACTCGTGAAGAAGGGACATACTGGATTATATTTGCCGAAAATATCCCACCCCTGGGTTATAAATCGCTAAGAATCGAAGTTTCCGGTAAGCCCGCCGGTGTATCGAACACGGTTAAGTTCAGAGGAACCCTGGAAAACAAATGGTACCGCCTGACCATTGACCCGGTTGACGGCAGGATAACCGGTTTACTTGACAAGGAACTCAAAAGGGAACTGGCCGACAATTCCCTGAAGTATAAATTCGGTGAATTCATATGCGAGAAGTTAGGCACGAACCGCGCTCAGTTATCGGCCGGGCGGCTTGATGAATTTACAAGGAAGGTCTGGGATAAGATCTGTTTTTCGGATATTACAGAAGGCCCGGTTTGGAATAGTGTCACACTTACGGGGCAACTCCCGGGCAGCGTCGATCCCCATGGCATTCATTGCGAGATCAGGTTGTACAATACCGAAAAGAAGATTGAATTCAGATATTCCATGAAAAAGCTCCCGGTCACTGATCCTGAAGGAGCCTATGTATCTTTCCCTTTCAATATGAAGAACGGGAAAGTGTTTTACGAGGTTTCAGGGGCTACGGTGGAAGCCGGAAAAGACCAGATCAACGGTTCCTCGAGCGACTGGCAGGGCGTCCAGAATTTCGTTGCTCTGAGGAATGATAGCTGCCAGGTGGTATTCGTGTCACCTGAGATTCCCATCGTACAGTTGGGAGATATCAACCTTGGAAGGTTTTCGCCGGTTGCAGTCAGGCCGGCCCCAGTGATCTATTCCTGGGTGCTGAACAACTACTGGACGACCAATTTCCTGGCAAGCCAGGAAGGTGAATTGAAATGGACCTACCAAATCACTTCAACGGCCGACCTGTCGAATGACTTTGCTGCCAGGTTCGGGTGGTCCAACCGCCTTCCCCTCCTCGGCAGGGTCTTCCCACGGCAGCCTGGCCGAAAGAATGGCAAGCCTGCCACGTATGCTTTAATCAATCCTTTTCCTGAAAATCTCATTCTGATCAATGCCTTGCCTTCGGAAGATGATCATGCAGTAACGTTCCAGATAAGGGAAACACGGGGACAAAAAACAGTGTTTGATCCCGCCGCACTTTTTAAAATAACAGGATTGAAAGAAAAAACGGCGAAACATTTTTTCAGGATATCCGAAGTCAATGTACTGGGTGATAAAGTGGCATGGCTGAGTACTGAATGCGTTGTCAACCCGTTCGAAATAAAATTTATTAAACTGGCCTGGAATGAATAAAAAAAGCTGGCTCACCCTTCGTGATGGCAAAAAGCTGGAAGGGATACTGTTCGGTGCCGAAGGCGCGGTGGCCGGTGAAGTGGTTTTCAACACTGCCATGACCGGCTATCCCGAAAGCCTTACCGATCCTTCGTACAAGGGACAGATCCTGGTTCTGACCTTTCCCCTTATCGGGAACTACGGAGTACCCCGCGACAAGTTTGAACACGGCATTTCCCATTTCTTTGAATCGGATCATGTGCATATAAGCGGGCTCGTAATCTCGGACTATTCAGTGGATTACAGCCACTGGAATGCGATGAAAAGCCTTTCCGACTGGTTAAGGGAGTATAATATCCCGGGATTATACGGGATTGACACAAGAGCCCTCACAAAACACCTGAGAGAGGAAGGGACCATGCTCGGCAAGATCGTTCCAGAGGGGGAAAAGGATATCGATTTTTATGATCCCAACAAGGAAAACCTTGTTGCCTCAGTAAGCATTGAAAAGCCGCTTTTGTATAAGGGGAATGATTACAAGGTTATACTGGTCGACTGCGGGGTGAAGAATAACATTGTCAGGTGTATCCTCAACCTGGGTGTGACCCTGAAACGGGTCCCCTGGGATTATGATTATACCAGGGAAGAATTTGACGGCGTCGTTATCTCAAACGGACCCGGGGATCCGCAGTCCTGCACAGCTTCGATCAGGAACCTGGAAAAGGTACTGAAGATGGATAAGCCCGTTTTCGGGATTTGCCTGGGGAACCAGTTGCTTTCCATTGCAGGCGGGGCACGCACCTATAAACTCAAATACGGCCACAGGGGCTATAACCAGCCTGTGCTCCGGGTCGGGACCGACAGGGCATACATCACCAGTCAGAACCACGGTTTTGCAGTTGATAATGAAACCCTGCCGGATGAATGGGAACCCTATTTTATCAATCTTAATGATAATACCAACGAGGGGATCAGGCATAAATCCAAACCCTTCTTCTCGACCCAGTTCCATCCCGAAGCTTCAGGCGGTCCAAATGACACCAGGTTTTTATTTGATGAATTTTTCGGACTTATCGTCAAATCCAGGAACAAAAAATGAAAACAGATATAAGCAAAGTATTGATCCTGGGCTCCGGCGCCCTGAAGATCGGGGAGGCGGGCGAGTTCGACTACTCCGGGTCACAGGCCCTGAAAGCCCTGAAAGAGGAAGGGATAGCAACAGTTCTCATCAACCCGAACATCGCTACTATCCAGACTTCGGAAGGACTTGCCGATAAAGTCTATTTCCTGCCCGTCACTCCTGAATTTGTGGAACGTGTGATAGAGAAGGAAAAACCGGAAGGCATCCTCCTGTCGTTCGGCGGCCAGACGGCCCTGAATTGCGGGATAAAGCTGCACCAGAGCGGGATTCTTGAAAAACACAATGTGAAAGTGCTTGGAACCCCGGTTCAAACGGTTATTGATACGGAGGACAGGGAGCGGTTTGTTGCCAGGCTGATGGAAATCGGGGTGAAAACTCCGCTCAGCTTTGCCGTCGATTCAACGCAGCATGCTGCAGAAGCTGCAAGCAAAATCGGCTACCCGGTGATTATCCGGGCAGCTTTCACACTGGGCGGACAGGGCAGTGGTTTCTGCGGAAATGAGGATGAATTATTATCAGCTTCAGCAAAGTCATTTTCATACTCTCCCCAGATACTGGTCGAAGAATCGTTAAAAGGATGGAAAGAGATAGAATACGAAGTGGTCAGGGATCGCTTCGACAACTGCATCACGGTTTGCAATATGGAGAATTTCGATCCCCTCGGGATCCACACCGGAGAAAGTATCGTGGTCGCACCATCACAAACCCTTACCAATGCAGAATATTATAAACTCAGGGACCTGTCTATAAGGGTGATACGCCACCTCGGGATCATCGGAGAATGCAATATCCAGTACGCACTTAACCCTGAGTCGGAGGAATACCGGGTCATCGAGGTCAATGCCCGTTTATCCCGGTCCTCCGCCCTGGCTTCAAAAGCAACAGGTTACCCACTAGCGTTCATTGCAGCAAAACTGAGCCTGGGATATGGCCTTCATCAGCTTAAAAATGCCGTGACAAGGGTCACGAGCGCATGTTTTGAACCTGCGCTGGATTATATCGTTGTAAAGATCCCCAGGTGGGACCTGGGGAAATTTATCGGCGTTTCGAGGCAGATCGGCTCAAGCATGAAAAGCGTGGGCGAGATCATGGCCATAGGACGCAGCTTCGAGGAGGCAATCCAGAAAGGCCTCAGGATGGTCGGGCAGGGGATGCATGGCTTTGTCGGGAACAAAGACTTTGAGGTGGAAGATATTGAGAAGGAACTTACTGAACCAACCGACATGCGTATATTCGTCATCGCCCAAGCGTTCCAGAAAGGATTTACCGTGGACCGGATATGGGAGCTCACAAGGATCGACAGGTGGTTTCTTTATAAACTGCAGAATATATTCCGCCTGAGTGTCAAGCTGGCAACAATAAGGTCGCTGCAGGATCTCCCGGATGAGTTGCTGAAAGAAGCCAAGCGGCAGGGGTTTTCCGATTTCCAGGTCGCCAGGCTTATTCTGAAACATGACAAAACAGAAGTCGGAAGGGATATGCTGCTTGTCAGGGAACACAGGACAAGCAGAAGTATTCTTCCGGTAGTCAAACAAATCGACACACTCGCCGCAGAATATCCGGCGGTAACCAATTATCTGTACCTGACGTACGGGGGCAACGAGCATGATATTGATTATTCACAAGCAGCCCGCCAGCCGGATCAAGAACAGCAGCAGCCACCCGAAAACCGCTCGGTCATAGTACTGGGTTCAGGAGCATACCGTATAGGGAGTTCGGTCGAATTTGACTGGTGCAGCGTGAATGCCTTGAACACGGTGAAAAAAGCCGGTTACCGTTCGGTGATGATCAATTATAACCCTGAAACTGTAAGCACTGATTATGATATCTGCGACCGCTTGTATTTCGATGAGCTTTCCTTTGAAAGAGTGATGGATATCATTGAGCTCGAAAACCCTTCGGCGGTGATTATATCAATGGGCGGACAGATCCCCAACAATCTTGCGCTCAGGCTGCATGCACAGGGAGTCCCGGTGGCAGGTACATCACCTGTTGATATTGACAGGGCCGAAGACAGGCATAAATTTTCATCCCTTCTCGACAGGCTTGGCATTGATCAGCCCCGCTGGCAGGAGTTCAGCAGCCAGGATGATATTTATGAGTTTTCAGCAAAGGTCGGGTTCCCCTTGCTTGTAAGGCCGTCCTATGTCCTTTCAGGGGCGGCAATGAATGTGGTGTCCAATATCAATGAACTGGAATATTTCCTGAACCTGGCAGCAAAAGTATCAAAGGAGCATCCCGTGGTGGTTTCGGAATTCATCCAGGAAGCCAAGGAAATTGAAATAGATGCCATTGCCAGAAAGGGAGAGATCGTCGTCTATGCTATTTCAGAGCACGTTGAATTCGCAGGGGTGCATTCCGGGGACGCAACCATTGTGTTCCCTCCCCAGAAACTCTATATTGAAACCGTAAGGCGTATCAAGCGGATCAGCCGTGATATTGCCGGATCTCTCAACATCACTGGGCCTTTTAACATACAGTTCCTGGCGAAGGACAATGATATAAAGGTCATAGAATGCAACCTCCGTGCTTCACGGAGTTTTCCATTTGTATCCAAGGTGCTGAAAACAAACCTGATTGAAATCGGCACCCGGGTGATGCTCGGCCTGCCGTTTGACAAGCCGGATAAATCACTCTTCGACCTTGATTATATCGGTGTGAAAGCATCCCAGTTTTCGTTCTCCCGGCTCAGTAAGGCTGATCCTGTTCTCGGGGTGGATATGGCTTCAACTGGGGAGGTGGGCTGCCTGGGAGATACGTTCCATGAGGCCATCCTGAAAGCCATGCTCTCGGTAGGCTACAGGATCCCAGGAAAGAATATTATGCTGTCGACCGGCCCTGCAAAGGCAAAGTCGACATTGCTGGAAGGATGCCATACGCTTGCCGAACTGGGCTATAACCTGTTTGCAACCCCGGGCACGGCCGAATTCCTTTCAGCAGCAGGTATTCAATCCGCCGTTCTTCACTGGCCCGACGAGGAACTGAAACCGAATATCCTCGATTATCTGAAGGAAAGGAAGATCGACCTGGTCATCAATATTCCAAAGAACCTCTCACGCACCGAGCTGAACAACGATTACCTCATCCGCAGGACATCCATTGATTATAATATCCCTCTCATCACGAATGCAAACCTGGCAAATGCCTTTATCATGGCCTTTTGCAGGTTCAAACTTTCGGATATTGAAATTAAAAGCTGGGACGAATACTAATTCCTGACAAAATTCCATTCCTGCCTGGAGGATGGGAGCCTAGTACGTGCATATTTCTTCATTTTCAGTATCACTTCCGGATGCTGGTCTGCAACGTTGAATGATTCATGGGGGTCGGTCTGCAGATCATAAAGCTCGAATTTCCTCAGCGGATCCTTGATGACATTCCTCCGGATGGCTTTCCACTGACCGCTTCGCAATGCCTGCATCCCTCCGCTGCTGGCGAATTCCCAATATAAAAATTCGTGGGATGGCGGATTTTTCATCCTGAGCAGGGCCGGAACAAAAGAGATCCCGTCAATATCGCCGGGGGCTTCAATATGTGCAAACTCAGCCAGGGTCGGCAGGATGTCCCAGAAAGCATATGGTGACTGACAAACCAGGCCTGCCCTTACCCGTCCGGGCCACAGGGCGATGAATGGGACTCTTATGCCTCCCTCGTAAAGGCTTCCCTTTCCACCCCTTAATTTGCCGTTGCTGGAAAAAAAATCAGGATCAGCACCGCCAAGGCTGAAAGCAGCCCCGTTGTCGCTGGTAAAGATCACAAAGGTATTCGAATCCAGCTGATTCTCGGCGAGGGCATCCAGGATCTTACCCGTTGCATCGTCAAGGGCGCTGATCATGGCGGCATAAGTTGCATGCGGATGAAGAACAGGAAGATACCCCATTTGTCCTGTATAAGGCTTGTCATTCATGAGATCGGCATAAGCGGACAGGTAACTGCCGGGTACCTGCAAAGCGAGATGGGGAAGGGTATAGCTCAACAACAAAAAGAAGCAGGAATCTTTGTTGGACCGTATAAAACGCAAGGCTTCGCCGGTGAAGAGATCATCTGCAAAGGAAGTGCCCTGGTATTTATTATAACTGGCCGGGTCCATGGGATCCCCGTCCAGCTTCTGGTGGGGGTTGATTTCAGGGTTTCCTGTCAGGAATTTGTCATTGTTGTGCCAGAGGTAGGAGGGATAGTGGTTATGCGCCTGGCGCTGGCAAAGGTATCCGAAAAAAAAATCAAATCCCTGCTCCAACGGGATCCCTGTCGATCCCGGGCCACCCAATCCCCACTTGCCTATACAAGCGGTATGATAACCTGATTGCTTCATCATCCGGGCCAAAGTGAAGCTGCCGTTTTCCAGGGGCATTTGCCCCGAATAATCCTCCCATTTCCCGATCTCGAGATTATCGCGTACCTGGGAATGCCCGGTGTTCAGGCCGGTCAGCAGGCAGCACCTGGATGGAGCACACACCGGGCTGCCCGCGTAGAAATCAGTGAATCTCATTCCCCTTTCCGACATCCTGTCAATGTTTGGCGTGCGGATGATCATTTGACCGTAACATCCTGTTTCCCCATAACCCAGGTCATCGGCAAGGATGATGATGAAATTGGGCCGTTTGTTTTCTTTTTTACGGACCTGGCCTGCTGAATTTCCTGACAGCGTGATATACAGAATGAAGACGATGATAAGGTTCAGGGACTTCCTCATACAGGGGGAGGGAATTTGAAGATGGCTAAAATACCTAAATTTGCGGTATGAAGAAGAAGACTGTTCAAAAGCTCCTGCTTGTCGCTTTGCTGGCATCGGTGGTTTCTGCCTGCCAGGTGACAAAACAGACAAAGACTGCAATCAACCTGAAAAACTGCGAGTTCCGTATCGTTTCAGCAGAAAACATCATTCTTGCGGGAGTACCGGTTGAAACTTATACTTCGGTGAAAGACCTGGGTATGGCCGATTTTGCCATGTTCATGGGAGCACTAACCCAACCTGAGTTACCTTTATCGCTTCAATTGAATATCGAGGTGAAGAATCCTAACCAGGAACCTGCCGGTATAAACAGCCTTGAGTATATCATTTTTATTGATGACATCAGGATGCTTGACGGCTCTTATATGAAGCCTTTCGCGGTACCTCCGTCTTCAACTGCCGTCATTCCTGTGCAATTAAGCATGGATCTTAAGAAAGCTTTAAATGGCAAATCCCTGGATGCTATTTTGAATTTTGGTTTTAACCTGGGTGGTATGGGCCATACACCAACACGGTTCAAACTCAAACTGAAACCCGGCATCCTGGTCGGCAATACTGCTTTGTCATATCCCGGTTACATTACAGTTAAAACTGAATATATAAACGGGGGCGTTTCAGAGTAAAGCGAAAAAATTGACTGGCGGGCTTGCGATAAAAATGCAGATTCTTCTTAAACCGGAAATTGGGTAACGGCAATGCCTGATCATAATTCGCATTTGGCAAGTTTCCAGTTTTCATTACCTCCTTTATTAATAAAATATACCTCACCGTTATATATTTCAATCTTTTCGGGAAAAGGAAATGGTATAACGGTCCCTGACTTTAATTTACCTGTCTCCAGGTCAACCCGGTTGATCCTTACCATCCCGAGTTTAATATATGTCGTGTAAACATTACAGTTGAAATCATCAACCAGGATGGTATTTCCCCAACGCCATCCGGAATCAGAGAACCTGACAGTGCTGATCGTGTCTGATTTTAATATCTTATCCTTATGAAATGAAATAGGAACGGAATTCATAATTTTCCCGTCTTTATTCATTATTTCAAGGGCATCTTCACCGAAATTGAAGAGAACGATCCTGTTGTCTTTTGTTTTAACAAGCGGGAAGATCAAATTGAAGTATTCGAGTGCATGTGCCCTTGCCTCATTAGGGCCAAACAGCCCGCCCTCTGTGCGCGATGAGGCAAAATCAAAAGCCCGCCCGCTTTCTATATCATCCCAATCCAGGATTGTACTCCCGCCATTCCATCTTGTATAAAACTTCTGGTCATCTGCATATTCCTTTACTTTTCTATAATTTAGTTTAACTTAAAAACCCACCGTCATAGACGGTGGTAATGTATGTTTGGCTTAGCCATTTTCATAAATTTGCCCTATGGGCAAATACCGTAGATTAACACATGTAGTCTATAAATGCGACTACCATATAGTTTTCACACCCAAGTATCGATTTCGGATCTTGACCGGGGAGATCGCAGCAGCTATGGAACTGGACATCAGGCAAGTTTGCAGTTGGAAAGAGGTTGAGATCGATGAGATGAGTATTCAATCTGATCATGTTTACATGGTTGTTTCCATTCCACCCCGTTTGTCAGTTTCAGACTTCATGGGTGTTTTGAAAGGGAAGACAGCCATCAGAATTTTCAAGAGCCATCCCAATCTGAAGAAGAAACCGTATTGGGGGAATCATTTCTGGGCTCGAGGCTACTTTGTGAATACAGTTGGCATCAATGAAGAAATGATTCGCCGGTATGTGAAATTTCAAGAAGAGGAAGAACGTAAGATGGAACGAGATCGTTCCGATTTTACCCTCTTTTAGAGGGGTGTTTTTCTTAAAGCCACCACCTCTGGTGGTGGTAGTTTACTACCTGACGCATATATTTTTTCCCGGTACCCTTCTCATAGTATCCAATGGCTGTCCCAAATTTATTTGCAATGCTTTCCTGAAAATATAACCTCCCTTCTATCTTGAATAGAAAAGGTTTGATGAATTTTTTCACCGAATCAACTGTTGTCTTGTACAAGAAGTCAATGCATTCAGACGCCTTATTATGGGAACACTGGTATGAAGCATCAGATGCTGAAAAGTAATGAATGTTCGAAAGGAAGTCTTTAAAAAGCCCCGACGGAGGAACTTCCGGCAAAGGTGAAACAGCCAGCGTGTCCCCGCTGCGGTTAAGCAATACAAGTTGAGATTGTTTAAGCAGTGTTCGATAGACCAGTAACAGGATATTATCGCCCATCAGCTCATAATGAAGGACAGAATAATCCTTATCCCTGAAAACGAAGGAATAGTTGCTGGCAGTAATATTTATTTCTTTAAGAGTATATGACTTTGAATTTAACAGAAATTCGACCGGGTTTTTCGGGATTTCGGTAACTTTGTAATACCCGTTCCCATAACCTAAACAGGTAAAAATCAGAGCGGCAGGAAGTGTATCAAAGTTAATCGAGAACCGGCCGCTGTAATCAGAAGAAGTTCCCCTGGTTGTCCTGAATACCGTAATATTGACGTCCGGAATTGGTTCCAGAGTCCGTTCGTCTTTAACAATCCCCTGGAATAAAAATATTTGTGAGAAAAGAGCAATCCTTATGAATAAAAAGAAAATGATGAGGATTGCTTTATAACCGGAGAATGATATTTTGTTGATCACTTTGCGTGAAGTTGTAAAACTGCTTCAGTTCTTTATCAATTTGTGCGTTAATTTCATGGCATTGGCTTAATTTTCAATTATTTTAAACTTGCCGCTGTTATTCAAACCTTCGTATCTTCCAAGGTGGGGATCCGGATCAGCACTGCTGAAAAAGAAATCCGCATATTCATTAATGCTGTCCTGATTTATGCTTCCCATCTTTTCCGTTTCTGATAGGCATTTTAATAGTTAAGAAGTTTTCCTTGACATAAGGTGTAAGTAACAGTTATAATTTCAATGATCTTTCATTATTTCCTGCAATAAAATACAGAACCGCCATTCCGCAAAGAGCAGAAAGCGTGGATCCGGCCAGTATGGATAGTTTGGAAATGTCAAGCAGGCCAGGAGCCTGATAAGACAGGCCGGCGATAAAGATTGACATGGTGAACCCTATTCCGGCGAGCATGCCGGTCCCTGCAAGCTGTTTCCACCGGGCCCCGTCAGGGAGCGCCGAAATACCAGTCTTTACACCTATCCAGGAGAAAAGCACGATACCAAATGGTTTCCCTATCATCAGGCCAAGAATTATCCCGGCAGTCAGGCCGCTGAAAAGCTCCGTTGGATTAAACGCAAGAGGGATGGCTGTATTTGCAAGTGCAAAAAGGGGCAAAATCCAATAGTTCACCGGCCTGTAAAGACCGGGTTCAAGTTTCTTGGCCATTTCCTTCGGAATGAACAGGGCTGCAATTACTCCAGCAATGGCGGGATGAATCCCCGATTTCAGGATGAAATACCATAAACCCAGGGCAGGGAGGAGATATGCAATCAGGGAACTGACCTTTAAACGGTTCAGGACAAACATTACCATTGCGAACAAAGCGGCGAAAAACAGCATCCCTGTGTTCAGATCATGTGTGTAGAATGCTGCAATGATCACGATGGCACCCAGGTCGTCAATAATGGCCAGGGCAGTGAGGAAAACCTTCAGGGATAAAGGGGCGCGTTTCCCCAGCAATGACAGTATTCCCAGGGAAAAAGCAATATCTGTTGCCGTGGGAATGGCCCATCCGTTCAGATATTGCTTTGATCCGGCATTGAAGATGAAGAAGATAACAGCAGGGAATATCATCCCGCCGAGGGCAGCAAGGACAGGAAGGACTGCTTTCTCCCTGACTGCAAGCTCCCCATCCTGGAGTTCCCTTTTGATCTCCAGCCCGATCAGGAAAAAGAATATTGCCATCAGGCCGTCGTTGATCCAGTGAAGGACGCTTTCATGAAGGAAGTCGAACCCGATCTCTATATGCCAGATGCTGAGGTAGGAGGAGGCTCTGCCGGAATTGCTCAGGGCCAGGGAAAGTGCGGTCGCAAGGATCAGTAGCAGGCCTGAAAGTTTTCCGCTTTCCGCCAGGTCTTTCATGGGATCGGTGATCATCCTGCTGACTTTCATCTCAATCGTTGTCTGCGGGAAGCGGTTTTACAAAGGCTGACCTGACCGGGCCGGGATAAGGGTTCAGTGACCCTTTCACCGCATACCAAAGCACCCTGTTAAGCAGATCATCGGGAGCCATGTCCTCCTTGCTGAAATCAAATCCTTCGCTCATCCTTTGCCATTCATTATAAGCAATATTTTTTTCAGAAAGGTTCGTGAACGGACCGGTGGCCTTGAAATCGACCGGGGCCGGGGTATTTGTAAAACATTGCCACAAGGGGGTGGCGGAAGCATCATACTGGCTCATGGGTGGCAGGCCGAGGATGAGTTCTATGGTCCTGAGAACCGATGATGTTGTGTATGGCGCATGGTCAACGAAGTTCCTCATTATACAGCCACCGGCTATGTAAACAGGGCTTCGGTGGGCGTCCACATGATCCGCGCCGTTCTGTGCATCATCTTCCAGTATGAAGATAACACATTCATTCCAGATCTGTGATTCCGAAAGGTATTCAACCAGCCGCCCTACGGCAAAATCATTATCAGCGACCTGAGCAAAGGGTGTGGGTTTACCTGCTTTCAGGCCCTGGGTGTGGTCATTGATAAACCGGATAGTACTCAATTGGGGGACCTGGCCGATGGAAAGAAGGGAATCGAAGTCCCTTTTCCATTGCCGGAAACGGATCGTGTCCATGACGTCCTGGTCCCAGCTGGTAAAATATGTGCAATAATGGTTTTTGAGCACCGGGATATTAGGTTTATAGTTATCTGCGAATTCGCCGTAAGTGCGATAGGAGACTCCCTGCCGGGCGCAGAAATCCCAGATAAAACCATCCTTGTTGTTCGCAATTTTCCTGTTGCCTTCGGAATCATAATCGCCGCCCCTGCCCCCGTAACTGCTTGGCCATGTCTTTTCAAGATAATCGGTTGCATAAGCCCCCATACTCCAGTTATGTCCGTCGGCACTGACTTCTCCATCCACGAAAAAATTATCCAGCAGAACAAAGTCCTTTACAAGCTGATGCTGGTTGGGTGTGAATTTCTTTCCGAAAAGTACCAGTGATGTGTCGCCATTCCCTTCCGGAACATCACCGAGTATCTGGTCATATGTCCGGTTCTCCTTGATGACATAAAAAACGTATTTTACAGGCAGATTTTCGGGCTTCCGGTCCCGAACAGCACTACCAGCGTTTCCAGTTGAACTGCCGGCCTTTTCCTTTCGGAAAGGAGTGTTATTATATACCATGGAAGAATAAACGGCAAGTTTTTTAATGTCCGGCTCGGGAATGATACTCATTGACCCCCTGAATAACCCGCCTATATATTGGACTTTCAGGGGCTTATGATTATCACCTGACTGGGCGCGGACCTTTTCCTTTTTTGAAACCGGGTTGGGCCCGCGGGGATTTGGCAGTGAGGTAAATCCTTTGCCGTTTGAAACCCAGATTTGTTTATGTATTACACGGACACAAGTGGGATACCATCCTGTCGGGATAAACCCTTTGCTGGTGCTCCTCCCTGGCTTTGAAACATCGAAAACGGCGAGGCAGTTATTATCGGCATTGGCAATATACAGTGTTTTATTGTCAGCGCTGAGTGCTACACTGTTTGTCGTGCTGCCTGCAGGTGAGTCCGGAAAGAGGGCTGAATTAAGCGTTTCTATGACTTTACCAGCTGTTATGTCTATGCAGGAAACCGAGTTGTCATTGGCATTGGCTACATAAAGATAGTTTCCGTTTTTACTGAGGCATAGGTCGTTCGGGTTGCTGCCGACCCTGATGGATGCCGAAAATTTCCTCGTTGCCGTGTTGAAGATTTCCACCTTCCCGCAGCCCCAGCAACTGATAAAAAGGCTATGCCGGTCAGGCGACAGGATGCAGGTATATCCTTCACCTTCCAGGTCAAACCGCAGGTTTGCCGTTTTTTTCAGCAAATCGACGATATACAGTGAATTATTTTCCTTCGTCACGACATACATCAGCTTTCTGTCGTCATCCAGGGCAATCCCGGCCGGGGATATCCTCTCAGGCCAAGGATTTCCAAGAAGCAGGGAGTCGGCGGACCTGAGTTTGCCCTTTTTCAGGGAATACCTGAGGATCACGTTTTTATTTCCTCCCGATGCGTAAAGACTTTGCTCATCCTTTGAGAACACCAATCCCAGCCAGGCAGCCTTTATGACAGTGGTATCCAGGATCTTGTGCCGGATCGCATCGATAAGGTAAACCGACTGGTCGCTTTGGCCATTATTTGTAACAGCCAGGAGGCGGTGTGAAGGTGAAACTGCAATATTGAGGGGAAGATCGCCCAGCCTGAAACTCTCGCCGACCCGGCTGATGCCCCAGCCGTTAGGTAAGACGATATGATTCCCGGCCGGCTCGGTCTGCGCAAAAACCCCGGCGACTATCATTAATAATAGCAGGGTGTGTATTATTTTCAATTGCTTCATTTACCTTGAATATGCTTTCAAAAGTAGCAATATTACTTTGAAAATTCTTCTTCCTTTACTTACTGATCATGTATTACATTTTCATATCTTTGCACTTTTATTTCGGGCCTATGAACGCGGATTCAAATAAATTCCTGGGAGAAGGTCTCACCTATGACGATGTGCTCCTCATCCCGGCATATTCAGAGGTGCTTCCCCGCGATGTCGACATATCTACTCTTTTAACAAAAAATATCCGGCTGAATATACCTATCGTTTCCGCAGCCATGGATACTGTAACGGAATCAGGGATGGCAATTGCGATGGCACAGGAAGGCGGTATCGGTGTGCTTCATAAAAATATGTCGATAGAACGGCAGGCCCTGCATGTCAGGAAGGTTAAAAGGGCAGAAAACGGGATGATCCTTGACCCGGTGACTTTGCACGACTCGGCACTGGTTGGCGATGCATTGGCCATGATGAAGGAACACTCGATCGGAGGGATTCCGGTTGTGAACGAACGGGAAGAGCTGGTCGGGATAGTCACCAACCGCGACCTTCGGTTTGAAAGGGGTATGTCACGGCCGGTAACTGAAGTCATGACCCATAAGGTGATCACAATCAGCGAGTTCATGGATTTTGAAAAAGCTGAACAAATCTTACAGGAGTACAAGATCGAGAAGCTGCCTGTGGTCGATAAGAACAATAAACTTGTAGGGCTGATCACTTATAAAGATATTATCAAGATCAAGGCCAGGCCCAATGCCTGTAAGGACAGCCTTGGAAGGTTACGTGTTGCCGCTGCCGTCGGTATTGCTTCGGATACACTCGAGCGCGCTGCCGCTCTTGTCAAGGAAGGTGTTGATGCAATTGTGATTGATACCGCCCACAGCCATACCAAAAATGTCATGGAACTGGCTAAAAAGATGAAAGCGGCTTACACCAATATTGACATGGTCATAGGAAATATAGGAACGGCCGAAGCCGCCAAGGATCTGCTCAATGTGGGAGCTGATGCTGTTAAGGTTGGAATTGGCCCGGGCTCAATATGTACTACCCGTATCATCGCAGGTATTGGTATCCCTCAGCTGACTGCTGTATATAACGTGGCCAAAGCTCTCAGGGGGACAGGTATCCCGGTTATCGCCGACGGAGGTATCCGTTACACCGGTGATATCGTTAAAGCCCTTGCAGCCGGCGCCCACTCAATAATGGCCGGTTCGCTTTTCGCCGGTGTCGATGAATCGCCGGGAGAGACTGTCATCTTCGAAGGAAGGAAATTCAAAACCTACCGGGGAATGGGATCGATTGAAGCAATGCAGCAGGGGTCCAAGGACAGATATTTTCAGGATATGGAAGACGACATTAAAAAACTGGTTCCTGAAGGTATCGTCGGCAGAGTCCCTTACAAAGGATCCCTCTCTGAAGTTATTTACCAGATGGTCGGCGGCCTTCGTTCCGGAATGGGCTACACAGGCTCTGCCAATATGGAAGCACTGCAGAAAGCGAAGTTCATTAAAATCACTTCAGCCGGTGTTGCCGAAAGCCATCCGCACGATGTAACCATAATCAGTGAAGCACCAAATTACAGCCGTTAATACTGTTTTCTGAATTTTAACGTTGATATTTAATCATAACTTGAACCTATGAAGATCATAAGATTTAAATTTTCCGGATTATTGATTTTAATTGCTTTGTTTTTTAATGTCAACGCTCAGGTTGATAATAATGCAACTCTTATGACTATTGCCGGGAAACCGGTTACTGTCGGCGAATTCATCTCAATCTACCAGAAAAATAATGTCAAGGGAGAAACCGTGGATAAGAAAACCATGGATGAATATCTGGAACTGTTCATTAACTTTAAACTCAAGGTTATGCAGGCCGAAGCCCTTGGGCTTGATACCGACAAGGGATTCCTGACTGAACTCGCCGGCTACAGGGAACAGCTTGCAAAACCATATTTTATTGATGAACCCACGCTTAACCGCCTGATCCAGGAAGCCTATGACCGTGAGAAACTGGACGTCAGGGCAAGCCATGTATATTTCCGGTTAAAGCCGGATGCTCTTCCGGCAGATACGCTTGCCGCCTATAACAAGGCAGTGGAAGCGAGGGGGAAAATTCTGAACGGTGAGCCCTTTGAGAAAGTTGTCATAGAATACTCCGAAGACCCCTCGGCAAAAGACAGGGAAGCCACAGCCCAGCATCCTTTTATGAAAGGCAACAAGGGAGACCTTGGGTATTTCACCGTTTTCGATATGGTGTATCCATTTGAAACCGCTGCATATACTACCAATGTCGGGCAGGTTTCTGCACCGGTGAAGACCGATTATGGATTTCATGTTATCAAGGTGACGGATAAAATCCCCGCCCTCGGTGATTTCACAGTCGCACACCTTTTCCTGTCAATCCCCAAAGGAGCTACATCTGCCGACTCGGCAAGGGTAAAGACCCGGATCGATTCCATTTATAAACTTCTGCAGAACGGGGCCAAATTTGAAGATATGGTAAAACAGTTTTCTGACGATAAAGGCTCTGCAACCAAAGGAGGTGTTCTCCCCAAACGAAGTGTCAACAGGCTCATGCCTGAGTTTATCGCTGCCGTTTCAAAACTCAGGAATGTAGGCGATTATACTGCCCCGGTCCAGACACCTGGCTATGGCTGGCACATCGTTAAACTGGTTGACCTCAAACCACAGGGTACCTTCGATGAGGACAAAGCTGATCTAAAACAAAAAGTCAATAAAGACAGCCGTGCTCAGCTGATCCACACTGCTGTTCTTGAAAAGATCAAAAACGAATACGGCTTTACACAGAACCTCAAAGCCAGGGATGAATTCTACACATTGGTCACCGACAGCATTTTCGTGGGAAAATGGGATCCTTCAAAAGCCCTGGAAAAACATCAGACTTTATTTAAAATAGGAAGTTCAACATTTTCGCAGAAAGAATTTGCAGTGTATCTCAATGCAAAGCAAAAGAAAAATGAAAAACGGGAAATCCATTCCTACATTGACATGTCGTACGACGAATTCGTTGACGAAAGCCTGATCAAATATGAAAATGCCTTGCTGGAGGATAAATACCCCGAATTCAAAACACTGATGAAGGAATACAGGGATGGCATTCTCCTGTTTGACCTTACCGACCAGAATGTATGGTCGAAAGCGGTAAGGGATACAACCGGCCTTCAGGCATTCTACAACCTCACAAAAAATAATTATATGTGGGGGCAACGCGTTGAAGCAAGCATCTACACGGTGAAAACCCCGGCCGCAGCTGTAAAAGTTAAAAACTTTATCAAAAGCGGGCTGAAGGACGACGATATCCTGAAAGAAATCAATTCCGATACCGCTAAATTATTGACGGTTGAGTCAGGCAAATTCTCTAAGAAGGACAATCACTTTATCGATACGGTAGCTTGGGTACCTGGTATTTCGAAAGACTTCCAGATGAAAGATGGCATAGTTTTCGTCAATATCAGAAGGATTATCAAACCGGAACCAAAACAACTTAGCGAAGCGCGCGGACTAATCACTGCCGATTACCAGAACTACCTTGAGAAGGAATGGATCCGTTACCTGAGGTCCAGGTATCCAGTGATAGTGAATAAGGACGTCTATGCTAAAATCAAATAATACTTTATTACTTCATCATGCCGGGTCGGTTCCTGCTTCTATTCCTAATTTTACTCACTTCCTGTTCAGGGTTCTTTAAAAAGAAAACCGAAAGAACACTCGCACGTGCCTATAACGAATACCTTTTTGAATCAGATCTGAAAGGAGTGGTTCAAAAGGATACTCCTGCCAGGGACAGCCTGATGATCGTTAAAGCTTATATCGATAATTGGGTGAGACAACGGCTGATCCTGCACCAGGCTGAAAAAAACCTGGAGACAAAAGATATAGATTTTACCAAACAACTGGAAAATTACAGGAACTCCCTCATAACTTTCGAATATGAAAATGCATTGATCCGTCAAAAGCTGGATACCATCGTTACAGATGAAGAAATATCTGCTTACTATAATACAAACCAAAACACTTTTCCTGTAACCGACAATATCATCAGGGTGCAGTATGTCAAACTGCCTCTGAAATCGAAATTTATTCCCCAGGCACGGACATTGCTTCTTTCCGATAAACCGGACGATAAAAACCGCCTGGCCGACCTCTGCGAACAACAATCATTAGGTTATTTTATAAATGATGAAAAATGGTTGTTTTTTTCCGATTTCATGAATGAGATACCTTTCCGTACTCCCGATCCGGAAGGCTTTCTCCGGAAAAATAAACAGGTGGAAGTGAGTGACCAAACCTTTACCTACCTTGTCAGATTCAGGGATTATAAGTTGAAGGACAATGTTTTTCCAATGGAAATGGTAAAGCAGAAGATTACGGATATCATCCTGAATAAAAGGAAAATGGAACTGATCGGGAAAATGCATGAATATATTTATCAGAATGCACTGAAACAAAACGACTTTGAGGTTTTTAACAATTAAGGAACATTACTCCATGCACTATATAAGAACTTTCGTTTTACCGGCACTGATAATATGCTTTTCCTTATCTGCTGCAAATGCACAACAGGAGCAGGACACACTTGTGGACGGAGTAATTGCAGTTGTAGGGGGCAATATTATCCTGAAATCGGATATTGAAAGCCAATACCTGCAATTCCGTGCCCAGGGAGTGATTAAAGGCACCGCCCAGACCGTTAAGTGCCAGATGCTGGACAATATGTTGTATATGAAGCTTTTGCTTCATCAGTCACAGGTTGACAGTATCAAGGTTACGGATGCCCAGGTTGAAAGTGAAATGGACAGGCGAATGAGGTATTTCATATCCCAGGCCGGATCACCCGAGAAACTTGAGGAATATTACCAGAAATCACTACTCGAAATTAAAAATGACCTAAAGGAGATTATCAGGGAACAAATGCTGACCGAGCAGGAACAGCAGAAGATCACAAAAGACATGACTATCACGCCTTCCGAAGTCAAGGCGTTTTACAGGAAAATAGATAAAGACAGCATTCCCCTCATCAATGCCGAACTGGAAATAGGCATGATAGTAAAACAACCTTTGATAGGACCTGAAGAGAAACAACAGGTGATCGCAAAACTGACAGGCTTTAAAGAGAGAATAGCCAAAGGTGATGAATTTGCCACACTTGCCGTTTTGTATTCTGAAGACCCCGGATCGGCAAAGCAGGGAGGGGAACTTGGAATGTTCAAAAGGGGGGACATGAGGCCTGAATTTGAAGCCGCTTCATTTAAACTTAAACAACCCGGCGATATTTCTGATATTGTTGAGACTGAAGACGGGTTTCACCTCATACAGCTGATACAGCGCAGGGGCGAATATATCAATGTAAGGCATATCCTTCTCCAGCCTCAGGTTTCCACTCAAAACCTGACTAAAGCGAAGGTTTCACTCGACAGTGTCGCCAACCTGATCACAACTAAAAAATTAAGGTTCGATGATGCAGTTATAAGATATTCCGATGACCCTTCCAGGAATAACGGGGGACTTCTTGTGAACAGCGCTACAGGGACTACAAGGTTTGAAGCCAGCCAGCTTTCACAGTTGGACCCTAAGGTTTTCTTTGTCGTGGATAAGTTAAAGGTGGGTGAAATCAGCCAGTCGGTGCTGATGAAAACGGACAGGGGCAAGCAGGAGTACCGTATTTACTATCTGAAGCTTAGGACAAATCCACATAGGGCTAACCTGGAAGATGATTATGCCCGGATACAGGATCTCGCAATGGATAAAAAACGCGAAAAAGTACTGAATGACTGGATCAATACAAGACTTGCAACCACATATATCAGTATTTGCGATCAGTACAGAAATTGTGAATTTAAAAGGAAATGGGTACGTTGATGAACGATAGCACTTCATTTAAATCGGATGTTGAAGCGGTTGATGCGCTGGTCGCAAAATACAACCATCTGAAAAGGGAAATCTCAAAAGTAATAGAAGGACAGAAGGAAGTTATTGACGGACTCCTGATCTCTGTTTTCTGCAAGGGACATTGCCTGCTTGTCGGTGTTCCAGGTCTCGCAAAGACCCTGATGGTCCATACGATCTCAAATGTGCTCGGACTGAGTTTTAACCGTATCCAGTTTACGCCCGACTTAATGCCATCGGATATTATCGGAACGGAAATCCTTGATGAATCAAGGCATTTCAGGTTTATTAAAGGACCTGTTTTTGCCAATATCATTCTTGCTGATGAGATAAACCGTACACCTCCAAAAACCCAGTCGGCCCTGCTTGAGGCCATGCAGGAAAAGGCTGTTACTGTAGCCGGACAAACTTACAAGCTCGAAGAACCATTTTTCGTCCTTGCAACCCAGAACCCTATCGAGCAGGAAGGAACATATCCCCTGCCTGAGGCCCAGCTCGATCGGTTTATGTTCAACATATGGCTGGATTATCCTTCGCATGACGAAGAGATCAGGATAGTGAAAATGACCACCTCGGAAGACCAGGTCAGACCTGAAGTTATACTTACTGCCCCGGAAATCCTCTTTTACCAGAATCTTATCAGGAAAATACCAGTTCCTGAGAATGTCTACAATTACGCGGTTGACCTGGTTTCCAAAACCCGGCCGGGAACCTCTGCCTCCAACGAGTGGGCGAATAATTATCTTACCTGGGGCGCCGGTCCCAGGGCCTCACAGAACCTTATTATCGGTGCAAAATGTCATGCTATCATCAGGGGAAAATACTCTCCCGATATCGAAGATGTAAAAGCTGTGGCAATCCCGGTTTTAAGACACAGGATTGTAAGAAATTACAAGGCTGATGCTGAGGGCATCAGGGAGGAAAAGATAATTAATCATCTTTTATAATGAGATATTTCATTTTTTATTCCCTCCTCAGGTAACAATAACAGGGGGAGGTTCATTAATTTTAGCTTATAGTTCCGGTTTAAAAATGAAAGCAGATTATTCATTCCAAAGAATGGCCCGATTCGTGTTTGCGGTGCTTGTTATTACAATGTTCTCATGTAATTCCGGCGGTGGGCCGGCTTCTCCGACAGACAAGCTGAAAGGGAAGCTCACAATTTCAGGGGCCTTTGCACTTTACCCACTGACGGTAAAATGGGCCGAAGAATTTCACAAAATTCATCCGCAGGTCACATTAAATGTTTCGGCAGGCGGTGCCGGGAAAGGAATGGCGGATGCCCTCTCAAAAATGGTTGATCTCGGAATGTATTCCAAGGAAGTCAGCCAGGAAGAAAAAGCCCGGGGAGCCTGGTGGATTGCCGTTGCAAAAGATGCCGTACTCCCTGTCATGAATGCCGGTTGCCCGTTTGCCCAGCATCTGAGAACTACCGGGATTACCAGGCAGAAATTCTTTGATATCTTTATTTCGGAAAAAATTAAATCCTGGGGACAGCTTTTAGGTACTGGCTCCGGGGAGGAACTTCAGGTTTTTACGCGCTCTGATGCATGCGGCGCTGCAGATATGTGGGCCAAGTTCCTGAATGATAAAAAGCAGGAAGATCTTCAGGGGATTGGTGTGAACGGTGATCCTGGAGTCGCCGACGCGGTACGAAAGACCATTTATGGGATAGGATACAACAACCTGAACTTTATTTTTGACATGCAATCCCGCAAGCCGTATCAGGGGCTTGCAGTGATACCTATCGACCTGAATGCGAACGGGAAAATAGATAAGGAAGAGAATTTTTACAACAACCTCGATGAAGTCATTAATGCCATCAATACCGGCCTGTATCCGTCTCCCCCTGCCCGACAGCTGTATTTCGTCTCAGCTGGAAAACCTTCAGGAAAGCTGGTTAATGCTTTCTTGGAATGGGTACTTACGGATGGTCAGAAATATGTTGGTGAAGCAGGGTATGTGTTGCTGAAACAGGATGTTATAAGGCAGGAAATGAATAAGTTGCACTAAAATGTACCTGTTAAACCGGCAGCAAAGACATATTGTAAATATCAGCTGGATGCTGGTCAGCCTTTTGCTGGTTGCATTTCTGCCTTTCCTGTTATTCAGCGTATTGTATTACAAATCATTTTTCCTCCTGAGAAATTTCGGGCTTGGCGACCTGATCTTTTCGCGCTCATGGCATCCATCCAGGGGTGAATTCGGTTTTTATCCCTTCATCGTGGGTTCTATATGGGTTACATTGCTGGCCATCCTGATCTCGGCTCCCATTTGTCTGCTTACTGCAATAAATGTGACACAATATGCAAAAAAGCGTTTTCTCAGGATCATGCACCCTGTTATTGATATTCTTGCCGGGCTTCCCAGCGTGGTATATGGAGTCTGGGGCATTCTCGTGATCGTCCCTTTTATTTCCCGCTACCTGGGGCCCTGGCTGGGTGTCAGAACCATGGGATATAGCATTCTGGCAGGTTCTTTTGTTTTAAGTATCATGATCATCCCTTTCATCCTCAACATCATTATCGAGATATTTAAAACCATTCCCATGGAGTTGAAAGAGGCGACCCTTTCACTGGGTTCGACCAAATGGCAGATGGTAAAACATGTATTGCTGAGAAAAGCCTTGCCCGGGATTATAGCAGCAATCGGTTTCGGGCTTGCCCGGGCCTTTGGCGAAACCATGGCTGTCCTTATGGTTGTCGGGAACGTTGTAAAAGTCCCATCAAGTGTTTTTGACCCGGGATACACACTTCCTGCCCTAATTGCGAACAACTACGGCGAAGTGCTTTCAATTCCGCAGTATGACTCAGCCCTGATGTTTGCTGCTCTCCTGTTGCTGGTGGTTTCTTTCTTTTTCAATCTGCTGATGCATTTTTTCATTTCACGGTATAATAAGTATTAAGATGAAGAGAGTATTGAAAATTGAAGAAATTTTTTTCCGTGTTTTAATGGTGCTCTCTACAGCATTCATTTTGCTGATCCTTGGCGTCATTATCTTCAGCATTTTTGAAAAAGGGATAGGGGCGATTTCCTGGGAGGTACTTACAAGCGTTCCCAAGGGAGGTTATTATTACGGCCGGGGAGGCGGGATACTTAACGCTATAACCGGATCAATGGTTCTGGCCCTGGGCGCCACCATAATGGCCTTTCTGATTGGACTGCCGGTTGCCTTGTTTATCAATGTTTTTCTTTATGGCAAGACAAAACTCGTAAAAATGATCCGTTTCATTCTCGACATGATCTGGGGCATCCCTTCCATAGTTTACGGTGCATTCGGTTTTACACTTATGGTGCTGGTCGGGTTGCAGACATCATTGCTTGCAGGCATGATAACTGTTACGCTGTTTATCCTGCCTATAATGATCAGGTCCATGGACGAGATCCTACGAACCTTTCCGTCAGGACTGATGGAAGCTGCATACTCCATAGGAAGCAATAAATCGGAACTGGCTTTCAAGATATTCACAAGGCAGTCCGTTTCAGGAATTATCACTGCTGTTCTGCTTTCCTTTGGCAGGGCCATCGGTGATGCGGCATCCGTTTTATTTACCGCAGGCTATACCGACAACCTGCCGAATTCCCTCATGGAGCCTGTCGCCACACTCCCGCTTTCAATCTTCTTCCAGCTTTCATCTCCTGTCCCCGAAGTACAATCAAGGGCCTATGCCTCCGCCCTGGTTCTCACTGTGATCATCCTGATAGTGAGTTTATTTTCAAGGGGAATCGGGAGACGATACCATAAAACAAAAATAAATTTCTGAACTTCGCCCGATGGAGACCGCTATTCAAATAACCAACCTTGATGTCTTTGCAGGGGAAACACAAATCCTTAAAAACATCAATTGCGAAATCGGGAAGAAAAGGATCACTGTAATCCTCGGTCCATCGGGATGCGGGAAGACAACATTGCTGAAATGCATGAACCGCCTGACTGATCTATACCCGGAACTCAAAGTCAGCGGCGGGATCCTGATAAATGATAAAAATGTCCTCGACCCGGGTGTTGATATATATCGCCTGAGACAATCCATGGGGCTCTTGTCACAGAGACCTTATCCTTTGCCGATGACCATTTTTAACAACATCGCTTATGCCTTGAAACTCCGGGGTATTCATAACCGAACCACCATCTCCAAACTGGTGCTGGATTACCTGAGACAGGCAAATCTTTTTGACGAGGTAAGGGACAGGCTCAGGGAACCTGCTTCCAGACTTTCAATTGGACAGCAACAAAGGCTTTGCCTGGCACGCGGACTGGCGGTCAACCCTGATATCATTCTTGCCGATGAACCGACATCTGCACTTGATCCTATCTCAAGCCGGATCATTGATGAGAAGTTCCAGGAACTTAAAAAGGATTATACGATTGTCATTGTCACTCATATTCTCCGGCAGGCCAGGCGAATTGCCGACGATGTAATCTTCATGTATCTGGGGGAAATTATTGAACAGGGCCCTGCTGCCGAGTTCTTCGAAAATCCCAAACAGGCGAAGACGAAACTCTACCTCGAAGGAATGTTTAATTGAGAAGCTATTTCACCACTTTCCTTCCCTGCCATGTTCCCCTCTTTTCCAGCTCTTTTTCTATCCTTCTCAGCACTTCGTCATACCGAAGCAGCCCCCAGTTCCTCTCTTCAATATACCGGGGCGGGACTTCACCGGCGAACCGTTCAACTGAGATTTCAGGGCTGAGCCCTTCAAGGAATTCAATTATAAAATCAATGTAGGACTGAAGTGTGAACTGGTGGAAATCACCCGGCCTTTCCCGGTATTCTTTTTCCATTACAGTGCCTTTGATGATCTGGAGCTGGTGAAATTTAACGCTGTCGAGTGGCAGGCCTGAGATCGCATCGGCATATCTCTTCATCATTTCAAGGGTTTCACCGGGCAGCCCGAAGATAAAATGAGCGCCGGTGCTGATTCCCGCTTCTTTTGTCCGTTTAATTGCGTCCAGGCTTTGAGCAAAGCTATGGCAGCGGTTAATCCTGGCCAGGGTCTCTTCATAAATGGATTCAACCCCAAATTCAACCTGGACGAAATAATCCTTTGTAAGTGATGCCAGGTACTGAAGGATATGCTCATTGACACAGTCGGGGCGTGTTCCAAGAACAAGTCCGGCAACACCAGGACAGGAGAGAGCTTCAGCATATTTTTTTTTAAGCAAATCGGGATGGGCATAGGTATTGGAGTAGGGCTGGAAATATGCCAGGAATTTGTTTGCACGCCTGTAACGGATAGCATGGAATTCTATCCCCAACCGTATCTGTTCAGTAATGGAAGATGAACTTTCACAATAGGAAGGATTGAATGCTTCATTAACACAATAAGTACATCCGCCAGTACCTTTGGTGCCATCACGGTTTGGGCAGGTGAAACCTGCATCAATAGCAAGTTTCTGCAACCTCTCCCCAAAGAGATTTTTCATTTTCCAGGTATACGAATTATACCTGTGCGGCCCCCATTTATGTTGTTCCGGGTTCAAGACGGTTTAGCTGGTAGTAGCACGTTCCAGCTTTTTCAGGATGGAGAAGATAAAAATGGCCGATAGGATAGTCAGACAAACCAGCAGTAAAAAGAATTGCCATATCTGCCATTTATCCCAGAACGGACCTATGAAACCAGCCATGATATTGCCGATGGCGGTAGCACCGAACCATCCTCCCTGCGCCAATCCCTTATGTTGGGGAGGGGCGACTTTTGACACAAAAGATATGCCGATGGGGCTGAGGAACAACTCGGCAATGGTGAGTGTGAAATAAGTGCCGATCAGCCAGTAGGGTGAACGAAGAGTGTCGGAAACTCCGCCTTTTGCAGTAAGTTCCGAAGGACTCATCAATCCGCGCGAAGCAAGGATCATAATCAGGAACCCCACTGCCGTGATAAGCATGCCGATGCCAATCTTCTTAGGGGATGAGGGTTCTTTCCCTTTTTTATTGAGATAGGCAAAGTACCCGATGACAATAGGAGTGAGGAATACTATGAAAATGGGGTTGAACTGCTGAAATATCTCGGGCGATATTTTATTCCCTTCCGGCTGAAGCATGCTGATGGTGAAATACGCTAAAATGATGGAGCCAAGTGCAATAACACCACCAAAAACCTTTATCTTTTTTGAATTCGCTTTACCGAGCAGAAGTACAAATCCCATGATGGCGATCAGCAGGGGAAGTAAGGTGGACAGGTTGAAAATGATTGCAGAACCCTTGGAAATGGACGAAACCGTGTAATCCCTGGCAAAGATGGTCAGGGTAAATCCGTTCTGCTGGAAAGCCATCCAGAAGAACATCACGACAAAGAATACAAGTCCGAGCGCGATGAGGCGGTCTTTGATCTGGCTTTTTGACAACTCCACGAGGCCGGCTGCTTTGGCTTCCCTTTTCTGCTTATGCGTTACGTCGGCGGCTTTATAATATTTTCTGAACCCGATAAAGATCAGGAGAGACGCTATCATGCTGAGTGCAGCAACACCGAAGCCTGCATTATAGGCCTGCCCTATGCTGTCGATATATTGCTGGCAGAATGCCCCGAGGTCGGTGAATTTCCCGCCTGCCTGGGTATGCATGAACTGTTCAAGCTGGGTCGTGCTTTCAAGAGTGCGGTCCAGGTATTTATGCGCCAGGCTCGGAATAGCCGAATCATAAGTAAATCCCGACCGGCCGAGGATCCAGTTGCGCATCCCGCCCGCAGCGCTGGGCGCAAAAAAAGCGCCTATATTGATCCCCATGTAGAAAAGGTTGAAGGCCGAATCCCTGAGATGGCTGTACTTGGATTCATCATACATATTCCCAACCAGGGCCTGCAGATTCCCTTTGAACAAACCCGTCCCCAGGGCGATGACGCCCAGTGCGACATACATGAAAAATACACCGTTACCCGGCACGGCAAGCAGTCCATACCCTATGAACATGACAATGATGCCGAGAACTATGGTCTTCCCATATCCCAGGAGATTATCCGAAATATACCCGCCCAGAAGAGGAAGAAAATATACGCCGAACAGGAATATTCCATAAATGCGGCCCGCCTCGCTGGTGGACCATCCAAACTTTGATTGAAGATATAATAAGAAGATCGCAAGCATAGTGTAGTAACCAAAGCGCTCTCCCATGTTTGCAAAGAAGGCTACAAATAACCCTTTCGGATGTCCTTTAAACATAATCTTTGAATATTAGGTAAATACTGCATCGGTCATGCCCGACTAATACAAAAGTAAATATTTTTTTCTGCCGGCAAGCGTTCCCTGAGCCGGTTCATGTGTTTGTTGCAGAATTATGTAATAAATTTATCGGATAGTCGTCTTACAAGGCAGATGAATCTTCAGGACTTCAATATAACGATCTACCCGCTAAAGGACAAGATTTTCCGGTTTGCCAAACGTATGCTGGAGCAAAATGAGGAGGCCGAGGATATTGTGCAGGAAGTATTTATCAGGTTATGGAAGAAAAAAGAAGATCTTGACAGGTACAGAAGTGTGGAGGCCCTGGCCATGATTACAACGAAAAACCTTTGTCTCGATAAGATAAAGGCCAGGAAATTTCCTCTTGAAAGCCTGGATGACCGGCGGCAGTTAATTGAAGAAATAGCGGAAGAGACAAGGCCTGACCATTCCGACCTGATCTCCGGGATAAAAGAAGCAATGAAAATCTTATCCCCCCCTTCACGTTTAATCGTTCACCTGAGAGATATCGAAGGTTATGAATATAATGAAATATCGGAAATAATGGATATGCAGGAAAATGCCGTACGAGTTTCGCTTTCGAGAGCACGAAAGCAGATTCGTGATTTCCTGGAAAATGCAAAAGCCTATGAATATCAAAGAAATTGAAGATCTTCTGAAGAAATATTACGAAGGCGAAACATCTCTTTCCGATGAAAGAAGCTTAAAGGCCTTCTTCATGCAGCCCGATGTTCCGGATCATCTTAAACCACACCAGTCGGTGTTTCGTTTTTTCAACGAGGAAGCCGGTGTCCAGCTTGAAGAAGAGAAACTTGAACAAAGCCTTCTCCGTAAGATTGAACTGTACAAGGCCGATACTGCTGTATCCCATGCGCATCCCGGTAAAAAGAGATTATATTACCTGACGGGGATTGCTGCCGGCATCTTCATGGTTATCAGCCTGGTCTTTGTGATCAGAAATGAGATAAGACACAGACAGGCCGTTGCTTTACAAAACAACAGATCCGAGATCGCTTATACCCAGGCCCGACAGGCTTTATTGATGGTCTCTGTTGGTCTGAATACAGGCATCGATGCAGCCCGGCGCCTGAATACCCTCGATAAAGCAGTAGAACAAATCCAGTTAGTTAATAAATTTTTTAATTATTCAAACCAGTTTATGAACCCGGATGAGATGATGAATCCGTCCATAAAACAATAACAAATATGAAAACACGAATTGTAACTTTAATGATCAGCGCATTTCTTGCACTTCCATTTATTATGAATGCGCAAAGTGCACTGGATAAGACTTTTACAAAATATGCCGGACAAGACCAGTTCACGACGGTTAATATCACCAGGGAAATGTTCAGCCAGTTTTCAGGAATGATGGGAAATTCCAAAGATACTTCCGCCCAGGAGCTTAAAAACATTATGGATAAACTCACGGGCCTCAAGGTGATTACATATTCTATTGATACTGCTGATTACAGTAAAGCTGTTTCAATTTATAATGAATGGACTGCATTATTCCCGGTCGCTGTGTACAAAGAGCTGATGGCTGTAACGGAAGGCCGGGATAATTACAGGTTCCTGACCAAAACGGATGGGGATGGCAAAATCAGTGAGATGGTCATGCTCATGAAGGGAAAGAAAGAGCTCGTAGTCCTAAGTCTGTGCGGAACCATTGACCTATCGAATATTTCGAAAATTTCCAAAGGTATGGGCATACACGGTATGGAAGGATTCCAGAAGATAAAGGATCAACACCAGTCGGCGCAACCTAAAAAATAAAACGAATTGTATTTGTTTATATAGACACAGGGCATTGCCATCCGGCAATGCCCTGTGTCTATATCCTGAGCTCAAGCTGCACTGTCAGATCCAGTTTCCAGTTGGAGTCGATCTGATCCAGCCCGCTTCCGATAATGTCTTTTCCATTATACTCATAGATGGCTCCTTTGCAGCTGACTACACAGTGCTTTAAAACTTTATATTGTATAACACTGCAGGCAGAAATCCCATTCCCGTAATAAGAAGGCATGGAATAACCGTACCTGACATCAGGTTCATAGGCCGAAACACGTGTGTCGTAGAACGGGCAGTCAAACAATGCAAATCTCAGTGATAATTTAAGGGGGTAACGTACCGGTTTCCATGAAACGTCCTGAAAGGCGAGGAATCCGGCATGCGTGCCCGAACCGGTAATCAGTCCTTTCTTTATCTCCACCCTGCTTTGGAGCATAAGCGATTCACCTGCCTGAAGGTTCATTTGGAAACGGAAATCATCCTGGCAGGAGATACCCGTTTTTTGAACCATGTCCCCGTTTCCTGAGACAACAGCTTCACGGCTTGAACGGACATATCTGGCCAGTAAAGTCATGGCCTTCGAGGCCTTGTATGAAAGCTGCAATCCCGTTTCATATCCTGCCGAAGGGTAGTCCACGAGAAATGTTGCCCAGGGAAAGCGATAACAATCGGCATAAGCAGAGAGGGTAAAGTGAAAAGGAAGGGCGGCTGACAGGCACATGAACAAACCATTTTCATCCTGGCACTTTGAACCCTGACTGAACGAGGAGGAAAAAAGGTTCTGATAGGCAGCAGGGTAATTGCGGCAAAGCAGGAACAGGTCAAAACGTGGATCAGGGCTGAGATTCAGATAAGTGATCCAGGCAATTGATCCGTTCCAGCTACGGCTTATTTCTCCCGCAACGCGGATGAAACGATAAAATGCCTGGAAATCAATCCCGGTTGCCGAATTGTATTGTCCTGTGAAGGCAAACTTATTATAAAGGACGTGCTTCGCCTCATACAATACATCATAGGATACCGCATATGCTGTTGCACCCAGGCTGAAAAAATTTCCCCTGAAATTCAGGTGCCCTCCCTTTAAAGTTTCACTAACCCTGGCTTTGTCGGCCAGTTCCGAATTTGTGCGATGGTAGCCTGTTTCGATAAAGGAACTGAATGTTAGAGCCTTGCCGGAAATGCTGTCAGCAGATAAGACATTGGCATCCCTTTTCCGGTATGAACAGAATGCTGTCATACTGAACCGGCCAGCAGAGAGGTCTGCGGCAATACCACGCAGGTTTGACGACTCCATTGCCGACTGTGAAGGACTGCTTTCACCTGCCTGATGAAATTCTGTGATAAAAGATGGGTACAGCCCCATTGCCGTCCCGTTTGATAAGGTAAGACCCAATCCCGAACCGGTCCTGAAATTCCCGATGATCAGCCGTTTCAGGTAATGACGGAAGCCCAGGCACAGATAACCTGAGTAATAATCCATGCCCTTTTTCTGGGCGCCCTTGAAGAAGTTTTCACCGGCGTCCTTGTCACCCGAGATCCCGATCATCAGCCGGTCGGAAAATGAAAATGAATACCGGAACTGCACAGCCAGCGGATTTCCCGGATAGTATCTGGTCCCGCCGGCACCTGAGAGAGTGTCCCCGCAAAGGTACCCCCTTGATGCCGGAAAGATTTCCCTTGACTGGATAACAAATTCATGCTTGCCATACTTCGACAGATTCGGAATGGTAAGCGGCAGCTTTTTATCAGATGGCAATAAGTCAATATAAGATGACAGCTTCATGATAAAAGAAGAGTCAAATCCAGGTACCGCCAGCAATTCATAAAGAGAAAAAACCTCACCGTAGTCATGCAGGTATACTGCAAGGTTTTTCCTTTGCAGGCTTGTGAGAATTGGAATCCGTTCCAGGTCACCGATGGTGGCAGAATTCAGGTTTACAGGATGTAACTTTCGTTCTTCCATAGTTTCCATCATCAGCCTGTATTCATTTTCCATTTCCGGCCTTTCTGAAATTACTTCCGTGTTATTCTGCATCCAGTAAAACGGGTCGGACTGGGAATATGATGCATTCAGGAAAAAGGAATACTGCAGGCAAACCCAGATCAATCTCAACTGAATCTTTCGGCTGAAATTAATGAATCCCTGTCTTTCTTTCATCACGAATATGGTATTGAACAGAAATGGAAGGGCTGAATCCTAAATACTGGTGGTATTCAGAAGCCAGATCAAGCGAAAAACGGTTGTAAAAAATCCCGGCGCCTAAGCTAAATTGAAGGGGAGCCGTGGAAATCCCTGCCCTGGCCGACAGGGTCTTCACAAAGCGATATTCTGCGCCTATCCTTATTGTTGGCTTGTTCAGAAAATCTTTTTCAATCTCGGCAGATAATATCAGGGCATCGGAATAAAAATATGAAAGGCCAAGCCGGATATATGAAGGCAGCTGTTCATCTGCTGATGAAATGATTTTCACAGGAACTGGATTTACACATTGAAACCCTGCTGTCCAATGTCTGTCGGGCCTGAACATCAATCCCAGTTCACAGTTAAACATGTTTTTACTGCCATAGCCATCTGCAATCTGAATCCGGTAATAATCAAGTTGCACACCGCTTGAGAATTGCCTCCCGAACTTCCGGGAATAAGAACAGCCGGCTTTGGTCTCATTGTAAACACTCGTTCCGAAATGAGTGCAAACTATCGAAAATGCTCCCGGCTTGCCATTCAGGGTCAGGCAAAGTGCCTGGCAGGATAATTCACTCGCCATGAACCGGTTCTCGTAAAATATTCCGCAGGAAATTCCGGGATTCCATACATTCCCAGACTGGTTGTTGCCCGCCGACCATTGATCGGAAATGGTAACTGACGCTCCTCCCATCCCGGCTGCCCTTGCCCCCAGTACTTTATAATCGCCTTCGGCAAAACAAAAAGTATACGCGAAGAGGAAGACTGAAAAAACGGGAAGATGAAAATTCATATTTGCTTTTTCCTTAATCCTGGAAAGTGGGAAAAGTAATACGATTCTTTAAGTATCTTTACAAGATTAAATCCGGTTCTTCATGGAAATCTCCATTCGCCGGGCTTCGGCTGATGATCTTCCGGCAATAGTTGAAATTCTTAACCATGGCATTAAAACCAGGCATTCGGTGGGTTATTTCAGCGCACAAACAGTCCCGGATATGCAGGATTGGTTTAAGATACATCTTGACAAGCGATTTCCTTTGTTTCTGGCTGAAACTGAAAATAAAACCACGGGCTGGATCAGTATGAGCCCTTATCGGAAGGGAAGGGAAGCATTCAACCGGACCGGGGAGATCAGTGCATACATCCATGAAGAATACCAGCGCTGCGGAATCGGGCAAATCCTCCTTGATTATATGCTTGCCTTTGCAAAAGCATCAGGATTTAAAACAATCCTGGCAGTGGTCTTTAACAGGAACCTTGCAAGCATCCAGCTGCTGGAGAAAAATAAATTTGAAAAATTGGGATTCATTCCTGAGGTTGCTGAAATTGACGGAGTCATCTTGAATCATCTGTTTTATGGAACCCGCATTTAAACCAGGCGTGGCAGGGGAGATGGTGATTCCCGGTGAACTGACGTTCGAGGCATTATCAAAGTCAAACTGGAATCAATTCGTCGGTCTTTTTGGTGAGAAAGGGGCCTGCGGCAATTGCTGGTGTATGGCCTTCCGCCTGAAAAAAGCTGATTTCGAGGTAGGTAAAGCAAACGACGGGAATAAAAACCTGATGAAACAGCTGGTCTGGAACAACCAGCCGACAGGTATACTCGGCATCTGGAAAGGAAAGGCTGTTTCCTGGTGTGCATTCGCTCCACGCGACGTTTTCAGGAGGCTTGAAAACTCAAGGGTACATAAGCGGATAGACGACAAACCGGTTTGGTCCATACCGTGCTTTTTTATTGGAAAGGAATTTAGAAAACAGGGCCTTTCGGTTATAATCCTGGAGGGGATAATTGATTATGCACGGAAAAATAATATCGGGATCATAGAAGCCTATCCGGTCATCCCGACAAAAGGGAAACTGCCCGATCCCTTCGTATGGACCGGCCTTTTTAAATCATTTGCCCGGGCAGGCTTTCAGATAGCGGATCAGACCTCAAAAAACCGGCCTATGGTCAGGTATGTCTTAAAAGAATCCAGCAAATTCGTGGCCTTTCTCAGGGGTATTAATGTCGGGGGAAGGAAAATCATTAAAATGGAAGAGTTGAACCATCTGCTTACTTCAGCAGGCTATATGGAGGTACATACACTCATCCAGAGCGGGAACGTGATCTTCACCACGGCGGAAAAACCGGTCCCTGAACTTGAAAATGACCTGGAAGCCTTGTTGAAACTAAATCTTGGCTTAGATGTCAGGGTGCTTATAAGATCGATGGATGAACTAAAGAGGATGGCCCGGTCCCAGCCTTTCAGCGAACTGAAGATCCAGGGAAGGAGCAAGTTTTATTTAAGCCTGCTGTCTTCACATTCAAATGTTAAGATCAGCCTGCCATTGTTCTCGGCGAATAAAGATCTGGAAGTGACCCGGATTGATGGCAGGCAGGCTTATATCGTCAGCCATGAGATCAACGGCAGGTTCGGGTTTCCTAATAACTTCATTGAGGAAATCCTGGGCGTTGAAGCCACGACCCGTAACTGGAATACAATTGAAAAACTTGTCAAAGTATAATTTTAAATAACTCCTTGTCTTTATTCCGTCATGAACGAAGGAGATTCGCAAGGTTAAAAACAAAGCCATGAACAGAATAATTCTTGATTTCCTGGGTCAGCTAAAGGAAAATAATAACAGGGAATGGTTTCAGAAGAATAAAAAGATGTATGAGGAAGCCAAAGCCTCGATGGAAGGCTTTGTGGATGCTTTGATCCCGGAGATCACCTTGTTTGACCCTTCAGTCAGGTTTGTCAGCGGGAAAGACTGCCTGTTCCGAATCTTCAGGGATGTGCGTTTTTCCAAAGACAAGTCCCCGTATAAACTGAACATGGGGGCATGGATCTCAGGGGGAGGAAGAAAAAGCTCCGGTCCCGGGTATTACCTGCATATACAACCGGGAGAGTCCATGCTTGCAGGAGGCGTTTACATGCCCGATCCGGACCAGTTGAAAAAGATACGCCAGGAGATTTTTTATAATGCCCCTGAATTCAAGGCAATACTTGAGAACAAATCCGCGAAAAAATGCTTTAACGGACTTTCTGAATGGGACAAACAGAAACTCCCGCCGAAAGATTTTCCCAGGGATTTTCCCGATATTGATCTTCTCAAATTCAGGCACTATACGGTCGCACATATGATGACCGATAAACAGCTTCTGGAAAAGGACTTTGTAAAGTATGTGATTAAGGTCTTCGGATTGATGAGGCCTCTTAATGTATTTCTTGACAGGGCCTTGAACGGATAAGGTTATATGAACCTCCCGATGATGGTTTGTTTCCCGGTGACTTTCTGGCCGAGTTTAACTTCCAGCTTTGTGCTGACTGGCAGGAGAAGATCGACCCTGGAGCCAAACTTGATAAAGCCCAGTTCTTCCCCTTGGTTTACCGGTTCGCCAACCCGGGGATAGCACTTGATCCGTCTTGCTACTGCGCCGGCAATCTGTCGGATAAGGACTTTCTGCTTATCCGGTGTCTCGATCACAGTGGTTGCCCTTTCGTTTTCGAGGGATGCTTTCGGGTTGAAGGCAACCATATGTTTCCCGGGATGATAATAATAGTAATGGATCTCCCCGTCGACCGGGAACCAGTTGACATGAACATTGGTGGCTGACATGAAAATGGAAACCTGGATGCGCTCATCCCTGAAGTACTCGGGTTCAATAGTCCGTTCTATAACTACGACTTTCCCGTCGGCCGGACTAAGTATGACATGTTCCCCCCTGTTTGTCTCACGTAAAGGTGACCGGAAAAACCTGACGATCATCAGGAAGAACCATAATCCTAGAACATACAGGCAATAGTGGACCCATGTCTGGGTCTGGAAAATATGATTAAAACCAAGGATTACAGCCGTGACAAACAGGAATGCGATGATGATAGACTTGTATCCTTCTCTGTGTATCGACATCAGGTATTAAATGGTGGTTCTTAAAATGAAATACAAAAATACAAAAGGAGCGGAAATAAATACTGTATCAAACCGATCCAAAATTCCTCCATGCCCGGGCAGGATGTTCCCGGAGTCCTTGATGTTCAGGCTCCGTTTAAACATCGACTCGGTCAGATCCCCGAATGTACCGAATATTATGATCAGGCATGCAAGGGTAACCCAGTCAAACCATACAATTCCCGGAACGAGGATGCTGAACCCGGTCGCTGTCAGGACAGCAACAACGGTCCCTGCAATTGAACCTTCCCAGGTTTTTTTAGGAGATATACGCTCAAATAATTTATGTTTCCCGAACTGTTTGCCAAAAAGATAAGCCCCTGTATCGTAGAACCAGGTCAGGATGAAGAATCCAAGCAGGTAAGCAGGGAATCCCAGGAATTGCACCGGATTACCTGAATTAAGAAAATCAAGCAGGCCAAGCGGAAGTGCGATATAAAATATCCCGACGATGGTGACAGCAATATTGGAAAGAGGATGTTTATGTTTCCGGAAAATCTCGATAATGAAGGAAAGGAAAAAAATAAGAATGCTCATGACGGCTGGTATAAAAAACCATCCCTGGCCATGGAAACGGATGTCCAGCCATCTGCCCCAGAGCATACATACGAAAAGGATAACCCCCGAAGCTGTTCCGTAAATCTTCTGGGGTTTCAATGATTCGGAGGAGAAGATCGTATAAAACTCACATAAGCCCAGGATCAGCACAACAAGAAAAAGTCCTTCAAAAAACCAGTGATTGTACCAAAGCGAAAACAGCAGAAGAAATACCATTGAAAGGCCTGTAAAAGTTCGGGCCCAGAAATTATTCATGCGAAGCCCTTTCTATGACTTGTTTCGCACTCAGCACATCTTGCCGGCTGACAACCAGATCTATTTCGCCGAAGGCAATGTATGATGAGTCTTGTTTATTGATAATCACAGAATGGATTCCTTCCTCTTCCAAAAGGCCCCTGAAGATCTCAGCCTGGTAAAACCGGGTAGTGGTATAAACGACTTCCCACTGGAATTCACTGTCGTCAGGATGGAGCATGGCTGTCGTCGATAAGGAATACATAAAGTTCCCTGGGGCCATGTGCTCCCAGTACCAATGTCTTTTCAATATCGGCCGTACGGCTTGGCCCTGTGATCAGGGAAACCATGGAGGGATACTGATGGTTGTATTTCTTCCTGATGTTTTGAAGTGCATGCCGGAGGTCAGGAACAAGTTGTGATGTGTAGGACAATACGATATGGACATCCGGGTAGACAATGATCCTCCGGCCCGGGTTCTGATGTGATGACACCATTATACTGCCCAGCCTTGCTATAAGATATTCACAACGTGTGATTCCGATCCTGGCTTCAAGAAACTCCTCCTGCTTTGACACGAAAGGAATTCCGGCTTCCTTCAGGATCCTCTGAACCACTGGATCAGTGCAAAAGAGAACACCCCAGTCTTTTTCAAGGATGAATTGCTGTAACAGGCCGGGAAACTCCTCCTGGCTGTCGCAATACACAAATTTCCCGGAAACCTTCACCAGTTCCTGCGCGAAGTTAACATCCAGAGGTTCGGTCATCTCTTTGTAAACAGGTGAATCCTGGTCGATGATAGGAAAGGGAGGCTCTGTTTTTTCAATCAGGGCATCTCGGACCTTCTTGAGAATTTTTTCGCGGGATGTGGATTCTTCCATGTTTACAGTTAAAGTTTATCAGGATCCCTGGGAGGAGTATCCGGACTTTCCAGGCCGGCTGCGGGTATATTGCTCCCGGTCTGGTTGTCGTCAGGTTGAGTAAAGGTACCGGCAGGGTTTTCCTGGCTTTTTCCTGCATCAGGAGAGCTGTCAGTCAATGATTTGGGGTCCTTCCAGGGCAAATTTCTCTCTTCTTCCGATGCGAACGGACGCTTTCCGAAAATATGTTCCAGGTCTTCCCTGAAAATAACTTCCTTTTCAAGCAGAAGGTTCGATAACTGGGATACCTTCTCCTTGTTCTCGGTGATCAGTGCCATGGCCCGCTCATAGGCTGAATCTATGATCTTCTTAACCTCCACGTCAATGATTTCAGCTGTTTTCTCGCTGTACGGTTTATGGAATGAGAATTCATTCTGGCCTGACGAATCATAAAAACTGATGTTCCCGATCGCTTTATTCAGGCCGAAATAAACAACCATTGCATAGGTGGCTTTTGTGACTTTTTCCAGATCGTTCAGCGCACCGGTTGAAATTTTACCAAAGAAAATTTCTTCTGATGCCCTTCCTCCGAGAGTAGCGACAAGCTCATCGAACATTTGCTCGTAAGTGGTGATCTGCCTTTCTTCGGGAAGATACCAGGCCGCACCAAGTGCCTTGCCCCTTGGTACAATCGTGACTTTCACCAGGGGATGGGCGTATTCGAGCAGCCAGCTTACCGAGGCATGACCTGATTCGTGGAAGGCTATGACTTTCTTTTCATGCTGGCTGATGATCTTATTTTTCTTTTCCAGTCCGCCAACGATCCTGTCAATGGCATCCAGAAAATCCTGTTTTTCAATAACCAGCTTGTTCTTACGGGCTGCAATCAGGGCGGATTCGTTACATACATTGGCGATATCGGCTCCCGAGAATCCCGGTGTCTGCCTGGCAAGGAAAGCAACATCCAGGTTCAGGTCCAGTTTGAGAGGTTTTAGGTGCACCTTGAAAATCGCTCTTCTTTCTTCAAGGTCGGGCAACTCAATATAGATTTGCCGGTCGAAACGCCCGGCTCTCATCAGCGCCCTGTCAAGGATATCGGCCCTGTTTGTGGCTGCCAGGATGATAACACCCGTATTTGTGGCAAACCCGTCCATTTCGGTGAGCAACTGGTTCAATGTGTTTTCACGCTCATCATTGGCACCGGTAATTGCATTCCTACCTCTTGCCCTGCCGATTGCATCGATTTCATCAATGAAGATGATACAGGGAGCTTTCTCCTTGGCCTGTTTGAACAGATCCCTCACCCTGGAGGCGCCCACGCCTACGAACATTTCAACAAAATCCGAACCTGAGATTGAGAAAAATGGTACTTTGGCTTCGCCGGCAACGGCTTTTGCCAGTAGTGTCTTACCTGTTCCCGGGGGGCCTACTAGCAAAGCGCCCTTGGGTATCTTTCCCCCGAGCTGAGTGTATTTTGTCGGATTTTTGAGAAAATCCACTATCTCCATGATCTCCACCTTCGCCTCCTCCAGTCCGGCTACATCATTGAATGTGATATTGACCATGGTATCCTTGTCAAATAACTGGGCCTTGGATTTACCAATATTGAATATCTGGGCTCCTCCGCCTCCGCCGCCCCTGTTCATAAATCGCATGATAACAAACCACGCTCCGACAAGGATCAGGATGGGCAGCAAATAACCTAAAATATCCCCGAAAATATCCTTTCTCGTCTCCGTCCCCGGAGGATAAGGAAACTGTTTCTTAAACTCGACGATTTTCTGGACCGGAACACTGTCACGCTTCATGTGCACAATGATCGTATCCCTTGTATCTCTGAGTAATCCGAAGAAAATATCTACACTGTTAATTTCGTAATAAAACTGAGGATTACTCCCACTCAGGGTCGAAGTCAGGCCTTTTTTGTTAAAAGCTTTATAAGCCGTGTCACTTTGTATCTTTTCTTTCTTAATGTAGATCTCCGCTTTTTCCTTGTTGACAATTACGAGCTTTTCGACATCCTGCTTTCTCAGCATTTCCTCCAGCTTCGAATAATCTATTGATTTGACCGGGTTCGTGTAGTTGAAGTATTGTAATGCAAGGAAACCAATAAGCAATATCCCATAGATCCAGTAAAAACTGAATTTTGGTTTTTTCCCTTTTATAGGATTAAAATTGGGTTTGAAGTTATCTTTCGGTCCGTTATCTTTATCTGCCATTCTGTCGTGTCCTAAATGAATTATTATTCTCCTGCTTCTGTTCTTCCAGCCTCCTGACGCCTGCGTCGGCCCATAACTGTTCAAGGTTGAAGAATTTACGCTGTGCCTCCTGGAAAATATGAACTACTACGTCGATATAGTCTATCAAAATCCATTCCGCATTTTCAAGACCTTCCTTGTGCCAGGGATTCAGACCCGTATTTTTTTTAACACTATGGATCACTTCATCAGCAAGAGCCTCGCATTGGGTCCTCGATGTCCCGTGAGCGATTATAAAAGCATCGCAAACCGAATGTCCGGAACCTTCAAAATCAAGAATCATCGGATCTTTTGCTTTTTTATTCAGCAAAGCTTCCGTTATTGCTTCCAGCAAAAATTCCCGTGAGTCTTTTTTCTTCTTACCAGGCATGAAATAATAATTGAAGCAAAGGTAATGAATTAAAAATTAGGTTTCAAAGCATATGTTTCATAGAACTCCGTGATATGTGTTACGGCTTCCTCTGCTGTATCCACGACCTTGAAAAGATTCATATCATTATCCGAGATCATTTTTTCAGGAAGGACGCTTTTCATGATCCAGTCGATAAACCCTTCCCAGTAGATTTTTGAAACCAGGACGATAGGGAAACGGACCATTTTATGGGTCTGCATCAATGTGATGGCTTCAGTCAGCTCGTCCATTGTACCAAACCCGCCGGGCAAGGCGATAAACCCCATGGAATAGCGCATGAACATCGTTTTCCTGACATAAAAAAAATCAAAGTTGATCAGTTTTGTCCGATCGATGAACGGGTTGGGTTTTTGTTCAAAGGGCAGCTGGATGTTCAATCCGACCGATTTCCCGCCTGCAAAATGTGCGCCTTTATTGGCTGCTTCCATAATACCGGGGCCTCCTCCGGTGATAACGCCGAAACCATTCTTCGTAAGAAGGTAAGCGATCTCTTCGGCTAGCCGGTAGTATTTGTCGTTTTCCGGGACACGTGCAGATCCGAAAATCGATACGCAGGGTCCTATCTTGCTGAGCTTGTCAAACCCTTCAACCATCTCCGACATAACTTTGAATATTTCCCATGTATCGACCGAGATGGTCTCAGACCAGCTCTTTTGCTGAAATGATTCTTTCAGTTGTTCAATGTCGTTTTCCATAATCTCGATTTATAAGGATTGAATAAATATCATGTTTCTCCAACTGCCATATACGAACCGCCAATTGCTGACTGCTATTTGCTGATAAGCTCCTTCCTAAGATATACTCCGGTATAACTGTTCGCGACCCCTGCCACTTCCTCCGGGGTTCCTTCGCAAACGATATTTCCCCCTCTTTCACCTCCTTCAGGGCCAAGGTCGATGATATGATCGGCAACTTTTATCACTTCCATATTATGCTCTATCACCAGGACAGTGTTTCCTTTGGCCACAAGTTTATTCAGCACGCAAAGAAGGACTTTGACATCTTCAAAATGCAGCCCGGTAGTAGGTTCATCCAGGATATAAAGGGTATTTCCGGTATCGCTTTTGCTCAGCTCCGAAGCCAGTTTGACTCTCTGGGCTTCTCCTCCGGAAAGTGTTGTTGACTGTTGCCCCAGTGTGATGTATCCAAGGCCTACTTCATTAAGAGTATTTATTTTATTCAGGATCATCGGGATACTTGCAAAGAAGTCAACGGCCTGCTCAATTGTCATATTCAGGACATCGTTGATTGATTTTCCCTTGTACCTGACTTCCAGTGTTTCCCTGTTATACCTGTGTCCCTGGCAGGTTTCACAAAGAACATATACATCGGGGAGGAAATTCATTTCGATTACCCGGAGGCCGGCTCCCTTGCATGTTTCACATCGTCCGCCCTTGACATTGAACGAAAACCTGCCGGGCATGTAACCCCTGATCTTCGATTCAGGCAGGGATGCGTATAGCTTCCGGATCTCATCAAAAACCTTGGTGTATGTGGCAGGATTTGACCTTGGTGTCCGGCCGATAGGAGATTGGTCAATTTCGATGACTTTGTCGATATTTTTAATCCCCTCAATGCGGTCATAACCCAGGGGTTTGATGTCGGATTTATAAAAATGCCTGCTCAGTACGGGGTAAAGCGTTTCATTAATAAGGCTTGATTTCCCGCTGCCCGAAAGCCCGGTAATACAGATCAGCTTCCCCAGGGGCAGTTTAAGATTTATCTTTTTAAGGTTGTTCCCGTCTGCTCCATAAAGGATCATTTGTTTCCCATTCCCTTCCCTCCTGTGGCGGGGGACTTTAATTTCTTCCTTCCCGCTGAGGTACTGTCCTGTCAGGTGGTCATCCCTTTTTATTTCCTCTGGTGTCCCATGGGCGACGATCCTGCCCCCGTGGACACCTGCACCTGGCCCGATGTCAATGACATAATCGGCAGCCAGGATGGTTTCCTTGTCGTGCTCCACCACGATTACAGAATTGCCCGTATCACGAAGGCTCTGGAGGGCTTTTATGAGTTTCAGGTTGTCGTGCTGGTGAAGCCCGATGCTAGGTTCATCAAGGATATACAACACACCGACAAGCTGGGAGCCGATCTGGGTGGCAAGCCGGATACGCTGGCTTTCACCTCCGGAGAGGGATCTTGCCGGGCGGTTCAGCGTCAGATAACCTATCCCCACGTCAAGAAGAAAATGGATGCGGTTCTGTATTTCCCTTACAATCTCATAGGCAATAAGCTGCCGGCGCTGGTCCAGGATGTTATCTATCCCGCCTATCCATTCCTCAAGGGAAATGAGGTCCATAGCAGCAAGTTCTGCAATATTCCTGCCATCAATCATGAACTGAAGCGATTCTTTCTTCAGCCTGGAACCATGACATTCCGGGCAGGGCATTTTATTCATGAAACTGCTTACCCATTTCATGATCCCGGCCGGCGCAGTTTCGGCGGTCTGTGAATTAATGAAGCTGACAACTCCTTCAAAATTAAGCGAATAGGTTGAAGTTACCCCCAGGTAGTCATTTTTGACCCTGATTATTTCATCCGATCCGTTCAAAATTATGTTAATGGCCTGTTCAGGGATTTCTTCAATGGGCGAGTTAAGATCAAAACCGTATTTTTCCCCGATTGCCTCTATTTGCTTGAAAATCCAGGTGTTCTTGTATTCCCCCAGCGGAACGATCCCGCCCTTCCTGATGCTTTTGCTTTTGTCGGGAATGATTTTCAGGATGTCAATTTCGGAGATCGTTCCCAGGCCGCTGCATCTCTGGCAGGCCCCGTATGGGGAATTGAACGAGAATGTGTTGGGTTCCGGCTCGTCATAAGAAATCCCGGTCGTCGGGCACATCAGCAACCTGCTGAAATGCCGTGGTTTATCCTCAGCAATATCCAAAATGACCAGGGAATCTTTTCCCTGTTTCATCGCCATTGTTACCGAGCTGCCAAGCCTCTTGTCATTATCCGCTTTGATCAGGATCTGGTCAATAACGATCTCCACATCATGGATCTTATATCTGTCAAGCTGCAATCCATGGGTGATCTCTCTTACTTCCCCGTCAACCCTGACGCTGAGGAACCCCTGTTTCCGGATCTGTTCAAACAATTCCCGGTAATGGCCCTTTCTTCCTTTGATAACCGGGGCCAGGATGAGAACATTCTTCCCACCATACTGTGATATGATCAGCTCTACGATTTGTTGTTCGGTATATCGGACCATTTTCTCGCCTGTAGCATATGAGTAGGCGTCGGCAACCCTTGCAAAAAGAAGCCTCAGGAAATCATAGATCTCGGTAATTGTACCGACCGTCGATCGCGGGTTTCGGCTGGCCGATTTTTGTTCGATTGAAATAACCGGGCTGAGACCCGTTATCCGGTCCACATCCGGGCGTTCAAGGCTGCCGATAAACTGGCGGGCGTAAGCAGAAAAAGTTTCCATATACCTTCTCTGGCCTTCAGCATATATCGTGTCAAAAGCAAGTGAAGATTTTCCGCTGCCGCTCAGACCGGTAAACACCACCAGTTTGTTCCTGGGGATCGTCAAGTCGATATTCCTGAGGTTATGAACCCTTGCTCCTGATATTTCAAGCTGATCTTCCAAGTACGGGCCTTAAGCTTAATGGATCTCGTTTATTTTAAGAGTATCGTGGAAGTATGTATTTGAAGGAACAAGGCTGTTCTGAAGGTTTTCAGAATTCAATGCACCCTCTTTCGGAAGAATGATCTCGTAGGTTTTTCTTGTGCGGTTGGGAAGAGTATACCTTCTCAGCCAGGGATTAAACTCGCGCAGGACTTTGTATGAAATCTTGTTTTTCATGGCAAATGACGGAAGGTCCCGGATCTGTGAATCCACTTCAATGGAAAACGTCGGGATTACAGGGTAAAAATCATCCGAACGGAGGTAAAAACCATACTTCACAGGGTGATTATAAATTTCTTTGAGGGCAACGATCCTGAAAACATACCTGGATGTCTCCTCATTCAGGTATAGATTATAGAAGCTACTTGTTTTCTGATCTTTGAGGATGTCGCTCATCCCATCCTGTCCGCGGTTATAAGAAGCCGCAACGATGGTCCAGTTCCCATATTTTTCCCAGGCTTCAAAGAAGTAACGGCAGGCGGCTTCGGTGGATTTTTCAACATTATATCTTTCGTCCACTTCCTCATTCACTTCGAGCCCGTATTTAATTGCGGTCGGTTTGAGGAACTGCCAAAAACCCTCTGCTTTTGACGGAGAAACCGAATTATAAAAATTGCTTTCGGCCAGGGACAGAAATTTAAAGTCATCAGGGATTTTATATTTTCTGAGGATGGGCTCGATTACCGGGAACCATCGGTTGGCCCGTTTGAACATCAGGATGGTCGATGCATGCATGAAGGTATTGATCAGGATCTCGCGGTCGAGGCTCTCTTTAACATAAACGACCTCGAGAGGCATTTTTTCACCGGCGAAATCAGTTTTGACAGGGCATTCAGGCACAAATATCCTGTATGAACGCCGGGCTGCCTCCCGATATTCTTTTCCGGAGTTTTGCTGATACAGAGCACCGAAAAGAAATACAGCCCCCAGAATAAGGACTGAGAAGATAAGGAGGAGATATTTAAAGACAGGGTGCATGATCAGAACGGGCTATGAAAATTACGGAAAACAGGGGAGAGCCTGTCCTTGTCTGAAATCACCGGGTTGTTTATATCCCAGTTGATTTTCAGGTCGGGGTCATTCCACAGTATGCTGCCCTCTGCCGCTTTGTTATAAACATTTGTGCATTTATAGAAAAAAATGGTGTCATCCTCAAGAGTGACAAACCCGTGGGCAAACCCTTCAGGTATCCAGTACATCCATTTATTCAATCCTGAAAGCGTTATGGATTCCCATTTTCCGTAAGTTGGTGAATTTCTGCGGATGTCCACGGCTACATCAAGCACCGATCCCCTCATTACGCGCACGAGCTTGCCCTGTGCGTAAGGTGGAGACTGGAAATGGAGGCCTCTCAGCACGCCTTTCTTCGATTTGGACTCATTGTCCTGCAGGAACCGGAGATCCAGACCAAGGTCATGGAATTTTCCGTAGTTAAAGGATTCAAAAAAATACCCCCGTTCATCCTCAAACACATCCGGTTTGATGATAAGAAGTCCTTCCAGCGGGGTCTTGATTATTTCCATGTTTACCTTTTTTATTTGCTCGTGTCACAAATTTTATCGTGCGATCTGTGATTCCAATTCATATGACCGCTATTTGCTGATCACTGATGCCTAATGCCTATTTCCCGTTCGCGATCTATAAGTGGATACATTCTCCATAAGCCTGGGCCACAGCTTCCATGACAGCTTCACTCATGGTGGGGTGGGGATGCACTGCTTCAATAATTTCCCTTCCTGTCGTTTCTAGCTTTCTGGCGATAACCACTTCAGCAATCATCTCCGTAACGTTTTCTCCTATCATATGGGCTCCCAGCAATTCGCCGTATTTTGCATCAAAAACTACCTTGACAAATCCTTCTCTTGCGCCTGAGGCCGTCGCTTTTCCTGAGGCCGTAAATGGAAATTTGCCGACAAGTATTTCATATCCTGCTTCTTTGGCCGCTTTTTCAGTCATTCCTACCGATGCTACTTCGGGATGGGTATATGTACACCCGGGGATATTCCCGTAATCAAGAGGTTCCGTATGTTTGCCTGCGATCTTTTCAACACAGATTATGCCTTCGTGCGATGCCACGTGGGCCAGGGCAGGTCCTTTTACGATATCACCGATGGCATAGCAGCCGGGTGCACTTGTGCGGTAGAACTCATCGACTATCACTTTCCCGCGTTCAGTATTGATACCCGTTTCCTCCAGGCCTATATTTTCGATATTTGAAGTGATGCCGACTGCAGAAAGGATAATGTCACAATCGATAGTTTCCTCACCTTTCCTGGTCCTGACGGTTACCTTGCAACTTTCGCCGCCGGTCTCGGCCGATTCAACGGAAACACCTGTCAATACTTTCATCCCGGATTTTTTGAATGAGCGTTCCAGCGTTTTGGACACTTCTTCATCCTCCAGGGGAACTATATTGGGGAGGGCCTCGATAAGTGTCACCTTTGTTCCCAGTGAGTGATAGAAATAGGCAAATTCAGAGCCGATAGCGCCGGAGCCTACGACCACCATGCTTTTGGGCAAAACCGGGAGTGTCATGGCTTCACGGTATCCTATGATCTTTTTACCATCCTGTTTAAGGCTGGGTAATTCTTTGGATCGGGCACCCGTTGCAATAATGATATGATCGGCTGAGTATTCCCGGGGATTCCCGGCTTCATCGGTAACTTCCACGATCTTCCCGGGTTTGACTTTGCCGTTTCCTTTCAGATGTTCTATGTTATTCTTCTTCAGAAGGAATTGAATCCCCTTACTCATGGTTTCCGCAATATCGCGGCTCCTCTTTATAATGGCAGGGAAATCCGGTTTTACTTCGGTTGCCGGGATCCCATACTCCGAGGCATGGGTTAAATACCCGAAGACGCTTGCGCTCTTTAAAAGGGCTTTAGTCGGGATGCATCCCCAGTTCAGGCAGATCCCTCCCAATTCAGCCCTTTCTGCCACGGCTACCTTAAAGCCCAGTTGTGCTGCACGGATAGCGGCAACATATCCACCAGGGCCACTTCCTATGACAATAATGTCAAACTTCATAAAACATGATTTAATTGATCCGCGAAATTACTAAAAAATGGGCTGTCCGCCAAGATAAACAGGACTGTAAATTTCTGGTTTCGGAGGTTGTAAACATCCTGTCTTGCAATACCTCAGGAATGTCTGCCAAACAGACCTCGACAGACCCATTCCTTGTTATTGACCCGAAAGATCCCTCATGGGTCGTGAACTTTGTAACGACCTCTCAGGTTTATGGCGGCACTTACCAGCAATTTTCTGTAAGAAAGCATGCAGAACGGAACATCGAGTGGCGAAAGGTATTACATGCGGTGCTGTAATTTCCAGGAAAAATATCCAAGTAACCTGGAAAACCCTGAAATGAAAAAGGATTTTACTACCCGGCTCAATCAACCACATCCCCATATCCCATACATAAAAAAAACATGATTACTCAGCTAAATGCCTCTGTTTTAGATAAAAACGGAGTAATTGTCAGGGAACTATGCAAGAAAGAGGCTAAGGATATGAGCCTTTTCAGCGACAATATCTTTTTTTCGGAAGCCTTCTGATAAGTCCTTGAGATGAAGTTTAATGTTTTTCCGTATATCATTGTGCTGGAATATGAGCATGAATTTGAGGAATTTTATAGGATTGCCGACTGCATTCCTGCATATTATTCCGGAATTCAAACGCAGAATGCTACGGAATTCTTTTGTCCCGCCATTAGGGTAATTTGATTCTCGTTTCAGCCTTATACGACTTTAAGAGTATTATTTATCAACCCCAGGAATATATCAATCTCAGATTCCATTTGATTGATCTTAATTCGACTCTCAGTCAGAAGCTTATCTTTGAGAAGAACTAAAGTGAAAATCTGTTTTTGTTAAATGCGGGACAGCCATAATGCCATTGGACCGGGCTTTCGCCTTTCGCATGAATCATTTTTGTCGGAAAATTTACTTCTGATTTCATCGTCCCCCCTGGGAATGCATTCTGTAAAATAACCTCTCATGGACGGATTGGAACAAGCAATTATTTTCCTGGATTGCTCCCGGCTTCGTAACTTTGCCGAAACATTCGGGAAATATGAAAAAAACCAACGATCCTTCGACACGTATTTTCGACCTGCTGCAGTTTGGGGAATACGGGGATGTAAATCCCTCTATTACTGACTCGGCTACTTACACTTTCATGCAGGCTATTACCATGAGCGAAACATTCGCAGGCCTCCAGGAAGGCTGCTATCTATATTCCCGTCACTGGAACCCGACTAACAAGTACCTTGCCGACGCGCTTGCCGCCCTGGAAGGAACGGAATCTGCCTGGGTGACTTCCTCAGGAATGGCAGCGATAACCAGCACGATCTTTCAATTGGTTAAAAGCGGGGATCACATCGTTTGTGCCACGACAATCTACGGGGGAACCTTTGCCTTCCTGAACAATTACATCAGGAAATTCAATGTTGATGTTTCTTTTGTCGATATCACGGATCTTGAGGCCGTGAAAAAGGCCATCCGCCCGAACACAAAGATCATCTATACGGAAACAATGACGAATCCCCTTCTCCAGATCAGTGACATTCCCAGTCTTGCAAAAATTGCCGGTGAGAACGGGGTGAAGCTGATCGTAGATAATACCTTTACACCGATGATGGTGGCGCCCGCACAGCTCGGGGCGAATATCGTTGTCCACAGTATGACAAAATTCATTAACGGGAAGAATGACTGCGTTGCAGGGGCAATATGCGGCGACAAGGATTTTATTGATGCGCTCTGTGATGTCAATAACGGCACGGCTATGTTGCTTGGCCCTTCCCTGGAACCACTCCGGTCTTCAAGCATCCTGAAAAACCTGCATACACTCCATATACGAATGAAACAGCATAGTAAAAATGCGATGTACATTGCCGAAAGATTCAGGGAGTACGGTACAAAGCTAATTTACCCCGGGCTGCCGGAACATAAGGGACACGAGGTGTTGAAGAAAATGATGAACCCGGAATTCGGTTACGGGGCGATGATTGCCATCGATATGGGGACCGCAACCAGGGCCTCAAAGCTTATGGAAGCCATGGAGCTTGAAGGCGTGGGATATCTGGCGGTGAGCCTCGGTTATTTCAAAACCCTTTTCAGCAATTCAGGGAAAAGCACTTCTTCGGAAGTGCCTGAGGAGATCCAGAGGGAAATGGGATTGTCCGAAGGACTTATCCGCTTTTCTGTTGGCCTCGATAATGATATCGAGCGGAGCTGGGAGAAGATCAGGCATTGTCTCGATTCCATGAAAGAGTAAAGCTGAATTATGCCTCTTGATCCAAAGGCCAGGAACCTGCTTGCAGCTATTGCAGCTGCCGGTGACCCTCCCATACAGGGATTGACGGCATGGCAGGCAAGATCACTGGTTGAATCCAGGTACGGGCAGCTCAAACTACCCCTTAGAAAGGTAAATTCGATTACCAGTCTGGCCATTCCGGGTCCTGCCGTAGAACTGACATTGCGGATATACACTCCTGAAGGCAAAGGCCCTTTTCCTGTCCTGTTGTTTATCCATGGCGGGGGATGGGTTTTATTCCGCCCAGAACATTATGATTCTGTTTGCACGCATCTTTGTGCAGGAGCAGGCTGCCTTGTTGTCTCTGTCGATTACAGGCTCAGCCCTGAGACGAAATTCCCGGGAGCTTTGGACGATTGTACGGCTGCCCTCCTCTGGATCACGATGAATGCTGCAAAAATCAGCGGGGATCCCTCACGTATCATTCTTTGCGGGGACAGCGCAGGCGGGAACCTGGCTGCAGCCGCAGCACTCAGGAACCGTAATGAGAATGGCCCTCTTCTGCTCGGGCAGGTGCTGCTATATCCTGCCATTGCCTGGTATGACCCACCGACGCCGTCTTACCAAGAATTTGCCGACGGTTATTCCCTTACTCACGGGGCCATGAAATGGTTCTGGGAACAGTACCTGGAAAGAATAGAGCAGTCATCCGACCCGTATGCCGTTCCGCTCGCTGCTTCAGATGCCTCAGGGCTGCCTGATACACTCATCCTTGTCGCAGGCTTTGATCCCCTGCGTGATGAGGGCATCCTGTATGCGGAAAAATTAACACGATCAGGGGTGAATACACTGCTAATCCGGTATGAAACTATGATACACGGGTTTCTTTCATACCTTGGGATCCTTTACAAGGGCCAGGCTGCCATTCAACAGATCTGCGAATGGCTGGACCGGAAATTCGGCAACTCCTGAAATCAGCCGCAGGTACTCACCAGGTTCCTGTCCCCGTAAGCATCATCAATCCGTGTCACGGTAGGCCAGTACTTGTCCTCCTTTGACCAGGGCATTGGGAAGGCTGCTTTCTGCCTGGAGTAGGGGAGGGTCCATTCGTCGGCAGAAACCATTGAGGCAGTATGAGGCGCTTTCATAATCACGTTGACAACCTTGTCGGCTTTTCCCGAGGCGATTTCATCGATTTCCCCCTTGATCGAGATCATGGCTTCAATGAAACGGTTCAGTTCATAATAAGGCTCGCTCTCGGTAGGTTCCACCATCAGGGTGCCGTGCACCGGGAAAGCGACAGTTGGTGCATGAAAGCCATAATCCATAAGCCTTTTTGCAATATCAATGGCGCCTATATTGGTCTGGCGCGAGATCCCGTTGCAGTCCACGATCATTTCGTGCGCGCAGCGCCCGTTCTTTCCGGAATAAAGTATGGGATAGTAAGGCTCCAGGCAGGATTTGAGATAATTGGCATTTAAAATTGCCATTTTTGTTGCTTCGGTCAGTCCTTCACCTCCCATCAGTTTGATATAGGCATAGGAAATGGTCAGGATCAATGCGCTGCCATAAGGTCCGGAGGCAACAGCCGTTGTCCCGGTTTTTCCACCGGTCTCAACCTGAGTATGGCGTGGTAAAAAGGGACTCAGGTGTTTCGCTGTGGCAATGGGGCCTTCACCGGGACCGCCGCCACCATGGGGAATCGCAAAGGTCTTGTGAAGGTTAAGGTGGCAGACGTCTGCGCCTATAAGCCCTGGATTTGTCAATCCTACCTGGGCATTCATGTTGGCGCCATCCATATAAACTTGTCCCCCGTTTTCATGAACTATATTTACTATTTCCAGGATATTCTCTTCGAAAACACCGTGGGTTGAAGGATAAGTAACCATCAATGCCGAAAGCCTGTCTTTATTCTGTAATGCCTTCTCACGAAGGTCGGCCGTATCTATATTGCCATGGTCGTCGCATTTAACAACAACCACCTGCATTCCTGCCATGGCTGCGCTTGCAGGATTGGTGCCATGTGCCGAGGAGGGGATCAGGCAGATATTCCTGTGCCCTTCCCCGCGGCTGATATGATACTGGCGGATAACCATGAGACCGGCATATTCACCGGCTGCCCCTGAATTCGGCATAAAAGAAACGGAATCAAACCCGGTGATCTTGCAAAGATCTTTTTCCAGTTCCCTGATTATATACTGGTAGCCTTCAGCCTGGTCTTTCGGAACGAAGGGATGGACCCCTCCGAACTCCGGGTAGCTCAGGGCAAACAGCTCGGAGGCGGCATTCAGCTTCATTGTGCATGAACCCAGGGGGATCATGGACCGGTTCAGGGAAAGGTCTTTGATCTCCAGCTTTTTAAGGTACCGCATCATTTCCGTTTCGGAATGGTAAGAATTGAATACCTTCTGCTGCATGAAAGCGGAGGTCCTGCCAAGGCCTTCAGGGATTGTCGTGATCTTTTCGCATTCCTTCGGGTTGCAAATGAATTCAGAGCATGTCTTTCCTGCAGATTGTGCGAAAAGGCAAAGCAATACATTGATGTCAGAAAGGCTGGTTATTTCATCCACGCTGATACCTACATGCTTTTCGTCAATATATCTCAGGTTGATTTTCAGGTCCAGGGCCCTGCTTTGCAAGGTCGCTGCCGTTACTGTGGCAGGTAATTCTATTTTCAGGGTGTCGAAAAAGTACCGGTTCAGTTGTTTATAGCCATATTTCTGTATTTCCTGGGATAACACACCTGTCAGTATATTAATATGGCGGGCGATTTGCTTTATCCCGGCAGGCCCGTGGTACACACCGTACATGCCTGCCATGACGGCCAGTAAAACCTGCGATGTACAGATATTGGATGTTGCCCTTTCCCTTTTGATATGCTGTTCACGGGTCTGCAAAGCCATTCTCAATGCCCTGTCTCCGTTGGCATCCAAAGAGATCCCGATGATGCGTCCGGGCATCTGCCTTTTGAATTCTTCTTTTGTGGCGAAGAAAGCGGCATGAGGACCGCCGTAGCCCATGGGGATTCCGAATCTCTGGGATGAACCCAGGACCACATCGGCTCCCCATTCACCCGGAGGCGTCAGCAGGGCCAGGCTGAGCAGGTCGGCTGCCACCGCTACTCCGATCTTCAGCGCATGGGCTTTCTCCACAAAGGAACTGTAATCAATGATTTCACCAAACTGGTTCGGGTATTGAACAATGGATCCGAAGAAAGCATTGTCAGGTTCAAACCCTTCATGCCTGCCGAAAACCAGCTCAATGCCCAGCGGGATGGCCCTTGTGCGGATCACATCAGCAGTCTGGGGGAATATGTCCTCCGCCACGAAAAACCTGTTGGCTCCTCTTTTTACCGATTCGCGGTCCCTTGAGTTGAACAGCATGATCATGGCTTCCGCAGCGGCAGTTCCTTCGTCCAGAAGGGAAGCGTTGGCGATCGGCATGCCGGTCAGGTCACTGATCATGGTCTGGAAATCCAGCAGGGCCTCAAGCCGGCCCTGGGATATTTCGGCCTGGTAGGGAGTATAGGCTGTGTACCAGCCCGGGTTTTCCAGTATGTTTCTCAGAATGACGGCAGGCGTTATGGTATTGTAGTAACCCTGGCCGATGTATGTTTTATACAGACTATTCTTCCCTGCGATTTCCCTGATGTGGTTCAGGTACTGGAACTCATTCAGGCCTTTGGGAAGGTCCAGCCTGGTTTTCAGGCGAATGGCCGCAGGTACGGTCTCATCGATCAGCTGGTCAAGCGTTTTAACACCGATCTTTCCGAGCATGGTTTCGATCTCAGCCCCTGCAGGTCCGTTGTGTCTTTTTGCAAAATTGTCGGTAATCATATTTCAGGTTTTTTGTTGGCAGGATGATGCGCAAAAATAACAAGAATCAGGAACAAAGTAAAATGAATGTACTAATTTAGTGGCAGTAAAAAATTCTCTCTTTCTTTGACCGGATATGCTTTTTACTTCCCTGACTTTCCTTGTCTTTTTCAGTATCGTTGTCCTGGTCTATTGGATTATACCGCAACAGGCCGGGTGGGGCTGGCTGCTTGTTTCCTCCCTTTTCTTTTACGGCTGGTACCATCCTGCTTATATCGGTCTGCTTGCCTTTTCGGTGCTTGTCAATTATACTTTCGGGAGGCTGATCGAAGGAAGTGAGGATAAGGGCCGCAAACGGAAGCTTTTAATCTCAGGGGTAATTATCAATATACTCCTCCTCGGCGGGTTTAAATATGCTGTTCCGCTGTATGGATTGTTGGCCCATACTTCAGGAAACAACGGGAACTGCGGATCAGTATTCAGCAAGCTTCTCGTCCCGCTTGGAATCTCATTCTTTACGTTCTCCAATATCAGTTATCTTATCGAAGTAAAGAGAATGAGGATGACAGCGGAAAGGCACCTTGGACATTTTGCCAACTTTGTGGTTTTTTTTCCGAAGCTGCTTCAGGGCCCGATTGAACGTCCCGGGACTTTCCTGGCCCAGCTGAGGCAGGGAAAGGACTTTGATTATTCACGTGTGACGGGGGGTATGAGGCTCATGGTATGGGGGTTTTTCAAAAAGCTCGTCATTGCCGACCGGCTTGCAGTTGTGGTAAATTCCGTTTACGGTCATCCGTATCAATCTTCCGGGCCGCTGCTGATCCTGGCTACAGTATTTTATGCCTTTCAGATTTATATGGATTTCTCGGCATATACCGACATCGCAAGGGGTGCCGCTGCCATGCTTGGGTTCAATCTTTCCCTGAATTTCAACCGGCCCTACAGTTCTAAATCTGTAAAGGAATTCTGGACCCGCTGGCATATGACTTTGTCATCATGGCTCAGGGACTATGTTTTTCTTCCTTCAGCTTATTTTCTCTCCGGGAAGATGAAGAAGGAAAAGTATGCCGGACTGAGCACGGAGAACCTGGTTTATTCGGCTGCGATCATCCTGACTTTTTTTATCTGCGGCATCTGGCACGGCTTGGGCTGGAATTTCATTATCTGGGGTGAATTATTTGCCGTTTTCCTGATAACCGAACGCTACACTCATAAAGCCAGGATCAGAATATTCAGGGACTTTGGACTTGCCGGTATGCCAAGGATATACAAATCCCTGCAGGTAGCTGTTACATTTTTCCTGGTGACCCTTACATGGGTGTTTTTCAGATCTGACGATACCAGGGAAGCAATTTTCATTTTACGGCGGATTTTCTGTTTCGTTACAGAAACAACCGCCATCACGGGGCTCAATCTTACAGGAGGGTATATTTTATGCAGGGGTTTCACCCGTACAGATCTTGTTGTAATCCTTCTCGGGATACCCATGGCAAGTTTGATCGAATATGGGTTTTATGAAAAGGCTTTGTGGGCAAAGTTCGGGTCGCTCCCCTGGCCAGCCCGATGGCTTGTTTACTATGTTTTTATCTTTATCATACTGGGATTCGGGATGTTCGAAAGTGGTTCTTTCATATATTTCAAATTCTGAGCAATGCTGAAGCTTATATTGAAGGTAGTTGCCTTCCTGGTCATTCTTCTTATTCTGGTTCTGTCAGTTCCCCTGCCTGATCGCTCAAAATATACGGGGCTGAAGGAGGATTGCTTTTACCATGCCATCTGGCTTCACGACAGGATCTTCCTGAACCGGAAACCGGTTGATGTGGCCTTTCTGGGATCTTCGCACACCATAAACGGCATTGATGATGCCCTGATAGAGCATTCACTGGATTCCTTGAAACTCAGCGTGGTCAATCTCGGTTATTGCAGGTATGGGGAAAATCTTTATTATGTCCTGATGAAGGAGCTTCTGAAAATGAAAAAGCCCAGGATCATTTTCCTGGAAATAAGGGAGGATGAGGACAGATACAGCCACCCGGTTTTTCCTTATTTGGCTGAACCTGCTGATGTGTGGATGGCCTGGCCCTGGTTCAACCGCGACCTGGTCAGTGATGATGCTGTGTCGGTCAGGTACAGGATACAGATGATCAGGCAGCATTTTCTGGCCACTGATACAGTTTTCCCTCCCCGGAAAGAGGATTTTGGCTTTGCTTCCCCTGCCGATACTGTCTCTCCTTTCGTTTTGGATGAGGTCAGGATGAAACGGAAAGACCGCAAATGGACCTTGAATGCGTTTGAAAGGGACTTTTATATGGCGTTTCCAAGGGCTTACATCAGGAAAATCGCACGGCTTTGTGAATCACAACATGTGAAGCTGGTGTTCCTTTACCTCCCGGAATATGCCTCGGGTCTTTGGGAGCCGCTGGAAGCTGGAACATACAGGCAATACGGCTCCATACTCATTCCCCCAAGGGAAATATTTGAAACAAAACAGTACTGGGGCGATGACAGCCATCTGAACCAGGCCGGAGCCAGGCAATTATCGGACTGGATTGCCTGGGTTATCAAAAACAAATACCCCGGGATCTGAACCCCGGGGTATTGATCATTACCTTTTATTACTCCCGTTAACTTTTCCGTATTCTCATTTTATAGAAGGAGCGATAGACAAAGTAAAGGGCTATTGCAAAGAAGACGATCCCGATATAGGGGGCTGTGCTGAAGAAATGTTCGGAAATTGCTATTTCCATTGCCAGTAGCCCGAATAAAGTTGTGAATTTAATGATAGGGTTGAGTGCGACCGAGGAAGTATCCTTGAAGGGGTCACCGACGGTATCGCCAACAACAGCGGCATCATGCAGGGGCGTGCCCTTCTCTTTCAGGTCAACTTCAACAACCTTCTTTGCATTGTCCCATGCACCTCCCGCATTAGCCATGAAAATAGCCTGGAAAAGACCGAAGAAAGCAATGGATATAAGGTAGCTTACAAAGAAGGAAGCAGCTGCATACCTAAGGGGATCGGTCTTGGCCAGCAATACATCCTGGTACCCGGAAAGGAATGCTATGGCAAGAGCAAAAGAGAAAATAGCGACAAATATGTTGAACATCCCGGTCTGGGCGTATTGTGTACATATCTTGACAACCTCTTTGGATGTTTCAACCGATGCTTTTTTATCGGCGTTCTCATCGAGGCGGATGTTCTTTTTAATGTATTCAACAGCCCTGTATGCGCCGGTTGTAACAGCCTGTATGGAAGCCCCGGTAAACCAGTAAATTACTGCTCCGCCCATAAGGAACCCCAGGATGCTGTATGGATTCAGGATGTTAAGGATCTGCTCCGGACTGATACCGAACTTATTCTGTATCACCAGGATCAGTGAAAAGATCATGGTAGTGGCGCCGACAACTGCGGTGCCGATGAGAACAGGTTTGGCCGTGGCCTTGAACGTGTTCCCGGCGCCGTCGTTGGCCTCGAGGTAATGCTTGGCTTTTTCAAAATCAGGTTTGAACCCGAATTCTTTCTCAATTTCCCTTGATGCTTTTTCCTTATCCTCTTCGATCAGCGAAAGCTCGTACACCGACTGGGCATTGTCTGTAACAGGTCCGTAACTGTCGACTGCGATGGTTACAGGTCCCATCCCGAGGAAACCGAAGGCAACAAGACCGAAAGCAAAAATGGACGGATAGGTCATGTAAGCATCCAGACCGTTCTTGCTGGCCATGTATGCAATGAACATGAGTACGAGGAATACCATGCCCTGCCAGAATGCGCTGAAGTTACCGGCAACAAGCCCGGAAAGGATGTTCAGAGAAGCACCACCTTCACGTGAAGCTGTAACCACTTCATTAACATGCCCTGATTTAGGGCTGGTAAAGATCTTGGTGAATTCAGGGATCAGGGCAGCTCCGAGTGTTCCGCAGCTGATGATGATAGAAAGTGTAAGCCAGAGGTTGTTTGCCAGGTCGCCGATCATTACCTTGCTGGCGATGAAAGTGACTACGATCGATAAAATGGAGGTGATCCAGACCAGGTTGGTCAGTGGACGCTCAAAATCAATGTCATCCTGCTTGCTGTAAAGAGCCTGGCTGAGAGCTTTATTGATATAGAATGCAGTGATGGAAGTGATTACCATCAGCACGCGCATGACGAATATCCAGGTCAGCAATTCTTTTTGGTGATCGAGAAAATCTCCACCTTTAACAACAGCAAGTACAATAAAACTGATGAGGGCAACTCCGGTTACGCCATAGGTCTCAAACCCGTCGGCTGTGGGCCCTACGCTGTCTCCTGCATTGTCTCCTGTACAGTCTGCGATAACCCCGGGGTTCCTGGGATCGTCTTCCTTGATCTTGAAAACCACCTTCATAAGATCGGAACCGATATCGGCGATCTTGGTGAAGATACCGCCTGCAATTCGCAGGGCGGATGCGCCAAGGGACTCACCGATGGCAAAACCGATAAAACTGGCTCCTGCAAATTCCCTCGGAACAAATAATAAAATAATAAGCATCATGATCAGCTCGACACAGATGAGCATGACCCCGATACTCATCCCGGAATCCAGGGGGATGTTCAATAATTTAATAGGCTTGCGCTCGAGGGAGGCAAATGCCATCCTGCTGTTGGCCAGAGTGTTCATCCTGATACCAAACCATGCGACGCCGTAGGAACCAAGGATACCGATAACCGTCCAGGAAAGGATCAGAAGCACGCCACCTAACGGCATGGCCTGGAGAAAACCGAAGTAAAACGCAATGCAAAGGCCGATGATCACAAACAACATCACCAGGAATTTACCCTGCTGGATAAGGTACGTCTTGCAAGTTTCAAAAATAATTTTGGCGACATCCAGCATCGACTGGTGTGCGCCTAATTTCCTGACTTTCTGGAATTGGTAGTATCCGAACAGCATTCCCAGTAAACAGATCAGGAACCCAAACATAAGAAGGTTGTTCTGCGAAGATGTTAACGCAGGGATTTTAAGGTCTGCCTCGGAGGCAAACATGGATAATGGCAGCATAAAGGCTGCAAACAATATAGCCAATCTTTTCATGCGGAAATATTTACATTTTGAGCGCGTAAAATTAAAAAGGTTTTTCGAATCATTTAAAGGAAAACAGGAATTTTAACATTCATTATATTTTAAATAAGGAAGAATAGGTGTAGATTTGTACTACCTAATCGGACCAGCAAGAATGGAGAAGATCCGTCTGGAAATCATCGGAATGTCATACAGCCAGTCACAAAGCGGGGCTTATGCACTTATTCTCGGTGAAAAGAGCGGGAAACGAAGGTTACCTATCATTATCGGCGGGTTCGA